>Ga0070658_10000395_pt1 | contig 37934 bp, 13 predicted proteins | sample KBSC13metaG_FD_64664 | JGI IMG/M metagenome (GOLD analysis project Ga0070658, IMG submission 64664) | Corn rhizosphere microbial communities from Kellogg Biological Station, Michigan, USA - KBS C1-3 metaG | ecosystem: Host-associated > Plants > Roots > Rhizosphere > Soil ... | reverse complement strand
TCCAGATGGCGCTACCGGCCGATGATACGTTGTAGATGCTGAAAACGATGGAGTAGCTGCCATCAGTAACATTGGTGCCGTTGGGGTTGACCAGCTTGCCCTGGAAGTTGATCTGGTGGTTGATACCGGTGGCCGCCTCTGTTAGCGGGGTGTGGAATGAAGACAAAACGAAAACAAGCATGAGCGTAGCTAGGGTGGCAATAACCCCGTTTAACACCTTCGAATTGAGTTGTTTTAGTTTTGGCTTAATTTTTTTTAGCCTTTTTATTTGGTTTTTCGCCGGTCGTTTCTGCTTTTTGGGCACACTATGGCGTACCTTAAATTCTACTCCTGTTAGCGGTTTCAATCAAGAAAACGTTGTAGTTTTTTTCATCATTTTTGACCACGAAACAGCCCGCAAAAAAGCTATTCGGCCTCAAAATAAGCCTGAACAGCCTGAACACATTTTTTATACCCTATCTTACCCCTGTTAGGGGGCTACTGTCGGACGAAGTAGGTAAAGCTGTAGGTCTGCGCCTTGGCCGGAGCCGTCGTACTGCTTAGCGTGAATTTATCGGCATCGCCCTGGACGAAGTAGTGCATGTCAGCCGCGGCCGGGTTAGCCGGCGTTAGAGACACCTGCACTGCCCTGCCATAGGCCTTATTGAAGGTCAGCGTCAGCAGGTCACCAATACTCGGGTCAGTCCCGTTCGCCACCGGCTTGCCATTTACCATGGCCGTCGTCTGCTGGCCGGTCGTAATGGTGATCGTACCGCTGGTGTCGTTGCCCGTCACCGTCACTTGCGCGCTACTACCAGCCGCCGTCAGTGCCGCTGTAACCGGCGCATCACCGGCCGTTATAACATGCCCATTAACCGTAATATCCTGTACGCTGGTCGCGCCCATCACCACCAAATCGTTCTCCACCGTCAGGTTGCCCTTGACCGTCACCTCAGCGCCGAACACCGCACTGCCACTGACATTGAGCGAGCCCAGGTTCGCCGCTCCGGCGACATTGATGCCCCCGGCAATGCTCATACTCCCGCCGACGCTCATATCGCCAGTCGTCTGCAGTGTTTCGGTCGAGATGTTCTTAGCCTGGATGTTATCGGCGTCGGTGGGGTTGTAGAAGCCAGGATTAATCAACACCTGAACCGTGCCGTCAACATCGGTAGCCGACAGAGCGTAACCGACGATCTGCCCAGCCGCCGTCGCCTTCTGCCCCACCCCGGCAATCGCCGAACTGGTAATCGGGTCGCCCGCCTGGATCGCGCCATTGGCAACAGTCACCTTCACCGGCACCTGACCTGTCAGCGACACGAGCACATTGTACTTCTGGTAATCGCTGTCGCAGTTCGTATCATCGACTTTGCAAATCGGGCTGTTGCCGATAAAGCCTGGATTGGTTGAGATAACACCCATTGGCGCCTGGCTTTGGCTGCGAATAACCTTATTGGTAGTACCGCCCGCAAGTGAGACAAGCTCACCTGGCTTCGGTAGGTCAGCGGAGTCAGCATTGAAGTACTCGGCGTAGTCAGCACCAGTGGTCAGGTACGAAACCGTGGTGGCATTACTGGTCTGGATCTTGCCACCAACTGCGCCGCCACTTGAGAAACCGACAAAGATGTTACCGCCTGTGCCTGTACCGGTACGGTTGCCGAGGTCGATCAGTAAACCAGATGATGTGGTCGTCGTGCTAGGATTAAGGATACTGGCTATATAGCCGTTTGGCGCAGCACCGCTCACATTGAATAATGTCGAGCCCGAGGCGTTCTGTACCTGGAAGGCGTTTGCTGAGTTTGGATCAGCCACACGTACGAACATTTCACCGCTGTTAGTAATTGTGAGCGCTTGGTCGGAGGCAATTGACTTGGTGCTCGTATTGCTCGTCACGTTCCCCACCATACCCTTGGTCGGTGCGGCGTAGGTAGAGTGATAGTATTCGGTGTAGAACATGCTGCTGCTTAGACCAACCGACGAGACGGTAGTGCCGGTAAATGGACTGGTGTTCACCACCGTGTCATAAGCCGTACCAATACTGAGACTGGTGCCACTTACCGTCACCAGCGAACTGTAAACATCGGTGTGGCTGGCAGAGTTGTTGTAGCTCATTACGTAGGTCGTACTGCTCAACTGTGCCAGGGAGACCTCTGAGCTTGTTAGTGCAGAGCCCAGATTATAACTCGTATTGTACGAAACAGTGGTGCCGCTCACTGTACCCACCATGGCCATCGGGTTGTTACTGTTGTTAACGTAGCCCACCAGGAAGCTGGTACTGGAGATTGGCTGGACATCAATCTGGTTTGCCCCCGTCGAAGAGCCCGGTACCGTCACGGCACTGCCCACCGTAATTGTGGTGCCGCTCACCGTGCCGGCAATACCAACAAGGCCATTGGAGCCATATTCATACATATTAATGAAGCTGGTACTGGAAAGCGCGGCAATACTCTGGTTGTAATAGCTGAAGCCGCCGGCGTTGACCCCAGTGCTCACTGGCGTACCAAAGGTAATCGTGGTACCACTCACCGTGGCGGCAACCACACGGGGGACAAATGTCGAACTGGCATAGGCGGTGCCGTAGCCCATTACGAAGCTGGTCGAGCTGAGAGCCGTAACTGTCAGGTAGGGCGGGATGCCCGAATAGGTGGCCTCGGAGTCAATCGTTGCCTTGGTGCCACAGGAGATGGTCGTGCCGTTAATTGTACAGACGTAGGCAGATGCGGCCCACGGGCTGTTGGAGTCACTGTAAACTACCACAAAGCTGGTGCTCGAGAGACCGGCGACACTGTAATAGGAGTTGTTATTCGAGCTAGTGGTGATCACTGTTTCAGTGGTGTACCCAACGGCATTGCCGGTGGTAGAACCGACCTCGGCATACAGGAAATTACTGTTGTTGTGCAGTGCAACAAAGTGGGTGGAGTCCAACTTGGCAGTGGTGCGGCCACCGTCAGTGCCGTATCCGCTGGCTCCTGAGGCGGTGGTATAGGAAATATTAGTTGGAGTGGCGACCGCTAAGCTCGTCACATTCCCCACCATACCCTTGGTTGGGGTGGCGTAGGTGGAGTGGTAGTATTCGGTATAGAAGGTGCTACTGCTCAGGCCAACAGTTGACACGGTAGTGCCGGTAAATGGACTAGTGTTCACCACCGTGTCATAAGCCGTACCAATTCCCAAGCTAGTGCCGCTCACCGTCACCAGCGAACTGTAAACATCGGTGTGGCTGGCAGAGTTGTTGTAGCTCATTACGTAGGTCGTACTACTCAACTGTGCCAGGGAGATCTCAGTAGAGGTCATTGTAGGGCCCACGTTGTAGCCCGCACTATAGGTAATTGTCGTACCACTCACCGTCCCCACCATGGCCATCGGGTTACTGCTGCTGTTAACATAGCCCAGCAGGAAGCTGGTGCTGGAGATCGGCTGAACGTCATTCTGGTATGAATTCCCCGAAGTACCAGGCACTGTGACTGCACTACCCAAAGTAATTGTCGTACCACTCACCGTTCCGGCTATACCAATAAGGCCATTGGAACTGTACTGATACATATCCACGAAGCTGGTACTGGAAAGCGCGGCAATACTCTGGTTGTAGTAACTGAAGCCGCCGGCGTTGACACCAGCGCTCACTGGCGTACCAAAGGTAATCGTGGTACCGCTTACCGTGGCGGCAACCACTCGTGGAACAAATGTTCCGCCGGCATAGGCAGTGCCGTAGCCCATTACGAAGCTGCTGGAACTGAGAGCCGTAACGGTCAGGTAAGCCGGTGTGCCGGAATAGGTGGCCTGGGAGTCAATCGTTGCCTTGGTGCCACAGGAAATGGTCGTGCCACTAATCGTACAGACGTAAGCAGATGCGGCCCACGGGCTGTTGTTATCACCATAAACTACCACAAAGCTGGTGCTCGAGAGGCCGGCGACACTGTAGTAAGAATTTGGAATCGCACTGTTAGTGACCTGTGTTTCGGCAGTGTAGCCCACAGCATTGCCGGTAGTGGAACCAACCTCGGCATATATAAAGTTGCTGTTGTTGTGCAGCGAAACAAAGTGAGTCGAATCCAGCTTAGCAGTGGTGCGGCCACCAACAGTGCCGTATTGACTGGCGTTTGAGGCAGTGGTGTAGGAAACAGCAGTGCCCGCACTGGCTCCCGAGACCATCACGCGGAGCGCATCGCCGCCCGAATATGAATTTTGAGCCAGGAGCGTTCCTATCTGGCCGGATATACTGCTCTCAATATCAAGCTTCGCTTGTGGTGCTGCGGTGCCAACCCCCAACCCAGTATTAGTGATACGGGCTTGTTCAACGGTCAGGTTGCCAGCGTCATTTGCTCCACCGGAGCTGCCGACGTTGAAGGATAGATACTCGGTGCCCCATGCCCCGCCGTTGAAGCCAGCGGTGATGTCAGCAGTACGGCGCGGCGCGCTGTCTGCGGTATTTTCAAATGTGCCGTAGAAGCCCTGGACAGCGCGCTGTGACTGGGCGGTACCGGCGGCTAACAGAGCCAAGGCAGCGCCGTTTGCACCCTTTTGGTCGCCAGTTCCGGTGACTGTGAGTCGGCCAAAGTTTGGCTGGTAGTTACCGACTCCGATATTGCCATTGGAGCCGATGGTAAGTGAAGCACCGCCCGCAGATTCAGTTGCATCAACGTCCATAGTGAATACGATATTACTCTGCGTCCAACCACCGGAGCCACTAGTTACACGCACAAGGTGCATACCCAGACCTACGCCATTGCTGTCCACGGAGGCGCCAAAGGTGCCAAGCTTCAGCTCGTTGCCCGCAGTTGTTCCAAGTACACCAGAGTTGGCCTGGAACACTGAGCTAAAGGCAGTAGAGCCATACGAAGCTCCAATATTCAAGGTAGCGTTCGGAGACGAGTTACCAATGCCGACGTTGCCATCCGCACGAACTATCAAGCGGGTAGCGCCACCACTCTCTGCTTCAAGGATGCGTTGCGCAGATGTCGTACCAGCGACACCGACCAGAATGCCGTTGGATGCGGCAGACGTACTGGCATTGTACAAGTTCAGCGTGGTACCGCCCCCATTGACTGCCCAGGCGAGACCGCTGCCGTTATTGCCATTACCGAAGTAGTCTAGATAGTTAGTAGCAGTATTCGCCAGGAGAGTTACGGGTGCAGTCGCGCCGAGACCAATACCAACATAACCACTATCGCGCACCGTCAATTGGAAGTTGCCAAGTGACACCATTCCATCAGAGTCACCAATAGTAATAGGACGAAGGCCATTCCAGCCGCCGTATGGACTGCCGCTGGCTGTCAATAAGAAGTACGTATTGGCACCGTCATTGCGAATCATAGTGCCATAGTTGCCGGCGACAGCGCGGAACTGCCCACTGCCACTACCAAGCGTACCGATAACTTCACCACCAAACGTGCCAGAGCCATTGATATTGAAACCGGCAGTTTGCGGCGAGGCGGTCTGGTTCTGGATGTAGTTACCCGAGCCACCGCCAATGCCACCCTGTGTCATGCTTGAACCGTTTGTCAGCGAGCCGATCGGCGTTTTCAGCGTCGAGTTGTCGCCGTTCTCGACGCCGATCAGCACCCAGTTGCTCGGTACCTGGAGTGCTGATGAATAGGTCGCGATGCGGAAGTTGGCATTCAGGCTGGTGCTACTCGAGCCGATCGGTAGAATGTAATACAGCGCATCCCATGCACCCATAGCAATACCGCTGGATACGGTGACGTTGGCGTGGCCACCGACACCAGTAATGACCGTACCGTTGGCTGGCATATTAATGTCGTAGTAGCCGCTGGTTGAAAAGTCGGAGCCATTACCATTAGAGATGACGATAAAGCGAGTCGTCCAGTTATAGACGAAGCTGCTGAAGCTGACTGTACCGCCGCCACTGATGTTGACGTTGGAGCGCAGATTGGAGGCCAGCTGGTTTTCCGAATAGCCGTTGAGGTATTGGACGTTCAGGTTAGGCACTAGTGTCGTCGACGAGACACTCAGTGGTGCCGTGCCGGTCGCAACTGTTGAGAGTATTTGACCAATTGTAGTAAGGTTGCCGTTAGAACCATTAATGTTCAGGATGCTGCTGTTGGCGCCATTATAGAAGTTGAAGTTAGCATTGGCTTTGCCGCTGTAGTTGAAGCCGATTTCCGGATAAGTCGAGCCGCCGTTGAGGTTGAATGTATTGGTCGACATATTGAGTTCGTTGGCAGTCAAAGTGCCGGTGATCGTCGCACCGCCGTTGACGGTCAAAGCGCCGTTGTCGACGATGCTGCGGTAGAACGGACCGTACAGCGTAATCCCCGAGCCGCCCGAGGTGTAGTCCGTGGCATTGCCGGTAGGTGCATTGTTATCCCAAACGCTTGATTTGAGTGTTGAGCCATTGGTCAGAATAACCTTACGGAAGAAGTTGGAGTATGACCCCGGCGTGTCAGTCTCCTCAACCACATCGAAGTGATCGAGGGTCTTACCAACCATGCCCGACAGCGAGACCTTGCGGTGGTACCAGCGGTTTACGGCGTAGGCCGATACATCACTGGAGGTTGGGTTGATGCCGTTCTGGTCAACGGCACCGACACCGCGCAAGACAGTTGAATCGGTAGCCGTGATATCAATTCCCGCGTCACAAATGCCATTAGTGTTGCCTGACTGGCAGTACTCGTCGAATTCCAGATAATCACCGGCCACCACGGTGTAACCGTAACCAGTAGTCGTAAACCGTTGATAAGTATAGAGGTTGCCGCTACCGGTATGGGTTGTCACGAAGCGCAGGCTGCCCTGCACCGACTCGTCAGTGGTCAGCTGTGTGCTCAACCCGTAGTTGTTAGCAATTTGCAGTTCTGAAGTATTGGTGGTACCGACCACGGTTAATTTCTGACCGGGCGTAGCGGTGCCGATGCCGACATTCCCGCCCAAGAAAGTAGCTGCATAGTACGTACCTGTGATAGTGCCCGTAGGGGCGTCACCGTAGTAACCGTATCCGGTACCGATACTGCCGCCTTGGTAGCGCAGTTGAGAATACACGCCATCTGCCGTTGTGATGGTGCCTCCCGGCGCTTGAACAACGCCAGCTACTCCAACACCTTGCGAGATCGTTCCCCCATTATTTGTAGTTACTCCGTAGGTTCCAACGCTGGTCGTCAATGTTCCGCTACTATTATTGGCTGCCTGGCCTACCGTGCCAAAGAGGGCGGAGGTATTAAATGTGTTCCCGACTGCTGTTCGTGCGGTGCCAGATGCGCCCACTACAGAACTTGTGTTATTTGCGGTCGGATTGTATGTGAGATCGAAGACGCCGGCGCTGTAAGTCGACTGGGCTACGCTTGTGATAGTCTCGCGCGCATTTATTACCTCTAGGGCAGTGTTACTTGCATTGATAGGACTGATCGTATTCTGGTCTATCGTGGCGCCCGATCCAAAGGCGGTGTGGCCACTGGCTGTGATCGTACCGATGTTGCTGAGATTGCCAGAGGTATCCAGCCGGATAGTACCGCCCGTGCGGAGGTTGGCGGAGGTGTTGATGTCGCCGCCCTGGACATCGAGCTTGTAGCTCGGTGCGGTGGTGCCGATGCCGACGTTGCTGGCGACACTGAAGACGTTGCTGGCGGCGTAGACGGTGCTGCTGTTGGCGCCGGGATCGGCGGCGGTCGACATAACGTTGGTCCAGCTGCCGCCGTTAAGGTCAACGGTGTAGTAGCCTACGCCAATGAAGGTTGCCGTATTGATGTAGACATCGTAGCTAGTGGCAGCTGTACCGGCTGCATTTGAAACCAGCTTGGCAGCCGTAAAGGCAGCGCCGTTACCGAACTGACTTAAGATAGCCGAAGCCGCGAAGCCACTGGCATTGGTGCTACTACCGTTACTGGTACGGATTTGCAGCGTTGCCGATGCGTCTTGGCTATCAGTAGCATTGTAGCCAGTGCCGGCATACATGGTAATCGTTGCGTTGTAGCCGTTCTGTGGCAGTGTAACCGTACCGAGTTTGAACCAGCCTGCCGAAGCGGCAATCACATTATTGAAGCTGTAGTGCTGAATAGCGCCGTACAGCGAAGTCGTGCCAGTGATGGTGGCATTGCCGGTGATGTTGAAGTTGGCGGTCTGCGGGCTGGAAGTGTTCTGGATGTAATTACCGGAGCCACTTGGTATGTCACCCGCCTGGATGGCGCTGCTAACGAAGTTGGTGCCATTGCCGCGCAGGTAGTTGCCAGTGGCAGCCGCACCAGCAATCTGATAACCAGTTCCGGCGTTAACCACACCGGCATTGGTGACGGTGAAGTTTGTCGATGAGATCAGGTTGGTAAAGGTACCGCTAATGCTCAGTGCATTGGTAGCAGTACCCGCCGTATTGGTCAGATTGAGAAGGTTGGTGGTAGTACCGCCGGCACCGTTGCGAACAACGCTGAGGCCGTTGGTCTGGGTTCCGGAGGTGTTGGTCAGGTTGAGGTCGATGCCGTCAGCGGCGCCGCTTTGGTTGACGACCAGGGCGGTGGCGGCCGTACTTGAGGTGCCGTTGACGGTCAGGCCGACGACGCTGGCGGTGGTTGGCGTGATAGTGTTCTGGGCCGTACTGGTCGGAGCTTGCACGATGCCGCCGGAGGCACAGCTTCCCCAGACCGGCTTGGTGGTGACTCCCTGCGATATCAGACAGGAGCCCGTGGCCACAGCGCTGATCTTACTGAGGGTGTTAGTGACATCGCCGACCAGTAGGTCACCGACGGCATAGGTGTTCTGGCCGGTACCGCCGTTAGTTGCCGGTAAGGTGCCGGAAACTTCTGAGCCGAGCAGTACGGCCGAGACTGCCAGCGTGCCGTTGGCACCCGAGGTGTGCAAGACGCCGTTGGTGGTGAGTGCTGAGAACTGGATGGTGCCAGCACTGGCCAGTGCTGTCAGCCCGGACAGCCCACCACCGCTGGTTAGCACCGCGGTCGGAGTCTTCAGGAAGTTAGTGTAGCCGGTGGCGCTGGCGAAGTTGATACCATTGGTGTTGTCACTACCGAGGAGCGCACCACCGGCTGCGAAGTTGACGACGTTAATCAAGTTGGTACCGGAGCTGGCGGCAGTGGTGTTGGTCGGGGTCAGGTTAATGCCCTGCACTGTCACGCCGGCACCGCTGTTGGTATTGGTAACACCGATTGATTGCGCGTTGCCGGCCGATGCGACGCTGTAAGTCTGGGTGAAGGTGCCGCTACCGGCAGTCATGACGAAGTTCTGGTTGGCGGCGACGGTCAGGTTGCCATTGACGGTGGTCGTGACGCCAGTCTTGGAGATGCTGACGGCGTTCGCACTGCCGGTACCGATGTTCAGCTGGGCTGCACCCCCGGTATCGAGGGTCAGTGTCGTGGCGCCACCACTGGTGACCGACAATGCACCGCCGGCCGTCAGTATCGTGCTGGTACCGAGCGACACCGTGCCACTACCAGCTTGGAGCGTCAGGTTGCCGGCGCTGGTGCTCCAGGTGCTGGCGGCATTGCCCGTGATGGATAGCGCAGTGGCAGCCGCAGACTGTATTTGCGGTGTCGTCAGGCTGGTACCAATCGTGCCAGCGCCGCTGATCTTGAAGTCGGCGGTTTGGGTGGTGGCGGTCTGGTTCTGGATAAAGCCGCTGCTGGTCAGGCCACCGAGCTTCTCACTGTTGAAAGCTTGTGGGACAGAGGTGAACTGGACGCGTGGGGTCATTTCGGCGTCTGCCCCGACCTTGATGCCGAGGTAGATATTGTCGGTGTTAAAGTCGACCGAGCCCGGGAGTGAAGTAACACTGCCAAGGTTGACTTGGAAGATGCCGTTGGTCGTCGTAACAGATTGGGTTTCAGTCCAAATGGCCGATCCGGCGGAGGCAACGTTGTAGATACTAAAGACAATTGAGTACGACCCGTCGGTGACATTGGTGCCATTAGGGTTGACCAGCTTGCCCTGGAAGTTGATCTGGTGGTTGATGCCGACGGCGGCGTCAGTGTGACTGGTAACAGATTGATAAGCGAGAATTCCGGACAGCAAAACAAGGCTGATCAATGCCAGCCTCAAGACACGCCGAGCAACGCGCTGCGCTCCAGCGTTAAAACCAACTTTGCGTTTTGGTTTTATTTTCTTCCCCTGTTAGGGTTTTAGTTTTAAATTTTGCACGCCACCTGTTTGTGTTAGTGAGGGTACACTATGACGTACATTAATTATATCACTGTTATGCAAGCGTTTTACAGGGGTGTGTGCATAAGTCGCAGGAGCAATCTTAGCGCGCGGCGCGGTAGCGGCGAGCAACTTTTCGGGACACCTGTTTGCGCACCAGCAGCGCTATGAGCACAAATCCGGCAAAGGCGGCAATCGGCCACCAGTCAAGTAGCGACGAAACGCCCTTGATCGATAGGCTCTGGGTCGAATAATTGGCCTGGCCGTCATAGCGGTAGTAGGCCGTCAGCTTATAACGGCGCGAGGCTTTGAGCGCGCCGAGCGGCCGGATCTGACTGGCGAAGCTGCGGTCGGCGCCCGGCAGTACCGGCAGCGAATCGGGATTGATAATGGCTTTGGCGATGACTTTGCCGCTGGGGTCTTGGACAGTAACATAGCCGTGCGGCACGACGTGGACATTGCCGGTGCTCTTGAACAGCAGCGAGACGCTGTTTGGGACGTTGTCGGCCAGGCCGGCTTTGAGGGATTCGAGCTGCAGGCCGAAATGCTCGCCGCCGGCTTTGCGGATCAGCAGCAGCGACACCAGTTCCTGTTTGAACGCGGCGCGGCTGTCGGTAGCCGCATTGTTGCCACCAAACGTGATGACGACGGCACCGTAATGGCCACCCGGCGCCAGGTCGGCGCGGTTATCAATCACTACCGGGATGCTGACCGTCTGGCCGTCCGGCACAGTCACTGTCGGCCCGTCCGGCAGCGACATCCACTTGGCCAAGCCATACTTGCCGGCCGAGACTCCGGCCTGAGTAAATATCAGACCACCGGTTTCATTCAGGGTTTTGAAATCGAGTAATTGTATGGTGCCCGTGAGCGGCTGACCGGTACGGTTGGTCAGCGTGACGTTGGTGCGCGCCTGGATCAGGCCGGAGCCGAGCTCCAGGTCCTTTTCGGTTGGCGACATGGTGATGCCGGTAGCTTGCGAGAATGGGGCGGCTGGCGCTGACGAGCTTGCCGGGTCGGCAGCCACGGGAGCTACCGACAGCAGGCTGACAGCAGCCAACCCAAGCAGCAGCAGACGGCGTACCGCCACGGCTAGGCCCGGTGCTTAGCGCTCAGTGAGCGGCGGCGCAGAACCGGACGGACAGCTAGCGCCCAGACACCTGCCAGACCGAGCAACAGTACAATAGCAATCGGGATGATGATGCGCCATGGGATGACCCAGAACGTTAGGCGACCTTCCGTCGAGACATCGCCCTGGCCGTCATTGTAGATCATGACCAGACGGGCGTCGTACTTGCCGAAGCGCAGTTTGTTGCTACTGAAGTTGTTCCACTTAAGCTTTTGCTGGATGATGCCCTGGCCGTCGAGTACTGGCTGGCCATTGCTGTCTTTGACGATTTGGTAAGACGGCGTGCCGTCAGTCCACTTGGTGGTGAATACACGGGTCGAGCCGGGCAGGATGTAGCCGTTCGAATCGTTAACTTTGATTTCGTCAACCAGTTTACCGCCCTTGCTGATGCTAATGGTACCGTGAACACCAACGTGGGTGTTGCCATCATTGTGGATCTTGGCCGTGAACTCAACCGGCAGGAACTCTACGCTCTTGGTCTTGGTGCTGAACTCGGCGACATTGGCCTTGCGCACGGCGCCCGGTGCCTTGACATCGAGCAGTACTAGCGAAGCAACCGATCCGAGCAGGTTGGCGGTACCGGCCTGCGGGGTTGTGCCCTGGCGCGAGAACATGACGGCGTAGTAGTAGCCGAACGCGGCGTCCTTGGGTGGAGTGATGGTCAGCTTGACACTGGTCCAGACATTCGGCTCAGCCGTGAAGCTGGTTGGTGACAGCTGCGCCCAGTTGGCGAATTCGTCAGTCTTAGTGAAGTTGCGCAAGTTCGGCAGCCCGGTATCGCTCTGGGCCGTGAACTTCATCAGTGTCGCTTTGACCTGCTCGGCCGCAGCGCTTTGGTTTTGGATCCGGACATCGACCGTTACGGGTACGCCGGGAGTGGTTTCAACTGCTATGGAGGGCGGTGAAACCGTGAAGTTAAATGGTTGGTTTGGTGTCGATACAGCCGGGGTTGCCGCTGTCACTGTTGGAGCGGTAGCAAAAGCAACAGTCAATGCTGCCAGTGCCACAACCCCTCCCCTCCAGAGTGTGTCTGTTAGTCTCATTAGTACTGATTATAGCAAATAATCTGCGTAGCAACGACTATTTAAAAGTAGCCGGCGCCGACGAAAGTAATAGTGTCAGCGTAGTCGTTGGCAGCCTTGGTCGTGGTAGCGGCGCTGGCCTTTTCAACGACGTTGATGACATCACTGGCGGTAGGTGTCGTAGCGGTTGCGACGCGTTGGAAGTTGACCGGGTCAAGCACACCGATCGTCGTACCGGCATTATAGTTATAGGCACTGGTAGGTGCAGCTGTGCCGGAGCCATTGGTCGTCACCTGCGCCGCCAGACCATAGTCTGCCGCGCCAACCGAGTAGGTGTGGGCGGCACTACCGACTGCACTGGCTGTCGTTATATATGAGTTGGCAGTGGCTGATTTCAGCGAGCCGATATTACCGTTGTTCTGCGCATCCTTAGCCCAGACGATGTAGCCATTAGCTGCATTGGTGGTGATGGTGATATTGCGGCCGGAAGTTGCAGTCCACTGGTTGAGCTTCAGGTTGCTTGGGAAACTATCAGTCGTGCCGCTCAGCGCAAAGGTGAATGTCGGCGGAACCGTGGCGCCAGTCAGGGCCACCTGGTCCGAACCGCCGCTTCCCAGACCAATAGAATAGTTGCCGGTGTCGATAGCCGCACTCCCGGCGTCCTGGGTCTGGACATTACCGGGTGAGCTTTCAGTATTGTTGTTGGCTGTCGTCAGGCCACCAGCGAACTGGAAGCAATACAGCGTACCGGCAGTCAGGTCACCGGACGCCCAGGTCACGGTGTGACCTGATACCGTAGTGGCACTGGTAGCGCTCAGTCCCGGCCAGGCACTGGCACTCAGGGCAGCATCAGCTACACCGGTTGCCGACCAGGCAGACAGAGTGGCTGATAAGACGTAGTCGGTAGCAGCAGCGGTCGGGAATGTGACGGCCACCTTAGCCTCCGTAGCTGTACTGGACGCCTTGGCACAGACACGACCACCGACTGCGGTGCTATATGATAAACGATCGAGGCGAACAATGGTTTCGGTCATTGAGCCTGCGTAGGCCTGCCCAAGATCAACCAGCGAAGCCACGCCACTGGCAATCAGCGCTAGGCTTATTATCAAACTTTTTGAAACTATACTTGTTGGTTTCCGCATATCTCTCACCTGTTCTGCTTATGATTATATCACAAAAAATCCCGGCGCAATAACCGGGATTTTTTGAGTGTCAGGAGCGGTTTAGAACAGACCGGCACCGACGAAGGTAATGGTGTCAGCGTAGTCGTTGGCAGCCTTGGTGGTGACTGCAGCACTTGCCTTTTCAACCAGGGTGATGACATCACTAGCCGTTGGAGCAGTAGCGGTAGCAACCTGCTGGAAGTTGACTGGGTCAAGCACACCGATCTTGGTACCACCAGTACCGTTGTAAGCGGCGGTAGCAGTCGTGGTAGCTGAACCGTTGGTAGTGATCGAAGCATCCAGACCGTAATCGGCGGCACCGACTGAATAGGTGTGAGCGGCTGAGCCAACTGCACTGGCCGTGGTGATGTATGAGTTAGCGGTGGTTGATTTCAGCGAGCCGATGTTACCGTTGTTCTGGAAGTCTTTGGCCCACAGAACGTAGCCGTTAGCTGCGTTGGTGGTGATCGTGACAGTCTTGCCAGATGTAGCGACCCACTGGTTGAGCTTCAAGTTGCTGGCGAAGGTGTCAGTTGTACCACTCAAGGCGAAGGTAAAGGTTGGCGGGACCGTGGCGCCGGTGATGGCGACCTGGTCAGAACCACTGTTACCCAGACCGATGGAGAAGTTACCGGTGTCGATAGGCGTGCTACCAGCGTCTTGGGTCTGGACGTTACCAGGAGAGTTTTCCGTGTTGTTGTTGGCTGTCGTCAGACCACCAGCGAACTGGAAGCAGTACAACGTACCAACGGTCAGGTCACCTGCTGCCCACGTCACGGTGTGACCGGAAACGCTGGTTGCGTTAGTGGCGCTCAGGCCGGGCCATGCACTGGCACCCAGAGCTGCATCAGCCACACCAGTCGCTGCCCAGTTGGCAAGCGTCGCCGACAAGGTGTAGTCGGTAGCAGCTGCGGTTGGGAAGGTCACGGCGACCTTGGCCTCAGTACCAACAGTAGCAGCCTGCGCACAGACACGACCACCAACAGCGGTGGTGTATGACAGACGATCGAGACGAACCAGGGTCTTGGTTAATGAACCAGCCGCAGCGTGGCCACGGATGGTGAATGATGCGACGCCGACAGCGACCAGGGCGATCGCCAGTACCAGCGGTAGCGGTTTGATGGATGTTGGTTTGTGCATGTGTGTTACCTGTTTTGTTTATTAAAGGAATCTTCGTAGCTCATTTTCTCAAATAGCATAAGCGTTGTCAAGCATTTTCCCTACCCCTGTTTAGAACACGCCGGCCACGGTGAGCGTGAGCGTATCGCCGTAGTCGTTGGCTGCTTTGGTCGTACTCGAGGATTTTGCCATCAGGTAGAGTGAGGTGCGGCCGGCCGTGACCGGGGCTGTGGTCGAAAAGATCTGGCGAATCGTGGTGTCGATGATGCCGACGTTTTGGGCGGCCACATTATAGGGAGCGGTGATGGTCATCGGCCCCCCACTGCCCTGCGTGGCGCTGGCACCCTGCGCACCGAAGCCGGAGCTGGCCACCGCCAGGTTGGCCGTGGCCGAAGTGATTGTCGAGTTGGCAGTGTTACTTTTCAGGCCGCCATTGGCGTCGCGGATATAGATGCCGGCACCGGAGACGGCATTGGTATTAAGGTCGAGCCAGATGCGCTGGGTGCCGGTGACAACAGTACCCGGTAACAGACTAGTAAAGCTGACGGCGTACGGACTGGCCGTCTCAGTGTCGGCAGCCGAAGTATCGATGTCGTAGTTGATGGTCGGCGCAACGGTCGAGGCGCTGGCAGCCGGGCCGTACTCGGTTTCTGTGAAGTTGGTCTGCATGGCATTAGCCTTCATCTGATAGGTCGTGCTGTAGGTCAGGCCGATTAGCGTCTGGCCGCTGGCGCCACCCCAGTTGGCATAGGTCTGATAGACCTTGCTGGCGCCAAGGGTGTCGTCGAGCTGGACGTATTTGGTGGTGACGAAATTGTCGGTTGAGACAGCGATTGAGAATTTGGTATCACTGGGGCTAGCACCGGGGTTCAGCACGAATTTCAGTTTATTGTAATAGCTCGACGGGTTCGTGAATGTCGGGGCCACCGGCACGTAAGCTTGCTGCGCCTGCTGCAAACCGGGCCGGACGGTGTAGTTGGTCGAGGTCTGCTGGTTGCTGGCCGGCTGGCCGGTAGTGGCGTTCAGCCCGTAGTTGGTCGAGGTCGAGTTAGCGGTACCGCCGGAGCCGAAGCCATAATTATTCAGCGTGTAGTTGGTGCTGGTCGGGACGGCTGCAAACAGCAGACCGCCGAGTAGCATCGAAGTCAGGTGAAAATGTCTCATGCCCTGCCCTACTGCTCCCACTGGACGGTGTCGAGCATCGTCGTTATCTCGCTTTGGACATCATCAAGTTTACTCATACTCACAAACGCCAGACTAGCGACCATAGTGCCATGCGTCAAGAATACTGTCCGTTCGGTCCCGTCCTGACGGATGAACTCCACAGCGGTGCCGGCCGGCGTAATCAAACTCTGCTGCGTGTACAGCTCTGGGTGGGTTTTGCGGCTGCTGTAATCAGTGTCCTGATCGAGCGGTACCGTCAGACGGGTGACGGCGATGGCCACGTGTTTTTCGTAACTGGTAGCCGTCGTCAGATTATAGGCCTCCAGCTCATTGGTACCCAGATGTGCCGGATCGACGCTATAAATACTACTGTAATTGAACGACAGATAGCTGCCCGCGAGATGCTTTATCGTAGGAGTATCGGCACTACGGTCAGGTGTAGGCGTAACGGTACCGCGGTTAATCGAAAGCGCCCATACCGATACACCGGCTACCGCAGCTACCAGGACAACTGGTAGCCCGATCTGGATGATCCGACGCGTCACGCAGTGCGCCTCATCCGGGCTTGTATGATCTGTAATTGGCGTTTTTCGCCGAGCCAGAAACCACCGACGACCAGCACGGCGGCAACCAGAATTTGCCAGCCGGTGCGAACCAGTGCCGAGTTGGCGTAACCGCCAGTAACTCCACCGACCAGGCCGCCGGCCTTGGTGCTGCCCTTGACGATGGCGACCAATTGCAGATACGCCTGGTTGCCATTCTGGTCAGTAGCTTTGATGATAACGGTGTAGCCGCCTTTGGAGCCGGCCGGTTCGCGGTAGACGTGCTGGATGTCAAATTGGTTGGAGTCACCCCGGCTGATCAGATCGGTCTTACCGTCACCCCAGCTGACGCTGACGGCGTATGGCGGCTGGCCACCGACCAGCGTCAGCGGCCAACTGACCGTCTCCCCTGCCTCGAAGCCGCGGAAAAATACTTGGCTGGTGGCGAAGAATTGGCCGGACGGCGCGCCATCAGTCACCAGCGTTCCATTGCCATCGAGGCTGGTGCCGGCCGGGAACAACTGGGCGCTGACGGCCACCGAATCGGGACTGGCGACATCGTTGGCGTTGTAGGCGCGGGCGATGATACTATTATTGCCAACGAAGAGGTCAATTTCCATCTGGTAGGTGCCGTTTTGGCACAGTGCCGAACCGCTCAGTACATCGTTTTTGAAGACTTTGACCAGCGTGTTGGCCGGACAGGTACCAGAAATCCGGATCGGCGCGTCGACGGTGTATGGCTTGCTGGCAATGCCGACGATGGTCGGCGCTGTCCGCGGTGTAGCATCCGGCACGACGGCATAAGTCGTGTAATCGCCGCCGCCGGAAGTCGAGGCGTAGGCCACCGTCTGGCTGACCAGTGCCAGCGGTATTACCGCCAAACTGAGCACCAGCGCCAAGGCGCCGTATGAGGTGTGTCGGTGATGCCGTAATTTACCAGTGTGGTGCCGCGCTAGAATTTTGGGCGCGGGTTTTGATTTCATAGCAGTATTTTAGCATATGCGGTATTCTAGAAGTCAGTGGAACATTTCGACAGTTACGATGAGAGCAACCTGGAGTTACCGGCTGATGTAACCGGCAGCCTGGACGGCGCGCCGACCAGTCAGGGCGAGCGCAATCCCCTGCTGCCCCGGCCCCCCAAGCCGGTCGTTATTATCTTTGCCATTGCAGTCCTCGGCACACTGATTGGCAGCGGTGTCCTGCTCTACAAACACAGCAATCACAAGGCCCCCAGCACCCAAATCACCATCAACACCCAGACCCTCGACAAAGGTACTCTCACCCAGCTGACCAAGCAAGCCGACGCCAATGGCAACAGCACCCAGAAACTGATCGTCCAGCCCAACACCCTGTTCAAACAGGGTGTCCAGGTCACCGATCCGCTCAGCGCCGCCAGCGATTTGTCGATCGGTGGCAACCTGAGCGTCAAAGGCAGCACCAGCCTGCAGGGCCCAGCAACCTTTAATGGTAACCTCTCGATCCGCGGCACCCTGAGCGTCGGCGGCACCCTCAACGCCCCCAGCCTGAATGTCGGCAGCCTAAGCGTCAACAACCTGACCACCACTGGCACGCTCAGTTTTGGTAGCCATTTAATCCCGACTGGCGCCGAGCCGACTGGCAACCCCAGCACGGCCGCCGGCGGCGGCACCGTCACCGTTACCGGCAATGACACGGCCGGCACCATCAGCATCATCACCGGTAACTCGCCAGTTGCTGGCGAACTGGCCATCATCACCTTCACGACGCCGTTTTCAACGACACCAAAAGTCCAGTTGACCCCAACGAACGGCAATGCCGCCAACCTGCACTACTACGCTACTCACTCAGCCAGATTCATGACTATCGACAGTGCTGATGCCCCTACCCCGGGCACTACGTACACCTACGATTACCTGGTCACTCAGTAGTCCTGGCGCTACAACAGACGTAGCAGCAAAAAGGCACCGAACAATACACCAATGACGATAGCCGAGGACACAATCAGTGACTGGATCATCGCCCGGTTAATGACCGTTTTGGCAAGCGGCTGGCGGGCCATCGCATCCAGCCCGCCCTTTATCGAAGCGTACAGTAACTGCCCAGCCCAGAATATACCCGTTATTAATAATACGAAGCTCAGCACCAGCCCGAGCAAACTGACCCGCTTGCCGGCCAGCTTATCAGCCACATTCTGGATCGGTGTCGGTACATAAGAATCACTGGGCTGGGCGGCCGGCTTGGCATAATAGGTTATATGCAGCGCAACCGGAATGCGGCCGACATAGACAGTATGCTTGCCTCCACTGCTATCAGTCACCGCGGTCTCCACTGCCCCGTTTGATTTCTTGTCGAAGCTGGCCTGGGCGACGCCGATCAGCCAGCCGTTACTCAAGTTCTTGGCGCCGATACCGGCTAGCGAGGACGGGCTCAGGCGGTCGCCAACTTTGATGTCGCCATTGATGGTACTGACCAGCGTGGTAGCCGTTTCATCACTAATCACATTCACCTGCCCCGCCGGTGTCGTCAGCGAGGTATCACCGGACACCACACCCACCAGTAGGCTGGCATTGCTGGTCGTTGCCAACTCAGCCACACCGGCATTGGCCGACTGGCTCAGGATCATGCCCGGCTGGACGACAGCACTACTCACCCCATAGGGCTGCACGCTGGCCGCGGCTGCCGCTGGCACTACAAAGACCAGCAACGAGATCAGACCAGCAAGATACTGCTTACGCTTCATATTGTCAGTATAGCAGGCTCGTGCCTAATCGGTTTAGACGCCGGCGAACTGCAGGTCGCGCATGATTTGCTGGCGGATCTGCTGCTGACGGCGACGGTCGCTGAGCGGCAGTTGCTTCAGCAGGCGGTCAGCTTGTTGTTTGCGTGGTTTTTGGTTTTTCATTTGGAGTTCCCTTTAGTGTTTTGTTTGGTTTTTTGTGTTTGCTGCCCTGCCTTGTCGGGCGGTTTCGGTGGCGGATCGGGTGGTCTGATGTATGTCATATCGTATTCCTAGTACTTGCTGTAGTAATTAAAGTTGAGGGTACCGATCTGGACGGTGTTGCCACTGGCGGCACTCAGGCGCAGTTTCAGAGTGATGACGTCACCGGCCGCATAGGTGCTGCCGAGCGAAGTCAGGTTAACCGAACTGTAGGTGGTGCCAGTACTGTAGGCGTTGTAGCTGGCGTATGAACTGTCGGCGGTACCGTTCTTCAGAACCTGGGCGTAGACTGATGTGCTGTTGGTGCCGGCTGAGTTTGAGGCGTAGATCGTTGGCGCGCCATTCCAGCTGTCGAAGTCGGATGGGACCGGGATCTGGACGATGACATCGTAACACTGGGCGGTGCCCGAAGCGGTGGTCCACTGGTAGTAGTTCTGCAGGGCGGCACCGCTGCCGTTGTTGAAGCCGGCGGTCATGGTGCCGGTGTTGGCCGAGCTACAGCTACTGTCGCTGGCGGCATCGAGGGCGGCGCCAGCGTACTCGGCTGGCAGCGTGATGGACTTCTGGTGGCGGGCGGTGCCCTTGAGTGTCAGCTCATAAGCGTTGGTGGCGCCATTGGCGGCAAACAGGACGCCGTTGGTAGCGTTGCCGATGACCAGGCTGGAGCCGGTAGTCGTCGTGTTGACGGTCAGGACGGTGGTGGTTGCGGCGGCATTCATGATGGTGAAGATGGCCGAGTTGTCGGAGCGCAGGGTCAGGGCGCCAGTGCCGGAGACGGCGAACTGCGGGTTGCTGGCGCCGTTGGTCTTGACGTTCAGCAGGTCGGCGGACTGACCGCTGAAGCCCTGGATTGAAGCGGTCAGCGTGTTAGCCGTGCCAGTCACCGCAATCGTCCCCGTCAGGTTCTGGCTACCAGTCACATTCAAGGCGGTGGCAGTGGCGCTACCGACGGTGACGATGGCACCCGAAGTGTCGACATTGAAGATAGTGTTAGCGCTGGCGGCAGACTGGATATTGAAGGCACTGGAGCCAGTGGTCTTGAGCGCTGTCGATCCATCAGCCGCGATTGTAAACAGGTTGGTTGCCGTCGTGCCATCCCACTTCTGGGCTTCAAATAGATTAGCTGTCTGGGTGTAGCTGGTACCGTTATTGCTGTTACCGCGGATGGCAATACCCTTAACGCTGTCGCCGTAGGTCTTACCCGAGATGATGGCGTTACTGTCGGCCTGCGCAGTGTTACCGAAGATGCCTTCGACGAAGAATGCGTTGCCGTAAGCGTCAATGTTTGACTTCAAGTTATTGTTCGAATCGCGGACTTCCAAAAGGTTCCCGCCCCCAGAGTTCTGGGCGGCGTTAGCCTGCAGTGTGAAGGTAGTCGCGCTGATTCCGGATGCCTGCTGGAAGTACTGGCTACCGCGGACGTCGAGCGCAACTGTTGGCGCGGTCGTACCGATACCAACCTTGGCGCTGGCGGTGGCGCCATTGACACCATTTATCGAGCCGAGGACCAAGCTGTTGCTCGCACCGACCTGGGCCTTGGCACCGATAGCGACAGCATTCTGCAGTGCAGCCGAAGCGACGTCTGCCGAAGCACCGAGCAGAACGTTGCTGCTACCTGAGGTAAGTGTTGCCCCCGCGCTCTTACCAAGCACGACGTTTAAGCTACCGGTCGTTACTGCCGAACCGGCACTGTAGCCGATCAGCGTGTTGTAGTCGGCGCCGGTCTGCAGGTTCTGGCCGGCGCTATAGCCAAACAGGCTGTCACCGACGGTGGTGTAACTAGCACTACCCTGACCGGCCTGGGCACCGTAGGCGGTGTTGCTGTCAGTGCTGGCTGTGGTCCAAGAGCCGGCCGAATCAGCCGTTGAGAATGCCTGGGTAATGGTAAAGGTCGTGCCCGAGTCGACGCTGGCGACGGTCTTGGTGCCGTTGTAGCTGGTGGTGCCAGAGATGGTCAGTGTAGCGCCGGCGACCAGCCCGGAAGTCGAGGTGCTGGTGAACTGGGCGTTGCCGCCGTTGCTGGCGGTCGCACTGATCGTGCCGGTCAGAGTCTTCAGATTGTACAGCGCCTGGTAGCCTGTCCCGGTGTTGAAGTTACCGATCGTGTTATTCCCCAGCGCGAAGGTACCGGTTGCCACATTGCCGAGTCCGATAGTAGTGGCCGCCTGCGCGCCACTACCGATAGCCGTATTGTAACTACCAGTCGTATTGCCATTTAATGCCGAGACACCGACAGCAACGTTCTGCTGACCGGTAGAATTATTCGTCAGGGCGTTCATGCCGACGGCGGTGTTTTGTGATCCGGTAGCGTTACTACCGAGCGAGCCGGAGCCTACAGCGGTGTTCTGTTGACCGGTGGTGTTGCTGTTCAATGAATTGTAGCCGAGGCCGGTGTTGTAGAAACCAGTCGTATTACTTTGCAGCGCGAAGGTTCCGACTGCCGTACTGTAATTGCCGGTTGTATTGCTCTGGAGTGCACTGTTGCCAACTGCTGTCAGGTTGGCGCCGGTGGTGTTTACGCGGCCGGCTCCGAAGCCAAGCAGAGTATTCGATCCACCACTGGTGGCACGGACTTCCAGGCCGATAGTTCCGGCGGTGGTGGTGACTTTAAGAGCCGGATTCGCGACAGTAATCAGCTTGATTGAAATACCACTGATCGAGCCGGTGGCCGTGGAGTTGTTGATGCTAAAGAATGGCGCAGTTGTACTCCCAGCATTAATCACGACGGTCTGCGTACCGTTACCGACCATTACCGAGCCGTTGTTACTGCCAATACCGGCGACAATCCTGTCAGTCGCACCGAAGCCGCTGGTCGTGTAAACGATCTGATAGTAGGCGCCAGCAGTGACACCGCCGGAAACCGTACAGCTCAGGCTGGCCGTCGAGCCGGCGGTGTGAGCGTAGGGACCGGAACCAGTGCCAGTCCAGTTAGTGCCGCTACAGTTGCCGCTGAGCAGTTCGGCGCCGATCGAAGCTGCATCCTGAGATGTGGCACCGTTCTTAAAGGTCGAGACATTGTTAGTCGTGTCGACAGCGAAGATGGCTGTCGCACCGCTGTTCTGGACCTGGAAGGCGGTGGTCGAGGCGGCGGCATTTGCACTGCCGATTTGGAGGTCACCGTTGCTGTTGAACTTGGTCAGCACCTGAGCGCTGTTGTTCATCAGCTGGAATAGATCGCCGCTCTGGCTCGATACGCCCTGGATGATCATACCGACGTTGGCGGCTGCGCCAGTGCCGATGGCCAGCTGGCCGAGGTTGGTGTTGGCGTTCGAAGTAGCCAGGCCGTTGACGGCCAGCTTGTTGGCGGTGGTCTTGGTGTTGATGCCGACGAAACCGGTGCTGGACTTCAGGATAATGTCGCCGTTGCCGTTTTGCTGGCCGGAATAGATGGTCGTGGTGGCGGCGTCGTTGATCGATTCGGTGGTCTGGATGCTGTTATTCGAGATGAAGGTGTTGCCGGAGCTGGCGTTGAAGATATCGATAGCGTAACAGTTGGTGGTACATGAGCTGTCGTTGATGGTGTTACCAATAATGCTGTTGTTGCTGGAGTTGTTGATGTAGACACTTTCGTTGAGGGTGGCGCCACCGTTATCCATGAAGGTGTTGCCGGAAACCATGTTCGAGACACTGGTCGCCAGGAAGTAGACACCGACGGCTGCATTATCGTGGATATTGTTACCGGAGATAATGTTGTAACTCGATGAGGTGTTCAGGTAGACACCGGAAACCGTGTTGTTCGACAGGTCGTTGCCGGTGATGGTGTTACGGGTACCGGTCGACAGGTAGATACCGTACTGGCCCAGGGTTAATACGTTACCGGTGACGGTGTTCATCGATGACGACGCGATACTGATACCGGTACCGCCACTGCCCGCCTGGGCTATGTTGTTGGAGAACGTGTTCTGGTTCGAGCTGGCAGTCAGGGAGATGCCAACGCCAGTAGTCAGGAAGCTCGAGTCGGTAATGATGTTGTTCGATGACGCGTTCAGGGCGATAGCTGCAGTACCGCTGTTCTTGACGACGACGTGATCAATTCTGGCACCATCGAGGTTCGTCCCACCCATGCCGTTCAGGTAAATACCGTACATCGAGCCGCCAGTCTGGTTGGGTGAGTTGCCGTCTACCGTCAGGTCGTGGATGCCGACCAGTGTACCGGAGACAGTATCCGTGTTGACGATCATCTTGTAGCTGGTGTTGGCGCCGTTTGGAATGGTGATCACCGTCCCTGCCCCGGCGCCGGACAGTGTCGTCTTGTTCGGGATAGAAATAGCAGCCGAGAGCGTAAACGTACCTTCGGTCAGGTAGACCGAACCGCCACTAGCCGCCGTAAGCGCAGTGTTAATCGTGGCCTGGTCGCCAGTACCGGTAGCAACGTAGTCTGCAGCATCCTTCTCGGCCTGGGTGGCGTTGCTGGCAGCGACGATCTTGGTGCTGTTGCGAGGAGCCGAAACCCATTTGCTGCCGTTGTACTGCAGCAGCGTGTTGGTCGTGGTGTCGTAGTAGAGTTGGCCGGCGGTTGGTGAGGCCGGACGGGTGCTGGTGATGCCACCGACGAGGGTGATACTCTGGCTGGCGGCAACGGTGACACTACCATTGAAGGTCTTGGCACCGGCAAAGGTCTGGGTCGTCGTGTTGACCAGACCCGGATTGCTGGCGCTGGCGGACTGCAAGTACAGCACACTGCTGGCAATAGTCCCACCGTTAGCATTTGCCGTCTGACCGTCGAGGGAACCAACGCTGGTAGCCCCGGCCCCGCTACAATTGGCCAGCGTCACCAGACAGAACGTGTCATTGGCGGCGATCGTACCCGGGAAACCAACGGTGTAGTTTCCTGCCGTACTGACTCCAGTAATGCTGATCGAACCGGTGTTGCTGGCGTTGTACAGCTTGATATTGCCGGTCGCCGTGCTGGACGCACCGAGGATCAGGTTACCAGTGCTGACGGTAGTGTCCCCCTTCAGTTGAACTGTCATGCCGCTCATATCACCTTGGATCAGGCCGCCAATGTTCAGCTGGTTCGATCCGGTCGCGCTCTGAGCGGCCACGTTCTGACCAATGATAATGTTGTTGGCACCGGTCGTGATGTTGCTCCCCGCGCTGTAGCCAAGCAGTGTGTTGTAGTTGGCTCCGGTCTGGAGGTTTAGACCGGAGTTGGTTCCGAACAAGCTGTTACCGACGGCTGTGTAGCCGGCCGATCCTGAACCAGCCTGGTAACCGAAAGCTGTGTTGTTGTCGGTATTAACCGTCCAGCTACCAGTCTGGTTACTAACGAATGCGCTTGAGATCGTGAAAGTAGTGCCGCTATCTACGCTAACAACTGTTTGGGTGCCATCGTAATTCGTGGTACCTGAGATAGTTACGATGGTACCGACCCTAAGACCGGTCGTTGATCCTGTCGTGAATCGGGCATTGCCACCATTGTTGGCCGTGGCAGTAATAGAACCTGTGAGGTTTTGGAGATTTTGCAGAGCGTAGCTACCGCCGGCGGTGTTGTTCGAGCCAGTGGTGTTGTTCTTGAGAGAACTGAATCCACTGGCGACGTTGTCGTGACCGGTGGTATTGTTAATTAAAGCCGAGGAGCCGGTTGCATTGTTGCGGTAACCGATAGTGTTGCTGTTGAGGGCGCCGTAACCACTGGCCGTGTTTGAGTAGCCGGTAGTGTTGCTGTTGAGGGCTGTAAAACCACTCGCAGTGTTGTCGTAGCCGGTGATGTTGCTTTGAAGGGCTCCATAGCCAGAAGCAGTGTTTTCATAGCCAGTAGTGTTTGCCGTAAGCGAGTAGGACCCTAGAGCTGTATTGCTAGTACCAGTGGTTGTATTCTGTAAGCTGTATGCACCAACAGCCACACTATTAGCAGCCGTTGTAATGTTCTTTCCGGCTTGGTAGCCCATAAGTGTGCTGTAGTCTGCGCCGGTCTGGAGACTGTAACCTGCTTGATAACCATTGACCGTAACACCATTAATGACACAGCCAGCCCCCGCGCCACAGCCTTGGCCTCTTGCGGCATCTGTTCCTTGTACGGTATTTTGCGAGCCGGAGGTATTTCCATACAATGCGCTCGACCCAAATACCACATTATAGTTACCTGAGGTATTGTTATAGGCAGCAGACATACCAACAGCTGAGTTAAAGACTCCGGTGGTGTTGTCCGTTAGAGCTATATTTCCGAGTGCAGTATTGTATGAGCCAGTGGTGTTACCCTGGAGTGATCCATAGCCGACAGCACTGTTACGGGCACCAGTCGTATTGAGTGATAGTGCAGACACACCGAGAGCAACCTGTTGATCACCTGTCGTGTTTGCAGTACCAGCACTGAAGCCAATAAATGCATTTGCAGCCCCAATATTACTAGAGGATAGATTTACGAGTGGGGTACCATTGACTATCAATAAACCGCCCGTAGTGTTCATATTTTTAGCCGTAACGCCAAGGGAGCCACTGGCAACATTATCCGTGTAAGTAGTGGTGGTGTTATCGGCAATGGTCGTAACAAGCTGGAATAATCCGTTACTCACGGTTGCGCGGTAGATCTTCCGTGCTGTAACAACTCCATTTGTACCCGTCGGGATGGCGGTGAGATTTACTTGCTGTGCAGTCGGATTCACAACTGAGCTCTGAACTCCCTTCTCAGTCTCACCGTTTGCCGTAACGAAAGTAACTGCGTAGTACAGCGGCCCGGTCAGGTTACCGGCGGTAGCATTGACAGCGACGGTTGGAGCACCCGGTGCGCTGACCTGGTTCAGCTTAATGTTGCCGTAGTCGACCTGGAGGTTGCCATTGTAGACGTTCAGCGCTTCGGCCGGAGTCAGCGTGCCGACGCCGACCTTGCCGCTGGTGGTCTTCAGGATGATGTCACCGCTGCCGTTAAGCTGGCCATCGTAAATGGTGTTGCTGGCGGCGTCGTTGATGGTTTCGGAACCACTCAGAGTGTTGGCAGAGAGCACATTGCCGGTCGAGCTAGAGTCAAAAATGTTAATGGCATAACAAGTGCCGGTGCAGCTCGTGTCAGTAATATTATTGCTAGCAATTGTGTTGTTGGTGGATGTGGAGCTAGCATAGATACCGTCATTGCCTGTGGTACCACCGGTATTTGCAATTTTGTTGCCGGTAATTGTATTAGAAGTTGCACCGCTCAAATAGACACCGGGCCCTTGTTCATTTTCTATAGTATTTCCCACTACGGTGTTATTGGATGAGCTAATACCAATACCGCTAGAGTTACCAGTTATATTATTGCCGGTGATTGTATTTTTTGATGCCGATGTTCCTGATAGTTGAATCGCTACCTGGCCCCCTCCAGCGCGCACTACGTTATTTGCAAATGTATTGTTTGTTGAAGTGCCCAACGCCCAGATTGGAGCAATGACATCACCTATGTTGTTATTGTTAATAGTGCTTGAGGTAACATTGTTAATGGTTATGCCCGCCCACCAATTAGACAAACCATTATATGTAATGTTGCCATTTATGGTACTGTCACTTGAGCTGGTAAGTGTTATCGCTGCGCCGCCTCCTGCACCGTTGTAGAATAAGTTTTGAATGGTATTCCCAACGATTTTTGCGCCTTCTTTTACTGTTCCAGTACCTAGCCCAGACATTGAAATTGCTGTATGACTTCCACTGGTTTGGTTTGCTTTATTTCCATCAAATACAATATTGCTTACGGCCACTCGATAACCGGTCACCGTATCTGTATTTGTAACCATATTCAAGTTAGCATTAAAGCTGTTAGGTATTGTGATGATTGATCCGCTTCCGCTTCCCATAAGCGAAGTAGCGTTTGGTATGCTGATTGAACCATTAATGGTGTACGTACCCTCGGTGAGGTAGACAGTACCGCCAGCGGCGGCCGTTAGCGCAGTGTTAATCGTGGCCTGGTCGCCAGTGCCGGTAGCGACATAGTCAGCGGCATCTTTCTCGGCCTGAGTCGAGTTGCTGGCAGCAACGATCTTCGTAGAAGTAGCGCGGTCGCTAATCCACTTACTGCCGTTGTATTGGATCAATTGGTTGGTGCTGGTGTCGAAGTAGAGCTGGCCGGCGGTTGGGCTGGCCGGGCGAGTGCTGGTGATGCCGCCGACGAGGGTGATGCTCTGCCCTGCCGCAACGCTAGCCCCGGCGCTCAGAGTGACAGCACCGCTGAAGGTCTTGGCACCGGCGAAGGTCTGGGTAGTGGTGTTGACCAGGCCTGGGAATGAGGCGCTGGCGGACTGCAGGTAGAGGGTATTGCTGGCAATGGTGGCGCCGTTAGCGTTGGCCGTGCCGCCGTCGAGGGCGCCGACACTGCTGGCGCCTGATCCGCTACAGTTGGCGACAGTCTGGAGACAAATGGTGTCGTTGGCAGCGATGGTGGCCGGGAAACCGACGGTGTAGTTGCCGTTGGTGGCGGCGCCCTGCAGCGTGACCGAACCGGTGTTGCCGGCGATGTTGAACTTCAGCTGGCCGGTGGCGGTGTTGGCGGTACCAAGCGTAACGGTGCCGATCAGGTTGGTGGTGCTCGAGACGCTCAAGGTGCTGTTCAGGACGGCAGCATTAGTGACGTCAAGCGCGGCTGCGATGACCTTGCTGTTGGTCGAATCAACCGTCAGCAATGCCGAGCCGCTGGTGTTCTGAACGCTGAAAGCCGACGTGTCATTGGCGGTGCGTGTGACGAGCTTGGCGCCGTTGGCAGCTACTGCCTGGTTGGCATAGACGGTACCAGTGGATGCGTCATTGATCGTGCCGGGATTGAAGCGGTTGTTGGCAAGATAGTTAGTGGTTGAACCAGCATCTGAGATGTTGATCGCATAGCAGGTACCCGTACAACTTGAATCAGTGATATCGTTGCCCACGATCGAGTTACTGACTGAGGAGCCGCTAAAGTAGATACTGTTATTGGCAGTGTTTCCACCAGTGTTATTTATCTTGTTAGTACTAACCACGTTATTGTTGGAAGCGGTATTTAAATTTATGCCTGTATTTGTGTTGCTGTCTAAGCTGTTGCCACTTACTGTATTTGAGCCCGAGCCAACAATATAGATACCGTCATAGCTATCAAGAATAGTGTTTCCGGTGATCGTATTGGCCGTTGCACTACTAGTCAGCGTGATGCCGGTACTCGTATTGTTCTGAATGACGTTTCCGGTAATTGTATTGTCGCTTCCTCGGACGGTTATACCATTACTGTTTTTCTGGATAGTGCTGCCATTAATATTGGTGTAATTGCTGTTATTAAGGTAAATACCCGTTCCATTAAACAGATTGGCTACTATGACATTGCTGACCTTTGCGCCATTTATAGCTGAACTTCCCGAGCCACTACCCATATGATCTAGGTAAATGCCGTATGCAAAACCACTCGTTTGATTAGCTTTATTGCCATCGATGCGTAAGTCATGAATAGATACGGATGATCCTGTGCTCGTATCGGTATTGCTTATAACTGCATAACTACCGTTCTGGGCGTTCGGGATGGTGATAAGTGTGCCGGCACCGGCACCGAAGAGCGTGGTGTTGTTGGGGATGTTGATGCTGTTGCTGAGGGTGAAGGTACCCTCGGTCAGGTAGACCGAGCCGCCGGCTGCGGCGGTGAGCGCGGAGTTGATGGTTGCTTGGTCGCCGGTGCCGGTGGCAACGTAATCGGCAGCGTCCTTTTCGGCTTGGGATGCGTTCGAGGCAGCGACAATCTTGGTGGTCGAGCGAGGAGCCGAGACCCACTTGCTGCCGTTGTATTGTATGAGTTGGTTGGTGGTGGTGTCGTAGTAGAGCATGCCGGCGGTTGGTGAGCTTGGGCGGGTGCTGGTGATGCCGCCGACGAGGGTGATGGTGCTGCCGGCTGTTATGTTTGCGTTGCCGGTTACGGACAGGCTGGCGTTGGCGGTGACCAGGCCGGCGAAGGTTGGGTTGGAGACGACGTCAAGCGTGGTGGTCGTGAAGCCGCCGCCGGCGGTGCCGGAGATAGCACCGGTCAGGTTGCCTGCTCCCGTGAAGCTGAGGCTAGTGTTACCCTGGGCGGCGGTGTTGGCGGATGAGCCGTAGTTGACGGCCAGGGTTGGCGTGCTGCCGGCGCCGGTGTTGCTGCCGACGGTCAGGCCGGTGACGGTGCCGAGGGTAGCGACGTAGTTGCCGGTGGTTTCGGTGCCGAGGGTGACTTTGCTGGTGGATAGGCTGCCGCTGGCATCCGTGTGTACGATACCGGCAGTGTTCAGGCTGGAGAATGTGATACCGCCGCTGCTGATGATACCGGTAGCGGTCGTAATAGCGCCGGTAGCATTAACGGTGAGTGCGCCAGTGCCGATACTAAGGGTATTACCCTGTAAGGCGCCGCTCGTGGTAATGGTGTTACCGGTGGAGATCGTGCCGAAGCCGCTGCCGATCGAACCGGTGGTCAGGGCGCCGGTGCCGGTGATGCCGGAGTAGCTACCGGACAGGTAGGATGAGCCGAGGGTGCCAGCCGTGATGTTCGATGCGTCGAGGTTGGTCAGGCCGCTGCCGTCGCCCTGCAGGTAATTGGCAACCAGCGTACCACCGACGGTGATGGTGGTACCGGTCTGGCTGAGGATGGAGTCGCCGATCGCCTGTGAGCCTGTGAATAGTGCGATGGTGCCGGTGGTGCCCGAGCCGGTGACGCCTGAACCGGCGCCGGCACAGTTGCCGCTGGTGGTACAGACAGTGCTGTCAATTGCAACACTGATGCTGCCCGAGCCGTTGGTGATGCTGATGCCACTGCCCTGTGTCAGGTTGGCGAGGGTGTAGCCGGAGCCGTTACCGATCAGCAGCTTGCCGTTGCCGGCGGTGCTGCCGTTGACGCCGGTACCGCCCTGGTCGGCAGAGAGTGCGGTGGTTAAGCCAGTAAGGCTGGTGATGTCGCTGTTGGCGCCGGAGGCGGCAGCACCGAGGTTGGTGCGGGCGCCGGAGGCACTGGTTGCGCCGGTGCCGCCGTTGCCGACACTCAGTGCAGTGCTGAGCGTCAGGGCATTAAAGGTCGGGCTGCTGGTCGTTGATAAGTCCTGGTCGAGGGTCACGTTGCTGGTGACGGTGACCGTCTTGACGGCGGTGCCACCGGCGACTGTGAAGCCGGTGGCGTTGGCGGTCAGGCTGAGACCATTGAAGCTAGCGGCCGTGGCAGCGCCGGTGACGCTCAGCGTGCCAGCGGTGCTCAGGCTGCCGGCACTGAGTGCACCGGTGCTGGTGATCGAACCGAAGGTGACGGCCGAGGTGGTGTTGATGTCTTGTGGGGTGCTGAGTGTGATGGTTTTGGTGCCGGTGTCGGTGCTGACAGCGACTTGGTTGGTGGTGCCCTGGATGATGACCGCGCCATTGACTGCATTGAGTGAGTCGACTGCCCCGCCGCTGCCGCCGCCGCTGGTAGTACAAGTGGCACATGACAGGTTACCGTTAGCATCGATACTCAGCGGGCCTGATGCGCTGACGGCGACGGTGCCACTAGCGTTTGGAAGCGTGATCGTGTGGCTGCCACCAGAGGCGGAAGCGAAGCTGAGCGTATTGGTATTGGCACCAGATGTAGTCGTAATTGCTACACTTGCACCCTGGACCGTAACGTTCTGGCTGGTAACGCCGAGCAGCAGTGCGGCCGTCGGTGCAATGGTGTTGACGGCCAGGGTGCCGCCAACGGTAACCGTGCCGCCGGACTGTGACAGCAATGAGTCGCCGATGGCCTGCGAGCCGGTGAATACCGGGATGGTGCCAGTAGTGCCGCCACTAGTCGTGACGCCGCCACCGGCCCCGGCGCAGTTACCGGCTGAAGTACATATATTATAGGTGCCGGCTGCGGCGCTCTGGAACAGGTAGCTGACATTCGCGGTCGGACTGGCAAAGCCGACGCTGGTAGTGAAGCTGCCGGCGGTAGCCGTGAATACCGAGCTGCCATTACCCTGCAGCGTCAATGCGGCACTGCTGCTACCGACATTGGTCGCGGCGCTCAGCGAAGTGATGTCACTGTTGGCGCCGGAGGCGGCAGCACCGAGGTTGGTGCGGGCGCCGGAGGCGGTACCACTGCCGGTACCACCGTTGGCGACATTCAGGGAGTTACTGAAGAAAGTCGAGCTGTTGCGGTCAGCAGCGCCGGAGCTGACATTGCCGCTGGTGTCAGTCTGGACCAGACCGGCCGTCAGACTGCTGAACTTGACTGCCCCGCTGACAGTCAGACCGGCATTACCAGTGATCAGGCCGGAGAAGGTCGGATTAGAGACGACGTCCAGTGTAGTGGTGGTGAAACCGGCGCCGGCAGTACCGCTCAGGCTACCGGTTAGGTTGCCGCTTGGCGTAAACGTAAATGCGGTGTTGCCTTCGGCAGCGGTGTTGGCAGCCGAGCCGTAATTGACTGCCAGAGTTGGAACGGCGCCCGCCCCTGACGTACCGCCGAGCGTCAGGCCGGTCAGTGTACCGAAACTGGCGACGAAGTTGCCGGTGGTTTCGGTGCCGAGAGCAACCTTGCCAGTGCTCAGCTGACCCGAAGCATTCGTATGAACAACCCCTGCACTGTTGAGGCTGGAGAACGTAATCGTGCCACTGCTGGTGATGCCGGTGGCGGCGGTAATGGCGCCGGTGGCATTGACGGTGAACGTACCGGTACCGATGCTCAGGGTGTTGCCCTGCAGCACGGTTGCCGCCAGCGTGCCGCCGACAGTCACAGTAGTACCGCTCTGGGTTAAGATCGAGTCGCCAATCGCCTGAGATCCTGTAAATAATGCAACAGTGCCGGTCGTTCCACCACTGGTAGTAACGCCGCCACCGACGCCTGCACAGTTGCCGGACGTCGTACAGACCGTGTTATCAACCGCAATTGAGATTGAGCCGCTCCCGTTCGTAATACTAATGCCACTGCCCTGGGCCAGATTTGCCAGAGTAAAGCCAGTGCCATTGCCGATCAACAGTTTGCCGTTAGCGGCAGTACTGCCATCGATGCCGGTGCCACCCTGCCCGGCACTGAGCGCAGTGGTCAGGCCGGTAATACTGGTGATGTCGCTGTTGGCGCCGGAGGCGGCAGCACCAAGGTTGGTGCGGGCGCCGGAGGCGGTACCACTGCCGGTACCACCGTTGGCGACACTGAGTGCATTGCTGAAGAAGGTGGCGCTGTTGCGGTCAGCGGCAGCGGAGCTGACGACACCACCGGCCGAGCTCTGCAACAGGCCCGCCCCGAGGGCGCTAAAGGTGATGGTGCCGCTGCTGGTGATGCCGGTGGCGGCAGTGATAGCGCCGGTGGCGTTGACGGTGAAGGCACCACTGGCGATGCTCAGCGAACCGCCCTGCAATGCGCCGGTGGTGGCAATGGTATTGCCGGTAGAGATGGTGCCGAAGCCGCTGGCGATCGAGCCGCTGGTCAAGGCGCCGGTGCCGGTCACATTACTATATGAGCCACTGGCGAGGTTGGCATTAGTGATGGTGTTGCTGCCAATGTCGGTTCCGGTGACGGTGCCGTCGGCGATCTTGCTGGAGGTGATGGCGTTAGCGGCGATGGTGACGACGCCGGTGCCGGCAATCGTCAGGTCACCGCTGATGGTCTGGTTGACCCAGGCCGTGCCGTTGTATTGCAGCATCTGGCCGCTAGTCAGGCTTGAGGTACTGACGGTGATGCCCTGCAGCTTAGCAATCGTCGGGTTCGGGTAGCTACCGGTCAGATCGCCACCGGCCGAACCACCAGGCGTCGCACCGCCGGCCGCAGCGGCACAGCTGGTGAAGCTTGGGGCCGCGCCGGTATTGCCCACCAGGCAGTCGCCGGTGGCGCCGGCTGCCGTGGCGGTGATTGCGCCAGTGCCATTGCCGACCAGCACGCCGTGCGAGGTAAATGTATTCGCCCCGGTGCCACCGTAACTGACCGCTACCGTACCCGAGCTAATGTGTGATCCATTAAGTGCAGTGATGGCTGAGCCATCACCCTGCAGTGTCGTAGCAGCCAGTGTACCGCCGACCGTGATGGTCGTGCCGCTCTGCGTCAGGATGGAATTGCCGATGCCCTGGCTGGCTGTGAATAAAGCGATAGTACCAATCGTGCCACCCGTCGTAGTGACGCCACCACCAACGCCGGCACAGTTACCTGTTGTACGGCATACAGTGTTGTCGACACCGACACTGATACTGCCGCTGCCGTTGGTGACGCTGATGCCGGTTGCAGCGGTAAGCGTGGTAACCGTGAAGCCCGAGCCATTGCCGACCAGCAATGAACCATTACCGGCTGTTGATCCATTTACACCAGTACCACCGTTAGCAGCGCTAAGCGTACCGCTTAGGTAGGTGTTGTCGTTTCGGCTGATCGTACCCGATGCTAGAGTGCCACTAGCATTACTGGTAACGATTCCCGTTCCAAGACCACTGAATGTTGTAGCACCTGCTACTGTCAAAGTGCCATTAATACCAAAATTGCCGGCAACTGTGCCGGCTCCGCCTACCATGATGCTTCCGTCCGCCGCTACCGTGAAGGCATTGGCGCCGTTGCTCTGCAGTTGTAACAGGTTGCCGCCGCCAGTATTGTTGACGGCTATCGAGTAGCCACTGCCAGTGTCAGTTTCAGGTGGCCCCGGGTTTAGTGTCACAGCTACACCGCCTCCGCTGGCGCAGGAGACTGCTGTGGTACAGATGGTCTGGTTGGCCGGACCGCTGGTTGGCAGTGCGAAGGTGATACCGCCGACGGTGATCGAGCTACTACTGAGGCCTAGACCGCCGCTAACAGTCAGATTGCCGCCAACCGACACCGTACCACCGCTCTGGCTGAGAATCGATCCCGCCAGGGTGGTACCGCCAGTGAACAGGGCCACTTGGCCAGTGGCACCACTGCCAGCGATAACATTACCATTCAGGCTGTAATTGCCGGCGCTGCCGGTAATTGAGATACCGGCAATGGCCGACGTCAGGTTGATAATACCGGTGTTAGTTATGGCTGTGCCGTTGAGGCTGATACCGGCGCCGGCCGTCAGGTTGGCAGCTTTGCTAGTAAGCGAGTTCAGGGCACTGGCGTTCAAGCCAAGCTGGCCGTCGACCAACTGCAAGCCGTTGCCGACACCGATGGCGCCGGTAGCACCACCGAGGGACGCCACATGTGCCGGAACCGCGGTTGGTGCCAGGCTGACAAACTGTGTGCCATCGAAGTAGTACGGCGCGTTGGTATTCTGGTCGTAGTAGATCTGGCCGGGTGTGCCGGTGCCAGGCTGCGCCTCAGGGGCCAGGACGACCGACTTGGTAACGGTCAACTGACCGTTGATCTGCAAGTGGTCAGCATCACTAATCTGCAGCGATGCCGCCCGCGCATCAAGTCCTTGGACCTGCAGGCTGCTGATCGGGTAGCTAGCCCCTGAGTCCTGCTTGCTGGCGGCATTCTTGCCACCGAAGAACAAAGCACCCGCTCCAGTCAGCATCACGAACAGCACTGCAGCCCCGGTCAGCACCAGGGCCCGACCGTTGAAACCGAAGAGGTTCACGCGAGCTACAAGCGACGCGTTACGCCCGCGCGTACGCGTATAAGAAGAAGCTCCGTCATTGACGGACACCATCGACGCTTCCGACTCCAGAACGGAGTCGTACTGCGACTTCTCATAGCTCGAAGGCTCTTGCTCTGCCATTTCCTTTTTTTCCGCTGTTTATTTCCGCCCTCACGAGGCTTGTTGCGTACTTTTATTTTACGCTTACGCTTAAGGGCATACAACGAATTTTGAACAAAAAACGAGGCCTATTTTACCAGAGGTCACCATCAGTCCAACAGAGGTAACCTGTTCACAAAAATCGTAGACTTATCCACAGCCATTTACCCCTGATCTTCGTATTGCGTTGCTGCTCCTCTACCCCTGACGGATAAACCTGGTACTCGAATTTCTCGGTATCAAAAGTTAATTTTTAAACTCTTCAGAATCCAAATTTTATTATATTTGTAGTACTAGATACTACATACATCTGTTGTTATTGCCATTTTGATATAGCTGAATTCACATCAATAGATTAGGCGCTGCTTATTGCAGCAGCAAAATAATAACCACAGTACTCACAAATGCGATCACTCCGACCATCCCAATAACTCCGCCCAGCGAGCGGAAGATGGCATACTTGGCCAGCGGGTTGCGTCCAATCGAGATGATTGAGCTGTAGACTGCCGCATAAATCAGCGCCAGTAAGGTCACGAGGGTGACGATTGTAATCACTAGCGCTGTGACGATACGCCCGGTCGAAATGATCTTACCGGTGATACCTTTGACGATCTTTTGCAGACCGCTCAGTTTCGCATCAGCCGCCGTACTGGTCGAAATTCCCGGAGCGATATTGATCGTAACTAGCCCTACATGGATTTGCTTCTTGGCGCCACTAACGTCAGTAACGGTTTGAACGGTAGCGGTCTTGGCACTGCCGTCAAAGCTGGACTGCGCCAGTCCGATCACCACACTACCGCTGGCGGCTTCCATGCCGACACCATTGAATGACGAGACCGCTACCTGGTCGCCTAGTTTGATGGCGCCATTGACGTCACTAACCAGCACGGTGGCGCTACCACTGGTAGCCACCTGCACTGAGCCATCCTTGGCATCAACAGCCAGTAACGAATCACTGCTGTTCACGGCTACTCCCAGGATTCGTCGCGCATTTGAGGTATTACTGGCGGTGACGTAGTCGGACCGCTTGGCATCCAAGCTGACAATACTGCCCACGGGGATAGCCAGGTCACTATGATAGGAGTGGGAAATATTGGCAGACGAGGCACTGGCGGGTGCCAGACCCAGCAACAATAAGCTAGTGGCCAGTCCACCAAAGCCAACATGCAGGATTCTCGAAACTCTCATACTGGTTATGATTATACCACTGCTGTCCAGAGGTATCTGGCTGTAGGTGTTGTGGCATTGTGAACACATTTTTTACGGCTGTGTGCTGGCCTACACTGCCGATGCGCATTGTGCGCAATATCACTTGCAAACCAGGAATATAATAAAAGCGTAGGCTAAAAACAAAGAGGAGTTCCTATGCAGGGTCTAGAGCAATTGCAAACCAATGAATCATTGGAGGTACGTTCGCTGTCGCCGAATGCCGCTCACCGGGTCATTCTGAGGCTCACCAGCTACGAAATGGGCGGTAAACTGTCCCGAGATAAGGCTTGGGTGTTCAACCACGTCCTGCGCGGCGAGGAGACGGGTAAGAGCGACTTTGAGATCACTGTCCGTGAAGGCTCCTACTACCTCGACTTCACTGGCCACTCCGTTCAAGAAGACATGCGTAGTACCCTGCGCCAATCCGTCGACCGCACTGCCCGCGCCGTCTATGCCAGCAAGCTGCCAGCCGCTGTCGTCCAGGCCTGGGTCGTAGCCGCCAACGCGCCCCATGTCAGCGAGCTCTATCCTGAAGACTGGGCTACGCTCGAACCGATCCACACCAGCGCCACTGAAATGTTCGAGCGCGCCCAAAGTGAAGTCGTCAGCGCTGATATCGACGCCATGCTCTGGGAGCCCGACTTCTCCTAGCCAGCTGACTACAGCCACTAAAAAAGACCCTGTCTTTAGGGTCTTTTTTAGTGGTGGGCGATGAGGGACTCGAACCTCCGACCTCGTCATTATCAGTGACGCGCTCTAACCAGCTGAGCTAATCGCCCGCACCGAGGTGCGGAAATCTTTGGTGGAGACACAGGGACTCGAACCCTGGACCCCCTGCTTGCAAAGCAGGTGCTCTAGCCAACTGAGCTATGTCCCCGACCGGTGTATTTTACCCGAAATACCCCTATAAAACAACCCTCCCTTGCATTCTTTTCGCTTACTCCATTACATTCCTGTACGGCAGCGCCGCTAAGTCCCTGTTTGCTTTTGTCGGCCATCGGCCGAGCTACCCGATACACCTCCCACCGCGCATTAGAGTTTGTCCAGTTTTTACTGGAATTGTAGTTATTTAACCCTGTTCATTTTGAGCCATTCCAGTTTCAACTGGACAAACCCTAAGCTCAGGAAATGGACATACCAATGGTTGCACTACTAACAGCACCGCTGCTGTACAAGATCGTCACAAAAAACAAAAGAGCCCTCTCGCAGGGGGCTCTTTTTTGATAGACCGATTAAAAACTGGATAGTGCAAATCAAACGTCAGGTCGCTCGACGAAGTCGAAACTTCGTCTGTTCCAGAACTGGTATCTTGTCCTCACGGATGAGGAAGAGTAAATCATCAGTACTGACAATGATCTACCAAGATCGACCTAGCTCGCAATAGATTACTCCGATTGCTGCTAGTTTTCTCCCTAGAAAGGAGGTAATCCATCCGCACGTTCCCGTACGGATACCTTGTTACGACTTAACCCCAATCATCTCCCCTACCTTAGGGCTGCGCGAAGGCAACACGTCAGGTATTGGCGACTTTCATGGTTTGACGGGCGGTGTGTACAAGACCCGGGAACGTATTCACGGTAGTATAGCTGACCTACCGTTACTAGCGATTCCAGCTTCAAGCAGGCGAGTTTCAGCCTGCTATCCGAACTGAGACCGGCTTTGATGGGATTTGCTCCAGCTTGCGCTTTGGCTGCCCTTTGTACCGGCCATTGTAGCGTGTTTGTAGCCCCAGATGTAAGGGTAATACTGACCTGACATCATCCCCCCCTTCCTCCCTGTTACCAGGGCAGTCTAGCTAGAAAAATACAACTAACTACAAGGGTTGCGCTCGTTGATGGACTTAACCAAACATCTCACGACACGAGCTGACGACGGCCATGCAACACCTGTCACTTGGTTCAATAAAGCACTTTCGCCTTTCGGCAAAATTCCAAGGATGTCAAACCTGGGTAAGGTTCTTCGTTTACCATCGAATTAAACAACACGCTCCACCGCTTGTGCGGGTCCCCGTCAATTCCTTTATGTTTTAGTC
>Ga0070658_10000394_pt1 | contig 37936 bp, 35 predicted proteins | sample KBSC13metaG_FD_64664 | JGI IMG/M metagenome (GOLD analysis project Ga0070658, IMG submission 64664) | Corn rhizosphere microbial communities from Kellogg Biological Station, Michigan, USA - KBS C1-3 metaG | ecosystem: Host-associated > Plants > Roots > Rhizosphere > Soil ... | reverse complement strand
GGCCAGACCGAGACCGAGCCCTTCGCCCGCTGCATGATCCTCGTCGACGACAGCGACCTGGTGCTCGGCTACCAGCCCGTCATCGACCTCCCGGTCGACCAGGTGCGCGTCGGTGTCCGCGTGCAGCTCGTCTGGGGCGACACCGACATCGACGGCTGGCAGCCCACCGGTGACCCCGACGTGGACGACCCCGACCTCGTGAACAGGATCTACTGATGGCCAGCTCTGACGACATCGCGATCATCGGCTGGGCCGTGTCCCCGATGGAGCGGCGCACCGCAAAGACCGAGCAGCAGATGCTCTTCGAGGTCGTGTCCGACGCCGTCGACCACGCCGGCATCACCCGGGCCGACGTCGACTTCACGGTCGCGGGCTCCTGCGACTACGTCGCCGGCCAGGCGTTCTCGTTCGTGCAGAACATCGACGCGGTGGGAGCCTGGCCCCCGAAGCGCGACAGCCACGTCGAGATGGACGGCGCGTGGGCGCTCTACGAGACCTGGATCCGCCTGCTGGCAGGCGACATCGACGTCGCCCTGGCTACGGGATCCGGTCGCTCAAGCACCGCCGACCCGGCGCTGATCTACCCGATGGAGATGGACCCGTTCTACCTGGCGCCGCTCGGTGCGGACGCGCTGAGCTTCAGCGCCCTGCAGGCACGGGCACTGCTCGACGCCGGTAAGGTCACCGAGCGCCAGATGGCCGAGATCGCCTTGCGCTCCAGGACCTCCGCCAAGGACAACCCGCACACCCAGGTGTCGGGCGAGTTCGACCTCGACGAGGCGCTGGCGACCGACTACGTCCGTGCTCCGCTGCGCAAGCACGATCTCCCTCCGATCACCGACGGCGCGGCCTGCGTCGTCATCGCGCGCGCTGACAAGGCGCGCGAGATCTGCCAGAACCCGGTGTGGATCAAGGGCTTCGCGCACTACAGCGAGCTGCACAACCCCGGGATGCGCGACCTCCTGACGTCGCCGTCCACGACGCTCGCCGCCAAGGCCGCCGGCCTCGACGAGGCCCCCGTCGACTTCGCCGAGCTGCAGGTCGCCTTCAGCCACGAGGAGGTGATCCTGCGGGAGGCCCTGGGGCTCGAGGACGACACGCCCGTCAACCGCTCGGGCGGACCGCTGGCGGCCAACCCCGTCATGGCCAGCGGCCTCGTCCGCATTGCCGAGTCGGCCCGTCAGATCCGCGAGGGGCAGGGCCGACGTGGCGTCGCCCACGCCACCTCCGGACCGTGCCTGCAGCAGAACCTGGTCTGCGTCCTCGAGGGAGATGAGCGATGAGCCACCAGCCCTGTGCCGTCGTCGGCGTCGGCCAGACCCACCACAAGACGCGCCGCTGGGACGTCTCGCTCGGGGGGCTCGTCCGCGAGGCGGCGAGCCGCGCGCTCGAGGACGCGCAGATGGACTGGTCGGACATCGACGCCGTCGTCCTCGGCAAGGCCCCCGACCTCTTCGAGGGCGTCATGAAGCCCGAGCTCTACCTCACCGATGCCCTCGGCGCGCACGGCAAGCCGATGTTTCGCGTGCACACCGCTGGTTCCGTCGGCGCGACGACCGGCATCGTCGCGGCGCACCACGTCGAGACCGGGCGGCACAAGCGGGTGCTCGCGGTGGCCTACCAGAAGCAGTCCGAGGGCAACGCGCAGTTCGCGCTCGGCTCGGGTCGTGGTGGCTCGCTCGGTGCGGGTGGCGCCTTCGCCCCGTACATGCGGTCCTACATCGCCCGGAGCGGCTCGCCGCTCGACATCGGTCCGATGGTCGCCGTGAAGGACCGGCTCAACGCCCTCAAGAACCCCTACGCCCACCTGAAGCTCGCCGACATCTCCCTGGAGAAGGTCAAGGAGAGCCAGATGATGTGGGAGCCGGTGCGCTACCTCGAGTCGTGCCCGTCCTCCGACGGCGCCTGCGCGGTGGTCCTCACCGACGAGGAGGGCGGCAAGGCTGCCGCTGCCGACGGGCGCCCGCCGGCCTGGATCCTGGGCACCGCCGTCCGCTCCGAGCCGTCGACGTTCCCGGGTCGTGACCCGGTCACGCCGCAGGGTGCGTTCGACTGCGCGGACGACCTCTACAAGCAGGCGGGCATCACGAACCCGCGCGAGCAGCTCGACTGCGCGGAGCTCTACGTGCCGTTCAGCTGGTACGAGCCCATGTGGCTCGAGGCGCACCGCATCGCCGAGAAGGGCGCGGGCTGGAAGATGGTCGAGAGCGGCGAAACGGCCCTCGACGGCGACTTCCCGGTCAACATGTCGGGCGGTGTCCTGTCCTCCAACCCCATCGGTGCCTCCGGCCTGCTCCGCCTCGCCGAGGCCGCGCTGCAGGTCCGCGGGATGGCGGGGGAGCACCAGATCGACGGTGCGAAGGTCGCCCTCGGGCAGGCCTACGGCGCGGCGGCGCAGTACTTCTCCATGTGGGTCGTGGCCAACAGCCTCGACCCGTTCGGCCGCTAGGACCTGGCGAGGGTGTCGCGCCAGGCGTCGATGCCGCTCCACGCCGGCTGCCACCCGAGCTCGGTCCGGGCCCGGGTGGTGTCCATGACCGCCGGGGTGGCGAGCGCCTCGACCCACTGCGCGTAGCTCGGTAGGCCGGGAACGCGCGACAGCAGCCGCATGGCGCCGTGCGACGGACGGGCCGGCAGCGTGATGACGGGGAAGAGCCCCGCCGCGCGTGCCAGCTCCGGCACCGTGGGGACGCCGTCACCTGCGATGTTGTAGGCGCCGGGCGGCCCAGCCGCGACCACGCACTGCAGCAGTGCCGTGCCGACGTCGTCCTCGTGGATCAGCTGCACCGGGAGGTCGGGCACGACGACGGGCAGCGGCACCGGCGACCGGCGGAGCAGGAGCCCCTCGACGAGACGCCCCGCGCGGCCCGGCAGCTTGCCCCCGACCGCGTGGGGACCGACGACGATCGGCGGGCGCAGCAGGTACAGGCCGAGCTCGGGGTGCTGTCGTGCCTCGTCGGCGAGCCGCTCCTCGAGCTCGGCCTTCTCCTGCGCGTAGAACAGCCGGTCGGCAGGCCGCACCGGCCAGTCCTCCGTCATGCCCAGGGGGTTGTCGCGGTGGAAGCCGTACGCCGCGATGGAGCTCGCGTAGACGAAGCGCTTCACGCCGGCCGCGGCGGCGGCGCGGAACGCGTTGAGCGTCCCCTCGATGTTGATGGCGCGCGTCGTCTCCTCGGCGCCCCCTGCGATGAGGAACGCCAGGTGGACCACGGCATCGGCCCCCGCGAAGGCCCGGCGCAGTGCGTCCTCGTCCCGGACGTCGCCCTGCTGGTAGCGGAGCTTCGACCAGCCGGCGGCCTCCGGGTCGAACGGGCGGCGGGCGATGCCCACGACCTTCGAGACGCGGTCGTCGCGCTCGAGGAGCGGGAGCAGCCCGTGGCCGAAGGTGCCCGTGGGTCCGGTGACGGCGACGGTGAGCGGCATGGTTGCTGCCTACCCACCTGCGGGGTGGCTCGTCACCCCGTTCAGCGAGATCCGGAAGCTGTCTGTCCCTCCTGATGCGTCGGGCACGGATCGCAGGTAGTAGTCCTGACCGTCGCGGTCGTCGGACAGCGTGAGGTTCGTGAAGTACGCCGTCGCGACCGCATCCCGGCCGGACGGGTCGGACTCGTAGGCCACCAGCTTCACGTCGACGACGCCGCTCGTGCCTGGCAGTGAGATGCCTGCGGACAGCGGTCCGCTGTTGCCCCAGCTCTGCGTGAACGGCGCGTCCCGGTCGTAGGCGAGCGTGGACACGAGCGCGTAGCCGTCGTTGCCGCCGTCCTTGTCGACCCAGACCTCGAAGCGGTTCTCGTCCGTCGTACCCGGGTCGTGGTCGCGCACGATCCGGGCGTACTCGAGCCGGACCCGGGCCGTGCCTGCGAGCCGGCTGGTCCCGCCACCGGTCTGCGTGCTGCGGTAGCCGAGGGCCTGGATGACCAGGTCCAGCGGCGCGTCCTGGGTCAGCAGCTCGCCGTGGTTGCTGGCGACGAGGTCGAAGGACGCGCCTGTCACGTAAGGGGACTCGGCCGGGACCACGCCGTCGAACCCGTGCTTCACACCGTCGCCGGTGAAGTCGTACCGCAGGAACTGCCCGTAGCTGGGGTCACCGCCGATGGCGGTGTAGGACTCGCCGGGCTTCTCCGCGTAGCCCATCTTCGTGAGGAACACCGATCCTGGGCGCAGGTCGCCGCCGCTGGCGTTCCAGACGCCGAAGCCCCCGAGCGTGCCGGGCACCCAGCCCTCCCACGTGCCGTGGTTCGGTGTGCCGAGCATGACCAGGTCGTCGACCCGCGCGGCCCAGTCGGTGCGGATGTCGGCGGTGCCGTCGCCGTGCCAGCCCGTGCTGTCGAAGCGGTCGACGTCGGCCCCCGGGTGCTCGATGAGGAAGCGCGCGACGAGGCCGCCCATCGAGTGGGCGACGATGTCGACGTGCTGGGTCGGCGGGTAGCCGTCGGCGACGAGCGCGGCCTGGATCTTGTCCTGCACCTGCCGCGCGATGGCCGGGATGTGCTCGCCCCTCGACGGCCGGTAGCTGAGCGCCTGGGTCCCGGCGGTGCTCCGGTCGAAGTCCAGCACCGGAAGTCCCTGCGCCCGCAGCTTGGCGATCATCGGTGCCCAGGACGACGCCGAACCGGCCCAGCCGTGGAGCAGCACGATCGGGTACCGGCCCGTGCCGGCCGCCGCGCGCAGGGGCACCAGGCAACAGGCCAGCAGCAGGGCGAGGGCGAGGCCGGTACGGGCGCGCATCGGGCTCCTCCGGGGCCGAACACAGACGAACACGGACGAACCGGACCGTACGCCGCTTGACGCCTGTCCCGGGGCCGATGTTCACAGGTCCGTGACAGGTCCGTCCCAGGAACCTGCGCGACGCTGACGGTGTGGATGACAACAAGCTCAGCAAAGGCCGGATGCTCGCGCTCGTCGCGGCAGGCGTCGTCGCGGGTGGTGTGCTCGCCGGAACCGTCGGGGCGAACGCGATCGGTGCGGGCCCCTCGCCGGGCCCGAGTGCCCGGCCGGCCGACCCGGACCCGGGCGGCCCGGGCACGCCGCGGCGGTCCGACGAGACACCGCTCACCGGCGACACCGCCGACAAGGTGAAGGCGGCGGTGCTGGCGAAGTACCCCGGCGCCACCTTCGTGCGCGTCGAGACCGACAGCGACGGCGCCTACGAGGCGCACATCATGACCAAGGACGGCAAGCCCGTCACGGTCGAGGTGGGCAAGGACTTCACGGTCACCGGTGAGGAGAAGCGCGGCCCTGGCGGCCCGCGTGGCCCGCGCGGCATGCCGGGTGGACCCGGCGGCCCGGGCGGCCTCGGCGGCCGGCACGGCGGTCCGCACGGCACACCGCTCACCGGGGACACCCTCGCGAAGGTGAAGGCGGCCATCGAGGCGAAGTACCCGGGCGCGACCGTCGACGACGCGGAGACCGGCGACGACGGGGCGGCCTACGAGGCGCACATCACCAAGCAGGACGGCACCCACGCCGCCGTCGAGCTCGACAAGGCCTTCACCGTCACCGGCGAGGAGAAGCACGGGCCCCGTTAGCCGAAGGCTGCCTTGAAGTCCTCGACCCACGCGGGGTCCATGAGCTTGCCGATGAGGTAGCTGTGGGCCTCGAGCCCGTCGCGCTCGGCGAGCTTGCCGCGCCACCAGTCGTCGACGACCGGGCGCAACTGCTGCGGGACGCCGATGACGACGTCGTCGAGCACCGTCACGTGCCGACCCGGGCCGAGGGCTGCTGCGACCTCGAGGAACGTGGGCCAGTCCTCGGGCCGGTGCTGCAGCATCGGCCCGAAGAACGCCCGCGCGTCGTCGATCAGGACGACCGAGTCGTCCCAGGACGGGTGTCGCGCGATCGCGGCGAGCTCCTCGAGCACCGGGCACTCGCGGATGTGGGACGGCGTGTCGCCGGCGCCGAATGTGCCGCCGTGCCCGTCGAGCCAGTAGAGCGCCGGCCCCGGCACCTCGGCGAGGAGGCCCGGGAGCACCTCGGGCGAGTAGCCCTCGACGAGGTGGATGGAGTCGCGGCCGGCCGTGTTCGCGCGCGCCTGCGCGAAGATCTCCGGCTTCAGCTCGACCGACCACACCTCGTCGACGAGGTCGGCCAGCATGAGCGCTGACCCGCCGAGGTAGGTGCCGGTCTCGACGGCGTAGCGGAGACCGGCGGCCCGCGCGAGCGCGGTCGCGAGGTCGAGCGGGATGCCGAAGGTCACGGAACCCATCAGCTCATGACTCTCTCGACGCGACGGTCGGGCACGAACCACACGACCGCCACGAGGATGTAGAAGCCGATGCCGATCCAGCGGTCGATGAAGGTCGTGGCGATGCCGGCCAGGTAGAGGACGGGTGACAGCTTGCCCTTCCAGTCCCTGCCGAGCGCGCGGGCGAGGACGGAGTCGGGTCCGTGGCCGCGCAGGATCAGCGTCTGCAGGACGTAGTAGGCGATCGCCGCGGCGAGCAGCGTGATGCCGTAGACGGCGGTCGGCACCGTCGCCCAGTGGTGCTCGCCCATCCAGTCGGTCGTGAAGGGCACGAGCGACAGCCAGAACAGCAGGTGCAGGTTGGCCCAGAGCACGCCGCCGGACACGTGGTCGGTCGCCTGCAGCATGTGGTGGTGGTTGTTCCAGTAGATGCCGAGGTAGACGAAGCTCAGCAGGTACGTGAACAGCCGCGGCAGCACGTGCTGCAGGTCGGCCCAGTCCGTGCCGTCCGGGACCTTCAGCTCGAGCACCATGATGGTGATGAGGATGGCGATGACGCCGTCGCTGAACGCTTCCATCCGCCCCGTCGTCATGCAGGGCAGGCTATCTACAGCCCCGCGGGCCAGGCGCCGTTCGTGAGGCGGACGGCGTAGAAGCCGGAGTCGCCGTCGGCGTACCAGACGCTCTTGTTCCGCAGGTCGAAGCTCGGCGCGGACATCGCGAACGACCCGCTCTTCATCGGCAGGGTGTTCGGCGCCGGCTTGTTGAAGTACGCCACCTCACGCGGGTGGTACGGGTCGGCGATGTTGAAGACGCGCAGGCCGCTCACGATGAAGGAACAGGCCACGATCGTCGGGTCGGTGGCGCGCGGGACCGCGCAGTAGTGCGCGGCGTAGCCCTGGACCGGGTAGGGGGCGCCGGGGTCGCTCGACTCGTCGGTCGCGCGGGCCGCCGGGTTGTTGACCTGCAGGCGCATGTTGCCGGTGATGAACGGCTTCTTCTCGTTGTCGATGTTGATCATCCGGGCGGCGCCGACGGCCGACGTGGGTGCGGTCGACGTGCCCTTGGAGTACTCGTCGAACTCCACCAGGTACTTGTGACCCTTGATGGTGACCGGGATGGAGTTCTGCGGGATCGACACCGACGGCCAGGTCAGGTGGGAGACCGTCGAGACGACCGGGTTCGCGACGCGGCGCTGCACCTGCGACACGTCGAGGATGGTCAGGCCCGGGTCGGAGCCCAGGTCGGCGCCGTAGAGCCGGGTGCCCGTCGCGTTGAGCGACATGCCGTGGAAGGTGTAGCTGAACGAGTGCCAGACGATGGACGGCAGTCGCGGGTTGCTGACGTCGATCGCGGTGACGCCCGGGCCGGCCGTCGTGGAGATCCAGAGCGTCCGGCCGTCGGGCGAGAAGCCGGACTCGTGGCCGAGGATCCCGAGTGGCGTCGTGGACTGCAGCACCGGGTGCCGGCAGTCGTTGGAGACGTCGTAGACGTCGACGATGCCGGGGGCCGTGGCCGGGGAGCCCATGCCGGCCGCGAGCAACCCGCGCAGCGGGTTGAGCGCCAGCGATTCGTGCGGGCTGTCCATGGCGGGCGTGACGAGACGGTCGGTCTCGATCGGCCGCGCCGGGTCGCTCATGTCGAGGACGTGGACGCCGCCGGTGTCGCCGTCGTGGGCCAGGGACGTCGGGAACAGCAGCGTCCCGTCGTAGAAGGCGCAGACCCGCCCGGTGCGGTCGGTGTAGCGGAAGGTCTTGAAGCCGCCGGTCGTGCCGATGTGGCTCACCTGGACGGCGTTGCACAGGTAGCCCTTCGCGGCGCGGCCGCTGGTGTAGTCAGCGCTCGGCACCCGGCCCTGCACGGGGCCCTCGGGCAGCGAACCCGGCCCGCAGTGCGCCTTCGGTGAGGCTGCCGGGATGGCCGAGGGCGGCGCGCTGGCCGCCTTGCTGCTGTGGGCGTGCGTCGCGAGCCACGCGGCGAGGCTGGGCACCGCCGGGGCGGGGGACGCGGACGCGAGTCCGACGCCCAGGGCGACGGCGGCGCCCGCGCCCAGGAGCAGGGCGCGGCGGGGACGGAGCAGCACGGGGGGTCCTTCGGTTCAGGGGGCTTGCGGACGTGCTTCGACACCGTTCCGCTGACTCCTTCAACGACCTGCCCCGCCCCGGGTGACGGATGTGAACGGCCGTTTGCAAGATTGTGGAGAACCCCACGAGAGGAAGCACCGTGTCTGACGAGGTCCTGGTCGAGCGCCGTGGCGGCGTGCAGGTGATCACCATCAACCGGCCGGAGGCCAAGAACGCGCTCAACAAGGGCGTCGCGGACGCCGTCGCGGCAGCCGTCGACGAGCTCGACGAGGACAGCGACCTGCGCGTCGGCGTCATCACCGGTGCCGGCGGGACCTTTTCCTCCGGCATGGACCTCAAGGCCTTCCTGACGGGCGAGCTCCCGACGGTCGAGGGCCGCGGCCTGTGCGGCATCACCGAGGCGCCGCCTCGCAAGCCCCTCATCGCCGCCGTCGAGGGCTGGGCGCTGGCCGGTGGCTTCGAGGTGGTCCTCGCGTGCGACCTCGTCGTCGCGTCGGAGAAGGCGCGCTTCGGCGTGCCCGAGGTGAAGCGCTCCCTCGTCGCCGCGGGAGGCGCGGCGTTCCTGCTCGCCCGCCGCATCCCCCAGGCGCTCGCGCTGGAGATGCTGCTGACCGGCGACCCGATGTCGGCGCAGCGGGCTGCCGAGGTCGGCCTCGTCAACCGCATCGCACCCGAGGGCGGTGCGCTCGACGCGGCCGTCGAGCTGGCCGAGGCCATCGCCGCCAACGGACCGCTCGCCGTGGCCGCGACCAAGCAGATCGCCCGGTCGACCTTCGACTGGACGATCGCGGACGGGTGGAAGAAGCAGAGCGAGATCGGCCTGCCCGTCTTCGGCTCCGAGGACGCCCGCGAGGGCGCGACGGCGTTCGCCGAGAAGCGGCCGCCGGTGTGGAAGGGCAAGTGACCGACCAGCGGGTCGCCCTCGTCACAGGGGGCAGTCGCGGCATCGGGCGCGCGATCGCGCTGCGGCTCGCCGCCGACGGGTTCGCGGTCGCGGTGAACTACCGCCGCGAGGCCGACGCCGCCCAGGAGGTGGTGGAGCGCATCACCGCGGCGGGTGGTCGGGCCAGTGCCTTCGCTGCCTCGGTTGCCGAGGCCGATGACCGGGAAGCCCTGGTGGGCAAGGTCTTTGCCGAGCTCGGACCGGTCGACGCGTTCATCAGCAATGCCGGCATCGCCAGTCGCGGCAACACCGTCGCCGACACCGACCTGCGTGAGTACGAGCGCGTCATGGCGACCCACGTGACGGGGGCGTTCCACCTCGCGCAGCTGCTGCTCCCGCAGATGCGCACCCGGCCGCGCGGCGACATCGTGCTCGTCAGCAGCGTGGCTGCCTCACGCGCGTCGGCCAACGGTGGCCCGTACACGATGGCGAAGGTCGCCCTCGAAGCCCTCGGCCGCACGCTCGCCCTGGAGGAGCTCCGGCACGGGATCCACACCAACATCGTCGCGCCCGGTCTCGTCGCCACCGACATGGGTGACCGGCTGGCCAGCGCGGTGGCGGGAGTCGCCACGAGCGCGGACCTCGACGCTCGGGCTCCGTACGGGCACGTGTGCCGTCCGGAGGAGGTGGCCGACGTCGTCGCGTTCCTCGTCAGCGACGCGGCGGGCTACCTCAACGGGCAGCGCATCGAGGTCGATGGTGGAGGATCGGCTCTCTGATGAGCACGCACCCGGCCGACGTCGCCCTCCTCGTCCTCCGCCTCGCTGTAGGCGGCGTGATGCTCGCCCACGGCTGGAACCACGTCTTCGGCGGCGGCAAGATCGCGGGGACCGCCCGCTGGTTCGAGAGCCTCGGCATGAGGCCAGGATGGCTCCACGCCTGGACGGCCTCGCTCACCGAGCTCGGCGCCGGCTTCCTGCTCGTCGTCGGGCTCTTGACGCCGCTGGCGGGCGCGGGCGTCGTCGGCGTGATGCTCGTCGCCTGGGTCACGAACCACCGCAAGAACGGCTTCTTCATCTTCCGCCCCGGCGAGGGCTGGGAGTACGTGATGACCCTCACCGCTGCGGGGCTGCTCTTCTGCGGCGCCGGCGGCGGCCGGCTCGCGCTCGACCGCGCCCTCGATCTCGACGGCTTCGGCTGGCCGACCGCCCTCGGCTGCGCCGCGCTCGGCATCGGGGGAGCGGTGGCCCTGCTCGTCACGTTCTGGCGACCGGTCAGGCAGGAATAGCGACAACCGCGGCGAAAGCCGCACCATGAAGTGGCCGCTGCTCCTCGCCCCTGTCCTCGCCGCTCCCCTCATCGCGGGTGCTCCGGTCAGCCAGGCTGCGACGTCTCAGCCGCACGCGGCCAAGGCCGGTGACCCGGTCCTCCTGCGCGACCGGCTGGCCGGCTTCGACGCCCTGACCAAGCACGTCGGGCCGGAGCAGGCCGACACGACGATCGAGCCGTCCGTCGCGGTGAACCCGAAGAACCCGCTCAACGCCGTCATCGGCTTCCAGGTGGGCCGCGTCGACGCGGGTGGCGACGCCACCAACGGCTACGCCACGACCTTCGACGGCGGCAAGACCTGGACCAACGGCATCATCCCCGGCCTGACCCGCGGGCACGGTGGCACGTTCGACCGGGCCTCGGACGCCGTCGTCGCCTTCGGGGACCACAACGAGGTCTACTTCAGCTCGCTCATCTTCAACGACACCTCCGGCAACGGCCTCGAGAGCGCGATCGTCAACAACACCAGCCTCGACGGCGGCAGGACGTGGGGACCCGTCGACGTCGTGCAGGACGACCCTGGTGGCGGCCTCAACGACAAGAACTGGGTCGTGGTCGACAACGGCAGCGAGGGCGGGCACCACCACGGGCGCGTGTACGTGACGTGGGACCGGGTGGCCGGGGTCATCGTCAAGTACTCCGACGACAAGGGCAAGACGTGGGTGCCGGCCAGCCCCGTCTACGCACCCAACGCCTATGCGGGTCAGGGGATCTCGGCCTACCCGGTCGTGAAGCCCAATGGCGACCTCTTCGTCGCCTTCATGTCCGAGGCCGCGCCCCCGGCCCTCACCGCCGCGCCCGGTGACGAGATCGCCGAGGCTGTCGCCGGCCTGTCCAAGGTCTCCAGTGCGACGTTCATCGGCGCGGGCAGCGTGCCCACCGGAGTGCCGCTTCCGCAGGCCGTCGTGGCGAGCGTCCGTACCTACACGGGCAACCCCGTCCGGCACCAGCGCGCGGGGACGCTCCTGTCCGCCGCCGTCGACCCGCACACCGGGCGGATCTACGTCGTGTGGGAGGACAGCTACTTCCGCACCGATGCGGCCAACGACGCCGTCCTGTCGTGGAGCGACGACGGCTTCACCTGGTCCAGCCCCGTCCGGGTCAACCCTGGCAGGACCAACGACAACCTCGACCACTACAACCCGAGCGTGGCCGTGCACGACGACGGGACGGTGGACGTCATCTGGCGCCAGCGGCAGGAGTCGTCGTCCAGCGACGTCGACACCTACAGCCTCGACGTCGACACCTACCTCGCGCGGTCGCACGACCGCGGTCTCACGTTCGGCAAGCCGCTCAAGGTCGACCGCTCGCCGAGCGACACCCGCTTCGGCGCGTTCTCCCGCGGCGGCCTCTTCCAGGGCGACTACGACCAGGTGGCCACCAGCGGCGGCCTGACCTACATCGTCCGCTCGGAGTCGTACGCGCCGAGCCGCAAGAGCGAGGCCCCCGACACCCCGAGCGCCACGACGCTGCACCACCAGCCGACCTGGGTGGCGGTCGTCGGCACGGCCTCCCGCCGCTGACTCACGGTTCCCGCACCCTGATCCAGACGTCGCGGTAGGGGACCGCGCGCAGCACTGCCAGCCGAGGGTCGGGCACGTCGAGCAGGCGGCCGGTCACGACGACCTCGCGCAGCCGCGCGTCCTGCAGCACGTCGTCGACCATGCCGCGGTCCCCCCCGGCCATGACCGCGTCGAGGCGGTGGCTGAGCAGCACCCGCGCCGCGGTGTCCGCCGCTGCCCGGGTCGCCTCGGCGGTCTGCCCCTCTCGTCTCCGGGCGAACCTCTGCTGCGACCAGCCACCGGCCGCGGTCCGCCCCTGCACGTGCCTGGTGCCGACCTTGCTGTCCACCAGCCGGTCGCCGGTGAAGACGCCCACGGCGAAGCCGCCCTTGCGCACGAGGAGCACTCCGACGGTCCGCTCGCGGGCCACGTGCTCGACGAGCTCGCCCACCAGCGGCGGGAAGGGAACCTCGACGAGGGCCTGCGCACCATCGTCGGCGAGCCACTCCACCTCCGTGCCCGACGACGTCGTCGTCACCGGTCCGTGACGCTCGGCGAACCCGTCCCGCCACCTGGCGAGCCGCGCCGGAGGGACGGTCACCCAGACGCCACCACCGGCGGCGGGGCGGCGGACCATGGAGGCAGGCTAGATGCCGCTCCGCCCAGCCGTCTGAGGGACCCATTGCTGGTCACATCGGGCTATTGGGCGCAAGTGTCCCGGGCCGCACCATGCGTAGCGACATGGTCATTCAGGTGCTCCCCCGATGACGACGCCCGTCTCGGACCCGCAGTCCGACGACAGCGGGGGCGTCCTGCTGCTCGTCGAGGACGACGTCGACCACGCCTTCCTGCTGACCCGGCGGCTGCGGGAGCTCATGCCCCCCAGCTGGCAGATCGTCAGCCGCGGCACGGCTGGGGCCGCGTGCGAGCGACTCGCCGACGGCGACGTGAGCTGCGTCGTGCTCGACCTCTCCCTGCCGGACGCGCGCGGCCTCGAGGCCGTGCGGATGCTGCACGGCAAGGCCGCCGGTGTGCCGATCGTGGTGCTCACCGGCAACAACAACGACGCCCTCGGACGCGAAGCGCTGCGGCTCGGCGCCCAGGACTACCTCGTCAAGGGCCAGCACGCGCCGGATGCCGTCGCCCGGTCCGTGACCTTCGCCCTCGAGCGCACCCGCCGGCGGGCCCTCGAGCGCCAGCAGGAACGGCTCCTCGGGCGGCTGCGGCTCGTCCTCGAGGCGTCCGCCGAGGGCATTTGCATGCTCGACGAGCGCGGCAGCATCACCTACGCCAACCCTTCGGTCGCGGCCCTGCTCGGCTCCGACGCGACGTCGCTCAAGGGTCGCCCGCTGCACGACTTCCACGTCTGCGACGGACCGGACTGCCGGCTGGAGGCAGCGCTGAGCGACCAGGTCGAGCTCGATGCGGGAGAGCAGGTCTTCCGCTCGCGCACCGACGACCTCCGCGTGCTCGAGGTCCGCGTGCGCGAGCTGCGGGACGACGCCGTCACCGCCGGCGTGGTGGTGAACCTCAACGACGTCACGGCTCGCCGGCACGCCGAACGCGCTCTCGCCGAGCGGGAGGCCCAGCTCGTCGACGCCCAGCACCTCGCCCACCTGGGCAGCTGGGAGTGGAACCTCACGACCGGCGAGGTCGGCTGGTCCCAGGAGATGTACGCCATCACGGGCCTCGCGCCGCAGACGGTGCCGGCCGACGCCCGGGCGTTCGCGGTCTACCGGGCGCTCGCTCCGATCGGGGAGCAGGTGGAGCTGGAGGGGTTCTTCGCGCACTGGAGCGCGGACCGCCCGCCGGCCGTCGTCGGCCACCGGCTGGTGCGTCCCGACGGCGTCCACCGCTGGGTGCAGTGCCGGGCCAGCGTCGCCGAGGTCTCCGGGTCGCTGCGCGTGCTCGGGACCGTGCAGGACGTGACGGAGCAGAAGGCCGCGGAGGACGCGCTCGCGCACCAGGCCCTGCACGACGCGCTGACCCAGCTGCCCAACCGGGCGCTGCTGCGCGACCGGCTCGACCGCGCGCTGTCCGACACCCGTCGTACGGCAGTCGCCGTCGTCTACATGGACCTCGACCGCTTCAAGTGGGTCAACGACAGCCTCAGCCACGCGGCAGGCGACGAGCTGCTCGTCAAGGTCGCGCAGCGGCTGAGCTCCGTCGTGCGACCGACCGACACCCTCGCCCGCCTCGGCGGTGACGAGTTCGTGCTCGTGCTCGAGCAGGTCGCGAGCGAGCAGCAGGCACTCGACCTGGTGGCGCGCATCGTCGACCAGCTCGAGCAGCCGTTCCTCCTCGACGGCCGCGAGGTCGTGGTCAGCGCGAGCATGGGCCTCGCGATGGCCAGGGCCGGGCAGGCGGCCGACGCAGAGGCGCTGCTGCGCGACGCCGACACCGCGATGTACCGCGCGAAGGACAACGGGCGCGCCCGATGCGAGATCTTCGACGAGGGCATGCGGCTGCGCGCCTCGGAGAGGCTCGAGGTCCAGAACGAGCTGCGGCGCGCCCTGCAGAACAGCGAGATCGTGCCCTGGTACCAGCCGGTGGTCGATCTCCGCACCGGCCGCGTCCTGGGGTGCGAGGCACTTGCCCGCTGGCAGCACCCGACCCGCGGGTTGCTCGAGCCCGGGTCCTTCATCGCCCACGCGGAGGAGACCGGAGCCATCGTGGCCCTCGGCGAGGGGATGCTCCTGCAGAGCTGCCAGCAGGTCGCCGCCTGGAACCGCGCGCGTCCGCCGGGAGAGGCGCTGACGCTCGCGGTCAACGCTTCTGCGCGGCAGCTCGCCTCGGCCCAGCTGGTCGACACGGTGCGGGAGGCCCTCGCAGAGACGGGCCTGCAGGCCCACCACCTCTGCCTCGAGGTCACCGAGAGCGTGATCATGGAGGATGTCCAGGTGAGCGGTGCTGTCCTCGGGCGGTTGCGTGAGCTGGGCGTGCGGACAGCGGTCGACGACTTCGGGACCGGCTACTCCTCCATGGCGTACCTGCTCAGCCTGCCCGTCGACGTGCTGAAGATCGACGGCTCGTTCGTGCGCCACCTCGACGTCGCAGACGGGCCGGCCGTCGCCATCGTCCGCGCCATCACGGCCCTCGCCGACGCGCTCGGCCTCGGCGTGCTCGCCGAGGGCGTCGAGACACGGCAGCAGCTAGCGCTGCTCGAGGTCCTCGGCGTCCCGCAGGGCCAGGGCTACCTCTGGGGCAAGGCCGTGCCCGAGGACGAGGCCGTCTGGGCCGCCTGGCAGCCTGTGCCTCCGCCCAGGACCCACTTCGACCTCGTCAGCGACCGTCCCGTCGAAGCACGGAGGCTCCCATGAGTGCCAGCAGTCAGCCGACCACCTTCCTGACGCTGGCGCAGACCTTCGAGCTCGTCATCTGCACGGTCGCCGTGGTCGTCCTCGTCCGGCTGCGTGCCGCGCGCCGGACCGCAGCGACCTCCTGGGCGCTCGCGGTCTTCTCCGTGCTGGCGCTCGTGCTCCTCACGAGCTACACGAAGATCACCGACGACGGGTCGTTCCTCAAGCACGCCTTCACCGTCGTCCTCGTCAGCCTGCTGCTGCTCATCCCGTACGGGCTGCTCATGTTCGCCCGCTCGCTGGGAGCCATCGGGGGCCGGGCGGCACAGGTCGGGACCGTGCTGACGGGGGTCATGGTCGTCATGACGGTCCTGTCGCCGCGGTTCCCCACGGCAGGGGAGAAGCGCTCGACCTGGTTCACCGTCTACCTCGTGCTGCTCCTCGTCGGGTGGGTGGGGCAGACGGTCATCACCGCGCTCGGTCTGTGGCGAGCCGGGCGCGGGCAGCCCGCCGTCGTGCGCAACCGGATGCGCCTGCTGGCCGCGGGAGCCGTCGTCGTCGCCGGCGACCTCGTGTCGAGCGGTGGCAGCTCCGACCCCAGCACGACGACGCAGGTCGTGACGACGCTCGTCGGGGCGATCGGCATCTTCCTGCTCTTCCGTGCCTTCGTGCTCCCGCAGTGGCTGCGCACGGTCTGGCGGACCGCCGACCTGGCGGAGCTCGCGGTGGCGGAGCGGCAGCTCATGACCGCGGTGACCCAGGACGAGGTCGCGGCCGCGATCGTGCCGGCCGTGGCGCAGCTGTTCGGCGCCGGCGGCGCGGCCATCACGGACCTCTCGGGAGAGGACCTCCTCGCCGTCGGGCTCGACGCCGACGAGCTGAGGGAGCTCGCCTCGGCCGACCAGGACGAGTCGGTCGTCGTGACGCCAGGGGGTCTGTTCGCCAGCCGCCTCCGCACCGGGTGGCTCGTGGTGCGGCCCGGGGCCTTCGCGCCCATCTACGGACCCGCCGAGCTGTCCTTGCTCGAGCGCGTCGCAGCGTACGTGGACCTGGCCCTGCAGCGCTGCCGGCTCTTCCAGTCCGAGGCAGCCGCGCGCGCCGCGTCGGAGGCGACCAACGCGGAGCTGCAGACACTGCTCTACAGCGTCTCCCACGACCTTCGGAACCCGATCATCTCGATCCTCGGCTACCTCGACGTGCTCGGGCAGGACCACAAGACCGAGCTGAGCCCTGAGGGCCAGCACTACCTGCAGCGGATCTCCGTCAACGGCCTCTACATGCAGAGCCTCATCCAGGACCTGCTGGAGCTGTCGCGCATCGGGCGCACCGAGCCGGCTCCGACCGTGGTGTCGCTCGCCGTCGTCGCGGACTCGGTGGCTGAGGAGGTGCGGCGCATGCACCCCGACTGCCGCATCGACATCACGGGGTCGTTCCCGGTGCTGTGGTTCAGCGAGATGCGCGCCCGCCAGCTGCTCACCAACCTGCTCGACAACGCGGCGAAGCACGGTGGCGGAGACGCCCACGTGATCGTCAGCGCGGAGCGCCACGGCAAGGGCGCGACCGTCTGGATCAGCGACAACGGCAGCGGCATCCCTCCGGACTACCGCGACAAGGCCTTCGAGGTCTTCGAGCGGCTCGGCGCCGCCCACAGCGACGTGCCCGGCACCGGCATGGGGCTGCCGATCTGCAAGCGGATCGTCGAGGCGGCCGGCGGGACCATCTCCCTGGAGGGTCCCGCGCCGGGTGTGGCGTCCGGCACCACCGTTCGCATCGAACTGCCTGCGGCGGTGGTCCAGGGCTGGCACGATGTGGAGGAGCCCGTCGCGGCTCAGGAGAGCGCTAAGGAGAGCACAGCATGACTCCCCCCACCTCGTCCGCCCGTGTGCTCCTCGCCGAGGACAACAGCGATCACGCGTTCTTCACGACGCGCGCCTTCCAGGAGGCGCATCCCGGTGAGCTGCAGATGCACACCGTGACCGATGGCGAGCAGGTCCTGGCCTACCTCCGCCGCGAGGGCGAGTACGCCGACGTCCCCCGCCCCCACCTCGTCGTGCTCGACCTCCGCATGCCCAAACTGAGCGGTCTCGAGGTCCTCGAGGAGATGCGTCACGACGAGGACCTGAGCCGCATCCCCGTCGTCGTGCTCAGCTCGTCGGACCGGGTCGAGGACGTGACCGAGAGCTACGCGCGCGGGGCCAACTCCTACGTCACGAAGCCGACGAGCCTCAGTGGGCTGCGCGAGGGGGTCGGCGAGCTGGCGCGCTACTGGATCGACATCGCCAGCCTGCCCGAGCCCGCCTGAGCCGAGCCCTACGGGACCGCGACCACCCGGAAGGACTCGGCGAGCCGGCCGTCGGGCAGGCCGCCGGTGACCGCGTTCGCGCCGAGCCAGCCGCGGAGCATGCCCTCGAGGTCGTCCATGTGGGCGGTCTGGCTGACGTGCTCGCGCAGGGCCGCGACCTTGCGGTCGAAGGTGTCGGTCACGTCGACCCAGCGGTTGGCCCCGCCGCTCTGCCCTGCGGCCATGACCCAGACGTCGTGGACGGCCCAGGCCTCGAGGCCCTCGTCCTGCAGCAACCCGACGTGGGTGAACGGGTTGCGCGCGTCGGGGTAGACGGCGTTGAGGGTCGCCTCACCAGCGGCGCGGTGGTCGGGGTGGGACGCGCCGATGCGCTCCCAGTTGATCTCGGGGCTCTGCATGAGCAGCCGCTGCGGGCGCACCTGGCGGATGACGCGGCTGATGTCGCGGCGGAGCTCGAAGCTCGGCACCAGCTGCCCGTCCGGGTAGCCGAGGAACCGGACATCGGTGACGCCGACCTCCTTGGCCGCTGCGCGCTGCTCGTCCTGCCGGATGCCCGCGATGTCCGCGCGCGGCACCGCGGGGTCGAAGCCGCCGGCGTCGCCGTTGGTGCACAGCAGGTAGGTCACCTCGATGCCCTCGGCGACCCAGGTCGCGATCGTGCCGGCCGCCCCGAAGTCGATGTCGTCCGGGTGGGCAACGACCGCCAGTGCTCTCTCCACGTCCATGTTGGGAGTGAACACGAGAGAGCCCGCGTTGTTCCATGCGAGAGGATGTGCGGATGAAGAAGCTGGACCCGAGCGAGCTCTACGACCTGGACGTGTCGCGGCCGGACCTCAACGGGGTCGTGCTGGTGCAGGCGCTCGACGGCTTCATCGACGCCGGTGCCGCACGCAAGATCGCCGCGGACCACCTGCTGAGCACGCTCGAGGGGCGGGTCCTCGCGCGTTTCGACCACGACCAGCTGTTCGACTACCGCGCCCGTCGCCCGACGATGATCTTCGCGCGCGACCACTGGGAGTCCTACGACGCTCCCGTGCTCGCCCTCCACCTGCTGCACGACGTCGAGGGCACGCCGTTCCTGCTGCTCGCCGGTCCCGAGCCGGACGTGCAGTGGGAGCGCTTCACCCAAGCGGTCGAGCAGATCGCGCGCCAGCTCGGGGTGCGCCGCAGCATCGGCCTCAACGCCATCCCCATGGGCCTGCCGCACACCCGTCCCGTCGGCGTCATCGCGCACGCGACGCCGCCGTCGCTCGTCGCGGACTACACGCCGTGGGTCGAGACGGTGCAGGTCCCCGCGTCGGCCGGCCACCTCCTCGAGCTCCGTCTCGGCGAGGCCGGCCTCGAGGCGATGGGCTTCGCCGTGCACGTGCCGCACTACGTCAGCCAGGCCGCCTACCCGGCCGCCGCTGCGCAGCTGGTCCGCGAGGTCGCCAAGGCCGGCTCCCTGCGGCTGCCCACCGACGCCCTCGACGAGGCGGCTGCCGAGACCCGGCGGGCCATCGACGAGCAGGTGGAGAGCTCCCCGGAGGTCAAGGAGGTCGTGCACCAGCTCGAGGTGCAGTACGACGCCTTCGTCTCGGGTCAGGGTCGCTCCCTGCTCGACGAGTCGCAGCTGCCCAGCGCCGACGAGCTGGGCGCCGAGCTCGAGCGCTTCCTCGCCGAGCAGCCCCCGCGCGACTGACCCCTCCCCGTTTCCACAGCACCAGGGTGCTGTGGAAACGGGGGGAGGGAGATCGTCGTACCCGCTCCTAGACTGGGGCGACGATGACGACGCTGCCCTTCGAGAGCCCGGTGCTCACGCCACAGGCGGAGCGGCTGCTCGAGGGCCTCAACCCGCAGCAGCGGCAGGCGGTCGTGCACGAGGGCAGCCCACTGCTCATCGTCGCCGGCGCCGGGTCGGGCAAGACCAAGGTGCTGACGACGCGGATCGCCTACCTGCTGGCGGCGCGGGACGTGCAGCCGGGCGCGGTGCTCGCGATCACCTTCACCAACAAGGCCGCCGGCGAGATGAAGGACCGGGTGGCCAACCTGGTCGGCCGGCGCAGCAACGCGATGTGGGTGTCGACCTTCCACTCGGCGTGCGTGCGCGTCCTGCGGGCCGAGGCCAAGAAGCTCGGCTTCACGAGCACCTTCTCCATCTACGACCAGGCTGACAGCCAGCGGCTCATGACCCTCGTGTGCCGTGACCTCGACCTGGACCCGAAGCGCTTCCCGGCCCGCCAGATGTCCCACCAGATCAGCGATCTGAAGAACGAGCTCATCGACCACGAGACGGCCGCGTCGAAGGCGGCGAACTCGCACGAGACGACCCGCGCCGAGGTCTACAAGCTCTACCAGCAGCGCCTCCGCGAGGCGAACGCGATGGACTTCGACGACCTGATCATGACGACGGTCAACCTGCTGCAGGCCTTCCCCGACGTCGCCGAGCACTACCGTCGCCGGTTCCGCCACGTCCTCGTGGACGAGTACCAGGACACCAACCACGCGCAGTACGTGCTGGTGAAGGAGCTCACGCAGCCGACCGGGGACCTGCCGGCGGCCGAGCTCTGCGTCGTCGGTGACGCCGACCAGTCGATCTACGCCTTCCGCGGCGCCGACATCCGCAACATCATGGACTTCGAGCTCGACTACACCGACGCGAAGGTCGTGCTGCTCGAGCAGAACTACCGGTCGACACAGCGGATCCTCACCGCAGCCAACGCCGTCATCGCCAAGAACGAGGGCCGCAAGGAGAAGCGGCTCTGGACCGACGCCGGCGACGGCGAGCTGATCGTCGGCTACGTCGCGGACAACGAGCACGACGAGGCGGCCTTCGTCGCCGAGGAGGTCGACAAGCTCGTCGACGGCGGCCACGTCCAGCCGAGCCAGGTGGCGGTGTTCTACCGGACCAACGCGCAGTCGCGCGTCTTCGAGGAGGTCTTCATCCGGGTCGGCCTGCCCTACCGGGTGGTGGGCGGCGTGCGGTTCTACGAGCGCAAGGAGGTCCGCGACGCGCTGGCCTACCTGCGGGTGCTGGCGAACCCGGCGGACACGGTGTCGCTGCGGCGGATCCTCAACACGCCGCGACGCGGCATCGGCGACCGCGCCGAGGCGTGCATCGAGGCCTTCGCCAGCCGGGAGCGGATCACCTTCGCCGAGGCCCTGCGCCGGTGCGACGAGGTGCCGGGCATGGCACCTCGCAGCGCCAACGCGGTGCAGCTGTTCGCCCACCTCATGGACGAGCTGCGCGCCCTCGTGGAGGGCCGGATGCCGCCGGCCGAGGTGCTCGAGGCGGTGCTCGACAAGAGCGGCTACCTCAAGGAGCTCGAGGCCTCCGACGACCCGCAGGACGAGTCGCGCGTCGAGAACCTGTCCGAGCTCGTGGGCGTCGCGCGCGAGTTCGAGGACCGGGTGCCGGACGGCGGCGTGCTCGAGTTCCTCGAGCAGGTCAGCCTCGTGGCCGACGCCGACCAGATCCCCGACGCCGACGGCACCGGCGGTGTCGTGACCCTCATGACGCTCCATGCGGCCAAGGGGCTCGAGTACCCCGTCGTCTTCCTCACCGGCCTCGAGGACGGTGTCTTCCCGCACCTGCGCACCCTGGGTGACCAGGCGGAGCTGCAGGAGGAGCGGCGTCTGGCGTACGTCGGCATCACGCGCGCCCGTGAGAAGCTCTACGTCACCCGGTCGCACCTGCGGATGGCGTGGGGCCAGACCTCGTACAACCCCCCGTCACGGTTCCTCGAGGAGCTGCCCGAGCACCTCATGGACTGGCGACGGCTCGGCTCGACGGTCACGAGCACGCCGGCCCTGTCCCGCGCCGCGGACCGCGTCGCGGCCAACCCGGCGCGCAAGGCACCGGGGCTGCGCAGCATCCCGCACCTCGAGGTCGGTGACCGCGTGACGCACGACGCGTTCGGCCTCGGCACCGTGACGGGGACGAAGGGCGCGGGCGACTCCGCGCAGGCCGAGGTCGACTTCGGCGGCGGCACCGGCAGCAAGTGGCTGCTGCTGCGCTACGCCCCGCTCGAGAAGCTCTGACAGACGAACGTCGGGTGAACAAGCGCGGCGGGAGTCGAGTCCCGGGGTGACGGGGGGCAGCATGGTGGCGTGCGCCCTCACCTGCTCGCCGCGGCGACGGTCCTCGCCCTGGCCGCCTGCGGGCACCAAGCCGCGCCGGTCACGACCGTCGCCGCGCCACCACCACCGCACCTGACGACCCACGCCGACAGGGTTCTCGTCGCCGGCGACAGCACGGTCCTCACCACGCCGACCGGCGCCTTCCGGATCACGGTCACGGGTCCGGCGACCCAGCAGCTCCCGACCTTCCGGGCGCTGCGGGTCGGGCAGCTGCACGACTACCTGGCGACGTTCCGCGTGACGGTGCAGCAGCTCCGCGGCAGCCAGCGGCTCGGTCCTGCCGACTTCCGTCTCCTGGCGATCGCGGACCAGGCCGCCGGCGGAGCGATCCGCACGACGGTGGCAAAGACGACGACCCTGACCGCCCGGACACTCACGAGCGGCACCTGGGCCGGCACCTGGACGGCGCCCTTCCCCGAGGGCCACGGCGAGCTGCTCTTCACGCCATCGGGGGCGACGCGACCCGCTGTTCTGTGGGACTTCCGGGTGGAGTCCTAGATGAAGAGGCTCCTTGCCACAGCGGCGGCCGGGCTCGTGCTCGCCGCCGTCGCCTCCGCGCACCCCGCCACCGCATCGGGCGCGTTCGCGCCGCCCGGGATCAAGCACGTCTGGGTCATCGAGCTCGAGAACAAGAGCTTCGACCAGGCCTTCGTGAGCAACACCAACACCTACCTCTGGAAGACGCTGCCGAGCCAGGGCAAGCTGCTGCGGCAGTACTACGGCACCGGCCACTTCAGCCTCGACAACTACATCTCCGAGCTGTCCGGCATCGCGCCGAACATCGACACGCAGGCCGACTGCCAGCGCTACATGGACGTCGCGCTCTCCGTGCCCGTACCGGACGCGAGCGGGCAGGTCGTCGGTCAGGGCTGCGTCTACCCGGCCGCCGTGAAGACCCTCGCGAACCAGCTCAGCGAGCACCGGCTGACCTGGCGGGGCTACATGCAGGACATGGGCAACGACCCGACGCGCGAGGAGCTCACGTGCGGCCGGCCGAAGAGCGGGGGCACGGTCGTCGACCCGAGCGGGCTCGGCGGCAGCGACGGGACCCAGTCGGCGACGGCCACGGACCAGTACGCCGCGCGCCACAACCCGTTCGTCTACTTCCACGCGATCCTCGACACCCCGGCCTGCGCGGCGAACGTCGGTCCTCTGCCGAGGCTCTTCACCGACCTGTCGAGCGTCAGCACGACGCCCAACTTCACCTTCATCACGCCGAACCTCTGCGACGACGGCCACGACGCGACCTGCGCCGGCAAGAACTACGGCGGCAGGAACAACCAGGGCGGGCTCTACGCCGCCGACCAGTTCCTCAAGCGGGTCGTGCCGCAGATCCAGGCGTCACCCGCCTACCAGCAGGACGGGATGATCGTGGTCACGCTGGACGAGTCCGGTGACGTCGGGACCCCTGCGGGCGCCACGGCCTGCTGCGGGGAGCCCACCGGTCCGAACACCCCGGCGCCCGGTCAGGTCGGCCCTGGCGGCGGACGGATCGGCACGATCGTGGTCTCGAAGCGGTTCATCAAGCCGGGCACGGTCAGCGACGTCCCGTACAACCACTACTCGTTCCTGCGGAGCATGGAGGACCTCTTCCGCCTCGGCCCGACGCCGACGATCCCGGGCGCCGACGGGCGGGGCCACCTCGGCTACGCCGGTGCCGCGGGGCTGGTGCCCTTCGGCAAGGACGTGTACGACCTGACGGCCGCGGCTGACCGTACGCCGACGGCCCGGAGGCCCTCGTCGCGGCCGGTCGCGGGCGCCGGCCTGGCGAGCACCGGGCTGCCGGTCGTCGTGCCCTCGCTCGGCCTGCTCCTGCTCGGGCTCCTGATGGCGGCCCGGCGGCGCACCCGCTCCTGACCCGGAAGCAGCGTGCTTGTCAGATCCCTGACGGGAGAGCTCATCGACCTCGCGCTTGCCGGTTTCCTCATGGATGCCGAAACCGGAGGGGAGGCGGCTGTCAGACGTCGACGCCGTGGGCGCGGAGCCACGGCACGGGGTTGATCTGGCCGCCGTGCGGCTCGGTCCGGATCTCGAAGTGCAGGTGCGGGCCGGTGACCTCGCCGGTCGCGCCCACGTAGCCGATGACCTCGCCCGCGGTGACGTGGTCGCCCGGGTGCACGAGGTAGCTCGACTGATGGGCGTAGGCCGAGTAGTAGCCGTTGCTGTGCTCGATGATGGTGATCTGGCCGTAACCGCTCTCGCCGGACTGGTAGCCGGTGCCGACGACGACCCCGTCGCCGATCGCGTAGATGGGCGCTCCGTAGTGGGCGCCGAAGTCGACGCCCTTGTGCAGCCGGCCCCAGCGCATGCCGTAGGGGCTGACGATCCCGGCGGAGGACGGGCGCACCCAGGCGTCGTGGGCGGCGACCTCCTTGGCGGCCTTCTTCGGCAGCACCGCGCGGCTGCGGCTCGCGCGCGGCGGGGCGACGGCGGCGGCGCTGACGGGCGCCTCGTGCGGTGCCCGCGGCTCGATCGAGATGCCGGTCGCCATCGTCGCGGACGTGGACACGGCCGACAGCTGGGGCGCCTGGGCGTGACCGTGGGCGGCAAGCCCGGCCAGGCCGGCGCCGCAGGCGGTCAGGAGCACGGCGCGCACCAGCAGTGCGCTGCGCCGGCGGGGCTGGGTGGGGCTGGGCTGGGTGTGGCTGGGCTGGGCTGGCGGCACGGTGGAGAGCTCCGGTCGTCGGTCCTACCGCGGGTCGGCCGGGCTGGGTTTCAGGCGGTCCCGACACGCGTGAGCCACCTCAGGGGAGGTGGCTGTTACCGCAACGTTATCCGAAAAGCAGGCTTGCCCACAACCTCGGGTAGTCCGAAAGGACTAGTCCCCGTTGCTTCGCTGATGTCGGAGACGCCTGCCGTGAGGGTCGTGCCGTCCTCGTCGAGGTGGGCGAGCAGCGCGGCGATCTCGCGGACGACCGGCCCCGAGATGGGCAGGCTCATGTGACCGACGCCACGCAGCAGCACGTTGCGGGCGGCGAGGTCGGGGTGGTCGATGCGGGCAGCCCGCTTCGGCACGATGAGCTGGTCGAGGTCGCTCCAGAACGCGACGAAGCGGGTGCGCAGACCGGGCGCGGGAGCCTCGAGCTCGCGGACGATCTCCGACCCTGGGCGCAGCTGCTTCACGAGCCGGTGCGGGAGCAGGTGCGCGGCGGTCGTCCCGGCGTGCGGCGAGCCGAGCGTCACCAGGGTGTGGACGCGCGCGTCGCCGCCGAGGCGCTGCACGTAGTAGCGGGCGATGAGGCCGCCGAGGGAGTGGCCGACGACGTGCACCCGCTCGTAGCCGGTCTCCTCGCAGGTCCGTTCGATGAGCGCCCCGAGCCGCTCGGCGACGGTGCGCACGTCCATCGTCAGCGGGCTGTAGTTCAGCGTCATGACGCGGCCGAAGCCGCGACGGCGCAGCTGGCGGCGCAGCAGCGTGAAGATCGAGCGGTTGTCGACGAGGCCGTGCAGCAGCACGATCGGCGTCCCCGCCGCCACCACGTCGCCCATGAGCAGGCCGCGCTGGACCGGCGGCAGGTCGTCGAGGGTGAACCGGTCGAGCTCCTCGCGGTGCTTCTCCCGGCGCTTCTCCGCAGACAGGTGGAAGGGGTAGAGCCCGGCGTGCGCCGTGATCCAGGCGAGCTCCGTCGCGGTGCCCTTGAGCCCGGGCGCGCTGCAGACCGTCCTGACGCCGCGCTGCGTGGTGCGGACGGCCGCCGTCAGCCGCGGTGTCAGTGGTGGTGTCAGCCGGCGCACGAAGTGGACCTTAGACGCCGGTTCCCTGGTCTGAGCGAGAACGCGCTCAGACGTGCCCGGGCAGCGGACCGGACCAGCGCTCGGCCCGTCGCCCCACCCGTACCTCCTGTCCCACGGCCCTCAGCTCCTCCAGGTGGCCGGCGAGGTCGGAGGGCTCCGCGACCGCGTCGGCGAACCGCAGGCGGAGCAGGTCCTCCGGCGTGATCCGCATCCGCTCGGCGCACTCCTCCCGCGGGCGGCGCAGCGCGGCGGTCGCGCCTTCCGGGCCGATGGCGGCGAAGTAGGAGGCGTCGCTCACGAGGACCCGGTCGCAGGCGGCGGCGGCGAGGGCGCCGCCAGACCCGCCCTCGCCGTGCACGAAGGCCAGCGTCGGCGAGGGGCACAGCAGCAGGGCGTCGAGCGCCGCGCCCATCGCCTCCGCGATGCCGTCCTTCTCGGCGCGTGGCGAGGGGTCGGCGCCGGGTGTGTCGACGAGGCTGAGGACCGGGAGGTCGAGCCGGCCGGCGAGCGCGTAGGCCCGGGCCGCGAGCCGGTAGCCGTCGGGAGTCGGACGTCCGCCCACCTCGGACGCGAGCGCGACCCCGACGAGCGGACGTCCCGCGAGACGCCCCACGAGCGCGGTGACGGTCGGGTCGCCGTGCGGGGCACGCAGGGGGAGCGGGTCGGTGAGGAGCTCCTCGAGAAGCCCGCGACCGCCGGTCGTCCTGGCTCGGGCGGTGAGCACCTGGGCCCAGCCGTCGCGGACCACGTGCGCGCGCTGCTGCGGTGGCTCCACCGGCTGCGGGTCGGGGGTCCAGGTGCGCAGAGCACCCTGCAGCCAGCGCAGCGCGCCCTCGCGGGTCAGCACCTCGTCGACCCGTCCGGTCGCCAGCGCGGACTCGGCGGTGTGGCTGTCCGGCCCGGGGAGCTCGCCGGTGAAGGCCTCGACGACGCGCGGCCCGGCGAAGCCGACGGTCGCGCCCGTGACGGCGACGCGGAGGTCCGCGACCGAGGCGATGGAGATCCAGACACCACCGGTCGTCGGAGCATCAGCCACGGACAGGTGCGGCAGGTGCGCGTCGGCCAGCCGCTGCAGGGCGAAGCGCGCGCGGGGGATGCCCACGAGCGCCGCCATGCCCTCCTGCAGCCGGGTTCCTCCGGACCGCACCAGGGTGACCAGCGGGACCTGCAGCTCGACGGCCTTGTCGACCGCCGCGGCGAAGACCGCGGCGTCGTCCTCGCCGTAGGACCCGCCCTGCACGCTGAAGTCCCAGGACGCGGCGACGGCCTGCGCACCGGCGAGCACCAGGGCCTCCACGGACGCCGCGGGCGAGTAGCCGGGCCAGCGTGCGGGGTCCCGCCGGGCGACGGGGACGTCGAGCAGCGTCGCGCCCGCGAGCAGGGGCTCTCTCCAGTCGGCCGTCACGGGGTCGTACTCTCGCAGCCATGAGCGAGCGCATCCGCGTGGTGGTGGCCAAGCCCGGCCTGGACGGGCACGACCGCGGCGCCAAGGTCGTCGCCCGGGCGCTGCGCGACGCCGGTATGGAGGTCATCTACACCGGGCTGCACCAGACGCCGGAGCAGATCGTCGAGACCACGGTCCAGGAGGACGCCGACGCGGTCGGCCTGTCGATCCTGTCGGGCGCCCACATGACGCTCCTGCCGCGGGTCGTCGAGCTGCTCCGCGAGCGCGGTGCGGACGACGTCGTCGTCTTCGGCGGCGGGATCATCCCCGAGGACGACATCCCGCAGCTCGAGGCGGCGGGCGTGACCAAGATCTTCACCGCCGGCGCCTCGCCCACCGCCATCGTGCAGTGGGTCAAGGACAACGTCGGCGCTGCGGTCTAGCTCCGGTCTAGAAGGCCAGCCGTCCCGGCAGGGTCAGCGTCGTCGGGGCCGTCGGGGACGTGGACAGCGTGAGCACCTGCGCACCCGCGTTGCCCTTGTAGGCGAAGTCGGTCAGCGACACCGCCAGCTCCAGCCGGTGGCCCTTGGCGAACCGGTGCACGGTGCCCGGCAGCGACACCTGGACCGGCGTGCTCAGGTCGGCGACGCGGATCGGCGAGATGACCCGGTGGGCGAGCGTGACGCTGCCGTCCGGCGCGACGTCGTAGAGCTTCACGAAGGCGACCAGCTGCGTCGCCGGGTCCACGCCGAGCGCGGCCGTCGGCGAGGAGAGGTGCAGCGTCGCGGTCGGGATCCCGATGACGTCGACGTCACGGCTCAGCGGGGCGGTCGTCAGCGCCGTCGTCGCGCCGGGCAGGTCCCGGACGGGCTGCGACTGGTCGAGCGCGGACGTCTCGGTGTAGCTGAGCGGAGCTCCGCCGGCGGGCACGGCGATGGTGCTGGACCCGGCCTGCAGGCCCTTGGCGGTGGGAGTGAGCGAGGTGCCGGAGGCGTAGAGCGTCGTGGTGCCGGGCAGCGGGTAGGCCGGCGCGCTCACGAAGGCCTTGGACGCGTCGCCCTTGTCCAGCCAGTCCTCGTAGTAGGAGAAGTCGAGCGCCGGTGCCGGCCCGGTCCCCTTGAGGTAGTGGTCGAACCACCGGGTGATGACGCGGCCCTCGTAGTTGGTGTCCGGCTTGCCCAGGTCGAACTCGCCGGGCAGGGCGCCGTGGCTGTGGCCCCACTGCTGCCAGATCATCTTGACGGGCACGTGCTGCGCGCGCAGGGCGGTGTAGGTGGCGGCCGCCTCGTGGAGGGTGAAGAGGGTGTCCGCCTGCCCCTGGCCCAGCAGCGTCGGGATGCGGATCCGCGACATGTAGGACGTGACGCTCGCGTTGCGGGCGAAGGCGGTCGTGCTGTCGATCGGGTAGCCGAGCGCGTCCATCTGCGCCTTGGCGACGCAGGCCTGGTCGGCGAAGTTCGGGCACGGGCCCAGGCGCGTCGGGTCGCTCGTCGCGACGGTGCCCTCCACGCCGTCGGCGATGCCGAGGCCGAAGAACAGCGAGGTCCAGTCGAGCTTCTCGGTGCCCGGGGTGCGGGAGCTGACGCTCGTCGCCGACGGCAGTGAGGTGTTGTTGGGGGCGAGGGAGTAGCTCAGGTCGTTCCAGGTGATGAGCGGGACGATCGTGTCCAGGCGCGGGTCGACACCGGCGACGGCGAACTGGATCTCGCCGCCGTAGGACCCGCCGACCATGCCGACGCGGACGTCGCCCTTGTGGGCCCTGCCGTCGTGCGCGACGCGGTCCTTTGTCACGTCGTCGACCGTGGTGCCGTTGTCGGCCTTCCGGAGGCCCCCCAGGAAGTCGATGAGCTGGCTGCCGGCCGCGCCGTCGTGCTCGCGGTCGTCGAGCGTGATCTTGCAGGTCGAGCCGCTGCCGGGCGTGCCCGGCGAGGACCCGAAGCCGAGGCCGGAGTACGACAGGACCACGTAGCCCTTCGCCGCGTACGCCTTCCCGAGGCCAGCCTGGTCGGCCTTGCTGCCGCCGAACCCGTTCGTCGCGAGGATCGCGGGAGCCGGGTGGGCCTTGTCGACGCCGCGCGGCGTGTAGAGGTCGGCGTCGATGGTGCAGCTCTGCGGGGCGCTCGACAGCGCGCTCTCCGAGGCGACCTGGACCGTGAGCTTCAGGGCCTTGACGGTGTACGCGGGGGTGGCGGCCGTGGCGGTGTGGAGCACCGAGACGGCAGGGACTGCAGCGAGCAGGGCGAGGGCGAGCAGGGGGCGACGGCGCATGACGAGCACAACGAGCCGCGGATCCGGACGGTGTGACCTTCGCCCGTGCGATCGGTCACACCCGACGTCGGCGCACCGCCCAACCGGCGCCGGCGAGCAGCACCAGTGCCGCCATCGGCACGGCCGCGTCGAGGCCGGTGCTCGCCAGGCCCTTGCCGCCTCCCTTGCCGCCTCCCTTGCCGCTGCCCTTGCCCGCGGGCGGGATGACCTGGGTCACCGGGCGCACTGCTGCGAGCGCGCGCACCGTGAGGCTCGTCTCGGGCCCCGTGGACACCGTGATGACGTCGGCGGCCTTGTTGTTGTACGACGTGGCGTCCGTCGTCGCGAGGACGAGCCGGAAGCTGTGTCCGGCGGCGAAGCGGTGGGCGAAGCCGAGCAGCTTGACGGTCACGGGCTTGGCGAGGTCGGCCGTCGGGATGCGCGCCGGCGCGATGAGCCGGTGGATGAGGGTCGCCGTCCCGTCCGGGGCCACGTCGTAGGACTTCGCGAAGAGCACGAGGTCCGTGGGGGCGACGTGCGACAGGCGCACCGTGAGGCTGGGCACCCCGACCAGGTCGGTCGTCCTCGCGAAGGCCGGCGCGGTGAACGCCGCGTTCTGTCCTGGGATCTCCATCGGGGCCTGGCTGACCTGCGGCGAGCTTCCGGGCCCGCTGAAGTTGGACGTCTCGCTGTAGGCGCTCGGCACGCCGCCGGGCGGGTTCACGAGCGTGACCGTCCCCGTCGTCGCGGTGTCCTTCACCAGCGCGTCGGAGCCCGAAAGGTGCCACGTGATCGGCTGCCCGGCGGGAAAGGCCGGCGCGGAGCCGTACTGGCTCCCCAGGCCCGTCAGGGGCGTCCAGTCCTGGTACCAGGTGAAGCCCGGTGACGGGTCGGGTGTCCCGCGCAGCCAGTGGTTCAGGAAGGCCAAGGTGCGCAGGGTGAGGTAGCAGCTGTCGAGGCCGCGGTAGGTCGGTGCGTCCGTGCCGCCGCCGTACACCTCGCACTCACCGGGCAGTGAGTCGTAGCCGCCGTGACCGCCGGAGTTCCAGATCATCTGGACGGGCACGCCGCGCCGCTGGAGCGCGGTGTAGGTCGCGACGGCGTCGTTCTCGTTGAACAGCGTGTCGCTCTGGCCCTGCACGAGGAGCGTCGGGGTCCGCAGCGGCTGTGTCGTGCCGGAGGAGTCGGCGAGCAGCGCCCGGTCGCCGGCGGTGGAGTCGCCGGTCAGGGCGATGCGGGCGTAGGTCTGGCACAGCTGCGTCGGGTAGCCGGTGCAGGTGACGCCCGTGACGTTGCCGGTGTTGAGGGCGTCCTGGGGGCAGGACCCCTCCTGGTTGCCGTCCGGCGGGGCCCCACCGACGGGCGCGAGGTCACCTGCGGCGAAGAACAGCGACGTCCACTGGAGCTTGAAGACCCCCTGCTGGTTCAGCTGGTGGGTGAAACCGGTGGGGTCCCCGGGTGCGACGTAGTTGTTCGGGTCCAGCGAGTACTGCGGGTCGTTCCAGGTGCGCCCCGGGACGATGGCGCGCAGCTGGGCGTCGGCCTCGGCCAGGTTGGCCTGGATCGCGCCGCCGTAGGAGCCGCCGACCATGCCGAGCACGAGGCCCTTGGCGTCGCGCTTCACGTACGGCTTCGGCTTCAGGACCTTCGCGATGAGCTGCTCGACGTCCTTCACGTCGTACTGCCTGGACTGCAGGGTGATGCAGCCGCTGCTCTTGCCGAAGCCCTGCGCGGTCCAGGTCAGGACGACGTAGCCGTGCCTCGCGAGGAAGGTCGCGCTCGACACGATCTCGGCGGCCGTCTTGGACAGCCCGAAGCCGTTGGTCATCAGGACGGCGGGCTGCGGAGTCCGCGCCGTGGCGTTGTCCGGGACGTAGAGACGGGTGTCGATGGTGGCCGCGTGCGTCCCGGTCGGGCCGTCGAGCACCGGCACCATCGCGTCCGTGGTCGTGAACACGTGCGTGCCCGTGCTGGGGGTGACCGGCTCCGCGTGGGCCACCGCGGGGGCGGTGACCAGCAGGAGGACGGCGAGCAGACGTCTCATGGAGGGAGTGTGGCAAACGCCACGTCGTAACAGGGGCGTTGCGCTGGATACGCTCGGGCGTCTGTAACCCCTGACCTGACAGGACCCTCTCGTGGACCTCATGGAGTACCAGGCGAAGGAGCTCTTCGCCAAGCACGGTGTGCCGGTGTTCGCCGGCGAGACCGTCGACAACCCAGCAGACGCCCGCGCGGCGGCCGAGCGCATCGGCAAGCCGGTCATGGTGAAGGCCCAGGTCAAGGCCGGTGGACGCGGCAAGGCCGGCGGCGTGAAGTACTGCCCGACGCCGGACGAGGCCGAGGCGCGTGCCGCGGACATCCTCAAGCTCGTCATCAAGGACCTGCCGGTGAAGAAGGTCCTCGTCACCGAGGCCTCGGACATCGACAAGGAGTACTACGTCTCCTTCCTCCTCGACCGCGCGAACCGCACCTACCTCGCGATGGCCTCCGTCGAGGGCGGCATGGAGATCGAGGAGCTCGCGGTCGAGCGTCCCGAGGCCCTCGCGCGCGTCCCCGTGTCCGCCGTGACCGGCGTCGACCAGGCGAAGGCCGAGGAGATCGCCGACGCGGCCGGCTTCCCGGCCGACGTGCGCGGCCAGGTCGTCGAGGTGCTCCAGAAGCTGTGGGAGGTGTTCGTCGAGGAGGAGGCCACGCTGGTCGAGGTCAACCCGCTCGTCCGCACGCCCGACGGCGACGTCCTCGCCCTCGACGGCAAGGTGACCCTCGACGGCAACGCCGAGTTCCGCCACAAGGACGTCTTCGAGACCTACGCCGACACTCTCGCCGAGGACGACCTCGAGGGCCGCGCGAAGGCGAAGGACCTCAACTACGTCAAGCTCGACGGCCAGGTCGGCATCATCGGCAACGGCGCCGGGCTCGTCATGAGCACCCTCGACGTCGTCGCGTACGCCGGCGAGAAGCACGGCGGCGTGAAGCCCGCGAACTTCCTCGACATCGGCGGCGGTGCGTCGGCGCAGGTCATGGCCGACGGGCTCGAGATCATCCTGTCCGACAAGGACGTGCGGTCGGTCTTCGTCAACGTCTTCGGCGGCATCACGGCCTGTGACGCGGTGGCGTCGGGCATCGTGCAGGCCCTCGAGATGCTCGGCTCCGCGGCCTCCAAGCCGCTGGTCGTCCGGCTCGACGGCAACAACGTCGACGAGGGTCACCGCATCCTCTCCGAGGCCAACCACCCCCTCGTCACTGTGGTGGACACGATGGACGGTGCCGCCGACAAGGCGGCCGAGCTGGCGGGTGCGAAGTAATGGCGATCTTCCTGACCAAGGACTCCAAGGTCATCGTCCAGGGCATCACCGGCTCCGAGGGCACCAAGCACACCCGCCGCATGGTCGCCTCCGGCACCAACATCGTCGGCGGCGTGAACCCGAAGAAGGCCGGCAGCGACGTCGACGGCATCCCGGTCTTCGCGACCGTCGCCGAGGCGATCGAGAAGACCGGTGCCGACGTCACCGTCATCTTCGTGCCGCCGGCCTTCGCCAAGGCCGCCGTCATCGAGGCGATCGACGCGGGCATCGGTCTCGCCGTCGTCATCACCGAGGGCATCCCGGTGCAGGACTCGGCGTACTTCTGGCAGTACAACGTCGACAAGGGCAAGCAGACCCGGATCGTCGGCCCGAACTGCCCCGGCCTCATCAGCCCAGGACAGTCGAACGCCGGCATCATCCCGGCCACCATCGCGCCGGAGGCCGGTCGCATCGGCCTGGTGTCGAAGTCCGGCACCCTGACCTACCAGATGATGTACGAGCTGCGTGAGTACGGCTTCACGACGGCCGTCGGCATCGGTGGCGACCCGGTCATCGGTACGACCCACATCGACTGCCTCGAGGCGTTCCAGAACGACCCCGACACGGTCGCGATCGTCATGATCGGCGAGATCGGCGGCGACGCCGAGGAGCGCGCGGCGGACTACATCAAGGCCAACGTGACCAAGCCCGTCGTGGGCTACGTCGCCGGCTTCACCGCCCCCGAGGGCAAGACGATGGGCCACGCCGGCGCCATCGTCTCCGGCTCCTCCGGCACCGCGCAGGCCAAGAAGGACGCCCTCGAGGCGGCCGGCGTCAGGGTCGGCAAGACGCCGTCCGAGACTGCCGAGCTCATGCGCGAGATCATGAAGAACCTCTAGCAGCCAGGTTGCGTCCGCTCAGGTCTCGCGTCCGCGTGTCCACCTGAGCGGACGCAACGTCAGGCCACGACGTCGGTGACGCGTGCCCAGTCGGCGCACTGCTCGCACCACACGTGGTCACCGCGCTCGGCGACGCTGTCCTGCACCCACCCGTGACAGGCGAGCTGGACCCGCCGCAGCGGGTTGCGCTGGGCCAGTCGCCGGGCCTTGTGCGCGGCGTCGGGACGCTGCCCCTTCTCCAGGGCGGTACGGGTCGAGGCGACGCCTCGGTGGGTGGTCATGACGAGCTCCTCTCTCAGACCAGGATGCGCCGCGGGCCCAAGGGCTTTTCCGCCCGTCCGCGGCGTGGGAAACCGGATCATGAGGGCCCGGCTGCGACAGTCGAGAGGTCATGACTGCCACCGTCGAGCGCCCGCGGCTGCCGCACCCGGCGCCGCAGCGGCGGCGCTCGTCGCAACAGCTCCTGGTCCCGGGAGCGGCGGCGGCGGCCTGGGCCCTGGCGGCCGGCTGCGTGCTGCTCGGGCTGCCGGTGCTGCTGGCCTGGGCGACGGACTCGCGCTCCGGCTCGGGCGCGGCGGCGGCGCTGCGGACCGTCGGTCAGCTCTGGCTCGTCGCGCACGGCGTCGGGCTGTCGCTGGCCACCGGCCCGGTGCACCTCACGCCCCTCGGCCTGCTCGCCGTCCCGCTGCTGCTGCTGCACCGCGCCGGACGCCACGCCGCGCGGACCTCCGCGGTCGCGCGCGGCCGCGAAGCGACGATGCTCGTGCTGGCGATGGCCGTGCCCTACGGCCTCGCGGCAGCCGTGCTCGCCGCGCTCGCCACGTCACCGGCGGTGCGACCGAGCACCGCGCAGGCGCTGCTGCTCGGGACGCTGCTCGGTGCCGCCGGCTCCGCTGCCGGAGTGCTGCGCGAGACGGAGCTGCTCGACGTCACGTCCGTCCCGGCCCGGGTGCGCTCCCTCGCGCGGGCGACGGCCGTGGGCACGGCGGTGCTGCTGGCGGGAGGGGCGCTGCTCGCGGCCGCCTCCGTCACGCTGCACGCCGGCCGGGTGACGTCGCTCGCGACCGCGACCCACCCCGGTCTGCTCGGCGGACTGGCCCTGCTCCTGCTCGGGCTGGCCCTCGTGCCGAACGCCGCCGTCTGGGGACTGGCGTGGTGCGCCGGCCCGGGCTTCGCCGTCGGTGCGGGCACCTCCGTCGGCCCGTGGTCGGCCACGCTCGGGCCGGTGCCCGACTTCCCGCTGCTCGGCGCTCTACCGTCCGGTCCCGCGCCGAGCTGGCTCGGGGTCGCGGCGCTGCTCGTCCCGCTCGCGGCCGGTGGGCTCGGTGGGCTCGTGGTCGCCCGCCGGCTCTCCGGGGCGACCCTGCGCCACGCGGCGCTCGAGGGCGCCCTCGTCGCCCCTTGCCTGGCGGCGGCGGTGGCTCTGCTCGCACTGCTGTCCGGTGGGCCCCTCGGGGACGGCCGGCTCACGGCCGTCGGCCCCTCGCCATGGAAGGCAGGGCTGGCGGTGCTCGCCGAGGCGCTGCTGCCGTCCGTGGCTGCAGCGGTCCTCGGCGTGCACCGCTCGCGTCGCTAGGCCTTCACCACCACGGTGCTCAGGATCTTGTCGGCGAAGGTCTGCTTCTGGGCGTCCCACAGCGGCCACAGGTAGCCGAGCAGGCAGAAGCCGTCGAGGATGTGGACGAAGTAGCGCGCGATCCCCATGCCGCCGCCGATGGGCTGGCCCGTCTGCATGTTGATGAGCTTGGTGCCCGCCATCTTCTTGCCGGTGGACTGCCCCGTCTCACCACCCAGGTAGGCGTTGTAGAGGGCCCAGGCGATCGCCGCGAGCCACACGAGGGCTCCGAGCACGTGGCTGACGTAGTAGATGACGTCCGCCACGATGAACGGGACGACGACGTCGATGAGGGCGCTCTGCACCCGCAGGCCCCAGCTGGCGAGCTCCCCGGCAGCGCCAGGAGGCGGCGCGCCGTACCCCGGAGGCGGCGGTCCGTAGCCGGGGGGCGGCGGTGGTGGTGTGGTCACGGAGGTTCTCCCGTCGGACTGGTCACAGCAGGCCGAAGCGTGCCAGCTGGTAGAGCTCGGAGCCCGTCGCCACGGCGACGATCAGCAGCCAGATGGCCCGGCTGCTGAGCTGAGGGGCGCGGCGCACGAGCGGCGACGCCACGAAGGCGGCAGCGCCCAGCACCGCCACGGGTGAGGCCCGCAGGGCGGCGAGGAGGTCTGCCCGGCCCACGTCGACCGCCGCGGTCGTGCCGCCGCAGAGTGGGCACGGGATGCCCGTCGTCGCGCGCAGCAGGCAGACCGTGCGTGGTCGCCACGGGAGGTGCAGGGCCGCGAGCGCGACGGCGGCAGCCAGCAGCACGACGCCGCGCACGGCGGTCACGCGAGCCGGCGCCGGCGTTGCGGTCGTCGCGACGAGAGCCATGTCAGCAGCGGTTCGCGGCGTAGTAGTCGGTGGAGCAGCTGTCGCCGGTGGCGATCCCGACGATGATGAGGGCGGCGAGACCGGCGATCCACACGAAGCCCAGGATGATGCCGGCCAGGGCGAGCCCGCTGCCCTGCTGCTGCCGCTGGCGGATCTGGTTGCGCGCGATGAAGCCGAACACGATCGCGAGGATGGGCGTCACCCAGGCGCAGCCGACGATGCCGCAGCACAGCGACGCGATGGCGAGCCCGTTGGTGCCGGGCTGGGGTGCGCCGCCGTAGCCGGGTGGGGGCAGGTAGCCGTACCCCGGCGGCGGGGGACCGTAGCCCGGAGGCGGGGGGCCGTACCCGGGAGGCGGGGGGCCGTACCCAGGCGGCGGCTGCGGCGCCTGCGGTGCCTGAGGCGGCAGCGGGGGCGGGCCGCCGGCGGACGGTGGGGCGAAGGGGTCGCCCGGGTCCTGGGGTGCCGTCACGCCTACCTCCTGCCGTGGCCGGCGGGTGCCGGCGTGCGTCATTGTCAGCACATCTGCAGCGAAACGCGCGGATCCGCGGGCCGCTAGTCTGGGGCTCCTTCCCCTCCCGTCTCCTCCGGAGGACCCCCTGTCCGCACGTCTGGTCGTTCTCGTCTCGGGGAGCGGCACCACGTTGCAGGCGCTGCTCGACGCGTCGGACGACCCGGCCTGGGGTGCCGAGGTGGTCGCTGTGGGCAGCGACCGGGAGGGCACTCTCGGCGAGAAGCGCGCCCTCGACCGCGGCATCCCGACCTTCGTGCTGAAGGTGCCGGACTACGCGTCGCGCGAGGAGTGGGACCGGGCGCTGACTGCCGCCGTGGCGGAGCACAGGCCGGACCTCATCGTGCTGGCCGGCTTCATGAAGCTCGTCGGCGAGGACTTCCTCGCGCGCTTCGAGGGCCGCACGCTCAACACCCACCCGGCGCTCTCGCCGAGCTTCCCCGGCATGCACGGTCCGCGCGACGCGCTCCACCACGGCGTCAAGGTCACCGGCGCCACGCTCTTCGTCGTCGACGCGGGCGTCGACACGGGCGCGATCGTCGCGCAGACCGCGGTGCCCGTCCTCGACGACGACACCGAGGACACCCTGCACGAGCGCATCAAGACGGCGGAGCGGGCGATGCTCGTCGACGCCGTCGGCCGTCTGGCCCGCGAGGGCTTCACCGTTACCGGACGAAAGGTCACCATCGGATGACGACGCAGATCCCGATCCGCCGCGCCCTGGTCAGCGTCTACGACAAGACGGGGCTCGAGGAGCTGGGTCGCGGCCTCGCTGCCGCGGGCGTCCAGGTCGTCAGCACCGGCTCGACGGCTGCGAAGCTGAAGGACGCCGGCGTCGACGTCACGCCCGTCGACCAGCTCACCGGCTTCCCCGAGTGCCTCGACGGTCGGGTCAAGACGCTGCACCCGAAGGTGCACGCCGGGATCCTCGCCGACCGCCGTCTCGACGACCACGTGAAGCAGCTCGACGAGCTCGGCGTCGAGCCGTTCGACCTCGTCATCGTGAACCTCTACCCGTTCCGGGACACGGTGCTGTCGGGGGCGACCCCCGACGAGTGCGTCGAGCAGATCGACATCGGCGGCCCGACGATGGTGCGGGCGGCCGCCAAGAACCACCCGAGCGTGGCGGTCGTGGTCGACCCGTCCTCGTACCCCGCCGTCCTCGAGGCGGTCGCCGGTGGCGGTTTCACCTTCGACCAGCGCCGGGCGCTGGCCTCGAAGGCCTTCCAGCACACGGCTTCCTACGACGTCGCCGTCGCCTCCTGGTTCGCGAGCTCCTATGACGGCAGCGACGCGATCGACGGCTTCCCCTCGTGGACCGGTGCCACGTGGGAGCGGGCGGCGGTGCTGCGCTACGGCGAGAACCCGCACCAGAAGGCGGCGCTCTTCACGCACTGGCGCGGCGGCCTCGCGACCGCGGAGCAGCTGCACGGCAAGGAGATGTCCTACAACAACTACGTCGACAGCGACGCGGCCTGGCGCGCGGCGCACGACCACGGCACGCAGCCGACCGTCGCGATCATCAAGCACGCCAACCCCTGTGGCATCGCCGTCGGTCCCGATGTCGCCACCGCGCACAAGCGCGCGCACGAGTGCGACCCGGTCAGCGCCTTCGGTGGCGTCATCGCCACCAACATGCCGGTCTCTCTCGCGATGGCCGAGACGGTGAGCGAGATCTTCACCGAGGTGGTCATCGCTCCCGGGTACGAGGACGGTGCCGTCGAGCTGCTGTCGAAGAAGCCTTCG
>Ga0070658_10000390_pt1 | contig 38130 bp, 29 predicted proteins | sample KBSC13metaG_FD_64664 | JGI IMG/M metagenome (GOLD analysis project Ga0070658, IMG submission 64664) | Corn rhizosphere microbial communities from Kellogg Biological Station, Michigan, USA - KBS C1-3 metaG | ecosystem: Host-associated > Plants > Roots > Rhizosphere > Soil ... | reverse complement strand
AAGGCACACGCGGAGGAACTCCGGACCGCACAGGCCGCCTGGGAGCAGAGCGCTCTAGCCAACGCAACGACGCGCCCTACCCTGACCAGTTGGAACATCCTTGGCCCCTTCCCCGCCGCCTCCTTCGATGCCGCGTACGACACAACCTTTGCGCCGGAAAAACGGATCGACCTTACCGCCGCCTACGAGAACGGCAAGCTGAAATGGGCACCCCATCCGGAATGGACCGACGGCAAGGTGTACCAACTCGACGGCGAAAACTCGGCGTTCTATCTCACACGCACCCTCCACTCCGAGGGCGCGCAGACGCTGGCGCTCTCGTTCGGCAGCGACGATGCGATCAAGGTCTGGTTCAACGGGAAGCAGATCGTCGCGGACAAGGCGAGTCGTGCCGCGCTCCCTGATCAGGAAAAAGTGACCGTCACCCTCAATTCGGGCGACAACACGCTCGTGGTGAAGATCGTCAACGGCGGGGGAATCGGCGGGTTCTACTTCAAAGCACAGGAGCAGGGGCTGCCGGAGCCGATCCTAGGCCTCCTCCGCACCACACCGACAGCGCGCACAGAAGCCGCGGCGAACCAGTTGAAAGCCTACTATCTCGCCAATTTTCCGCCGGCAGGGCTTAAAGACCCACAGATGAGAGCGGTTGCGCTGACGAAGGAGATGGATACCTACCGCAAGAACCTGCCGCGCGTGATGATCATGTCCGACGCGATGCCGCGCAAAACGCATATTCTGGACCGCGGTAACTATCTGGTCCCGAAGGAGGAGGTACAGGCCGACACGCCTGTAAGCCTCGGCCCGCTGCCCCCGGACATGCCGCACAATCGGCTCGGGCTGGCGGAGTGGCTGGTCAGCGGCGGCAATCCCCTGACGGCGCGGGTGCAGGTCAATCGGCTCTGGCAGACCTTCTTCGGCAACGGACTGGTCAAGACCTCAGAGAACTTCGGCACGCAGGCGGAGCCACCGACACACCCGGAGCTGCTCGACTGGCTGGCCGTGGAGTTCCGGGAGAGCGGCTGGGATGTGAAGAAGATGGTGAAACTGATGGTCACCAGCGCGACCTACCGGCAGAGTTCGAAGGTGACGCCGCTCCTGCGCCAGAAAGACCCCGAGAACAAGCTGCTCGCACGGGGCGCGCGGTTCCGACTGCCGTCGCTCGTTCTGCGCGATGTGGCGCTGGCGTCGAGTGGCCTGATGGATGCGCGTCTGGGCGGCAAACCGGTCTATCCCTATCAGCCGAAAGGGATCTGGGACGGCCTCGCCATCACCAATGAGCGTGACTTCACCTACCCGCAATCGAAAGGGGCCGATCTCTATCGCCGCAGCCTCTATACGTTCTGGCGGCGCACGGTCGCGCCCTCCAACATGTTCGATGCCTCCGTGCGCAACACCTGCAAGGTCCGCCTCTCGATCACCAGCACCCCGCTCCACGCGCTGACGACCCTCAACGATGTGACCTGGGTCGAAGCGGGCCGGGTGCTCGCGGAGCATGTGATGAAGGAGGGCGGAAGCACCCCGGAGGCGCGCCTGACCGAGGCGTTCCGACGTGTCTGCACCCGCCGCCCTGCCGCAGACGAACTGCTGATCCTGCGCCGCAGTCTCAACCGGGCGCTCGCCGCTTATAAGGCCGATCCCAAAGCCGCCGAAGCCTTTCTCAAGGCCGGGGAGAGTCCGCGCGATACCAAACTCGATCCGATCGAACACGCCGCTTATGCAAGCGTCTGTCTGGCGATCTACAACCTGGACGAAGCGCTGACCCGCGAATAGGAGAGAACGACGATGAACCTGGAATTTGAAAAGGCGCTCGCGCTCACCCGCCGTCAGTTTTTCGGACGTGCCGCGACCGGCGTCGGCATCGCGGCCCTGGCCAGCCTGCTCCAGCAGGAAGGAATGGCCGCGCCTCCGCCGTCCACGGCCAGCAGCGGGATGCCGCCCCTGCCCGGCCTGCCGCACTTCAAGCCGACGGCGAAACGGGTCGTCGTGCTCTGGCAGGGCGGCGCGCCCTCTCATGTCGATCTGTTCGACCACAAGCCGGGCCTGGAGGCGCTACGCGGGCAGCAGATCCCCGACAGCGTGCGCGCTCAGGGCCGCCTCTCCACCATGACCGCCGGGCAGAAAACCTATCCGGTGCTTCCACCCATCAAACCGTTTAAATCCTATGGCAAATCGGGCCTGATGCTCTCCTCGATGCTGCCGCATATCGGCTCCATTGCGGATGAGATCTGTCTGGTGAAGTCGATGCACACGGAGGCTGTCAATCATGCGCCGGGCGTCGCGTTCTTCCTGTCCGGCAGCCAGATTCCGGGCCGACCGAGCATGGGAGCCTGGGCGACCTACGGCCTGGGCAGCATGAGCAGTGATCTGCCCTCCTACTGCGTCATGACCTCGACCGATCAGGGCAAGACCTGCGGGCAGCTTTTCTACGACTACTACTGGGGAAGCGGCTTCCTGCCATCGAAGTACCAGGGGGTGCGCTTTCGGGGAGAGGGCGATCCGGTCCTCTATCTGGCGAATCCAGAGGGGATGTCCAGCCAGCTACGGCGCGGCGCGCTGGACGACATCGGCGCGCTCAACAGGCGGCACATGGCCGACTACGGCGACCCGGAGATCGAGACCCGCATCACCCAGTACGAGCTCGCCTATCGCATGCAGACCAGCGTCCCGGACCTGCTCGACATCTCCAAAGAGCCTGCGGCGGTTCTGGAGATGTACGGCCCGGATGTCCACCGCAACGGCTCCTTCGCCCGCCACTGCCTGCTGACCCGCCGCCTGATCGAGCGCGGCGTGCGCTTCGTGCAACTGATGCACTCCGGCTGGGACCAGCACGGCAATCTCGATACGCAACTCGAAATCCAGTGTCGCGACACCGACCAACCCTCCGCCGCCCTCGTCATGGACCTCAAACAGCGCGGCCTCCTCGACGACACGATCGTCCTCTGGGGCGGTGAGTTCGGCCGCACTCCCTTTGTCCAGGGCGACATCAAAAACCCTGCCGGCCACGGACGCGATCACCTCGGCTCCGCCTACAGCATGTGGGTCGCAGGCGGCGGCTTCAAAGGCGGCACCGTCTACGGCGAAACCGACGACTACTGCTACAACGTCGCCAAAGATCCTGTCCACATCCACGATCTCCAGGCCACCATCCTGCACGCCCTGGGCATCGATCACACCCGCCTCACCTACCGCTACCAGGGCCGCGACTTCCGTTTGACTGACGTCTACGGAAACGTGGTAAAGCCGCTCCTTGCGTAAGCGATTGATCTGCGCGCTACCGGGCGACCTAACCCCCCAGCCCCCTTCCCTACTTCGTTCGCTGCGCTCACAGGGAAGGGGGTGCCCGCCTCACACTTTGCTGCATCCTCTCCAACCCTTTTTCCGGGGCAAGCCCCTTGTTTGAACGCCACAACTACATTTCAAAGCCTCCGCTTTCACGATAGATAGAGTTAGAGAGGGTTTACCTCCTTCGGACAACATTGTGACAAGGCAGACCTCCACTTTCACCCTCGCCAACGTGGGATGTAACAAAACGATTACTTGTTGGGGCACCCCCCTTCCCTGTGAGCGAAGCGAACGAATCAGGGAAGGGGACGGGGGGGTTAGGTCACCCGGTTAAACGACACAGACGTTAGTAGCGGTCCGGGAGGTGCATGTGGGGCAAACGCAGCGGAAATAGCGTTGTGAGCAAATTTGCGGTCTTTGCGGATGGAAGATCGGGAAGGCGTGCCAAAAGGTCGTCAGGAGGAAAGGCGCCGAGTGCGAGGCGAGCCAGTTCCGTTTGCGGAAGCGTAATGCGCAGCGCATCGGCAGCCCCGTCCGTTTCGCTTACCACCGTGACCGTGTCCGGACGGATTTGCAGGATGGCATTGCCGATGTCGGTCTGAAACACGAGGGAGCCAACAAAGTGGGAATTGGCAGTTTGGAGTCGTGCTTGCAGTTCCGGAGCGAGGGCATGCAGCAACCGGGTTACATCGAGGACGCTGGCCATCGAGTTGCCGCAGGCGCTGTATTTCTGTAGGCAGTGGGCATATTGGCGCATGACGGCCGCATACAAAGGTCCTTCGGGTGGGAAAGAGAGGACGACCTGTTTCACTTTGCGTTCTGTCCCCTCCTCCTGCGCCCACTGCTTACAGGCGGCAAGGACCGCATCCGCCGCGAGCGGTCCGTCCGCCATCACTTCCCCCAACACCAGCGCGCTCCCATAATCCGTCTCTAACTTGTGCTTGACATACCAGCACCAACGCGCCCGCCATACATAGCCATGCAGCCGTCCATCCGGCCCAATCAGAACGCGACACACATCCGCCTGCTCATCGCCGGCCTCTCCTGTCAAATGCGCCCAGACGCCTCCCTCCGCAGGCCGTAGCGCCGCTCCGACTGCACGCGCTGTGCATTGAGAATAGAGCGCTTGCATGGCTGGAAGATCTGCCGGAACGAAATCGCGAACCGTCCAACCATGCGGCAGCACGTTTTCACGCTCCAGATCGTTCAGCAGGACAAGGTAGTCCGGCCCGGCGGTGCCGTAGCCAAACTTGGGATAGAAATCGGGAATGCCGTAGAGCATGGAGAGCGCGCCGTCTCCGTTACGCATATGGGTGATGGCGGCTTCCAGAACACGTCGCGAGTAGCCACGGTTACGATAGTGCGAATCGGTGCCTACCCCACCGATGCCGTCCATACGCACCGTCGCCGCACCGATCTGAAGCGTAAACGGAACAATAGAGAGCCAACTGACGCATTTTTCGCCGAGCATCAGCCGGACACGCGTCGCTCCTCCATCCGGATCGGACTGCACTACGATTTCGGGCGTTTCCGCACTTTTCAAGTCGTCTCTCCTCCACGGTTTCTGATGCCAGGAACGTTGCACTTGCCCCTAGCCGAACTCTCCCTGTACCTTTCGTAAGTCTCCTACAGTGCGTCTGGTAAAACAACGTCTCTCGTCCAGGACAGATCCATTCCCCCAGACGAATCGGCTTCACTCACTCTCATCGATCGGATCAAGCGCGTAACGCATTCTGCTCCAGGCCAACAACCCCTCAGCCACCTTCTCAAACCGTGGACTGTAAGGCCTGACTTCAAGGTGGATATCCCAGGCGATACACTCCAACGAATTATCGTGAAAGACGAACATAAAGTGACGCCCATAATGTTTTCGCCTAGTTTTAGGAAACCAGACCTGGTTTATCCTCACCACTTCACCGATCCATACCGAGTTATGCACTTCATAGATTCCATACGCGCCGAGGCCGCTATGGTAGAGGCGATGTCCGGGGAGTGCCTCATCGTTCGGATGACCGAATTTGGTAATCGTGCAGCCGATGAGTTCGACGATCGCAGTCCCTGCCGCTACGCTCGGACCATCCGGTCTCGGGCGCATGGCGTTGAAGGTAAGAAAGGAACCGTCCTCATCCTGAAATAGGCGAGCGCCGGAAATAGCCGCCTCGGGCACCACTCCCAGGTCCAGTTCTACGGCATACTCCCTTCCTTCCGCCGCAGCCAAAGCGCTCTCAGCCTTCTGCACTGCCTCATACGCCGCCAACAGCTCCTGAAGCGATATGCGCTCCTGCTGCCGTCGCGCAAGCGTCGCTTGCGCCTCGAACAGTTTGCGTTTCAGTCGATCGATCTTCGATTCTCTCAAGCGGTTCACTCCCGTAACAAGTCGCCAGAGCGAAGCAGTCCAGGTGGATCCCTGGACTGCACAAACGACATTGCCTATTACTATCTTAACTGGAGGCTCTTATCCTTTTCCGGCTCCGGAGAGGGCGTCGCTGACGATGGTTTGGGCCTCTTCCTGGATACGTTTTAGGTGGTCGGCGCCCTGGAAGCTTTCGGCGTAGATCTTGTAGATGTTTTCGGTTCCGGAGGGGCGGGCGGCGAACCAACCGCTGGGAGTCTCCACCTTCAGGCCACCGATCGGCGCGTTGTTGCTGGGAGCGGTGGTCAGGATCTTGGAGATCTTCTCGCCCGCGAGTTCGGTGGAGGTCACCTGGTCCGGAGAGAGTTTGGAGAGGATCGCTTTCTGCTCCGGCGTGGCGGGCGCTTCAATGCGATCGTAGACCGGGTTGCCGAGTTCCGCGGTCAGATCGGCGTAGACCTGGCTGGGGTCTTTGCCGAGTTTCGCGGTGATTTCGGCGGCGAGCAGCGCGAGGATGATGCCGTCTTTGTCGGTGGTCCAGACGGAGCCGTCTCGGCGTGCGAAGGAGGCGCCTGCGCTCTCTTCTCCGCCGAAGCCGAGCGATCCATCCAGCAGGCCGTCCACAAACCATTTGAAGCCGACCGGAACCTCATTCAGTTTCCGACCGATCTTTGCCGCGACACGGTCGATCATCTGGCTGCTGACCAGTGTCTTTCCGACCGCGGCATTGGGGCTCCATCCGGGGCGGTTCTGGTAGAGATAGTAGATGGCCACCGCCAGATAGTGGTTCGGGGGCACGAGACCGCCGCTCGGGGTGACGATGCCGTGCCGGTCGTGGTCGGGATCGCAGGCGCCCGCGACGTCGAAGCGGTCTTTCAATCCGATCAGGCTCTGCATCGCATAGGAGGAGGAGGGATCCATGCGGATCTTGCCGTCCCAGTCCACCGACATAAAGCGGAACGTCGGATCGACACCGGTATTGACCACGGTCAGGTTCAGCCCATAGCGCTCGGCGATCGGTCCCCAGTAGTGGACTCCGGCGCCGCCCAGGGGATCGATGCCCAGGCGTATCCCGGAAGCGCGCAGAAGCTCCATGTCGATCACGCTGCCGAGATCGGCCGTATAGGCTTCGATGTAGTTGTGACGCTGCGTCGCGGAAGCCTTTAGCGCCTTCTCCACCGAGACCCGCTTGACATCCCGCAGACCGTTGGCGATAAACTCGTTCGCCTTCGTCTCGATCCATTTTGTCGCGGTGGTATCTGCCGGCCCGGCGCTCGGCGGATTGTACTTGAATCCCCCATCCTGCGGCGGATTGTGGGAAGGGGTGATGACAATACCGTCGGCTAGCCCGGTCGTGCGCCCCTGATTGTAGGTCAGAATGGCATGGGAGATCGCAGGCGTCGGGGTGTACTCATTCTCAGGTGCGATTCGAACCTGCACCTCGTTCGCGGCAAGCACCTCCAGCGCCGATGCCAGGGCAGGCGTGGAGAGCGCGTGGGTGTCCATGCCGATATAGAGCGGCCCATCGATGCCCTGCTCCTTGCGGTAGAGGCAGATGGCCTGCGTGATCGCCAGAATATGCTTCTCGTTAAAACTGCGGTCGTACGAAGACCCACGATGCCCGGATGTCCCAAAAGCCACCTTCTGCGCAGAGACGCCGGGGTCCGGCGATTCGGTATAGTACGCCGTGATCAGCGCGGGAATATCGACCAACATGGATTCGGGAGCCGGTTTCCCGGCGAGCGGACTCACATTCATAATTTCAGGATTCCTTCTTACGCCTGGATCAGTTCCTTCAGGAAGGCGACGCTCCTCGGGAGCACTTGATCGGCGGGGCCGGAGAGGCCGCATTCGAACGCCATGTAGCCGGTGAAATGGATCTCGCGGAGGGCGTTTATGATCGCGGCGAAATCGATGTCGCCGCTGCCGGGTTCCTGGCGGGTGTTGTCGGCAAGATGGACGTGGCCGATGCAGTCGGCGACATCGCGCAGGGTCGCCGGACTGTTGGTCTCTTCGATGTGCATATGAAACACATCCGACATCAGGCGGACGCCTTTGCTGTTGAGCGCGCGGACGATCGCGGCCCCGTCTTTCTGCTTCGGCAGACTGTTCGACTCGTAGCGGTTCAGCGGCTCCAGCAAGATGGTTGCGCCGACCTGTTCGGCGTGTGGAACCAGGGTCTGGAGCATCGCCAGCAGCATTTCCTTTTCGGCCTCGCCGCGCGATTTCCAGGGCGACATATCGGGCAGACGCTCGTTGGAGTTGAAGATCGGGACGGTAATGGGGCCGACCGCGCCCAGTTCGGCGGCGTAGTCGAGGTGCCGCTTGAGCGCATCCGCGCACGCCTGACGCCGACTGCGATCCGCATGCACCAGTTCGGCAGGGCAGCCGCCACAGATGGAGGAGGCGCGCACCGGACTGTCCTTCAGCGCCTCTTTGCGCTCCGCCAGACCGGCCGCATCGTTCAGCCGACCGCCATTCAACTCGACGCCCTCAAACCCGTAGCGTTCCAGATTACGCACCTTCTCCGCGAAGGTCTCGCCGGGGATCAGCCCCTCCTGACACGATAATTTCATCCTGATAATTCTCCTTGAATGCTTTGATCAGTCTCTTACCGCCGCCGACACCATCTCCAGGCAGCGGCGCAGTCCATCGTCGCCGCCGTGGCTGCCGTCGATGAACGGGGTGCCCTGGATCGGCTTCCAGTTGTCGCGGGAGGTGTCGGGAGTATAGGTGAGTGGAATGCCCGCCATGGTCGGGTCGTACTGGCCGTTGTTGCCGCCCATCTTGTAGATCACCATGTCGAGCGAAGGCACGACGAAGATCCCGAAGCCGCCCGCGCCCGACTTATAGTAGGCGTCTCGCGGCGCACCGAAGACATGCCCGTCCGAGTTGTTCTCGAACATCAGGCTGAAGGGCGCGTGCGGATTGTAGGGCAGCATCTTGTTGCATTTGGCGACATAGTCGGCAGGCACGACCTGCTTGTCTCCCCACTGCCCCTTATGCAGCAGGCAGTAGCCGAAGCGCAGAGCATCGGTGGCATGCACGGCCGTACTTCCGGCTCCGTTTGCGTGCGGCATCAGGTAGTCGCCGCGCTGCAGGCAGTAGTTCCACGGCCCCCACCCCTGCGGCTTGGCCATACGGGTATCGATATAGTCTTTCAACTCCATTCCGGTGACATGCCGCAGCACGATCGAGGCGATATGTGGTGCGGGGGAGGAGTAGGAGTAGCCGCCGCCCGGATCGGTCCAGAGCGGAGTCTTCAATGAGGACTGGTCGAGATTGCGAATATCCTGACCGGGCACCGGTGAGAGCGGCACCACCTTGCCCATCACGACGCCCGGACTGCCGCCCTCCCCATGATAGCCCGCCGACATACAGAGCAGTTGCCCGAGCGTAATGTCCGCCTTCCGGGGATCGTCAAGCGGAAAGGCTTCCGGCAGATATTTCTCGGTAAAGACCTTCGTATCCAGCCCCTCCGGAATCTTATCGTGGAACTCCTTGAGCATGATGCCGCAGGCGATGCTCGTGTACGCCTTGCCGGTCGAGGCCATGTCGGGATTGGCCGTGCGGCCGGCACGCCCCCAGTACTTCTCATAGACCAGATAACCGTGCCGCACCACCAGGAGGCCGCCGTTCTGGCTGCACCGTTGCGTATACTCATACGCCTGATCCAGTCGGGCCAGATCCATCGCTGCCAATTTACGTGTCGAGGCCGCGTCCTTCAGCGTCCGCCATCCCCCGGCACTGTCCGGCAGCGGAAAATAGTCTGCAGACTTCCCCGCCATGGCGACCTGCGGTAAGGTCGCTGCCGCCACGGCTGCGCCCAGCAACGCTGCCCGGCGGCTGAATTTGGAGACGCTTTCCGATGCGCTGCGGTGCGCTTCGGAGTCGTTGAGAAGATCGTTGAGATCCTTCATGGTTTACCTCTACCTCATTGGAGTCCCGTTTCAGGACGGGGAATTCGGAATCGGGGCGCAAAATGCCGCCTTCAACCTGAAAAGTCTGCCGGATTGCTCCGAGCTGCCGTCCTGGTCGTGTTACATGCCTTTATGTTCACCGTCGGGCGCGCCAATCCTTCCCGGCCTCGTAAGCCGATTTTGGATGGTCACGCCGCAAAGCGCAGATCCGATAAGGAAAATCCGACTCGTTGCGGTAAAATAGAGGTATGGTACAAAATGAAGGCCGCCCTGCAGCAGACAATGCTTCCCCCTTCGCCAGCCGCCAACCCTGGGAAAAAGACCGTCCGCGTATCCTGATCATCGCCTGTTCGGATGGGCGCTATCAGCAGAGTCTGGACGACTTTCTCAATCATCATCTCGGCATCACCCATTACGATCGCCTCTTTGCTCCCGGCGGCCCCGGCGCACTGGCGCACAGTTCGCTCTCCTATTTTCGCGGAGAACAGTTTCGCCAGGAGTCGGCCTTCCTGATCGACGCGCACAATCTGGAAGAGATCATCCTTATCTTTCATGGCCCGTCAGAAAAGGGCGGTCCGCTGGAGGCGACCTGCGCGGACTATCGCCGTAAGATGCACGGCGCGCGCACCGGCGAAATCTACCAACAGCAGGAGAAAGATCTGCAGGATGCGGTCAAAGCCGTCATCCGGGCCAACAGCGCCCTGCGCATCCGCGCCTTCCGAGCGGAAGTATGCGCGGACCTGCGCGTCGAATTCGTTCCATTGCCGATCGCACCCCCCTCTGTCTAAGTCTCATCGTAAAGTCTTATCCGCTCAAGGAGAATCCATCCCATGCCTTTCCGTTCGTCCGGCTGTCTGCTTCTCGCAGCCCTGACTCTGGCTCCCACGGCTCTGCCGGCGGCGGAGCCTACCCCGATCCATAAAGCCAACTACGATCTCGCCATGAAGTGGACCTCTCAGAAGATCGGGAAGCGGCTGTTCGACACCTCGGTAACGCCGCACTGGCTCGAAAGCGGCGAGCGCTTCTGGTATACCTATGAGACCAGCCAGGGGCGCAAATACTGGCTGGTGGACTGCCACGCAAAATCCAAAAAGCCGCTCTTCGACAGCGCCCGCATGGCCGCGATGCTGACCCGCATCACGCTCCTGCCCTACGATGCCCAGCACCTGCCGATCCGCACCCTCAAGTTCATCAAGAAGGACACCACGCTGCTCTTCGAACTGGACCTCGCCAAAGACGCCACCGTGCGCGTCGGCGACAAGTTCAGGACCGTTCAGGAGATCAGCGACGACGCGTCCAAGTCCGACGACATGAAGGATAAAGAGAAAGAGAAGCAACAGGGCAAGACCACCGACAAGCAGCAGGAGAAGACCGATACCAAAACGGACGTCAAGACCGACACCAAAACCGATGGTAAGACGGACAAAGAGACCGAGAAGAAGACCGACGACAAAGAGACGGTCACGACCGGAACGCGAACCACCACACAGAACGGCAGGCAGGGACGTGGCGGTGGCGCGGGAGCCGCTGCGGGCGCTGCCTCTACGACCTCGACGCTCTACTTCGAGTACGACCTGAAGACCGAAGCGCTCACGCTCCTTCCCACCTACAAAGCGCCCGCCAAGAAGATGCTCTGGGCAAGCGTCTCTCCGGATGAGAAGACGATCGTCTTTGCGCGCGGCCACAACCTGTTTACGATGGACGCCGCCAACTACGCGTTGGCCCAGAAAAAAGCCGACGACAAGGCGATCAAAGAGACTCAACTCACCACGAACGGCGAAGAGTTCTACAGCTACGCCCGCACCCTCAAAGACGAACAGAAGACGGTGTATAAGAACCAGGAGAAGGATCGCAAGGACTATCGTGTGCCGGCGATCGGTATCGCCTGGTCGAAAGACTCGAAGAAGTTCGCGGTCGAGCGCGAGGATGAGCGGAAGGTCGGAGATCTCTGGGTGATCAACTCGCTCTCCCTGCCACGCCCCACCCTGGAGACCTACCGCTACAGCATGCCTGGAGAGGTGAATCAGCCCCAGTCCGAGATCCTGGTATGCGATCTGGCTTCCCGTGCCTGGGTCAAGGTGAAGGCGGATCGGTTCACGGATCAGACTGTCAATGTCGAGACGGATCGTGTCCTCTCCAGCGAACGCGAACAGGATAAGGTCGTCGCGAAGTGGCTGAGCGACACTTCGGACAAACTCTACTTCTCGCGGTCGAGCCGGGATCGCCACAAGCTGGACATCTGCGTTGCGGATACCAGCACCGGTGACGTGAAAACCCTGATCGAGGAGCGCCTGAACACCTACATCGACGGCGAACCCCTGCGCCTGATCAACGGCGGTAAGGAGATCCTGTTCTGGTCCGAGCGGGACGGCTGGGGCCACTACTATCTGTACGACGCAAACGGCAAACTGGAGAATCAGGTCACCTCCGGAGAGTTCACCTGCGAGGGAATCGTAGGCATCGATGCCAAAAGCCGGACCCTCTATTTCAACGCCTGTGGCCGCGAAACGAACGAAGATCCGTACTACACCCACGTCTATCGCGTGCGCCTGGATGGACACGACCTGAAGATCGCCGATCCGGGAGACGCCAATCACGCCGCCGCGATGAGCGACGACGCCCGCTACTTCGTGGACAACGTCAGCCGGGCCGACGCCGCGCCCCACTCGGAACTGCGCGATGACAACGGCAATCTGGTCGTCGCGCTGGAGACTACCGACGTCAGCGCGCTGCTGGACAACGGCTTCAAGTTCCCCGAACCCTTCAAAGTGAAGGCCGACGACGGCATCACGGATCTGTACGGCGTGATCTACAAGCCCTTCGACTTCGACCCCAATAAGCGCTATCCGGTGATCGAGTATGTCTATCCCGGCCCGCAGACGGAGGCGGTCTCCAAGACCTTCTCGCCCCGCAACCCGAATGTGGCGCTGGCGCAGATGGGCTTTATCGTGATCGAGGTCGGCAACCGGGGCGGCAGCCCGCAACGGTCCAAGTGGTACCACAACTTCGGCTACGGCAACCTGCGCGACTATGGCCTCGCGGATAAGAAGCATGCGATCGAGGAGCTGGCGCTCAAATACCCGTGGATCGATACCGATCGGGTCGGCATCTACGGCCACTCCGGCGGCGGCTTCATGTCGGCGGCGGCGATGCTCGTCTATCCGGATTTCTACAAGGTCGCCTTCTCGGAATCCGGCAACCACGAGAACAACATCTACAACCGCTGGTGGAGCGAATCGCATCATGGAGTCAAAGAGACGACCGACAAGGACGGGAAGTCCACCTTCACCTACGACATCGACAAGAACTCCGAGATCGCCAAAAACCTCAAAGGGCATCTGATGCTGGTCACCGGCGACATCGACGACAATGTTCATCCCGCGAATACCGTCCGTCTGGCCAATGCGCTGATCCGCGCCAACAAGCGCTTCGACTACTTCCAGTTCCCCGGACAGCGCCACGGTTACGGCGACATGAGCGAATACTGTAACTGGATGCGGATCGACTACTTCGCCAAGAACCTTCTCGGCGACAGCCAGACCAGCGCGGACATTCTGCAACTCCAGAACGAACAGCCCCAGACCGGCGACAAACGCGTCCGCCGCCCCGACCTCCCCGGCGAGAACGATCCGCCAGCCGTTGAGGAGATAGAGGAGTAGATCGTCCCTCAACAAAAACTCTCGGCGGCTTGTAAGGGGAGGATGCGTTTGGGTCCTCCCCCGCCTGGCGTTATGGATAATGGTGATAATGGTGATAATGGTGATATTGGTGTATACTCAAGGAAGCGTCAGGATGCGCTGGAATGCAGTACAGTGTGGATTAGCGAGCGGACGCTAACTTTCCCGAAAGGTAACTGATTCTATGATCATGAATTGTGCTCGGTTTGCCCTATGGCGGCTTGATCGCCTTGGGGCGCTTATCGGCCTCGCTGTCCTCGGCCTATGGAGCGCCGGTTGTAGCGATGGAAACAGCAATGCCGGTCCCGTCAATCCCCCTTCCGCCAATGCCATCGACCGTATCTATTTCGTGTCCAACCGCACCAATACCCAGGCGCCACTCATCTTCTCGATGGCCCCCGATGGCTCTGATGTCACCCAACTTGCCCTCTTCAACGGTATCAATGCCAATCTGCTGGGGGACCTCTCCTTCAGCGCCGATGGGTCTAAGATCCTCGCCTCCTACGATTTCGGTACGGGAGCCGGCACTCAGTTGGACATTTCCACGCCGAATGGTGCCGCCACGAATTTGATGCCGATCGTCGGTCTGGCAAATGGCTTCGGCGCCATCAGTCCGGATGGGTCCAGGATCGCTTACGCAAAATATGTGAACTCGCCCGTTTCCTATACACTCAATATTGCCAACACGGACGGCAGCGGGATTACGACACGCTACTCCACCACCACTCTTTCCCAGGCTCCCAACTTGCTCGGGTTCGGGACAGATAACGCGACCCTCTATTTCTACACGCAAGCCTTCTCCGGTGCGACCACGACCACGACCTACTATCGCCTTGATGCCGGCTCCAGCACGCCCGTTGCAATCACCAATCTGAGCGGCCTTGCCGGCCACGCCGAACTGAGTGGAGACGGAGCCTTCCTGGTGGCCCCACGGTTTGACACCGGAGTCGGAAGGATCGTTCGCGTTGCGGTAGACGGTTCCGGCGAGACCCCGCTGACAACCGGCGCGGCCAACGACACGAACCCTGTATTCTCCCACGATAAGACCAAAATCTATTTCGTCTCGGACCGTGACGGCAACCGGGAAATCTATTCCATGAACCCTGATGGAAGCAACATTGCGCGTCTCACCTTCAATGCTTCGGTGGACAACAATCCCGATACCCGCGCCCCACGCCACGATGCAGGGCTGCGCCTGATACACTAATTTTCCTGTCTGGTTGCCGGTTCCCTAGGAGACTTTCATGCAACTTCAATCGATCTTTCGGCGGGCAGGGGCTTGTGCTTTCCTGCTCACCTGCGGCGCATTATGGGGTTGTGGCGGCGGAAACTCGTCCTCCACTCCCACGAGCGGAACGGGCTCTAACGCGCGGGCCGATGATTTCATTCTTCAGACCGTCGCGCCTGCCAATACTCCCGTGGATGTGATTCCCGGGGGCAGCGCCGATGTGGCGCTGCTGCTGAAGTCTGTCAATGGCTTTAAATCGACCGTCAAACTGACGGCAACTCCGCCAGTCGGATGGACAGTGACCTTTACCCCAAACAACATCAAGTTGCCCGCCGGAGATACGCCGGTCACGATGCATGTGACGGTTCCGGCCACCGCCACGGGGGGAACGACCGCGAATGTCGCTTACAAAGCCGAAGGCGGCGGGCTGACCCGCTATAATAGTCCTGGTGTCTATTTCAATCCCGATAATAGCGCCACCACGTTCAATATCGTCGGAACGGCGCTTACCGCTCCCGCGGCGCTGACCCTGTCTTCCTCAGTCGGCGGCTTTACCAGTTCTGTGGATAGCGCAGGGGTCGGCGTTGCGGTAGTCTCGGCAGGCGCCGGGGGAACCGTCACGCCGAGCATCACCGGCCTGCCTGCAGGCGTGACCGCCACTTTCGACACTCCCACGACCACTCTTCCCACGAACGGCATACCGGTTGCGGTGAACTTCACGCTTATCAATACCACAGGCGTGTCGCCAGGAACCTATCCGATTGCCGTTACCTTCGTGAACGGCGGCAAAACCGTTACCAGTCCCACCATTAATCTCATTGTGAGCAGTGATGCCACGATCACGAACCTCCTGACGGTCAGCGGAGCGACTGCTAACACCACTCTGCTACAGAACGGGCCATTCGCAGGCTCGCTCAGCGGTGCGAAACTCACAGGTTCTGTTTCGGTAAACGGCACGTCGTTTCCGGGAGAGCATATACTGGCGATAAATAAGTCCGGCGCGCTGCTGAGCCTGGACTTGCTGGGCCTTCCGCTCAACAGTGGCACGAACTACGACCTCGCCACGGCCCAGAACATCGTCGTGGAGTATAAAGAGAACGGTAAGGTGTTTGTCGCGACGAGCGGAACGGTTCGGGTCGTCAGTGTGACCGAAAAAGCCGTCCGCGTTACGGTGGAGAATGCGCGTTTCTTGAGCGCATCCAGCACGGCGACCGGAGAGTTTATCCTCAACGGCAGCGCCACCTATCCCATTACTCTGGTTCAGTAAGGAGGTACAGTTCCTTCTCACTTCCAGCGCGCCTGGGGCGGGCGATCCTTTCGGATTTCGACCGCTTCCAGGTGCTCTACATTCCAGATCGGGCGGACAGCGGGCAGCCGGGGCACATGGTAGACCGGCATCGGCTCTTCGCGCCGGAAGGTTTTGCCCATCCTGCGAATACCGACCGGATGCACGATGAGGGCTTTCGGGGTGACCTCGATACGCAGATAGTGGTAGAGCAGACCGGAAGATCCATCCTCGGCCACCGGGCCGCGCCCGCCGATAGCACCCTCTAGAATCCCGCTGTTGCAGAAGATCTCGTGACGTTCGCGATACCGACGGCGTCGGGTCGGATCCAGAATGGAAGGGCGCAGGGAGACCTGCCCGCCGCCCCCGGTCACGAAAAAACCGGTGTTGGGCATCGCTTCGGAACGGAACCACTCGAAAGCATGGGCATGTCCGGCCAGCACCAGATGCACCCTGTCTTTCAGGAGTTCCAGGAGATTGGAGCGCAGTCCCTGCACATCCGGACGCTCACAGTGGTTGACGATACTGGTGTAGAGCGGATGATGCAGATAGACGATCCGCCAGCCATCCGGGTGCTGCTCGATCGAATCCTTGAGACTGCGCTCCAGCCACTCCAACTGAGCGTGGTCGTAGTCGTCGGGGCGATAGTGCAGACGACGGCGCTCCAGTGCGAGTTCCCGCTGCACATCCATCGCATCTTCCGACAACTGATGCACCAACAGCGTCTCTGAAATCGGCGTCAGCGCCACCACCTCCGCCCAACTGTGCAGGGCTTGCTGTAGTGCGTCGCGCGTGGTCAAAATCTGCTGTCGGCTCTCCCCGTCCGGTAGGGCGCCCAGACAGTTTTCGATTCCGCGCAGGGCGGCGCACGCCTCGTCGCTCGCATTATCCAGCGAATCCAGGGCACGCACAATCGTGTCTGTCTCGTCGGCCTCCTCCAGATCGTTGACGGCTTCAGCCCACCGACGCTGCGCCGTATCGACCCCCTGTAAGGCTTCGGTGCACGGCTGCAAGGCAGGTTTCACACTTGTCACCGCCGTATGCAGCTCTCCCAGCACGCGAGAGACAAGCGCCGCCGCCCGCAGAATATCCTCCTGGCGCAGAGCATCGGTGCTCGCCGCCGCCTGCGCGGTCTTGTGAAAACGGTCCAGTGCAAGCTGATGCTTGCGCAGTTCCCGATCCAGTTCCCGCGCCCGGTGCTCCAGCGCCTCCATGCGCTCCGCCGCCTCCGCATGGACCTGAACCCGGTCGGTTCCGGGCGGGGGCGCTTCCAGAGTATTGGAGTCCAAGCCAAAAAGCTCCACCGATCCCATGCGGCACCGATAGTAGCGGTTCGGCAGCCGGGTCTGCTCGCCGGGCAGATAGGGCAAGGCCTGGTTGACGGTGTCTGCATTCGCATTGACGAACGCCGTCATATAGGCTTTGCCCATCTCGGATCCGCCTTCCGGAATGCTGAAGGCGAACAGTTCGTGGGCGATGGCCCGCAGTCCGGCGCCCAGAATGGGGATGCGCGCCAGCCAGCGGGTCCATCCGGCGAGATCGTAGTAGTCGTGGTTGCCGGGCACCGGCAGGAACGGCATCCGAAAGATCAGATCATCGACGGTGCTCTGCGGCGTCAGAAACGCTTCGTAAGGCCGCCGGAAGTTACGGTCATACAGCCGATGCTCCCCGGTCATATAGACGATGTCGCCCGTATGCACGACGAACGCGCCTTTTCCCTTGCTGCCGGGCAAGGCCGCATCCACCGCCATCTCGCGCCCCACGGCATCCTGGGGAGAGAGGTGCGGCCCGGACGCTTCCGAGTCCCCGGTATCGCCGAGTGCCAGAAACGTGAAATTGTCCGGATCGGGCAGATCGGGCATGGTCAACGCATACCCCATCCCCTTTCCACTCCCCACGGTCCAGCGTGCAATCACATCGCGATCTAGCGGAGCCTTCAGCCAGTTATCGGCGCGAAACAGAGTCACGAATTCCCTCTTCTCTCTTCCGGAGCCTCAGCTCCCGTCACACACTCTTCAGAAGAGAAACGATGCCGACGTGCATTTTGTTTCTGCAATCCTCGCGTCAGGCGGGAGTCGATCGTTCTCCGGCGGTCTGGCAGACCAGCGCACAGATCAGGGCCGCGGTCGCCGCCAGGGCGGCGACAGTACGCACATGGTTCCAGGCGGTCCAACTCGTCACATAGCCGGACCAGAAGCGCGCGCTCTCTGCACTCGCCGGATGAAGGGTCGCCAGGGCGTCGTTCTGCGGCACGTTGCACACCATCGTCACCCCGACCACGCCGAAAAGATAGAGCAGGCTTCCGACGAGCATCCAGACGGCGCCCGGCCTATGCCATCGAAGCCCCGCAGTGACGACCATCCCCAGGCAGGCCAGGGCGGTGCTGAAAAAGACTGTGCCGAACCAGAAGTTCAGAACGACGATATTGATGGACTGCATGGCGGCGATTCCCTGCGCGGCAGGAAGGCGCGCCAGCGCGTTCATAACGAAGGCCGAAAACGCAAAGAAGACCCCGGCCATCAGCCCACTGCCAAGCGCCGATACAAGGGGCAGAAGGAAGAGATAGTTGGCGTTCATAGACAAAACTCCTCTCGCAGCGTAAGTGGTGTTGGGTAACACGCCGTCCATTATGCCACTCAAGAAGCAGAAGATCTATGATCAAAATCCGCTTTTTCATGCTCCTTCGTCCAGAATTACGGGACACCCGAGCGCCACACGGGTATACTGATCCCATGAAAGTTTCCCATGACGACAGTTCCTGGACACCGATAGACCCCCTCGGCGAGGCGTTGTACTTCCTGCGCATGAGCGGGGTTTTCTACTGTCGCTCGGAACTCACGGCGCCCTGGGCGTTTGCCCTGCCTGCGATGCAAGACTGCCTGATGTTTCACACGGTCCTCTCCGGGCATTGCTGGCTGGAGGTCGCGGGCGCCGAGCGTTGTCTGCTGCAGCCTGGTGATCTGGCGTTCGTGCCGCATGGTGCAGGGCATACACTGACCAGTGAACCCCATCTGCCCGCCGCCCCGTATTTCGATCTGCCTCGCGAACAGGTCAGCGAACGCTGCGAAATCTTCCGCTACGGCGGAGGAGGCGCTCCTACGCAACTCCTCTGCTGGGCCGTTCGTTTCGACCACCCGGCAGCCCATCATCTGATCGATATTCTGCCGAAACTCATTCGTGTCGATGCGTGGAGCGCGCAGCAGAGAGACTGGATGCAGAGCGCGCTCAGTCTCATGGCTGCCGAAGCCAGGGAGTTGCGCCCCGGAGGAGAGACGATCGTTACGCGCCTCGCAGACATCCTCGTGATCCAGGCGATCCGCTCCTGGCTTGCCCAGGACGCGGCAGCCCAGAGAGGCTGGCTTGGCGCCCTCCAGGATCGGCAGATCGGTCGGGCACTCACGCTCCTCTATCGCGATCCGGCGCGTCCCTGGACTCTGGCGTCTCTGGCCGCCGAGGCAGCGATGTCACGCTCAGCCTTCGCAGCCCGCTTCACGGAGCTTGTCGGGGAGCCCGCGATGCACTACGTCGCGCGCTGGAGGATGTTGGTCGCACAGACCTGGCTGCAAGAGGACGGAGCCACCGTCGGTGAGATTGCAAGTCGCCTGGGTTATCAATCAGAAGCCGCCTTCAGCCGCGCCTTCAAACGTATCATCGGCATCTCGCCGGGCGCCTACAGCCGAAACAGACTACCCTCCCTTTCAAAAGGATCCTCATGACCGAACTGATTATCATCTGCGCCAAATACCTGTTTATTACGGTCCCGCTGCTTCTCCTCTATGTTTTCTGGACACTCTCGAATGCACGCCGTAAAACGCTTCTTCTGCGCGGAATCGTCGTCTGCATTCTTGCGGTCATACTGGCGAAAGGCGGCGGCGCTCTCTACAACGAACCGCGCCCATTTGTCGTCCAACACGTCGCCCCCCTCATTCCCCACGAGGCCGACAACGGTTTCCCATCCGATCACACACTTCTCTGCTTTGCCTGCGCGTTTCTTCTGATGCCCTTCTCTCCCCGCGCAATCGGTCCCGTCCTCCTGATCGCTGTCACCGTGGCCCTGGCCCGCATCGCCAGTCTCCTCCACTCTCCTCTCGACATCGTCGCAAGCATCTTTATGGCGGCCATCGCCAATAGCATCGCCTACTTTGCAATACGCGAGCCATCGATCACACCACCGGCCGACGCTCCCATCACGCGATAAGGCGTTATCACCAACCCGGCAGTAGGAACTAAAGCCCATTCAGAGCCATAATAGAAGATGCGCGCGGGATAGGGGTTAACCGACCTGGGAACAAAACAATGAATTGGTATGTGCAGGTTTTCGGCAGGCTGGCGCTTCATCAGGGCAGTCAGGTCATTACACACTTTGAGAGCGGCAGAGTGGCGGTACTGCTCGCCTATCTGGCGCTCTTTGGGCAGCGCTCGCATCCTCGGGAGGAGTTGTGCGAACTGCTCTGGCCGGAGATCGCCCCGGAGGTAAGTCGGCAGCGTCTGCGTCAGGCGCTCTATACCCTGCGGCATCAGTTGGAGCCGCCTGGACTGCCGCCCGGTTCCGTTCTCGTCGCCGACAGGCACGCTGTACGTCTGAATCCGACCACATTTACGTGCGATGCGGTCGAGTTCGAAAGGTTGGTCAAGCAAGGACATTACGCCGAGGCGCGCGCGCTCTATGTCGGAGACCTGCTGCCGGGATACTACGACGACTGGCTGTTGCTGGAACGTTATCGGTTGGAGGAGTTATACGCGAGTCTGCCGACACCCTCGCCGCCTGCGCAACCGACCGAAACACCTGCGGTTTCTCCTGTGCTTGCGGAGACACCACCTCCGACCTCATCGCAGTCTGCCCACAACCTCCACGTCTCGCTGCCCAACTATCTCACCGAATTCTTCGGGCGGGAAGAGGAACTGCACCGATTGGCGGCCCAGCTCTCCCACACGCGCCTCCTGACCCTCACCGGGCTGGGTGGAGTCGGGAAGACGCGTCTGGCGACGACTCTGGGGCGATCCGTCGCCGCCCGCTACGACACCGCCGTGTTTGTGCCCCTGGCAGATCATGTCGCGCCGTCCCAACTGCCGGAGACGATTCGTCTCGCTCTGGGACTGCCGCCCACTTCGGCCTCCACCCTGGAACAGATCACCACCGTTTTTGCTGATTCCCGCATGCTGATGATACTCGACAACTTCGAGCAGTTGGTCGAGGCCGGCGGCGGAGTAGTGGTGGAGACACTGCTGTCTCGCCTGCCTCATCTCACCTGTCTGGTCACCTCCCGACGCATCCTGGGCGTGGAGGGCGAACAGGAGTTCCCCCTCTCCCCGCTGCCCCTGCCATCCCCCACAGAATCCCTGTCCGAGATGGCCCAGAATCCCGGCGTCGCCCTCTTTGTGCGGCGGGCACAGGCCGCGCGTCCCGGATTTCACCTGACCGAGCAGAACCGCGCCACGATCCTGGCGTTATGCACCGCGCTGGACGGCATCCCTCTCGCCCTGGAGTTGGCGGCCAGCAGGATCCGCGCGCTGACACCCGCCGAGATGCAAGTGCAGATTCAGGACCGCTTCGACTGGCTGACACGCTCCGGACCAGGCGCCGACAAAGAGCCGCGCCAGCGATCCCTCCGCGCGGCCCTGGAGTGGAGTTGGCGCCTGCTCTCCCCCTCTCAGCAGCGCTTCATCGCAGCCTGCTCGGTATTTCAGGGAGGCTGGACCATCGAGGCCGCGCGCCAGGTCTGTGAGGCGACCGACGCCCGCGAACGGCTGGAAGCGCTGGTTACCGACTCGCTCGTCGTCAGTACGCCGACGGCCGAGGGCACGACCCGCTTCCGGATGCTGGAGACCGTACGCGCCTTTGCGCAGGAACAGTTGTCTCCAGACGAACAGACCGCGCTCCGGTCCCGGCACCTCGCGGTCTTCCTGGAGGCAGCCCAGCAGGCGACCGGCCAGGTCGCGGCGCTCCAGCCCGAAGCCGACAATCTGCTGGCCGCCCTGCACACGGCCATTGACGACGCAGACGCCTCCTCCGCCTTTGCGCTCTGTACCGCTGTGGACGAAGGCTGGATGGCCTACCTGGGCGCACACGATACCCTCACCCTGATCCAACGCGCCCTCCGCCTGCCAGGCGCGGATGCCCGACAGCGCGTCCGAACGCTGAACCTGGCCGCCTATCTCGCCATCACCGCCGGGGCATTAGAGCAGGCGCTCGCCCTCGCGTCCGAAGCGTTGACCCTGACAGAGACGTTTTCCACAGGCCGTGCGATCGCCCTGACGACCCGCGCCAAAGTCGCCCTGATGCGCACCGAACCCTTAAAACAGATCGAAGGCTGGCTGACAGAAGCCCTGGCACTCTCCCAGAACTCCTCGGACCCACGCACCCACGCCTCCGCGCTCCGCCTCCTGGGAATGACAGCCATCCGACAGGACCGCTTCGACACGGCGGAAGAATGCTTCGCACGCGCCTTGCAGATCTCGCAACAGGCGGGAGATCGGCAGGGAGTGATCTACGCGCTCGCCCGACAGGCCATCTCCGCCATGCAGCAGGGCCATCTGGAACGCGCCCTGGCCCTGAATCAGCAGTGCCAACAACTTGCCGTGGAAGCCGGCGACCGCGTATATGAAGCCGAGATGTACCAGAACCTCGCCGCCATCTACGCATCCCAAAACCGATGGCACGACAGCCTGCAAGCCGCTCAAGAGTGTCTTCGCCGCAGCCACCTTCTGGGCAACACCTACATTCTCACCCTCACTCTCTGGAACCTCTCCGAACCCCTGGCACGCCTCCGTCAAGAGGCTGCCGCGATCCGCCTCCTGGGTTTTGCCGCACACTTCTGGGTCGAACACTTTGCTCCCCTCAATACCAAAGACCACGCCTTCTGCCAAATGATCCGCGATCTCGCCGCCCCCACTCTCACCGAACTCCAAATAACCACCCTCTGGCAGGAAGGCGAACACCTCACCCTCTCCCAGGCCCTCGCACAAGCCCTCAACGAATAGCTCCGTCCCCTTCCCTAGCTCTCCCTTCCCTGTCCATCTCATCGCATTTCTTCCCGTCTTTTCTCCTGTTTTCCTTTCTTCCTGCCTTCCTGTCCTGCATTGGTATCTCTTTTTTCCTGAGATGCTCACCCTGTTGGTAGCGTTCCCCACCCTGTATAACCTGCTGCCGTGATCCGTTTCAGGAATGCCTCCTGCTCTGACTCCCCCAACGCTTCGGCGGCCGCGTGGGTATCACATGCCTCCAAGGCTGCCCCCAGTGCCCGTTTCGCGTCCGGTGTCAGTTGGAACCAGCGCTCCCCCAGAGTCAACGCCCCCTCGTTTGCCAGATAAGCGAAGACCGGCGGCGCCAGCTTTTCCGCAGCGAGGACGAACTTCGGCTCCTCCTGAACCGCCAGATGCGTCACCACACGGAGCGCGTACGCCGCCCGCGTAAAATCCTCACGACGATCCGCGATATTCAAATCCTTATAAGAGGGAATAACCGGTTTGCGGTCGGCTATGGGAACCAAAGACAACCCTCGCATGGTCTCCTCAAGGGCCTTCGTACCGCCGGGCAATACATGAAAGAGCGAACCACACACATCCAGCCAGAGTTGAGGAGATCCGTGCCGATAGCCGAGATGAATCAGGAGATCCAGAGAGGGGAGGTCCCACGGAATCGTCGTGCACGCCTCTTCCGCCAGATGAATACGCAAATATCTTCCATCCGGCGCTCGCGAATCCGGTTGGCCGAGCAAGAGTTTCACGACGTCTCGATAGGCCAGCGCATACCACCACATCTGATAGGCCGACATCCGGCGCAGGAATACCAGAAGATCTACGAGCAAGGCATGCCGCATCCCCGAAGTCAGGTCGGGCAGATAGCGCGTGATACACTTCATAAAGGCAGGCAGTTCATAGTAGGTAGTGAGTTCCTTGGTCATCTCCACGACGCGAAAAAGGCAGATGGGCGACAGGTCGGGACGGTGGATCCGCGCAAATTCGAGCAGGACCTCGATGGCGCGGCGTTCACTCGCGAACTCTCGGAAGGCCCGATCGAGCGTAGGCAGCAACTCCTTCGCCGGAACCGTCATCAGGACATCGTGATACTCCCGGAACCACTCCTCATGATCCTCATTCCGCACCTCTTTTCGAAGCTCCTCGACGAGCATCTCGGTTGTGGCAGTCATTCGTTTCCCCTTCAGAATAGAACGGCATCTCAATGCGTCTGATAAGCAAGCACAATCTCGCTGGATGTGCCGGAGTTCGGAAAGCGGACCCCAACCTGAACGTCTCCTGCCTTGAGAGAGACCTGTCCGGTGAAAAGGTTTTCCGCCCGATGCAGCGGCAGCAGGCTCCCCGCGTTAAAGAGGGAGACTTCCGTCGCGTTCGGAACCTCCAGTTGAACATGGAGATGTGGGTATCCAGCAGTTGCCAGCGTGGATCTTCGGGGAGATGATCGTAGATAAACAGCTCGGGTCGGGTGAGAAAGTAGTGCGCATTGAAGGCGCGCTCAAAGGCACTGGAGGGCGAGAGATAGCCCGCCCCCCAGGTAGCAGCCAGTAAGCGCCACTGACCGTCGATCCGCACGGCATTCCAGGCGTGGTTCGGCTGCGTGAACGTCGTCTGGCCGAGGCCGTAGCCGATCCCTTTTGCGTACCCGCTCACCACGGCCTCCAGGCGACGCGCCTCCGCCAGAGACAGAAACAGATTGGCATATCCGGCACAGACCGACATGCGCTACGCGAGCACCGCCTCCGCCGACTGAGGCCCGCACACCCCTGCCCGAAAACCCGCGGCATCATACCGGATGTGGTGCGCAAGCCAGGTAAAGAGCGCTCTGGCTCTGAGCATTTCGCTGGTCACGGGTCCGGTGAGATAAGCCGCCAGGGTAGAAATAGACCGTGTCGCCGTTGCAGGCGCTCCACGGGCATGTTCAACGATCCAGGCCAACCGCTCCGCGACTTGATTCAAGGCTGATTTCTCTTTTTCTGTCTCAAGCGTGTTACAGGTCGATTTCGTACTGGTTCATGCCTTCGACCGTCCAGTTGTTGGCACGGATACGTTCTCGTATCTCCGCCTGCATCTCCGGCAAGACATTCTTGCCGGTCGGATCGACATGTTCCAGAAACCCAAGCAGATTCAGGTTCGCCTCTTTCACCCAGGGCATGTCATTGATAAGCCCGGCCAATTTCGCGACATAGCGGTTCTGGTCTCCCTGTTCCAGCAGATGATAGGCATGTTTCACCCGAAAATACGGACTGTAGTAGAACTCGTCTTCCGCCAACGCCCAGAACTCCGCCGATTGCGCCGGATCGGCAAGGCCCGACGCCATCTGAAAAGCCATCACCGGCGAAGGAAGCACGCCTGTCTCCAGCGCGAACATCTTCGAGAAGAGTTCTCGGATAGCACCTGCCTCATCCGCCTCCCCAAGAGATGCTGTCGCCATCAATCGCTCATAGATCGCGTGCGCCTCGTCGTGCTCTCCCGAGAGATGGAGCGCATCGCCCAGTGTCGTCTGAAAAAAGGTCTCTTCCGGTGCTGCGGCGACCGCCTTGCGTGCCCAGTCGATCGCCTCCCACTGGCGCGTCAGTGCAATATAGGCCCTGGCGTATGCATCGCAGTGAGGCGCATAATCCTCGTCGTTCTCGCTGGGAGGGTCTTCCGATTCAAGCGTCTCCAGCGCCTCATCGCCTCGCGAGTCCGCAACCAGAAAGTTCGCGGCATGCCAGACCTTCGTCAACCCTCCGTCTCCCATCTCCAGCATGGTTCTGAAGAGGAGTTGACGGCGGGCATAGAGGGTTGGAAGCTCCTGCCACTCCTGAAAGGTCTGGTTGAGACCGGCGTGAGGAGCCAAAATCTCCAACGTTTGCGGGTGCTTCAGTACAATTCCCCCAGGTCCGATGCCCGTCACGATGCAGTACCGTTCTACGGCTGCAACCCACTCCGCATCAAACCGTTGCGCCATGCCGGTATCCGACGCCTGCACAGTCTCCTGCTTCTGACCAAATAATTTCTTAAAGAATCCCATAATCTCTGCTTCTCCTCCCTCAAGCGGTATTGCTCGACGGACGTTTCTGAATCCTGCTTCTTCCTATATTGACGTGTACCGATACCTCCGCACACATGAGCATCGGGGAGACCCCGCTGAAACTGGCCCAAAAACAGAAAATGACGGTGCTGATCAAGCTGTTGATGAGCGCGGGAGCGAAGGAGTAGCCACCGATAGTGTCTACTGTTTGATGGCTCCGGCGGTGATGCCGGAGATGAACTGTTTCTGGAAGAGGAGGAAGGCGAGGACGAGAGGGAGCGCTGTCAGGAGGCCGCCTGCCATCAGCATTCCGTAGGGGGTGCGCATCTCGCCCTGGAGGAGATAGATGACGACCGGGAGGGTAAGCATATCGCGGGTTCGCAGCACGATGAAGGCCCACATCAGGTTGTTCCAGGAGCTGATCAACTGCATGATCCCCAGCGCGGCCAGCGCAGGCTTGGCGATCGGCAGCACGATGCGCCAGTAGATCCCGAACTCGCCGCAGCCGTCGATACGCGCCGCGTGGATCAGGTCGTCGGGCACATTTGCGCCGATATACTGCCGCATCCAGAAGATGCCGAACGCGCCCGCCGCGCCGGGAATGATCATCGCCCAGTAGGTGTTGATCCAGTGCAGTTTGACCATGACCAGAAACGTCGGGATCAGGGTCACCGCGCCGGGGATCATCATCGTGCCCAGCACGAAGGCGAACAGCTTGCTATGGCCCGGCGCCTGCGGAAACTTCGCAAACGCATAGCCTGCCAGCGAGCAGAGAAACAGCGACAGCAAGACGTGCCCGCCGGAGATCACGACGGAGTTCAGCAGGGCGCGAGGCAGATCGGTCTCCCGGTAGAGATCGACGAAGTTGCGCACCGTCGCCGGATGCGGCAGCCAATCCGGCGGAACGGTGAAGATCTGCGCCTGGGTCTTGAAGGCCGACACAAACAGCCAGTAGAACGGAAACAGAAAGATCAGCGCGAGCAGGCTCAGCACGATAGTGAGGCAGGTTCGCCCGATCGTGCGCTGGAGGGGAGTGCGTTGGGGTCGCATCGGTTACACGCTCCCCTCTTCGCGTCGGTTCCGCCGCTGAAGGATCAAAGTGCCGATAAAGACGAACGTGGCGATTGTATAGCCGACGCAGGAGGCGTACCCGAATCGGAAATCGTTGAAGGAGATGTTGAACAGGTAGAGGCCGACGTTGGTGGAGGAGGTGCCGGGGCCGCCGCTTGTGAGGACAAAGATCTCGTCGAACATATAGATCGTGCCCAGCAGCGAGAGCAGGCCACAGAATCGAAACGTCGGGCGCATCAGCGGCAGCGTGATATGGCGCATGCGCTGGAAGCCGTTCGCACCGTCCACCATCGCCGCCTCGTAGTAGTCCGCGGGGATTCCCTGCAAGCCCGCCAGCATCAGGATCATGTTGTAGCCCGTCCAGCGCCATATCACCAGGATCGCTACCGCGACCTTCGACCAGCTCTCATTGGTCAGCCACGGGATCGGCTGCAGGTGCAGAAACGGCAGCGCGCGGTTTAGCTGGAGCAGCACGAAGTTGAGCACGCCCTTCTCCGCGCTGAAGATCAGGCCGAAGACGACCGCGATCACCGCCATCGGCGTAACGCATGGCAAAAAGAAAGCGGCGCGATAGAGGGCGCGCAGTTTCAGCCACTGCGCGTTGAGCGCCTGCGCAAACAGAAACGCCAGGATCAGCATCGGCGGCACATAGAGCATGCCGATGAGCAGCGTGTTCTCCACCGCCCGCCGCAGGATCTCGTCGTCCAGCATCGACAGGAAGTTCGCCCACCCTACCCACTGCATCGCCGTCATGCCGTCCCACTTCACAAAACTGAGATAGAGCGAAAAGAGAAGCGGATAGAGACCGAACACGGCGAACAGCAGAAAGAAGGGCGAGATAAAGAGGTAGAAATGGCGATGGCGCCACATCTCGCTGCGCAGTCGCTGCCGTGGAGTGCGAGGAAGAACCGGAGCGCTCACTGCGGTCGCCTCCGGATCGGTTCTCCTGGTGACTGCGGCGCGAGGTTGGCCGCGACAGCAGGCGGGGCGATGGGCAGATCGAGCCGACGGTGCATCTTCAGCGCCAGATTTTCGAAAAATCCGTCGCTCTGCATCCCGCCCGCGGCCCAGCGGCTCAACTCCTGGTCCAGATAGCGGATCGCTTCGCCCCAGGCCGGCGTGCGATTCAGACGCGAGATCTTCGTCACATCCGTGGCGAAGAGCCGCCCGGTCTTCTGGCCGCCGAAGAAGGGATCCGGCTCGTCGAGGACCGGCGTCTCCAGCGCGGGCAGATAGGCAGGAAACAGGCTCATGCTCTTGTACTGCTCCAACTGCCCCGCGTTTGTGCAGAGGGCATACTCCACGAAGGCCCAGGCCGCCGCTTTGTTGCGGCACTGCGCCGGGATGACCAACACCGACCCGCCGAGATTGGCGACATGCAGGCCGCCCGGCGTGATGGCGGGCAGTCGAAACACCCCCCAGTCCGCCTTCTTGCCCGCGAAATCCTTGACCGTATCTTTGATGGTCCCGGCGAACCAGACCGCGATGGGATAGGTCGCGATGCTCTCGTCGTTGAGACCGGCGAGAAACTCCTGGCTCCAGAGCGCGATGTCCGAACAGATCCCGGCGGCGCGCATCTTTTGAATGACCGCAAGCGCCTGTCGCGCCTGAGGAGAATTTATGGCGATACGGCCCTGATCGTCGAAGACCTGGCCGCCGTTCTGCTGGATCAGCATCTCGAACATCGGGCGCAGCGAGTTGGAGCCGAGCGGCAGCATCTTGGTGCGCCCGCCCGAGCGCTGAAAGATCGTTTTGCCCGCCGCAATATAGTCGTCCCAGGTCTCGATCTTCGCGGGATCGATCCCGTAGCGTTGAAACAGGTCGCGCTTATAAAACACTCCGCACGGCCCGATGTCCCAGGGAATAGCGTAGACGCGGCCGTTGCGGGTGCAGTTGTCCCACAGCGATGCGGGAAACCGGGAGCGATATCTCTCCGCGACCGACGTCAGGTCGGTGAGTTTGCCGGTGGCGATATAGCGCGGCGCATCCGTCAGTTCAAACTGGGAGACATCCGGCGCACCGACTCCCGCCGCCAGCGACAGCATCAGACGCGTCTGCATGCGCGCCCCGGTCATATCCACATCGACCTTCACGGCAGGCTGTGTCCGCTCGAACTGCGGTGCGAGATGCTGCAGACTCTTCGCCGCGATATTCCAACTCCACACCGTGACCTTTCCCTCCGGATGTGCGGCAGGCACAACGAAGTTCGTCTGCGACTCTGCCGCTCCTGAGTGCGGTGAAGTCCGCAGCAGCCAAAACACCGACGCGATCACGCAGCCTATGATCAGGCCACTAACCAGTCCATTCGGTTTCCTATTGTTCATGTAGGTAAGATTGTTGAGAGTGTCGCAGGAGTCCTGCTTCGCGCAGTCGTTACCGGCGATGAACCGGAGTCGTTATCATCGATAACGACTCCTCTGTATGTCTGCCGTAGGCTTCTGCCTGCCGATGTCTCACGCACAGGATCAGTTGGTGGGGGCCACGTCTCCGAACGTACGCCCAAAACGAACCTCATCGAACTGACAATGCACGCTGCTGCCGAGATTGAAATCACCCGGCACTCCGGTATTGCGATCCGATTTCGTGGCATCGGGAACGGACGGTAAGGGCTGTCCCGGTGTCGGATTGACGAATAGATCGACAGTGTCGTTCGCATTGGCAGCGCCAAAGGTGATCCGGACAACCAGGAATGCCACCTGATTGAGAGTCACCGGCACCGTCGAATCGACACGAGCGCCGCCACCCGAGTTCTCCAGACCGTAGAAGTTGCTGCTTCCGCCCTTCCCGATGGAGACCCCTCCGTAGACGAGTTCAAAATACGAAAAGGGAGATCCCGCAAAGTCCGTTGGCTTCACCAGGTAGCTGATGAACAGGACGCCTCCGGTCTTACCGGGCGAGGTCTGGAAAGCGCGCGCATGCCCGATCGGGAAATCCGAGGTCGTCTGGACCGAGCCGCCGCTGACCGCGAGGTTTTCAAAGTTGAGGCTGTTTGCGGCGATCACACTGCTCGTGTACCCTTGCCCGTACTCGTTCCAGGCGCCGCCCCAGGTTCCGGTCCCGCCGCTTTGATTCGCGATGCCGCCACCGACCGGATACGCAAAGGCATCCGTCAGGAAGGGGGTTGAGGGAACCCGTGGGACGACGGTAACCGTCGTCCGAGCACTCTTGTTCGACTCAGTGTCGGTCACGGTGATGTCCGAGCTTCCCGGCGCAACGCCCGTCGCAAGGCCGTTCCCATCGATGGTCACGAACCCGGTCACGGAGGAGATCCAGGTTAACCGGCCGGGAGTGGTCAGAACCACCGCGCCGCTCGCATCTTTCCCTACCGCCGTATACTGCAACGTCGCGCCCTGATTGACCGAGGCCGCCGGAGCCGCCAGATCCAGATGCGTGATGGTGCTTGCCATCGTAACACTGAAGTTGGACGTCTGATTCGCGACGACCACGAGCGGAACGGTCGCGGTCGCCTGCGCGACACCGGTGCCGTTCGCGTTCGGATAGGCGGTCGCCGTAACGCTCTGGGCGCCGGTAGGCAGCGACGGGAAGTCGGCGGTGGTCGTGCCGCCGGAGGCAGGACGCGCCAGAGTCTTCGTCGCGACCAGGGTGTCCCCTTGAGTGATAACGACCTTGATGCTGTTAGAGGCATCGGGAATCAGGCGCGTGAGGGAAGGCCACTGGATGGTCAGCGTCGCGCGCCCCTGACCGCCGGTTGTGATGAGTTGGGAGTTATTCCCCCCTCCACAGCCGGCCAGAATCAGCAGGCAGAGAAGCGCGAAAGGAGCCGGCAAAAATGATCTCATCGAAATGTTTCCTTTCACTGGATGGTCCCGGAGGCGCTGCCGGACTGTACAATAACCGTCGCTACTCCCTGTTGGGTCGGATCGGCCTGACTGGTGGCGACCACATGATAGGTTCCCGCGACGGCAGGCGGCGTGTAGACACCCGCAGCGGTGATCGATCCGCCTGTCACGCCTTCCTGAACGCTCCATGTCACCGCGGAGTTGGCGGTTCCGGTAACGATAGCCGTAAACGTCTGGCTCTGTCCAAAAGTGATCGTCGCGGAGGTCGGCGTTACGATGACACCGATCGGTACGGTAACGGTGGCGACCGCCGTTTTCGTGGTGTCCGCCTGACTGGTCGCGACGACATGATAGGTGCCTGCAATGGCAGGCGCGGTGTAGACGCCTGCGATGGTAATGGCGCCACCCCCGGCTCCCTCCTGCACGCTCCAGGTGACTGCAGTATTGGCGCTGTTGGTAACGGCTGCAGTAAAGGTCCGATTCTGTCCTGAGGCCAGAGTCGCCGTAGTCGGCGCGATCGTAACACCCACCGCCAGAGTGACGGTCACGGTGGCGAGCGCCTTCTTACCGGGGTCTGCCTGGCTGGTCGCGACGACATGGTAGGTGCCTGCGGCGGCAGGGGCGGTGTAGACACCGGCGTTGGTGACGGAGCCGCCGGCAGCGCCTTCGAACACACTCCAGGTAACCGCGGTATTCCCGGTGTGCGTGACGGCGGCGGTAAAGGCTTGTGTGGCGGCGGGCGCAACAGAAGCGGTGGTGGGAGAGATGGTGATAGCGACCGACTGTCCGGCGCCGCCGCCACATCCTGCCAGCAGGCAGAGCCATGCTCCGATGATCAGAGCGTAAACGCGCATAGTGCCCTCATTTCTTTTTCAATCTCAATCAGGAAAGTGTCCCTTTGCCTGTTACCTCTTCGAGAGTACTTTTCCTTCTCGCTTCGCAAATAGTGATAATTGCCTCAAGTTTTGCTTGTTATCGTTGTTATTTGCAGGTTGCACTTTGAAAGTTTATGCGGATGACAGACATGAGTCAAAACCGACCCAAAGAGCGTCCACGCGGGGTATCCTATAGGACAGGTGCGCGCCGGGATGATTGGCGCGTCAAGTGGACTGGAGGTTGTCTTGCGACCTATTTGCTATACACTCAAAAGTCGGGTGGCGCTGCTCCTACTTCTGGGGATGATGCTGATGCTCCTTCCTTCTCTCTCCCTACACGCCCAGAACAGAACGCCCAGGAAGGTCGTGGCCTATGTGCCCAACTGGATCGACCTGAACACCTTTGCCGACAAGATCGACTACGCCAAACTCACGCATATCAATATCGCCTTCGAAAACCCCACCAACGATACGGGCGACTTCTCCTACAGCAGTAAGAACGATAATCTGATCGCGCATGCCCACGCGAATCATGTGAAGATTCTGCTCTCGATCGGAGGCGGAGCCGCCTCGGGCGACAAGGTGCTGCTCGCGCGCTATTTCGATCTGATCAGCGATGCGAAACGGGCCGCCTTCGTCGGAAAGATCGCTGCCTTTCTGGATCTGCACCATCTCGATGGCCTGGACGTCGATCTTGAAGGGCCGTCGATCAACAAAGACTACGGCGCTTTCATTCACGACCTCGCCGCCGTCTTGAAGCCGCAGGGCAAACTGCTGACTGCCGCCCTCTCCCAGGGTTATGGCGGCAAAAGCGTCTCCGACGATACCCTGGCCTATTTCGATTTCGTCAATATCATGGCCTACGACGGCGCAGGCTACTGGGCTCCGAACGCGCCCGGTCAGCACTCCTCCTTCGAGTTCGCTCAGCAAAATGTCACCTACTGGCTGGGGCGCGGGCTGCGCAAATCCCAGGCTGTTCTGGGTGTGCCCTTCTACGGCTACGGCTTCGGCACGGCGTTCCGCAAACGAGACTATCCGTATTCGGAGATCATCGCCACCTTCCCCGGCGCGGAACTTGTGGATCAGGTCGGAGAGACTATCTGGTACAACGGCCTGCCTACGATCCGCGCGAAGGCGAAATATGTGCTGGATGAGGACCTCGCCGGCATGATGATCTGGTCACTGGACTACGACGGCAAGGACGAACGCTCCCTGCTCTCCGCCATCGCGACCACGCTCAACCCCACTCCCGCCGGACCGGCGGCGCCTCTCCTCCTGGCGCACTACATGCCGTGGTACGAGGCGCATCCGACAAACAAGGAGTGGGGCTGGCACTGGACCATGAACCACTACCATCCGGAGCAGATCAAAGACGGTCGGCGGCCCGCCGCCTCCCACTACTATCCGCTGGTCGGACTGTACGACGGCGGTGATCCGGACCTGGTCGAGTGCCAGGCTCTGCTGATGAAGTTTGCGGGCATCGACGGCGTCCTGATCGACTGGTACGGCACCGACGACTACCTGGACTACCGTATCAACCACCACAACACGCTGGCGATGATCGACGCCGTCAAGAAGGCAGGGTTGAAGTACGCGATCGTCTATGAGGACGCGAGCGTGCCCGGCATGATCGAAGCCAAGCGCTTTCCAAAGGCGCAAGCCGTCGCGCATGCCCGGTCCCTGCTCCAGTGGATGCAGAGGCAGTGGTTTACCGATCCTGCCTACCTCATGGCAGGCGACCGCCCCGTTCTGCTCGATTTTGGAGCCGGATACTACCAGAGCGACCAGTGGAATCAGATCTTTGCCGGCCTGCCTCACCCACCTGCCTTCTATACCGAATCGACCCGGCGCGCCCCGGCCGTCGGCGCCTTCGACTGGCCGCAGCCCGCCAAAGGCACGGAGAACAGTTTTCGGGAGATGGATCGCTTCTATGCGGCGGCCAAAGACTGGCCCACCTTTATGCCGGTCGCGTTCCCACGCTTCCATGACATCTATGAGCAGGCGGGAGTGCAGAAATCGTGGGGAGCCATCGAAGACCGAGGCGGTAAAACCTATGAGGAGACCCTGGAGCGCGCGCTGAAGAGCGGCGCATCCTTCCTCCAACTGGCGACCTGGAACGACTGGGGCGAAGGCACCCAGATCGAGCCTTCCGTCGAGTTCGGGTATCGCGATCTGGAAACCACCCAGCGCCTCCGCCGCCAACACATCAAAACGCCGTTTCCCTATACCGCGCAAGACCTGCGCCTGCCCATCGAACTCTACCAACTCCAGAAGAGGCTGGCCGCCGACCCCAAATCCCAGACCGGCCTGAAGGAGATCTCCGCTCTCCTCTTCGCCGGAAAACCGGCGGCGGCACGCGAACGCCTGGCCAAACTCGCAAAGTAGCCAATATTCTGCCGGAACACGCCGTATTTTTTCGGTAACTGAGCGCATCCATTCTGCTCTCTCTTGCGTTTCTCCCTACAAATGCTGCATAATGAAACAGATCCCGAGCTACATGGCACGGATCGTCGCTTGTGCTATTTCTATGTGGTGCAACCAGGAGAAAAACTATGAGATTCCTTCAAGGAACACGCAAAGCCTTCACGCTGATCGAACTGCTTGTCGTCATCGCCATCATCGCCATACTTGCAGCAATCCTCTTCCCCGTCTTTGCCCAGGCGCGCGAGCAGGCCCGCAAGACCGTCTGTACCAGCAACGTCAAGAACTACGGCCTCGCTTTCCTGATGTACCTTCAGGACTACGACGAAACGATGGTTAGCCAGGTCAACGGAGGAAGCGACCTCACCCAGTTCCAGTACATTACGCAGCCCTATGTCAAGAACCGCCAGATTCTGCTCTGCCCGGATCGCCAGAAGGTAGGCTGCGACAAGACGCTCGATCCCACCGGTCGCTGCCTGGGATATGCGCCCAACTTCGGCATCTACTCCTACAACGACGGCACAGGTCTCTTCCTGCAGCCGGTCGCCAACCCCGGAGGCGGAACGCTCTTCCCGGGCCGTGCACTGGCCGCCTTCGCACACCCTGCCGCGACCATCTTAATGGGCGATACCAACGACACGCCGATGTACACCCTCTCGTTCTACTTCCAGACGGGCGATGGAACGACTTCGTCCGCGGTGCGACACAATGGGCGCTACCAGATGTGTTTCGTGGACGGACATGCCAAGTCTCTCAAGATGAAGGCCTATTCGTTCCTGGCGGACGGCGATTCCTACGACATTATGCCGGAGAACGGCTCGGAGATTCGGTACTACTGTGCGGATGTCGATTCGACCACCACACGGGTCGGGGGCTTCAGCAATAGCCGTAAGTGCGGCGTTGTTGCGGACGATATCGCCGCGAAGCGCGTCGTGTTGCCGTAAGCTCTCATCGTTTCCCACCCATGACACCATCGTGGCTCCGAGGCTCCAGCACATCTCGCTGTGCAGGAGCCTCGGTCGCATACCGGTAGGTCACCATCCAGAGAAAACGCAGGCGCCTGCCTGCCGAAAGGAGATCCGTCATGAAAAAAGAGATCAATCCGGCGATCACTATCTCCATTGTCGTCGTGGTTGTGCTTATCGTCGGGTATTTTCTTTTTATGCGCAGCGACACCAGCTCCGTCAGCGGTGAGGTCGCGCACAAAAAACAAGAGACCAACGTTCCCGCCGATAAGTAGCGCCTTCCGTCGTTAACGAAAGATAAGGAAGCCCGAGTAGAACCGTTCCTTCTACTCGGGCTTCCTTGTAACTCGGACCTCAATACTATACGCACAAAAAGGCTGGATGAACTATTTCTCGGCCCGGCAGCCCTCTCTGCCCCCAAGCCTTCCTGGTTTCTGGCGGCAACCTGTCACGCTGCCGGCGTAAACTGAATGTCACGTATTTCGGCATCACCGGAGAGGAAGGCAAGCAACCGCATCCCCTCCTCACTCAGCTCTTGGGCGTCTCTCTCGCCCAGCGATTGAAAAGGGTCGATTTGCAGGGTGGCGGCGCGACGTTTGCGAACGACTTTCCAGACTCCGCACACAAAACCATCGACCAGAAATGCCCCTTTCGTGAACACGAGAGAGCGGTGGGGATCGGCGATGACACGGGTGCGGTCGGTGTGAGAGAGCAGCAGATTGTCGTACTCGGGCAGGAAGCGCGGCGGTGCGGGGGTATCGGGATCGGGCCGGGGCGCATCCGGCAGATCGAACAGTTCCCTCCCCTGCATGTCGCGGAAGGTGCAGAGTTGTGGGCGGAGGCACTCCACCACCACATCCAGGCGCGTCAGTCCGCACCACGTCTGTATGTCCGATACGGATGCCGGACCAAAGGCGGCCAGGTAACGCAGTACCAGCGCGTCGAGGGAGGGATTTGGATCGAGTTCCTGCAAGAGCCATTTCTCAGTCGTGGTCCACGTCGGCTGCCCGCTCTCTCTCCAGAGGCCACGCGGAGGCACCTGTACGGCAGGCACCAGCGCGCTGATGGCGCAGGCCATCGACAGGGCGTCGCGGTCGGGCCAGCGCTCCTGAAGCAACTGCCCGAGTTCGGGGCGCGTCCTGGGCTTCTCCTCCAGGAGTGCACGGGCCGCAGCGAAAAACGCCCCTCTCTCGATCCCTGCAATGTTGCGGGCAAATGCCGTGCCGCCAAAACTGCGTTCGAGAACGGCCTGCACGAGAGGGCGCATGCTGAGACAGTCCTGCGCGGTGACCAGATGGACGGTCGCCCGCATGACCGGAACCCGCACCACCCGGCGATCCAGAAGCAGTTGAGACAGTTCGGTCGGGTCGAAATCGGCGAGCCGCGACCACAACCCGACATACGGCGCTTGCGGAGACTGCGCCTGCATCCCTGCCAGCTTCTCGATCGCTTCGAATGCCGACAACTCCCACCGATGCAGCAGCATCTGCCGTGCGAGCAGCGCGCGGTTCAGGGCACGTCTGCTGAGCATAGTTTCCCCAGACCGGTCAGGCGAGATGTCGGCATTTTCGGGTACCCATTTTCCGAGTGGCGCAGAATCCTGCCATTAGCCGGAACGTTTGGAGCCGGTGGGCTTCTTCTTGGGAGTGACCGGCTTGGCTTTCGGCGGATCCGGTTTGGCAGGTGCGTGCGCTGCCTCATCCGGGTCGAACAGGTTCTTGTCATTTTTTTTCTCTGTTTCCTGCTCTTTCGCGATCTCCGCCAGTGCGGTGACAGCCGCCTCGCTCTCCGTGATCTCCGATTGTAGATTGAAAGGTTGAATGTTGCTCAGATTACCGATGGTATGCAGATTCAGGAGCGACATCACCAGGAGGGTTTCGGGAGTAAGCGGCTTCGGGGTAGGCGGAGCCGCCATATCCTTCATCTTCATCAAAGCCGCAAAGTCGAGATCTTTGATCTGTGGCTGATAGGCGACCAGATAGGTTTCGCTGCCGAGCACAACCGTCTTTCCACGCGTATAGTAGACGTTCGGCCCTGCGGTGCTGACACCGCTGAACATCGGCCCCAGCAGTGCACTCATCATTCCACCCATTCCCTCGCCACCGCCGGCGCCACCGCCAAACATGGACCCCAGCATACCGACGAGGCCGCCGTCTTCTTTCTTATCAGATCCTCCACTGATCTTGACGCGACGCCATACTGCCGAATCCAGGTCCTTCATTTTGAGAGAGATCGGCTGCGACTGCCCGCTGAAGAGAGATTCCAGATCTCCGCCACCCGATTTCTCCTGAGCAAACACGGTTTGCGGCAGGACGGCCAGAGAGAGCAAGGGAATCGCCAGCATCCAGGGGCGAGAGGTAAAAGAGTGTTTTTTCATTTTGAGGTTCCTTCCAGGTCGATCAGATCCCGTTTCCTCCAGCACGGCGGCAAAGGGAGTGCAAAGTTATGAGGCTTACAACAACAGATACAGATACCGGTAGTTTCGCAGGGACATGTCAGTTTCCTGCCCAGGCGGTCAGGGCAGGGTAAAACCCGGGGTCGTGTCGAAAATGAAATTGTCCGCGAATCTCCTGGCCTCGGCAAACTGCGTCGGGTTGGAGACGGTCCAGGCAAGAAGCGGCACACCCAATGCGCGCAGGCGCACGGTTCGCCGTGGGTTGAGGGAATCGACGTGATACGCGACGAAATCCGGCTGATTCAGCTTCGCAAAGGGTACTCCGTAGTTGCCGCCCGAGAGCTGCCCGCGACAGATCGCAGGAGCATGGACCTTGAAATAGTGGATCGACATCGGATGGAAAGACTGTATCGCGAAGGGACCCTTATAGTCTCGCAGTTCGCGCAGCACCGCCTGTTCCAGCGGCCCCACCCCGGAAGCCGGACTCTTGATCTCGATCAGCAGCGGAGACGCGCCATCGACCTCTCGTAACACCTCCGCGAAGAGCGGCACCCTCTGATCGGTCTGGAGCAGACGGAGGGACTGTATCGACTGCGCATCCTGCCCCTCGATCCTGCCCTCCACCCCTGTCAGACGCATCAGATCGTTGTCATGAAAGACGACCGGCTGCTGATCCGCCAGCAGATGCACGTCGAGTTCGATCGGCAATCCCGCGCGGATCGCCGCATGAAATGCCGCGAGGGAGTTTTCCGGAGCGCCGCCCTGCGCGTGCAGTCCTCGATGCGCGATCGGCTTTGCCAACAGCCAATCCGGGACGTTCTTACCCCTTACCATAGCTCTCCTCCTCTCCAAGGGAATGGATCTTCC
>Ga0070658_10000388_pt1 | contig 38295 bp, 28 predicted proteins | sample KBSC13metaG_FD_64664 | JGI IMG/M metagenome (GOLD analysis project Ga0070658, IMG submission 64664) | Corn rhizosphere microbial communities from Kellogg Biological Station, Michigan, USA - KBS C1-3 metaG | ecosystem: Host-associated > Plants > Roots > Rhizosphere > Soil ... | reverse complement strand
GACGGTCATGCTGGTCGCCGGCAGCCACGTCCCGGTCCGCAACCCGGAGATCCGCGGCGCCGCCCGCGGCGCGATCAAGGTGGTGCTCGCGAGCGCGCCGCTCGCCGCGGGGGCGGGCCTGCTCATGGCCTGGATCGCGGGCACGTCGCACGCCCCGCTCTACGCCGTTCTCATGGCGTCCACGAGCGCTGCTCTGGTCATGCCGGTGCTCGGCGCGTCGCCGGGGGTCCTGCCTCTCCTGGCGCAGGCGGCCATGGCGGACACGGTGTGCATCGTGGCGCTGCCGCTTGTCGCAGACCCTCGGAGGGCCATCGGCGCGGCCCTGGGCGGCCTGGCCATCGCCATCGCCGCGACGGCTGTCTTCGCGCTCGGCCACGTCCTCTCCGAGCACCGGCTGCTCCACCCCTTGCACTCCCTCTCCAAGGAGCGCCACCTCGGGCTCGCTCTGCGGGCCTCGATGGTCGTGCTCCTGCTCCTCGCGGGTACGGCGGAAGAGCTCGGCACCTCGGTCATGCTGGCCGGCTTCTCCTGCGGGCTGGTGCTCGCGGCGCTCGGTGAGCCGCGCCGGCTCGCGAAGCAGCTCTTCGCGGTCAGTGACGGCTTCCTCGCGCCGGTGTTCTTCGTGCGCCTGGGCGCGACGCTCGACCTGCGGACGCTGGGCTCGCACGCCGCCCTCCTCGGGCTCGGCCTCGGCCTCGGCCTCGGCGCGATCCTGGTGCACGTCCTGGCAGGTCGGGTCACCCGGCAACCCCTGTCCCACGGGGTCCTGGCCGCGGCGCAGCTCGGGGTGCCCGTCGCTGCCGTGACCATCGGGCAGCAGTCGCACGCGCTCCAGGCCGGCGAAGGCGCGGCCATCATCGTCGGCGCGCTCGTCACGATCGTGGGAACCGCCGTGGCAAGTCACTTCGTGAAGGAGGCGCCTCGTGAAGGTGACGTGGCTCGACCAGCCTGAGGAACACGACTACCCGGCCGCAGCTGCCTACCTCGCGCTGCTGTGCGACCCGGCCCTGGCGCAGCAGCTGACCGACGAGCTGAGGGCCGCCGCGCCTTGGGAGGCGAAGGCGAAGGACATCGCGCGTGCCTCCCGGCTTCCGCTGCTGCCGGCCGACGACCCCCACGTCGCGAGCGACCTCGACAAGCTGCGCAAGGGCAAGGCGCTGTCACCCGTGCTGCTCGTCCGCGGTGACCTGGCGCGGGGTGCCCCGCTCGTCATCGCCGATGGCTTCCACCGCGTGTGCGCGGTCCACCTCGTCGAGCCGAACACCGTGGTGCCGGCCCGGATCGTGAGCTACTTGCCGTAGACGAAGGTCGCGTCCGGAGCGGTCAGCTCGTCGAAGACCCCCAGGACGAAGACGCTCGTCGAGGCGTAGAAGTTCGTCAGCTTCGTACCGGCCTTGAAGACGTCGTCGATCTCCCACACGATCGACTTCTTGTCGTCGGAGATCTCGGCGGAGCCGACGCTCGTGCCCGACCCCGTCGTCGAGGCGGGGTTGCAGTCGGCGAAGCCCGAGGACACGGTGCCGATGATCTCGTAGCCGAGGTCGAAGCCGCTGGTCTCGCCGCACGGGTTCGAGCCGTCCATCGTGACGAGGAAGCTCGTCCCGGTTTGCACGGGTGCGGCGAGGCGCAGGGTGACGGTGAACCCCTTGACCTTGCGCGCGCGGCCGTAGCCCTTGAAGTGGGACACCACGTCGAGGCCCAGGATGTCGGCCTGCTTGACCGATGCGGGCGAGGTGGCGGTCTGCGGAACGGGCACGCCGGTGTCCTGCCCGTTGAGCCCGTTCGCGTCACCAGCGAGGTCCTTGAGGTGCAGACCCGAGGTGGCCGCGCTCGAGGGGTGGGCGAGCAGGACGGCAGCAGCCGCGGTGGCGGCGAGGGCAGGAAGTCGGCGCATGCCCTGGGGTTCGACGCGCGCCGCCTACTTCCTCCTTGCCCGGCTGCGGGCGGCACGCGCGACCAGCCCGTCGAGCAGCACCTCCAGGCCGAAGCGGAACCGGGCGTCGGCGTCTCCGGCCGTGAACAGGTGCGGCATGAGCGCCGTGACAGCCGGGTAGTCGGCCGCAGGCAGCTGCGACCAGACCTCGGCGACCTGCTGGTGGTAGTCCTCGCCGTTCTTGCGCCCGGCCACGGCCTCGACGCCCTCCTCGAAGGCGACCGCGACGACGTAGAGGGGCAGCAGGTCTGCGGCGAGCGCGGCGTCCTTGGGAGGCATCCCGCCTGCCGTCAGCAGGGCCATCATGCGGTCGGCGACGCGGAGCGTGTTCGGGTGCAGGGGGATGCGGCCGATGGACATCGCAGCGATGTCGCCGTGCCGGGTCATGCTCGCGCGGATGTCGGTGAGCAGCGTCAGCAGCTGCACCCGCCAGCGCTTCGGGTCGACGGCGGGCAGGTCCACCTCCCCGGCTACCTCGTCGGCGGCGAGCAGGAGGAGCTCCTCGCGGTTGCTCACGTGGGCGTAGAGCGAGGCCGGACCCGTCCCGAAGTGATCGGCGACCCGACGCATGGAGACGGCATCGATGCCCTCCGCATCGACGATCCGTAACGCCTCGGCAACGATCGCGGCGCGCGACAGCGACGGACGTGGCTTCTCGTCGGTCCTGCGCGGCACGGTGTCGAGCCTAACCGATTGACACGAACAGTGTTCGCTTGTAGAACAGTGTTCGTCCTAGAACGAACACTGTTCGGAGTGAGCTCATGACCCTCCCCACCGTCAGCCACCCACGCAAGTGGGCGATCCTCGCGGTCGTCCTCTGCGTCGAGTGCATGGACCTGCTCGACGCCACCGTCGTCAACGTCGCGACGCCCCACATCAGGGCTGACCTGGGGGCCAGTGCGAGCGCCATCCAGTGGATCGCCGGTGGCTACGCGCTTGCGCTGTCCATCGGCCTGGTCACCGGCGGGCGGCTCGGCGACATCGTGGGTCACCGGCGTACCTTCCTGCTCGGGACCCTGGGCTTCGTCATCGCCTCGCTGCTGTGCGCGCTGGCTCCCGACACCGGACTGCTCATCACTGCCCGGCTCCTTCAGGGACTCGCGTGCGCACTCGTGCTGCCGCAGGGCTTCGGCATCATCCGTTCGACCTTCGCAGGTGACGACCAGCAGCAGGCGTTTGCGGTCTTCGGACCGGTCATCGGCCTGTCGGCGGTGCTCGGCCCGATCGTCGGTGGCCTGCTCGTCGACGCCAACGTCGCCGGACAGGACTGGCGCACGGTCTTCCTCATCAACCTGCCGGTCGGGATCGCCGCGCTGATCGGTGCCTACCGGTTGCTGCCGGAGTCGAAGGAGACGGACCCGCCGACGCTCGACCTCGTCGGGACCGTGCTCATCGGAGCCGTCGCGGGCCTCCTGGTCTACCCGCTGATCCAGGGTCGGGAGGCAGGCTGGCCGTGGTGGACCTGGACGATGTTCGCGGCCGCGGCCGTGCTCCTGGTCGCGTTCGTGCTCTGGGTGCGCGGCAAGGAGAAGGACCCGCTCGTCACGCCGTCGCTGTTCGCCAAGCGGCAGTACGACGCCGGTCTCGTCATCATGTTCCTCTTCTTCGGCGGCCTCTCCGGCGTCCTGCTCGTGCTGACGCTCTACATGCAGCTGGGCCAGCACTTCTCGGCGATCCACGCCGGCCTGTCGTTCGCCCCCTGGTCGCTGGCGATGGCCGTCGGGGCCGGCCTCTCGGGTGCGGTGCTCGGGCCGCGCTTCGGCCGGGCCGTGCTGCAGATCGGTGCCGGCATCTGCGTGCTCGGCACCCTGCTGCTCCTCTGGTCGATCTCCGCCCACCCGCTGACCACCTCGACGGCGTGGTTCGCCGGGCCGCTGGTCGTCTACGGCCTCGGGATGGGTCTGTTCGTCGCTCCGGCCTTCGACATCGTGCTCGCGTCGGTGTCCGACGAGGAGACGGGCTCGGCGTCAGGCGTGCTCAACGCCAACCAGCAGCTGTCCGCTGCGGTCGGCGTCGCGGTCATGGGAACGATCTTCTTCGGCGCGCTGTCGGGGCGCGGCTTCGCAGTCGCCATCGAGCGCGTGCTGTGGGTCCAGGTCGCCGTCACCGTGGCCGTCCTGCTGGTCAGCCCGCTACTCCCGCGGCGCGCCCGCGAGGAAGCACACGGCGCACCCGCTGCCGAGCTCGCTCCCGCCTGAGACGCCGAACGTCCGCGCACCCGACGCTCGCGCGCGTTCAGGTGAGCGGACGCAACGACGGGATCAGAGGCCGAGGGCGGCGAGAGCCTCGCGGTAGCGCTCGACGTTGCCGAGCTTGATGTCCTCGAAGCCGCGGATCATCTCCGACGCACCGGCGGCGGCCACCGCCGTCGCGTACGACTCCGCGGTCAGCGAGGCCGACAGCTGGTCGACGAGGGCCGTGTGGGACGCGATCAGCGACCGCTCGACACGACGCACCTCCGCGCGGCCGAACGGGTCGAGCGCGGTGCCACGGAGGCCCTTGGCGTGCGCCATCGTCTTGAGGAGAGGACGCGACCAGGCTCCGAGCTTGAGCTTGCGGTCCATGCCCATCGCGCGCAGCGCCGGCGGGTGCAGGTTGTACTTCACCTTGGTCGCACCCGGCACCTGCTGCTGCACCTCGGCGAGCAGCTCCGGCCGGGTCAGCAAGCGCGCGACCTCGTACTCGTCCTTGTAGGCCATGAGGTGAGCGACCCCGCGGGCGACCGCCTGCGAGTAGTCGGTCGCGACCATGACGGCCCGCTCGGCGGCCCACGCGCGCTCGACGACGTCGAGGTAGGTCCGGACGGCACGCGGGCCGGAGTGCTCGAGGAGCAGCTGCGCGCGCACCGACGCGAGACGACGGGTCTCGCCCTCGAGCGGCGAGGCTCCGAGGTCATAGGTACGCGGCGAGGCGGCCCCAGCCGTGCCCGTCACCGCGGCGAACGCCTCCGGGTCGGCGACCGCGACGCGGCCCCAGCGGAAGGCGGCGATGTTGGCCTTGACCGCCACCCCGTTCAAGTCGATCGCGTCCTCGATCGCCTGGGCCGGCATCGGCAGGACGCCGAGCTGGAAGGCGGCACCGACGAGCAGCAGGTTGGCCGGTGCCGTCGAGCCGAAGATCGCCTCGGAGGCGCCGAGAGCATCGATCTCGAAGACCTTCACGACGGAGTCGCGGATCTTGCGGACCTGACCGGCCACGTCGGTCTTGGGCGCCTGGGCGTCCGCGACCTGCGTGCCGGTCGGCGTCTCCGACGTCGAGACGACCGCGATCGTGAACTCCGGCGAGCAGACCGCCAGGTTCTTCGGGTCAGCCATGACGAGCGCGTCGAAGGCGAGGATGACATCAGCTGTGGCGTGGCCGACGCGGTTGGCCGGACCCTTGTCCCCGACGCGCAGGTGCGACGTGACCGGACCGGCCTTCTGCGAGAGACCGACCTGGTCGAGGCCCGACAGGCCGGTCGTGTCGAGTTCGTGGCGCAGCGCCGCGGTCGCGAGAAGCTGGTTGACGGTGACGATGCCGGTGCCGCCGATGCCCGCGAGGAAGACGTCGGCCTTCGACGCGAGCACAGGGTCGGCGACGGAGGGGGCCTCGGGGGCCGCCTTCCGGGCGGGCTTCTTGTCCTTCGACGTCACGGCCTGGACCGTGAGGAAGGACGGGCAGTCGCCCTTGAGGCACGAGTAGTCGGTGTTGCACGACGTCTGGTCGATGCGCGTCTTGCGGCCGTACTCGGTCTCGACCGGCTGCACCGAGAGGCAGTTGGACTTGGCGCCGCAGTCGCCGCAGCCCTCGCACGTCGCCTCGTCGATGATGACGCGCGTCGCGCGGACCTCCTGCTTGCCGCGCTTGCGCAGACGGCGCGCCTCGTTGGCGCACTGCTGGTCGTAGATCAGGACCGTGACACCCGGGACCTCGCGGAGCTCCTTCTGCACGGCATCCATCTCGTCCCGGTGCCGGACGGTGACTCCGGGTGCGAACGCCGACTTGCGGTGCTTCTTCGGCTCGTCGGTGACGACCACGATCTTGGCCACGCCCTCGGCGTGCAGCTTGTGCGTCAGCCGGTCGACGGGGAGGCCGCCCTCGGCGTTCTGCGCACCGGTCATCGCGACGACGGAGTTGTAGAGGATCTTGTAGGTGATGTTCACGCCGGCCGCGACGCAGTACTGCAGCGCCAGCTGGCCGGAGTGGGCGAAGGTGCCGTCGCCGACGTTCTGGAAGATGTGGTTCACGTCGGTGAACAGGTGCTGGCCGATCCACTGCGAGCCCTCGCCACCCATCTGGGTCAGGGCGAGGACCGACTGGTCGGGGCGCTCGGTGAGCGTGACCATCGTGTGGCAGCCGATGCCGCCGGACGCGAGGGAGCCGTCCGGCACCGGGGTCGAGGTGTTGTGCGGGCACCCGGAGCAGAAGTACGGGACGCGCTTGACGGGGCTCAGCGACAGCTGGGTGCGCGGGCCGGGGCGGCGCGGCGCGAGCTGGACCCGACCCTCGAGGAGCGAGCGGAACACACCGTCGAGGCGATCTGCCGACACCTGGCCGTCCGCGGGCACGAGCAGCCGGCCGTCGGGTCCCTTCTTGCCCCAGATCGCAGGGGCACCGGTCACCCCGTACAGCGTGTCCTTGATCTGCGACTCGAGGAAGGACGTCTTCTCCTCGACGACGAGCAGCGTCTCGAGGCCCTCCGCGAAGCGCCGGACGAGGCCGGCACCGAGGGGGTAGGGCATGCCGACCCGCATGACCCGGATGCCCGCTGCGGCCAGCTCCGCAGGGCCGAGGCCGAGATCGCGCAGTGCCTGCATCGTTGCGTCGTAGGCCGTGCCGGTGCTCATGATGCCGAAGCGGGCGCCAGCGGTGTCGACGGTGATCTCGTCGAGCGGGTTGGCGGCACCGAAGGCCTGCACGGCCTCCCAGCGCGGGCCGACGAGGGCGGCCTCGGCGACGACGGAGTCGCGCGGGTCCTTCATGAGCAGCTGCTTGTAGGTCCAGGGCTTGCCCTGCCACTCGACTGACGGGACGACGATGTCGAAGGCCTGGAAGTCCTTGTCGACCGTCCAGAGGCCGTCGGCGACGTCGGCGAGCACCTTGATGCCGACGAAGCAGCCGGACAACCGCGACAGGGCGACGCCGTACATGCCGAAGGTGATGAGCTCCTCGCCGTTGCGCGGCGTGAGGACCGGCATGCCGAAGGACGCGAGGGTCTTCTCCGACGTGCACGGGACCGTGGAGGACTTCGCGCCCGGGTCGTCACCGGCCATGACGAGGACGCCGCCGGTCGCCGAGGCGCCGTAGGTGTTGCCGTGCCGCAGCGCGTCGCCGGAGCGGTCGACGCCGGGACCCTTGCCGTACCAGACGCCGAGGACGCCGTCGACGTTCATGTTCCCGGGGACCTGCTGGCTGCCCCACACCGTCGTCGCGCCGAGCTCCTCGTTGAGGCCGGGGACGAGGTGGATGTTGTGCTCGGTCTTCAGCTGCGGGAGCCCGTGCAGGAGCTTGTCGAGACCCCCGAGCGGAGAGCCGGGGTAGCCGGACAGCAGGGAGGCGACGTTGCGACCGGCCGCGCGGTCGCGGACGTTCTGCTCGACGAGGAGCCGGGCGATGGCCTGCACGCCGGTGAGCAGCACGGGGCGCGAGCCGGGCACGTAGCGCTCGGCGGGCGTGTAGAGCTTGCGGCCGGCGGAGGGACGGTCGTCCAGTTCAGCAGGCACTGCGGTCATGGAGAGGCTCCCAGGTCGTGGGCGGAGAGATCAGCCTCGCGGGTGGAACGCGTTCTGGTCAATCGAAGACGAGATGGCTGAGCATTGTGCTCAAGAAGGAGCGCTCAGTCCGAAACGACGTTGCCCATCTCGCTCAGGAGCGGGCCGACCCGGAACGGTACCCGGGTCTTGAGGACCACCTGTGTCGTCGTCGACACGACTCCGGGGGTCATGAGGATCGAGTGGACCACCTGCTGGAGGTCGTCGGTCGAGCGCGCCGCGACGCGCACGAGGAGGTCACCGGTCGAGCCCGCGACCTCCTCGACGAGGAGGACCGCCGGGTTCGCCGTCAGGGCCTCCACCGCCTCCTCGATCTCGGCGTGCCGCAGGTTGATCGCGATGATGGCCGCGACCGAGTAGCCGAGGGCACGCAGCTCGACCCCGCGGTCGTTGGCGTTGAGGACGCCCTCCCGGTGCAGCCGCTCGAGCCGTGCCTGCGCCGTGTTGCGGACCACCCCGACCCGCTCTGCGAGCTCGCTCACGGTGATCCGGGGGTCGGCGACGAGAGCCTGGAGGATGCGGGCGTCGACCGCGTCTGGGCGGAACACAGTCCGGACTCTAGGGTCACGCCATGCCCACCGCAGTGATCACCGGCGCCACCGCCGGCATCGGCGCCGCCTTCGTCCCGGCCCTCCAGGACAGGGGGTACGACCTGGTGGTCGTCGCCCGGGACGGCGCGCGCCTCCGCCGCCAGGTGCCGCGTGCCGAGGTCATCGCCGCCGACCTGTCCACCACCGAAGGCTGCCGGCTCGTGGAGGAGCGGCTCGCGACAGGGGTCGAGCTGCTCGTCAACAACGCGGGTCGGGGGCTCAACAAGGCCTTCGACGAGAGCACCCTGGACGAGCAGCTCGGCCTGCTCGACCTCAACGTCCGCTCGGTCCTGCGTCTCACGCATGCCGCCCTGCCCGCGATGCTCACAGCGGGCACCGGCGCCATCCTCAACGTCAGCAGCGTCGCGGGGTTCTCCGCCGGCGTGCGCGGCGCGACGTACTCGGCCTCCAAGGCCTGGGTGACGAACTTCAGCGAGTCCCTCGACCTGCAGTACCGCCACCGCGGCGTGCGGTGCGTCGCGGTCTGCCCCGGCTTCACGCGGACCGAGTTCCACGACCGCGCCGAGATGGACATGAGCGGGGTGCCGTCTCGGCTCTGGCTGACAACCGACCAGGTCGTGCGGACCGCCCTGCACGACCTCGACAGGGGCAGGTCCGTCAGTGTCGCCGGGCCGCAGTACAAGGTGATCGTCGGCGCAACCAAGCTGCTGCCGACCGCCGCGCGCCGGCAGGCGTCCTCCCTCGCCCGCCGGCGCCTCAACCGGTGACATCTGTCATGTCAAACCGATGAGCTGCGCTCTGGTGCGGTGACGGCGACCGGGCCAGGCTGGTGCCCATGACGACGACCCTCACCGACGCGGCGATCGAGATCCGCGGCGTCACCAAGCGGTTTGGAAGCGTGCAGGCCGTCAACGGCATCGACCTCACGGTGCGGCGTGGCGAGATCCTCGCGTTCCTCGGCCCCAACGGCGCCGGCAAGACCACGACCATCGACATGGTGCTGGGCCTCTCGACGCCCTCGAGCGGCACCGTCTCCGTCCTCGGACGTGCGCCGGAGCAGGCCGTTGCCGACGGCATGATCTCGGCCGTCATGCAGTCGGGTGGGCTGCTCAAGGACCTGACCGTCCGCGAGACGGTGGAGCTCACCGCCTCGTTCTTCCCGCGGCCGCACCCGGTGGCCGAGGTGCTGGCCCGCGCCGGCATCGCCGACATCGGCGAGCGACTCGTCGGCAAGTGCTCCGGTGGGCAGCAGCAGCGGCTGCGATTCGCCATGGCGCTCGTACCCGACCCCGAGCTCGTCATCCTGGACGAGCCGACGACCGGCATGGACGTCGAGGGCCGCCGCGAGTTCTGGAAGGCCATCCGCGAGGACGCTGCCCGCGGGCGCACGATCGTCTTCGCGACGCACTACCTCGACGAGGCCGACGCCTATGCGGACCGCATCATCCTCATCCGCAAGGGCGAGCTGGTCGCCGACGGCACCTCTGCCGAGATCAAGGCCATGGCGACGGGTCGCCTTGTCCGAGCCACGTTTCCTGGCGCCAGACTTCCTGCCCTGCAGGCGATCCCGGGCGTAGAGAGCGTCGAGGTGCGTGGTGACAGCGTCCTGCTGCGGGGCCGCGACAGCGACGCCATCGCTCGGCACCTGCTCACCAAGACCAAGGCGACCGACCTCGAGATCACCTCGCAGAACCTCGAAGAGGCCTTCCTCGCCCTGACGGGAGACACCGCATGACGAGCACGACCTTCCGGGGCCTCAACCCGACGATGATCCGCATCGAGCTGCGCCGTGTGCTCCGCAACCGGCGCACGGCCATCTTCACCCTCATCATGCCCGTGGTGCTCTTCGAGATCTTCGGCTCCGGCCCGCAGACCGACGACCGGGTCGGCGACGGCAACGTCACCGCCTACATCCTCGTGTCGATGGCGGTCTACGGCGCGATGCTGGCAGCGACCGCAGCCGGGGCGTCCGTCTCCCTGGAACGGGCCGCAGGCTGGAGCCGTCAGCTGCGACTCACGCCACTGGCACCGGCCGCCTACATCGCGTCGAAGGTGCTGTCCGCACTGGTCATCAGCGGCACGTCGGTGGCTGTCGTCTTCGCTGTGGGCACCACCTCCAAGGCGCAGATGCCTACTGCGACGTGGGTTCAGACGGCGCTGATCGCCTGGGTGTGCTCGATGGTCTTCGCAGCCTTCGGGTTGTTCATGGGCTACCTGCTGCCGAGCGAGAACGTCATGCAGGCGCTCGGGCCCGGCCTGGCGCTGATGTCCTTCGCCGGCGGCCTGTTCATCCCGCTCAGCCAGTACAACCACGTCTTCCGCGCCATCGCGAAGGTGACGCCCGTCTACGGCGTCGGCGAACTGGCCCGTTACCCACTCGTCCACGACGGCCGTCTCGCGGGCGCGGTCGTGAACGTCCTCGCGTGGACCTTGCTCTTCGGCGCCGGCGCGGCCCTGCGCTTCCGCCGCGACACCGCCCGGGTCTGACCGGCGTGGAACCTCTCGACGAGCGCGCGCGCTTCCGCTTCGGGTGGGCCTTCGGCATCATCTGGCTCGTCCTGCTGGTCAATCCCCTGCACAAGGCGTGGGCCCAGCACGACAGCAGCAAGCGCTTCGCGGGCGTGGCTGCTCTCGCGGTCTTCGCCGGCGTCTTCGTGGCCGCCCTCGTCCGCGGCCGGCAGCGTCGGCTGACCGGGCGGCCGACGGGCTACCCGGCCTGGGCACCGTTCGCACTTCTCCTGGGTCTGGTGGTGCTGCTCGTCTACGGCGCCGGGCAGACGGCGCTTTCCGCAGTGCCGTACGTGGCGGTGTACAGCATGTTCACCTTCGCCATCGACGTCGCGTGGGGCATCTCGATCGTGCTCGCACTCGGCACGGTGGTCGTCGAGGCCAGCGTGCCCGGGTGGTCCCAGGACGGCGAGTGGCTCGCCGTCGTCCTCGCCTCCGCGGCGGTCTTCGGGACACGCATCGCCTTCGAGCGCAACGCGGTGCTGTACGAGACTCGCGAAGAGATGGCCCAGCTGGCGGTGGCGGAGGAGCGGTCCCGGTTCGCCCGGGACCTGCACGACATCCTCGGCCACTCGCTCACGGTCATCGCCATCAAGGCCGAGCTCGCCGGCGCCCTCGTGCACGTCGACCCTGAGCGCGCGCAGCGAGAGGTGCGCGACCTCGAGCGACTTGCCCGCGAGGCTCTGGCTGACGTGCGGGGTGCCGTCAGCGGTCTTCGCGAGATCTCCCTCGCCCCTGAGCTGGTCGCCGCACGCGCCGCACTGGCCGCCGCCGGCATCGACAGCGACCTGCCCACCGCCGTGGACGACGTGCCAGGAGAGCTGCGAGAGCTCTTCGCCTGGGCGGTACGAGAGGGCGTCACCAACGTCGTCCGTCACAGCGGATCGAGCAGGTGCACGGTGCGCATCACGGACCGCACGCTGGAGGTGCTCGACAACGGGACGGGCTCCGCAGAGGTGCTGCCGGGCAACGGGATCACGGGCCTGCGAGAGCGCGCGCGGCGACTCGGCGCCAGGGTCGAGCACGGCCCGACCGGCTCGGGCTACCGACTCGCCGTGCTCGCACCCGTGGTGCCGGCGTGACGGTCCGCCTCCTGCTTGCCGACGACCAGGCACTCGTCCGCGGCGCCTTGTCGGCGCTGCTCGCCCTCGAGCACGATCTGGAGGTCGTCGCCGAGGTCGGCCGGGGCGACGAGGTGGTGCCGGCTGCTCTGTCCTCGGCGCCCGATGTCGCACTCCTCGACGTCGACATGCCGGGGCTCGACGGCATCGAAGCGACGGCGGCCCTGCGGGCTGCGGTGCCGACCTGTCGGGTCCTCATCGTCACGACGTTCGGCCGGCCGGGCTACGTGCGACGCGCACTCGAGGCCGGCGCCAGCGGCTTCGTCGTGAAGGACACGCCTGCCCGCGAGCTCGCCGACGCCGTACGTCGCGTGCACCAGGGCCTGCGTGTGGTCGACCCGGACCTTGCCCTCGAGTCGCTGGCGGCGGGAGCGACTCCGCTGACAGCCAGGGAGCGGGACGTCCTGCTCGCCGCGCGCAAGGGCGGGACCGCGGCCGAGCTCGCTCGTCAGCTGTCGCTGTCCGAGGGCACCGTGCGCAACTACCTGTCGAGCGCGATGAGCAAGACCAGGGCGCGGACGCGGGCGGAGGCGGTCCGGCTCGCCGAGGAGAACGGCTGGCTCTAGCTACTCGCCGAGCTGTCAGGAGTGCTGGAGCCAGGCGGCCGCGCGGGTGATCGAGATGCGGGCCTCACGGAGGGTGTCGCCCTCGGCGCCCCAGCCGTGCGGGAGCTTCGGGTAGACCTGCAGCTCGGCATCGTCGAGGAGCGGCGCGAGCCGAGTGCCGTCGTCGCGGACACGGTCGTAGCCGCCCACCTGGACGAGCGTCCGGGGGAGCCCGTGCAGATCGGCGAACAAGGGCGAGACGCGGGAGTCGCCAACAGAGAGGCCGCCCACGTACGACCGCCGGCCCATGTCGAGCAGCGAGTCGGTGAGGAAGTCGCGGCGGCGGTTCTCGTCGATCGCTGCGCCGCTCAGCGTCAGGTCGGTCCAGGGCCAGAAGAGCACGAGGCGGCCGGGAAGGGGGAGCCCCTCGTCCCTCAGCGCTATCGCGAGGCACAGGGCCAGCCCGCCGCCGGCCGACTCCCCCGCGAGCACGGCGCGGTTCGGGTCGACTCCGGCCTCGAGGAGGGCCAGCCAGGCGGCGCGGGCGTCGTCCAGCCCCGCGGGGTACGGGTGTTCCGGCGCCAGCCGGTAGTCGACGGACCAGCCCCGTGACCTGGACTCACGGCACCAGGAGCCCAGCAAGCGCCGCGCAGTCCCGGGTGAGCCGGCGACGTAGGCGCCTCCGTGGAGGAAGAGGATCTCGCGCTCCAGATCCCCTACGGGCTCGGCGATCTCGACGGTCACGCCGCCGAGTGACGCGGTCCGGAAGGTCACGCCGTCGACCGTGGGAGGCGTCGACGGCGCCAACCGGCGCAGGCCGTCCGGCGTCATCTCCCCGCTGAAGCGGGCGACCAGTCGCAGCGCCCCGAAGAGCAGGCTGGCACGCAAGCTCACGACGACCTCGGCGCCGCCGCACCGAGGGCAACCGGTACGCCGCTCGCGTAGGTCGCCCAGGGCAGTGCATGAGCAAACGCACGGCTCGGGCGGCGGTAGTCGCAGACGCCCCGCGGGAAGACGCTCCGCAACCGCGTCCACTCAGCACTGGTGAGACCTACCGGGCGGACGAGGGGTTGCAGCGCGCACGCGAGGACACCGCCGGCGACAGGGGCACCCGCCGCCTGCCGGGCGTCGGCGTAGTGCGGGAACGCCGCGCCGCAGACCGTGAGGTCAGTGACCTGCCGACCCGCCACCCAGCAGGAGTCGACCGCGATGGCGGGCTTGTCGAGCACCACCTTGCGGGACTTCGGAAGCGCGCGGTGGTCCTTCTCGATCGCTGCCAGCCACGCGTCCATGACGAAGAAGGACTGCGCGTAGGAGATCGGGTCGACGGTCAAGGGGACGCTCGTCCAGATGACCTGGTTGCCGTGGGTGCCGTTCGCGGCGTCGAGGCGGGCCCTCAGGACGTAGGAGTGGTAGTCGGTGTGGATCTCCTGGTTGCTGGTGCCTCGCAGGTCGAGGATCGGCACGTCGGACAGCAGCCGGCCGTCGGTGATCCGGCCCCCGAGGTAGGCGTTGCGGACACCGGTCAAGTCGGCCGCGACGCGCGAGGGGAGCGGCTTCCAGTCGAGGTCGTCGGCGCCGATGCTCGCGTTGAGGTCGACGAACTGCGCGGCGGTGATCTGGTGTGCGAGGAACGCCTTCAGCCCGTACTCGACGCCGATGTTGTCGTAGGGGCGGTGCGCGCGGCCGCTGCGGTCCACCCCGAGCTGAGCGGCCTCGTAGTCCTGGATCGTGCAGCGGGTCCCTGTGTGCGTGGCCGGGTTCCAGGCCGGGATGCCCGATCCGCAGCCGTCCGCGTAGGTCGGGTCCAGCCAGGACCGGGTGTTGTTCACCGGGAGCTGGTCGTAGGCGAGGCAGCTGGCTCCGGTCTGGTAGCCGGCGACGGCGGCCTGCTGCGGCTCGGTCCAGGCGCGGTGCGCGGCGAAGAACCGCTCCAGCAGGTGACAGTCCTCCGACTCGACAACGGTCGACCAGACGTCGGGGAAGGAACAGGCGGGTGTGATGCCGTCGAGCAGGCCCGGGTAGTCGGCCGCGATCAGCTGCTGCAACATCGAGCCGCCTGAGCAGCCGTAGCCGATCGTGTAGCGGATCGTGCCGTACCGCTCGCGGATGTGCTCCTGCAGCATCATGAGTGACTCGGCAGCAACGACGTCGTTGCAGTCCGAGCCCAGGTTTCCCAGGGCGTTGTGCGCGATCATGAAGCCCTTGCCGACCTTCGCGTCGTCGACGACGGAGAAGAGCGTGGGCTGCGCGGCGTTGGGTCCGGTGTCGACTGCTTCCTGCTGGTGTCGCGGGTTGCAGGAGCCTCCGAACGGCGAGCCGAGCTTGTGGTTCCAGCTGTCGCGCAGCACGGCGATCTCGTAGAGGCCTCGGTCCATCACCCCCTTCTCCAGCCGGACGACGTAGGGAACGGTCACGCCCTGGTCTGTGGTCGTCGTCGCGATGCGCTCCGATGGCGGCGGGCTCGCCGGGTCGTAGTCGGCGAACTGCTGCGTGACGGCGTCCTTGTACTGGTAGCTCGTGATCGCCGGGGTGTCGCACTGAGCGTCGCGAGGCGCGCCGAGGCCCAGTAGCGCGGTGTTGCAGATCCAGGGCTGAACCTGGCGGCCGGCGAAGACCGGGCCACCGTTCGGGTGGTTGGTCACGACAAGCTCAGCGGATCCTTGCTGGTCGGTCTCGGCCTGCAGCACGGTGCGACCGATGGGAAGCCCCGTGAGAAGGCCAATGTACGTCGATCCGCGACGGCGCAGGGAGCGGGTGACGTCTCGCGTGCCTGCTGTCAGCCGGTCGAGACGCGCGCCCGCCGGGACGGTCACGGCGACCAGCGCATCCCCACCGGAGATCAGGTCGGCGCGGTTGGACGTGGTCGCGATCGTCGGGGGTGGCCCCGCCGCGTGCGACGGCGGCGCGGCCAAGAGGAGCGCAGCAGCGGCAGCGAGCCAGAGTGGCCTACGCACCGCAGTCCCTCACTGCCTGGACGAGGGCGAGCGCCCGCTCGCCACCGGACGGACCGGGCATGCGGTGCGGTACGTAGCCGAAGCCGAGCTCGTGTCCCGGGTCGCAGAAGGCCACAGAGCCGCCCATGCCGCCATGCCCGAACGCGCGCGGTGTGCCGAAGCGCAGCGCCGGCGAGGGCAGCTCGAAGACGATGCCGTAGCGGGACTCGCGGCCGATGACGTGGTCCTCACCGCGGACCTGCAGCTGCGTGCACTGCGCGAGGGTCGCCTCGCTGAGCAGCCGGGGCGCGCCGTTGAGCGAGTGCCTCAGGCCGGCGTACAGCCCGGCTAGCCCGCTCGCCGACCCGACCGCAGCCGAGGCGCTCTGCCCGGTGGCTTGGAACGCCGGGTCAGGGACGAGGGCGAACAGGGGCGGGCCGCCGACTGGTTCGAGCAGTGGGAGCAGGCTGTCCGGTTGCGGGCCCGTCGGGGCATTGGTGGCCCAGGCCGCGAGATCAGCGGCCGTCGGCAGGTCCACGCCCTGGACCCCCTGCGGCACAGGCGATCCCAGGTGCAGCGCGAGACCCCGGGGCCGGCCGATCTCCTGCGTGTAGAGGTCGGCAACGGACCGGCCCGTCACGCGTCGTGCCAGCTCCTCGCCGAGCGTGCCGAGGGTCAGGGCGTGATAGCCGTGCGTCGCGCCAGGCCGCCAGAGCGGGACCTGCGCAGCCAGCCGGGCGGCCAGGGCGTCGTGGTCCATGACGAGTGCCGTGTCGTAACCGCCGTCGACCGTCACGAGGCCGGCTTGGTGCGACAGCAGCTGCCGGATCGTGATCGTCTGCTTGCCTCCGGCGGCGAACTCGGGCCACAGCGACGCGACGGGCGCGTCGAGGTCCAGGAGACCGCGCTCGACGAGCAATGCGACGACGACGCCGAGGATGCCCTTGGTGCTGCTGAACACCGGGCGCAGCTCGTCGGTCGACGAAGAGGCGAGGTCGACCACGAGCTCGCCCTCGACGTAGGCGGCGACCTGCGCGCCGTAGTCCCCGTCCTCGGCAAGCAGCTTCGCGAAGACGTCCGCGACGCGTTCGTATCCCGGCCGAACGTCGCCGACTACGTCACGCACGGCTGGCCGGCGAAGGAGGAGGGGAGATGCTTCGTCTTGGGCCACTGGCCGTCGAGGTAGCGACGTCCAGCGTCCACGTAGCACCACGATCCGGGCGGGTCGGCCTGGAGCGGGCTTGGCGCGTTGTTGTCGAACCAGGCCATGACGGTGTCCATGACCATGGAGTAGGAGCCGTTGGCGAAGCCGGCACGACCCTCTTGCAGCGGCGATGGCGGGTTGGGGAACACCGTGCGGTGCAAGGCGTCCGCGAACGTCTGCGGCGTCAGGTGCGGACCGGCCATCTGCACGCCTGAGGCGAGCAGCAGCATCTCCTCGTACGCGAAGTCGGCGTACAGGAACGACAGGCTCTCGCCGCAGGGGCAGAAGCCCGGATCCACCTCCTGGATGGCCTGGATGAAGGGCGTCTGCGCCGGGACGAGCTGGCGAGGGAACGACGAGACCTCGACCATCGCAGTCCGCTCCGCAGGCACCCAGGCCGCCGCGAGCAGGTTCTGGTCGGAGCGCTCGGCGACGATCTCGGGTCGGTACCCCTGGCTGTTGGCGTTGCTGCTGATGACTGCAGCGGCTTGCAGCTGGCAGGCGCAGATGAGGGTCGTCACGCCTGCGCGCTGCATGGTGAGGACCGCGTTGGAGGCGGCCTGCGTCCAGGCGGTGCTGTCCTGCTGGTTCTGGCCCTGATCGTCGCTCGACGTCGCCTGGAGCACGACCTTCTTGGCGATCTTCAGACCGCACTTGGCCATCTGCTGCTCGAGGACGGTCGAAGGGGTCGGCACCTGGGTCTGCGTCGCCGAGACGATCAGACCCCAGACCCGCTTCTCGCGCTGGAGCACCGGGTCGGGCGAGTAGGTCGCGTTGCCGTCGCCGATCTGCGAGCAGATGAACTGACCGGTGTGGTTGAGCACGTCCTCGCCCGGCATCGGGTAGGACCAGAGGTAGGGCGCGAGCTTGACCATCTCGGCCTTGGTGAGCGTCGTCTGACCGGACGTCGAGATGACCTTGTCGCGACCCAGCTCGTCGTACCAGCAGCTGTCGCTGCCGTTGTCGAGCGCGCCGAAGACCACGAGCTCCGAGGCGACCCACTTCGCCTGCGCGGCGATGTCGGCGCAGGTCCCGGTGGCGGAGGGCATCGTGCTGCCGCCGGCGGCCGTCGGGAAGAGGTCGAACTTGCGGCCGTAGAGCTCGAAGCGCTGGTTGAAGTAGGTCTCCAGGTCCTTCACGACCCGGTCGTGGGTGTGCTCGGCATCCGCCCAGCCCGGTACGTAGATGCGGATCGAGGTGCCTGTCACGCCTTTCGTGGTCGCGCCGCCGTTCTGGCCCTGCCAGCTCGCGACGCAGGGCGGGGACTGGGTGTCGAAGGTCTGGCGAGGCGGGTCGCCGACGCAGTGGTGGCCAGGGTCGACCGGGACCTCGGGAGGCGGCGCGGTCGGCTTCGCCGCAGCCGAGGCGGAGGCCGACGGGGTCGCGGACGGAGTGCCGGCGCCGACCGGGGCCCCGCCCGGGTTGCCGAAGGCGCCGTTCTGGTTCGGCGGAGCGTGCTTGATCTGCTGGATGGACTGCGGGGCGTACTCCGCCAACGCCGGCGGCGCTGACGAAGCCGTCGTCACGGCGATCGCCGCGATGGCGACGAGGATCGCGATCGAGAGGGCGCCGTAGAGCCCGACGGGGCCCCTGTTGCGCAGCCCGCGACGAGTCGGCTCGGCCGAGGTCATGTCAGGACTCCTTGCTGGCAAGGCGATGCAGGTCGACGGCAAAGCCCTCGACGGTCTGGGTGTTGGCCGGTGCGCTGCCACCGCTCTCGACGACGAAGGCCCGCGGACCGACGGTGAAGGCGACGCCTTGGAGGAACAGCGCGTGGCCGCCCGCCCGGTCCTCCCCGCCGAGCACGAAGGTGGTCGCCCCCGGGAGCGACGCCGTCCGGAAGACCCCTGTCTTGGCACCGTGCAGCGACGGGTCGAAGGCAGCTCCCCTGGCACCCACGTCGTCGAGGACGTGCTGGAGCGCGCGGCCGGCATGCGCGGTGGTGTCGAAGCGGAGGGTGACGGACAGGACGAAGTCCCCTGAGGGAGCTCGGAAGACCTTCGTGGCGGCGTTGACGAAGCCGTCGCGCACGAGCTCGGACCTGGTCGTCCTGGGGTCGCTGGGGAGGACCTCCGCGACCTCACCGGCCGACAGCTGCGACCGCGAGGCGTGCCGGTCGACCGGGAAGCCGGAAGGACCCTCGGCGAGCACCGGCCCCGCGGACGGCTTCGTCCCGCAGGCAGAGACGAGGGCAAGGACCATCGCCGTCACCCGCAGTTGTTGGAGGCCCACAGCTCGACTCCGGTGTCGGTCGCCGCGAACGCGTCGGACGTGGCAAGGGCACTGACGACGGAATGCAGGGCGTCAGGCGTCGTTGCAGCGGACACGTCCTTGCGCAGCTGGGTGTAGGCCGCCCTCTCCGCCTTGACCTCGTCGAGCACGGTCGGCGGCGGCTTGCTGTGGTTCGCGTCCGCGCGTCCGCCGTCGACACGGTCGAGGATGCGCACCACGGCGTCCACGTGGGCGAGCACTGCCGACCGGCTCGTCACGTCCGGTTCCGCCAGCGCGTTGTACTCCCGCACGGCGCCACAGAGGCTGGTCGCGTCGCCGGCGCCGAGCACCTGGTGCCCGCTGGAGCAGCCGGCGAGCAGCAGCGCCGGGACGAGCAGAACCGCAGGCCTCATGGCTGCCTCGGGAGGGTGTTGACGGTGCTGCTCAGCTTCTGCGTGATGGTGTGCCCGTCGAACGTGCCGGTCACGTCGTTCTGCTCGTCGACGATGAGGCAGCCGTATTGCGGCGCGACGAGCAGCGTCTGCTTCTGCGTGAGGTTCTCGGCAGCGCCGAGCACCGTCTGCGTCAGCGTCACCTTCCACGTGTCGATGGCCTGCCCGCAGGCGTTCGCGACGGCGTGGCCGGAGATCGCTCCCTGCACGAGCACCGAGGTCTGCGTGTTGGGGTCCGTGGCCGAGGACGACCACGAGACGCCGGGCGCTGCAGGCTCCTGGTAGACCTCGACACCCAGGCCAACCGGCGCGAACACGCGCGTCCCTGCAGGGCTCTTCGTCTCGATGCGCTGCAGGTAGAGCCCGCCTGTCGGGTTGACCGTCTCCGGCGGGTTGCCGGCTGCCGTGCCGGGAATCGTCACCGACTGATCCGACGGCGGAGGCACGAGCGAGTAGGTGGAGGCGATCGAGGCGCCCCCGAAGGACTTCTGCGTGACGGTGAAGGTGTAGAGCGCGCCGGTCGCGGTGGGATCGATCGCGATGGTGCGCACGTCGTTGCCGTGCAGCAGCACCGCGGGGTCGCTGTCCGAGACGGAGGAGCCGGACTGCCGGTACGCGAGCTTCCCGGCCACTGGACCCTTGGGCGAGAGCGCGGCCGCAGGGATCCTCGGGAACCCGGACAGCGGAGGGCAGACGACCCGCGGCACCGGGTTCAGGACGGGTGGAGGCGGCGCCGTCGCGGTGGCCGGGGCGACGGCCGGCGGCAGCGGGGCCACGACGCCCGGGAAGCTCGGTGACGTCGGCTGCGATGGCAGCTGGTCCGCAGCGGCGCCCTTGGGCGCGCCGAGGAAGATGTTGGTCAGTTGGCTCGTGACGGACGTCTGCACCTGCACCTTGGGGCCGCACGCCGACAGCAGCACGGCGAGGAGCATGAAGCTGACGGACCGGTGGCGGGTCATGACGAGCCTCCAGGTGAAGGTGGTGGGACGGTGATGCCGAGCTGCGCGCCCACCAGGGAGCGCACGAGCTGCCCACCTCCCGTGAAGCCGGCCCGTAGGACGAACAGCTCCATGACGTTGTGCTGAGGCGGGAACCACACGTAGTAGATCTCGTCCTCGTTCGGCGCGGTGAGGAGCTTGGCGAGGCCGAGGTGCACGGTGGTGAAGCCGCGCCCGCCACCGCCGAGCCCGTTGAGGATGCCCTTCTGCACGCCCGGGTCCTGGTTGCTGACGCCCTTGGCGAACAGGGTCGTCTGGAACGAGCCTTCGACCGACGCCCCCGACCGGATCGTGTAGAGCCGGCCACCGGTGATGATGCTGCCGTTCGCCTTGACGGCGAACTTCTTCTCCAGCGAGGCCTGCTTGGTGAACTCGTAGCCGGGTGTGTCCGCGGGGACGAGCTGCAGCGGATAGGTGAGCGGAGGGGTGGCCTGCTCGCTGTGCGCGCAGCCGGTCAGGGCCACGACGGCCAGCATCAGCGCAAGACGTCTCATGACGTCGCCAGCCGGAAGAAGCGCAGCCGTCCGCGCCGGACGCGGACGAGGCGCGGCAGGTGCGGCCGGTGGATCTCGACCCACGCGTTGGGAAGCTCGTCGGACCACGGGTCGCGCAACGAGGTGCGGCTCACTGCGGCCACGAAGCGATTGCCCACCGTCTGCTTCGCGCGCAGCCGGCGCAGCACCGAGGCGGCCAGCTCCTCCGCCTCCTGTGCGTCCTCCTCCCGAAGGTCGCGGCGCAGGTCGCCCCACACCGCCCGCGTGACGAGCCAGGCGAGCTCGGCGTGCTCCGCGTCGTCCTCGACCGTCGCAGTGAACTGCAGCGGGGTGAGGCGCGGGTCACCGATGTTGAGGTCGTAGCAGGCGTCGCGCAGACCGCCGTACGCCGCGAGCACCCGTCCGATCGCTCCGTGGCGGCGACCCCACCGGCGCCGGCGGAAGCCCCGCAGCAGCTTCAGGCCGAACGGGTAGCCGATGACCAGCAGCACGAGCGGGAGTACGACCGCCCCCACACGCAGCGCGTAGTAGCGGGCGACTTGATAGAACAGCTGCAGCCCGACCTGGCGTACCGGGATGTAGATCGACAGCGCGAGCCGGTCGGTCGGCTTGGTCTTCGCCTGGTTCTTGTGGTTCTTCGACAGCGTCGGCTGCGCCTTCTGCGGGGTTCCGATGATGGGCACCCAGCCATAGCTGTTGAAGTAGGCCTCGATCCACGCCGAGCCGTCGCCGGGCAGGTACGAGATCGTGCCGTCCTTGCCCGCCGTGCCGCCGTAGAAGCCGAAGCCGACCTCGGCCGGGATGCCGGCCCAGCGGGCGAGCATGACCTGTGCGGCGACGATCTGGTACGGCGTCGCGTTACCGCCGGCGAGCATCGCGTCCACGTCGCCCGGCTTGATGTCGACCGGCCCGCCAGCACCCGCGGCCACCACGGTGCTCAGCAGCGCCGACCGCAGGTACTGCAACCGGTCGAAGGAGTTGGTTGTCGGCGCCTTGTCGATGAGCGCCTGCGCCCTCGGGGGCACAGGCGTGAGCTTGGTGAAGCGGGTCGCGATCTTCGGGTCGACAGCGCCGGCCTTGCGGAGGTCGTCGCCGCTCGGCGTCACCGGCGCCGTCACGGTGTACGACAGGCCGCTGCTCACGTTGTCGTCCGTGAGCGAGACGAGGTCGGTCTCGGGGTCGTACGCCGCCTTCTTCTTGATGCCCGTGATCGTCAGCAGCGTCGCGGGCGACGGCAGGGTCTGGCCCTTGAGGTGCTCGAGCGTGAAGATCGTCGTGTAGGTCTTGTGCGTGCTCGTCGCGATGTCGCCCGACAGCTTCTTGAGCCGGCTGTGGTCGACGCTCGGCAGCAGGAAGGCGTTGTCGCCGTAGGAGTTGAGCACCCCGATGCGCCACGGACCGGCGCCCTTCGACTGGACGGTGAAGAGCACCTGGTCCGGCGGCAGCGGGTCAGAGGCCGGCGGCTTGCGCGGCGGGATGACCCGGTTGTCTGTCGTCTTCGGGAACAGGAACGACGTCTGCGCGGCGAGGACGAGGGCGACGAGGCAGCCGACGATGAGGACGCCGGCCCGGGCGAGACGCCGCAGCTCGAACGCGAGACCGGCGGACACCTGGTCGGCGAGGTCAGCGCCGTACGCGACAGCGAGGCCGGCGACGACCAGCAGCACCGCACCGCCCGTGGTGACCACCTCGTGGCCCTTGGGCTGCAGGAGCGCCGCGGGCAAGGTGACGAGCGACGGCAGGCCGACCGCCAGCTTCGGGCGGTCGAGGCCCGCGGCCAACGACACGGAGGCCGCGGCGACGAACGCCAAGAGGGCGATGACGAGGAAGCGCCAACCGGCGTCAAAGGGGATCGGCGGGTCCTGGAGGCCACCCGCCCGCAGCGTCTGCGAGAGCAGGCTCGGGAGGTCACCGCCACCGCCGGCGGCGCTGGAGGCGACGGCCCCGGCGAGGGCCGCCGCCGGGAGGACGAGATAGGCCAGCCAGCCGCGCCCGGGACGCCGGTTGGCGGCCCAGGTCAGCGTGGCGCCGATCACCACCCCGACCGCGCCGAGGGCCGTGGCGAGCGCGACCGCGTGGAAGAGGTGCGCGATCATCCAGCCGCCGCCGAGCGTCGACAGCGAGGCGGCGAGGGTGATGCGCCCCACGGACGCCGGCGGGGCAGCCGGCGTCGTCGTGGGCTCGGTCTGCTCGACGTCCGTCTCGTCGAGCGGGGAGGCGTCGACGTCGAGGACGGGGGGCGGCTCGAGGACGGTGGTCACTTCGCTGCCGTCCGCATGAGCAGGTGAGCGAACGCGTCGGCCACGCTGCCGTCGGCGCTGACGCGCACGACCTGGCAGCCGAGCTCGACAGCCCGCGACCACGACAGCGGGTCGGACTCGTCCCACACCAGCTTCACGACGACGACCGAGCAGCCGCGGTCGAGGACCAGACGCAGCAGGTCGGCGGTCTTGCGCTCGAGGTGAGGCGTGATGACGACGAAGTGCGAGCCCTGTCGCGCCTCAGCCATGAGACGCAACGCGACTTGGTGCTGCGGCGTCTTGCCCATCTCGACGCGCGCCAGCGCGTCGAGCAGGTCGAAGCGCGCCTTGCCGCCGCGGGCGTTCTTGACGAGGACGTCGTCGTTGCCGTGCAGGCTGACGCTGAAGCCGTCCTTCGTGTGCCGTTGGCAGAGCGACGCCGCGACCTTGACCCCCGTCTCGAAGGTCTGGGACGGCTCGCCGGGTCGGTGCCACTCGCGGGCGGTGTCGAGGTAGATCCCGACGCGGTCGCTGATGCCCTGCTCCGACTCGCGGACGAGCATCTTGCCGGTCTTCGCGACAGCCGACCAGACGACGCGGCGCAGGTCATCGCCCTGCACGTAGTCGCGCATGCCGTAGAACTCGAAGCCGGTCGGCCAGGGCTTGCTTGCCGGCGGACGGATCGGCGGGTCCTCCCACATGCGGGTGAGGATGCGGTCATGCACGGGGTCGGTCTGCGGGTGCACGATGAGCGTGACGGGTTCGGCAAGCCGCTGGTCCTGCTGCGTGAGGCCGAACGGGTCCGACCAGGTCGCGGCGACCGGGCCGAGCTGGTAGACGCCGCGCCGCAGGGGGCTGAACGTGTAGGTGTGCTGGAGCTCCTCACCAGGCGCCAGCGACGCAAGGGGCAGAGGGGAGGGCGTCCCCAGCGCCGGGTCGAGCTGGTCCTGCAGGATCAGCGTGGAGGCCCTGCGCTTGCCGACGACGGTCAGCTCGACGGCGATGGTCTGGCCTTCGCGGACCCGTCCGGGGACCGACGAGCGCGTGACGTCGATGGCGAGCCGGCGACGGGCAGTGAGGTAGGACGCAGCCATGACGAGGACGCCGCCGTAGACGAGCAGGTAGAGCGAGCGCGACCCGGTGTGGCGCGCGAGCAGCCAGCCCAGCCCCGCCACGCCGAGCACGACGAGACCGGCCACCGTGAGGTGGGCCCGACCCAGTGCCCGCGTGAAGCGGGTGTTCGTGCGCACGGCGAGCCGGCGTGGGGGTGCACCCCCCGACGGCTGCTCGGTCTCGACGGTCGACATCAGGCGCCGACGGCCCGCATCCCGACGGGCACCTTGACGCGGTCCACGATGCGCGCGATGACGTTGTCGACGGTCTCGTCGCGCAGGGCGGCGTCCGGCGTGAGGATGCAGCGGTGCTGCAGCACCGGCGTGAAGAGCAGCCGGATGTCGTCGGGGATCACGTCCTCGCGGCCCTGCGAGGCCGCCACGACGCAGCTGGCCCGCATGAGGGCCAGAGCGGCCCGGGTCGAGGCGCCCATGGCGAGCGCCGGGTCGGTGCGCGTCTGCTGGCAGACGTCGACGATGTACTGCTGCAGCGGCTCGGACACGCTGACGCCGGTGACCCACTCCATCATCGCGGTGACCGTCTCGAGGGCGACGCAGGACCCGAGGTCGTCGATGACCTCCTTGCGCTTGTTGGTGCGCAGGACCTCGGCCTCGGCAAGGCGGTCCGGGTAGCCGACTTCGAGCTTGAGCATGAAGCGGTCGAGCTGCGCTTCAGGGAGGGGGAAGGTTCCCGCCTGCTCGACCGGGTTCTCGGTGGCGAGGACGAAGAACGGCTTTGGCAGCTTGTAGGTCTGCCGGCCGACCGTGACGCGGCGCTCCTGCATGGCCTCCAGCAGGGACGACTGCGTCTTGGGTGTCGCTCGGTTGATCTCGTCCGCGAGCAGGACGTTGGCGAAGACGGGGCCCTCGTTGAAGGAGAACTGACCGGTCTGCTGGTCGAAGATCGGCGACCCGGTGACGTCGGACGGCAACAGGTCGGGCGTGCACTGGATGCGGTTCACGGTCGCGTCGAGGGACTGGGCGATGGAGCGCGCCATCATCGTCTTGCCCGTGCCGGGCATGTCCTCGAGCAGCACGTGACCGTCGCCGAGCATGGCGACGAGGACGAGCTTGATCTGGTCGGTCTTGCCCTTGATGACCTTCTCGACGTTCTCGACGATCCCCTCGAACTCCTGCTGGAACTTGTCGCGGCTCATCGCGGGGGCGACGGTGCGTCGACGTGTCGGTGCTGCGGCCACGGGTGTGGTCCTTCCTTGTCTGGTACGAGAGGTCATGCGGGTGACGGGGTGAGGCCGGCTGCGGCGAGCAGGGCAGCGGGGGTGAGGTCACCGGAGCGGGCGATGGTGGACTCGCTCGCCCCGAGGTAGGCGGCCACGACCTCGGGGTGCGCGACGACCTCGGCGGGCCGACCGTCGACGAAGTTGCGGCCGAGCCGCAGCACGTGCAGGTGGTCGGAGAGCTTGGTGACGAGCGGGATGTCGTGCTCGATGACGAGCACACCGCAGCCGGCATCCTTGGCGAGCCGGCGGATGACCGGGCCGAGCACCTCGACCTCGCTCTGCGCCAGTCCCGACGACGGCTCGTCGAGGAGCAGGACGCGCGGCTCGGCGGCCATGATGCACGCGACGTCGACGAGGCGGCGACTGCCGGTCGACAGCTCGCTGACGAACTTGTCGCCGAAGGCACCGAGGTTGAGCAGGTCGAGCAGGTACTCGACCCGGCGGCTGATGCGGCTCTCCGCCTTGCGCACCTGCGGCAGCCACAGCATGGACGCCGCGGCGCTCTTGACAGCGAGCCGGGTCTCGAGGGCGACAGCGATGTTCTCCCGCACGGTGAGCGCCGGGAACAGCCGGGCGTTCTGGAAGGACCGCGACAGACCGAGACGGGCGCGTGCGTCCGGGGACAACCGCCCAGCCTGCGTGCCGGCGATCACCACCTCGCCCCCCGTCGGGGCGGTGTAGCCGGAGATGACGTCGAAGAGCGTGGTCTTGCCGGCACCGTTGGGCCCGATGATCCCGACGACCTGGCCGGCCTCCACGGAGAGGCTCACGTCCGTCAGGGCAGCTCTTCCGCCGTACGCGGCGCTGATGCCGCGGACCTCGAGAACGGGGCCCTCGTTCTCCTCGACAGGGTGCCGCGACTGGGTCGCGGTGCTGTGCGTGGCCGAGCCTCCGCCGGTGCCCCCGAGGAAGACCGCGCGCAGCAGGTCGCTGCGTCCCAGCAGCTCCTCGGTCGGTCCGTCGAAGCGGATCTCGCCCTTCTCCATGAACACCGCGCGCCGCGCCAGGGTGAGGGCGACATTGGCCGACTGCTCGACTAGCAGGACCGTCGTGCCCTCGGCGTTGATGCGGCGCACGACCTCGAGCAGCTGCTCGACGACCCCCGGCGCGAGGCCGAGCGACAGCTCGTCGATCATGAGCAGGCGCGGCTTCATGAGGAAGGCCTGCGACAGCGCCACCATCTGCTGCTCGCCACCCGACAACGCACCGGCCTGCACGTCGAGCCGCTCGCGCAGGAAGGGGAACAGGGACAGGCAGGACTCGACGCCCGCCTCGAAAGCGGCGTCGGGGGCCTCGCGGTGAACCCACCGTGACGCGGCCAGGTTCTCCCTGACGGTGAGCGTCGGGAAGACCGCTGCCCCACCCGGCATGAAGACGATGCCGTCTGCCGCGTTGAGGTACGCCGGCCGGTGCGTGATGTCCTCGCCGTCGAAGAAGATGGCGCCGTTCGAAGCCTCCTGGATCCCGGCGATGGCGCGCTGCAGCGTCGACTTGCCGGCGCCGTTCGTGCCGAGGAGCGCGACGATCTCGCCCTCCTCCATCTCGAAGTCGACGCCGAAGAGCACCTGGGAGCTCTCGTAGGTGACGTCGACGTCCTTGCAGATGAGGATCTTGTTGCCGCCGGCCTCGCGGGCCTGGCGCGCGATCTCGTCGGCCATGCTCGCCGCCCGTGCCGCGCGCATGTCCCGCTCGACCCCGGGAGCCCCCGCCGCGACGACGACGCTGCCCAGCACGAAGAGGATCGCGAGCACCACGAAGGTCCCGCTGATGCCGAGGCCCTTGGTGAAGCTCTGCAGGCTGAGGATGACGAGGAAACCGAGCAGCTGCCACGGTGCCGAGGTCTGCATGCCGAAGCCGCGGAGCCGCGGCGGGACGACGAGCGAGATCACGGACAGTAGCGAGGGAAGCAGGAGGAAGCCCGCGGCTGTGACGGGCAGCTGGATGACGATGGACAACCAGAGCCACGGCGAGAAGACCAGCACCAGCATGACGACCGCGTTGAAGACCAGGAGCCCGCCCATGAGCGTGAAGATCCGACCGGGCCGCGTCGCCATGATCTTGTCCGCGATCGTGGAGGCGCTCGTGAGGCCGATGAGGCCGAAGCCGCCACTGAGACCGAAGAGGAGTCCGCGCTCCGAAGCACTCACGCCGAAGCGGTGCGAGAAGTAGACGGAGAACAGCGACGGCAGAGTCGTTCCCGCCATGGCGAGGAACGGCGTCATGTACCACATGCGGCGCAGTGAGGAGATGCTCGCCGCCGCACGCCAGCCCTCCGCCCAGCCGACCGGCTTCTGCTCCTCAGCAGCGACGTCCGCGGTCGCGCCCTGAGCGAGCCGGTCCTGCTCGCCGCGCACCGGCTCCCGAAGCAGCAGGATGAGGAGGGTGACGCCGAGGGTCATGAAGCCGAGGACAACGAAGCAGGTTCGCCAGCCCAGCCAGGAGCCGAGAGTCCCGCTGATCGGCGGCCCGAGCGTCGCTCCGAGGCCGACGAAGACGAACAGCAGCGACAGCGACCGCGCGCGGGTGCGGACCGGGTAGAAGTCGGTCACGAGCGGCAGGGCGACCGGCGACGTCAGCGCCGAGCCGAGACCACCTGCGGCGCGTGTGGCTGCCATGTAGCCGGTGGAGGGGGCTACCCCGGCGAACACCTGCGCGCCGGACTGGATGAGGTTGCCGACGAAGAGAAGCCTTACGCGGTTCACGCGGTCGGACAGGTAGCCCGCGAGAGGTGAGAACAGCGTGGTGGTGATGCTGAGGATCGCGGTCAGGGCCACCACGAAGCCGAGGTCGCTGTGGAACGTCCGCTGCACGTCGGGGGCAAGCACGTTGAAGCCGGAGGCGTCCGCCTCCGCGAGCATGATGAGGAAGCCGAAGAGCACCAGCGGCAAGGGCGACGCTTCGAGGGTCCTCAGGTCGAGCTGCTGCAGACCGGTCTTGGCCAGCTCGCGCAGCGGCGGACGCGGCGCCTTCTCCTCGACGACCGGCGGCTCGAAGGCGTAGTCGAGCTGACCGAGCTCGACCTCGCGCTCGGACGGGACGAAGGCGCGACGGGCCAGCACGCGCTCGATCTCGGGGGCGCTCATCGCTGCCTCCTCAGCATCTCGACGGCCCACTGGCCCTCGGCCCGGAAGCGCTCGGGGACGAAGATCGTGCCACCGCCGGGACGCTGCTTCGGTGCGATGGGCGCCTGGACGTCACGGGCGCTCGCGCGGTTCTCGAACAGGCTCGGTACGTCGATCTTGTACCGATCCGCGATCCGGCGAAGGCCGGCGTCGCGGACGGTGTAGACGACCTGCGACAGCCCACCGGGGGCGAACAGCAGAACCGCGACGAGGCCGAATCCGGTGCTTGCCAGACCCACGATGTCGTTGGACGTGAACACCGTCGTCGCACCGACGTAGAGAGCGCCGAGCAGCGGCCCCATGATCGAGCCGAGGCCGCCGATCACGACAAGCACGAAGACGTAGATCCCCTGCCCCACACCGAAGTCCGAGCTGTGCACCCCGTACGACGCATAGGCAGCCATGCCGCCCGCGACGGCCGCCATGAAACCGCTGATCATGAAGGCCGACAGGCGGAGGCGGACGAGGTTGATGCCGAAGGCCTGCGCCGCAGACTCGTTCTCTCGGCAGGCGATGAGCGCACGACCGCTGCGGCTGCGGCGCAGCCCGACAGTCGCCACGAGGAAGACCGCCAACAACAGGACGACGGCGTAGTAGAAGACCCGCTCGTCGGACAGCTTCAGCCCCAGCAGATCGGGTCGGCCAAGGTAGTGCGGGAGGTAGCTGCCGAGCTCCGTGCTGTTGAGGAGCAGCGACACCACGGCGGCCGAGAAGGCCAGCGTCGTGACCGCGAGGTGGAGACCGCGCAGTCGCAGCGCGGGCAACCCGATGATGAGAGCCGTCACGGCACCGACGCAACCGGCCGCCAGCAGCGACAGCGGGAAGGGTAGGCCGGAGATAGCGGCGGTATAGGCCCCCACGCCGGCGATCGCCAGCTGCCCCAGGCTCATCTGACCTGCCCAGCCGGTGAGGACGAGGAGCGAGAGGCCCAGGCAGGCGTAGAGCAGGACGACGACGAACAGGTTCGTCTGGCTCGGGCTGAGCAGCCACGGCAGGCCGAGCAGCGCCGTCGCGGCGAGCAGACGCCCCCACCGGATCCAGCTCACGACGACCGGAAGGCGGCGGAGCTCGGCCGGGATGGGGCGGAGCTCGACGGTCTGTGCCCAGCCCTGGTCCGCCGAGTCTGCCCGGCTGCTACGCCGGCGCTGGACGAGCAGCACCAGCATCACGACGCCGAACGCGACGCCGTCGGTGATGGCCGTCGAGCCGTAGGACGCGAGCGAGAGGCGAGCGACGACACCGAAGACCAGGGCAGCGGCCGCCGCGAGCGGAAGGCTGGTGAGCCCACCGACGACTGCTGCCGCGAGCACGGACGTGATCGCCGTCGAGCCCGTCGCCGCACCCGAGCCCGTGGCACCGACGAGCGCGGCGAAGCCGGTCAGCCCGCCCGCGATGAGCCACGCGCGTGCGTTCACCGCGACGGTGTTGACGCCAAGGGTCTGGGCGCGGGTCGGGTTCTCCGCACCGCCGCGCAGCAGGATGCCGACGCTGCTGCGACGCAGGTAGAGCGTGAGCGCGACCGCGGCAACGACCAGACCCAGGACGAGGAGCAGGTCGGCGGGACCGAACCTGACCCCGCCGAGCCTCGTGCTCCAGGTGAAGGGCAGCGGCGCGGTCGTCTCCGTGACCGGGTCACCGCCGTACAGGCTGGTGACGACGGTGCCGCCGAGGGCGAAGAGCTGACCGGCACCCACGGTGAACACGGTGAGGATCAGCCGCGGAGCGCCCACGAGCCGCTTCAGCGACAACAGGGTCATGAGCAGCAGGCTGAGCAGCACCGCCGTGAGCAGCCCCGTCGCAGCGGACAGCCAGTAGTTGAGGACGTAGACGCCGTGCGACATCACGGGGACGGTGTACGGCTTGCCCGTGTAGCTCTTGAGGTGGTCGACCTTGACGCAGCCGTTGCAGACCTCGTGGACGAGCATCGGGAAGGACCCGCGATCCGCCATCTTGGTGAAGATCACCGCGGCCGTCGCGCCGATCTGCACCTGCGCGAAGTTGATGAGGCGGTTGCTCCGGTAGACGAGCACGATGGCCAGCGCCTGCAGCGCGAGGGCACAGCCCTCCACCACCCCGATCGTCGTGATGCCGCTGGTGAAGCCGTTCGGAAGCAGCAGCGAGCCGAGCAGGAGCCCGGAGAGGACCAACACCTCGGAGCGCTGGACGAGCAACGCGCGCAGTCGGTCCGTCGTGGACGACGAGGGTCGCCTCACGACCTCGGCCGGCTCCGCGCTCTCGACCACAGCCGTCATCCCCGCGGCCCTGCGAGGGGTCCCGTCCAGCCGACTTCGACGTCCGCCGTCGAGACGATGTCGGCGACCGAGCGGGCGAGCAGCAGCCGGTGCGTCCCCGCCTCGACGTGCCAACCCGGCTCCCGCACGGGGACAGGACCGTGGTCAGCCGGCACGACCGTGCCGGTGCCGAGCCGCTGCGCGAGGTAGGCGGTCTCGCTCGAGCCCTCGTCCCAGAAGGCGAAGGCCCGGCCGTCGAGGGCGAAGCGCACCGTGGTCGTCTCGCCGGAGGCCAGCCACACCTTCTGGAAGGCCTTGAGCTCACGGCGCGGGCGGAACAGCCGCGTGGCCGCCGGCTCGACGTAGAGCTGCACGACTTCGGCGCCGAAGCGGTCGCCGGTGTTGGTCACGGGCACTTCGACCACCACGTCGCCGCCTGGCTGCAGCAGATCCCTGCTGACGATGGGCTGGCCCCACGCGAAGGTCGTGTAGGACCCGCCATGGCCGAACGGAAAGGCCGTGGGGAGGTGCCTGCTGTCGTACCAGCGGTAGCCCATCAGGAGGGACTCGCCGTAGGTCACACGGTGGTTCTCACCGGGGAAGTTGCCGTAGGCCGGGCTGTGCTCCACGCGCACCGGCAAGGTGATCGGCAGCCGGCCGGCGGGCTCTGCCTCACCGAGCAGCACGTCGGTGAGCGCCTCGCTCATCTCCTGGCCGCCGAGCCAGGGCACCACGACCGCGGCGGCTTGGTCCGCCCAGTCGACCCCGACGGGCGTGCCGGCGTTGACGACGACGACGGTGCGAGGGTTCGCGGCGCACACGCGGCGCACCAGCTCGTCCTGGTCACCCGGCAGGGCCATCGAGCTCCTGTCGTGGCCCTCGGTCTCCCACTCGTCCGAAGTGCCGACGACGACGACGGCGACGTCAGCGGCAGCCGCGGCAGCGACTGCACGGTCCATGAGGTCGGCGGCGGCCGGCGGCTGCATCCCGACCTTGACGCCGTGCAGGACCACCGACCCCTCGGTGCTGTAGTCGATGACGACCTCGACGTCCTGTCCCTCGGTGAGATCGACCAGGGCTTCGACCTCCACGCTTCCCAGGCCGAACAGGTCGGCCCCCTGGGGAGGGACGTCACGGAAGCCGTCGAGCACGACCTCGCCCGCGACGGTCACCCGGGCACGCCCTGCCTGCACCAGCGTGAAGCGGTGCTTGCCCGAGGTCGCGACCGTGAAGCGAGTGCGGGCCGTGAAGCGGTAGTCGTCCGGGTCGAGGCCCTCGATCGGCTCGGCGAACCACAGCATCCGCCCGTCGCGCTCCTCGGTCGTTCCGACCTCGTTGCCTGCGCTGTCGAAGAACGTCGTCGTGAGCGGGCCTGCCAGCGCCCGCACCGTCTTGTCGATGACGCAGCCCTGCTCGAGCACGACGTCGCCGGTCATGCGGCGGGGCAGGACCTCGGACAGGGGTACGACGCGGTGCGCACGCAGCTGGGCGGAGCCGCCGCCCATGATGTGGGCGCGCTGGGCGTTCGGTCCGATGAGAGCGACCGACTCCGTGCCACGTAGCGGCAGCAGACCGTCGTTCTTGAGCATGACGGTCGCGTCGGACGCGGCGCGGCGCGCCACCGCGGCGTGCTCCGGTAGGTCGACCGCCTGCTCGCCGGCCGGCTGGTCCTCCCAGGCGTCGAGCCGGTCGATGAGGGTGAGCCAACGGCGCGCGATGGCGTCGAGCACGTCCCCGGTCACGTCCCCGGCGCGCACGGCCGCGGCGAGGGCGGCGCCGTAGAAGCGCCCCGGTCCGGGCATCTGCAGGTCCAGGCCCGCCTCCGCAGCGCTGACGGTGTCGGCGACGCCGAACCAGTCGGTCATGACGACGCCGTCGAAGCCGAACTCGCCGCGCAGCACCTGGCCGAGCAGATGCGGGTCCTCGGCGACCCAGCTGCCGTTGACGCGGTTGTAGGAGGTCATGACCGCGAGGACGCCGCCTTCCTTGACGGCCAGCTCGAAGGGCACGAGGTAGAGCTCGCGGAGAGCCCGTTCGTCGATCTGCGACGTGACGGTGGTGCGCTCGAACTCCGCCTCGTTGCCGACGAAGTGCTTCACCGTCGCCGCGACGCCTCGGCTCTGGACGCCCCTGATGAACGCCGCCGCGGTCTTGCCCGACAGCAGCGGGTCCTCGGAGTAGCACTCGAAGTTGCGGCCGGCGAGCGGGCTGCGCTGGAGGTTGACGGTGGGGGCGAGCAGGACCCGCGCCGACTTGGTCCGCGCCTCCTCGCCGAGGACGGCACCGACCTCCTGGACGAGAGCCGGGTCCCAGGTCGCGCCGAGCGCCGTACCGCACGGGACGCAGGCGGCGCTGATGCGTCCTGCGCCGAGCAGCGCGGAACCACGCGCCCCGTTGGGACCGTCGGTGACCGTGATCGCAGGGACACCGTGCTCCGGGAGGCCCTGGATCGTCCACATGTCCCGGCCCGAGGTCAGAGAAGCCTTCTCCTCGACCGTCAGAGCCGACAGCACAGCCTCGAGATCCATGACCGTCCAGTGTTCTGGGAGACCGGGTAACAGCATGCGGCGCCCTCGGGCGCTTCGCGGACGTTACAGCGGAATCCGAGTGAGCGCTAGGTTTTCGTAGCGGCTTTTCCTAGAATCTCCGACGTGGCAGGCGGAACGGGGACGCGCGGTCCCTATGCGAAGACCGAGGCACGCCGGGCGGAGATCCTGCGCACGGCCCTCGAGGCCTTCGCCGAGCGCGGCTTCCAGGGCTCGTCGCTGCGCGAGATCGCCGAAGCCGTAGGGCTCAGCCAGGCAGGCGTCCTGCACCACTTCAGCTCCAAGGAGGCCTTGCTGGCCGCCGTCCTCGCCGAGAAGGATGCCGAGTCGGTCGCGCACTTCGAGGACGCCAACGGCATCGGGATCCTCGACGCCCTGCGCGGCGTCGTCGTCAGCAACGTCGCCCAGCCGGGGCTCGTGCGACTGTTCACCACACTGTCCGCCGAGGCCATCAACGATGGGCACCCGGCGCACACGTACTTCCAGCTCCGGTACGCCGGTGCGCGCGACCTCCTGGCTGCAGCGCTCAAGCAGGGTCAGGCCGACGGCGACATCAGCCCGACTGTTGACGCCGAGCGCGCCGCCTCCCTGCTGCTCGCCATCATGGACGGCCTTCAGGTGCAGTGGCTGCTCAACCCGGAGTTCGACATGCTCGCCGGCTTCGACGCCTTCCTTGACGCCTTTCGGATGCAGATCAGCGTCAAGCCGTGAGGTGCGCGCGGACGACCGCCACGAAGGTGTCCGGGTCGTCCTCCTGAGGGCTGTGCCCGCAGGCGCTCATCCGCACCAGCCGCGCGCCCGGGACCGTCGCAGCGATGGCCTCGCAGCCGGGGATCAGCGCGGTGTCGTGCTCTCCCACGACAACCGTGGTCCGGCACGTGAGCGACGCGAGCTCCGTCAAGAACGACGGGTAGTCGTTCAGCTCTCGGGCGAAGTCCAGGAACGCGTCGGGGTCCATCGTCAGCAGTCCCGCGCCGCCGCGCGACAGGTCGCGCGGACGCGGCGGGGTGTAGTCGAGGGCACCGGCCGTCATGGGCTGGAGCGCGTCACGCACCGCCCCCATCCCGGCCGTGCGGCCGAGGTCGGTGAGTCCCTCGAGGATCTCGAGCGGCATCGGACCGGCCGGTGCCGCGCCCGTGTCGACGAGGACGAGAGAGCGCACGCGCTCCGGCCGGCGCAGCGCGAACTGCATCGCGACGACGCCGCCCATCGAGTGCCCGACGAGATCGACCGCCTCGAGGCCCTGCTCGTCGAGCCAGGCCTCGAGGTCGTCGACGAGGGCTGCGAACGTGTAGTCCTTGGTGTGCGGGCTCTGGCCGTGGCCTCGGTGGTCGTACGCGAGGACCTGCCGGTCGTCCGCCAGGCCCGCCGCGACGAGCTCCCAGTCCGCCGTGCTGCCGATCCAGCCGTGGAGCAGGACGAGGGGTGGTGGACCGGCGCCCCAGGTGCGCGTCGCGAGCACGGCGGACCTCACTGCGTCAGGGGGACGACGGTGCGTCCCGTCGGGAGAGCGGTGCGTGTGCCGTCGAGGTCGAGCCAGGCGGCGTAGCCGGCAGGCACGTCGACGGTGACTCGCTTGGTATCCCACCGAACGGCGGCCCGACCACGCGGTGTGTCGAGCGAGGCCTCCGCCCACGTGAGACCCCCGCCCGGTCGCGGTGCGACGACGATCTCCGGGACGGGCAGCTCACGAACGGTGAGCCCGGCGACCACTTCGTGCAGCCAGGACGCGACCGCGCCGTAGGCGTAGTGGTTGAAGCTGAGCATCCCGGCCTCATTGCGCTCCGAGCCGCCGAGGTTCAGGGAGCCGTCAGGTCGGATGGCGTCCCAGCGCTCCCACATCGTGGTCGCGCCCTGGGCCACCTGGTACAGCCAGCTCGGGCACTCCTCGCAGAGCAGCAGTGCGTACGCGGCGTCGAGCCGACCGCCGTCCGAAAGGGCATAGAGCACCTCGGGCGTCCCGAGGAACCCTGTGCCGATCCGTCCACCGTTGCCGAGCACGAGCTCGGCGAGCGCGTCGACGAAGCGCTGCCTGTCGGCGTCCGGCACGAGACCGAACCGCAGGAAGAGCGCGCAGCCGGTCTGCGTCGTGATCGCCTCGGATCCCCAGCGTTCCCAGGCTTTCCCGCGGATCCCACGGGCGACGTCGGCGTAGTCGGCGCTGGGGCCGCCGAGCAGCGCGAGGGTGTCGGCGAGGAGCTGGACGCTGTGCGCGAAGACGGCGTTGCCCACCATCATCCCGTCGGCCTTGGCCTGCCAGGCTGCACCGGGCGGGGCGTCCGGGTCGAGCCAGTCACCGAGTTGGAAGCCGAGCCACAGGCCGCCCTGCAGCTGGGCCACCACGAAGTCCACCCACGCGCGCATGCTGTCGACGCTGTCGCGCAGGACGGCGACGTCGCCGGAGCGGACCGCGACCTCCCAGGGGATGACGACGGCCGCGTCGGACCACCCCCCGATACCGGCCTCGTCGGGTCCGAGCACGTTGGGCACCACCACCGGCACGTTGCCGGTCGGGAGCTGCTCGTGACGGAGGTCGGCGAGCCAATCGGCGAAGAAGCCACGGCAGTCGTGCAGCAGGCCGGCCGTGTGGGCGAAGACCTGCGCGTCGCCCGTCCAACCCAGCCGCTCGTCGCGCTGCGGGCAGTCGGTCGGGATCGAGAGGAAGTTGCCCCGCTGCCCCCAGACGACGTTGCGGTGCAGCTGGTTGACCCGCTCGTCGCTGCAGGCGAAGTCAGCAGTCCGGACGATGTCGGAGTGGACGGCCACCGACTCGACAGCGAGGACCTTTGCGTCGGTGAGCAGCTCGAAGTAGCGGAAGCCGTGGAAGGTGAACGGCGGCTCCAGCTCGTGCTCGCCCTCACGGAGAACCCAGGTGTCGGTGCAGCGCGCCGCGCGCAGTGGAGCCGTGGCGAGCTCGCCGTCGAGGAGCACCTCGGCATGCCGCACAGTCAGGGTCTGTCCCTCCTGCGCGCGCACCCGGAGGCGCACCCAGCCGGTGAGGTTCTGACCTACGTCATGCAGTCCGGCCCGCGGTTCGCATGGAAAGACCTCCGTGCGACGGACCGGCGGTCCCTGCCGCGCCACCAGCTCGGCCCGGTGCTCGACCACCCGCACCGGCAGTGCCGACTGAGGCTGGGTCTGGTCGACGCTGGACCCGTGGTAGAGGTCGGCACTGAGGATGTCCGTCGACGACGCCGTCCAGCCGTCCGGACCGGTCACGATCGTCGTGCGCGACCCATCGGGGTGGTCCACCTCGAGCTGCGCGAGCAGGGCCGTCCGGTCTCCGTAGTGGCAGCGGTGCATGCGCTCGCCCCACACGAGGTTGCCCCGGAACCAACCGTCGCCCACGAGGGCCGACAGCTCGTTGTCGCCCTGCCGCAGAAGAGCGCCCACGTCATAGGTGTCGTAGCCGAGCCGCTGGTCGTAGGCGGTCCACCCGGGAGCCAGCACGTCGTCGCTGACGAGTCGACCGTTGACCGACGTCGTGTGGACACCGAGAGCGGTGACGTAGAGCCGCGCCTTGGCGACGGGCCGCCCCAGGCCGAAGGCAGTGCTCAGTCGGGGGACCTGCACGCCGTTGTCGTCCGCGCCGAGGAACTGTGCCGACCAGTCCGACCGCTCCAAGAGCCCCGCCTCGAGGACGGCGCCGGCCCAGTCCGACCAACCAGCGTCGCTCTCGACGCGGACTCGCCAGTGCACGCGCTCACGGCTCGCCAGCGGCGGCCCCGGCCACGCGACCCAGGTCGGGTAGCCCTCGCCGCGAGTGCGTCCTCGCAGCCGCGTGAACTGCTCGTCGTCCGCGACCTCGACCTCGAAGCCCCTCACCGACAGCGGCTCCGCGAGCGACCAGCCCAGTGAGGGTTCACGCACTCCGATGCCGAGCTCGCGCCCGGCGCTGGTGCGCAGCTTCAACATCTGTGAGAAGTTACATGATCTCACACGGCGTGGGAACGCCCCTCAGGCGGTCTGGATGCCGGCGGCTACCTGGAGCTCGAGCTCCTCGATGCTGGTCTCGCGCATCTTGAACTTCTGGATCTTGCCGGTGACGGTCATGGGGAACTCGTCGGTGACGCGGACGTAGCGCGGCACCTTGTAGTGGGCGAGCTTGCCTGCGCAGAAGTCCTTGAGCGCTGCGGCGTCGAGGGTCGCGCCCTCGCGCAGCCGGACCCAGGCGCAGAGCTCCTCGCCGTACCTCTCGTCAGGGACGCCGATGACCTGCGCGTCCACGATGTCGGGGTGGGTGTAGAGGAACTCCTCGACCTCGCGCGGGTAGATGTTCTCCCCGCCGCGGATCACCATGTCCTTGCTGCGGCCGACGATCGACAGGTACCCGTCGGCGTCCATGACGGCGAGGTCACCGGTGTGCATGAACCCGTCGCTGTCGACGGCCTCGGCGGTCTTCGCCGGGTCGTTCCAGTAGCCGAGCATCACCCCGTACCCGCCAGTGCACAGCTCACCGGTCTCCCCGCGCTGCAGGGTCTCGCCCGTCTCCGGGTCGACGACCTTCACCGTGACGTGCGGGTGGACCCGACCGACCGTGGCCGTGCGGTGGTCCAGGGTGTCGTCGGCCTGGGTCTGCGTCGACACCGGCGAGGTCTCGGTCATGCCGTAGCAGATCGTGACCTCCGGCATGAAGTCCGCGACCCGCTTCATCACCTCCACCGGGCACGGCGAACCGGCCATGATCCCGGTGCGCAACGACGACACGTCGTAGCTGTCGAAGTCCGGCAGCCCGAGCTCGGCGATGAACATCGTCGGGACCCCGTACAGGCTCGTGCACCGCTCCTGCTGCACGGCCCGCAACGTCGCGGCCGGGTCGAACGCCGGCGCCGGGATCACCACACACGCACCATGCGTCAGAGCGCCGAGGTTGCCCATCACCATCCCGAAGCAGTGGTAGAACGGCACCGGCACGCACACGATGTCGGCCTCGGTGTAGCCGCAGCCCTCACCGACCAGGAACCCGTTGCCCAGGATGTTCGTGTGCGACAGGGTCGCGCCCTTCGGGAAGCCCGTCGTGCCCGACGTGTACTGGATGTTGATCGGCTCACCCGGCGACAGCTCCACCGCCGGCACCTCACCCTGTGCGGAGGCCATCGC
>Ga0070658_10000387_pt1 | contig 38330 bp, 38 predicted proteins | sample KBSC13metaG_FD_64664 | JGI IMG/M metagenome (GOLD analysis project Ga0070658, IMG submission 64664) | Corn rhizosphere microbial communities from Kellogg Biological Station, Michigan, USA - KBS C1-3 metaG | ecosystem: Host-associated > Plants > Roots > Rhizosphere > Soil ... | reverse complement strand
GCCAGCAAGATCCCGGGCGCGCGCAAGGTCGTGATCCCCGACGCGGGGCACGCGGCCAACCTCGAGAACCCCGAGCCCTTCAACCGAGCCGTGCTGGACTTCCTCGACACGCTGCCCTAGCCCCGTCCCCCGCGGATTGGGGTGGATTTGCCGTGCCCCGTCCGACAACCGTTCCACTCAGTAGGCCGGGAGGCGGGAATCGGTTGCGGTGGCTTGCGAGGATGGCCGGGTGTCGATCCATGGGGAGCACCCCTTCCTGCCGGCCGAGGACGACCGCGAGCCGGTCCGCCGGTTGCGCGGCCGGCTTGCCGGCGGCGTCACGGTCTGGACGGCGCTTGCCGGCGGGCGCCCGGCCGGGCTGACCGTGTCGTCGTGTTTCGTCGTGGAGCCCGCGCAGATCGTCGGCGTCGTCACGGAGGACAGCGACCTGCTCGAGCGGCTCGAGGAGTCGGGCCGGTTCACGGTGCAGGTGCTCGACTGGGCGCAGCGCGACGTCGCCGACGAGGTCGCGGGCCTGCGCCCGGCACCGGGCGGCGTGTTCCGCACTCGCCGGTGGCGCGACACCGAGTGGGGTCCGGTGCTCGAGGGAGTGACCACCTGGGCCGGCTGCACCGTGATCGACACGCGCGGCCTCGGCTGGCGCCGGTTGGTGACGGCCGAGATCGCGTACGCCGAAGCCGGTGACCTCCCCGATCCGCTGGTCTGGCACCGCGGCGACTACCGCCACCTCGGCTGAGCCGGTCGCCTCAGGTCAGGCGCAGGCCGGGCATCGTCAGCGGGCCTGCGGCCGGCAGGCCGAGCACGGTGGCCAGGTCGGTGAAGGAGCCCCAGGGCAGGTGCATCGCCGCCGCGGCCGCGGGATCCTCGCTGGAGCGCGGGCGCCGCAGCCGTGCCGGCAGGCCGACGGAGGGGTAGCGGCGCAGCTCGGTCCCGGCGGGCAGGTCGGCGCGCTCACACGCGATCTCCGCGGCTCGGTGCAGGCCGCCGAGCTCGTCGACGAGCCCGCGCTCCCGCGCGTCGGCGCCGGTCCAGACCCGGCCGCGGGCCACCTCGTGCACCTGCTCCCGGCTCATCCCGCGCCCCGCCGCGACCTTCGCGGTGAAGTCGTCGTAGACGCGGTCGAGCCAGTCCTGCAGCCGCTGCCACTCCTCGGCCGAGAACTCCTGCTGCGCCGAGAACATCAGGGCGTGGCGGCCCTCGGTGACCGTGCCGTGCCCGATGCCCAGCCGCTCGCGCAGGCCGGTGAGCACCGCCTTGCCGCCCACCACGCCGATCGACCCGGTCAGCGTCCCGGGCTGGGCCACGATCGCGTCGGCGCCGCAGGCGACGAAGTAGCCGCCCGACCCCGCGACGTCACCCATCGACACGACCACCGGCTTGCCGGCCTCGCGGGCGCAGGCGACTTCCCGCCAGATCGTGTCGGACGCGACGTAGGACCCGCCCGGGCTGTTGACGCGAAAGACGATCGCCTTGACCGGCCCGGCGGCCGTGGCCGCCCGCAGCGCCGCCGCGACCGTTTCCGATCCCATCGCCGCTCCCGTCGGGAACGATCGTCCGCTGCGCCCTTGGCGGATCGCGCCGCTGCCGTGCACGAGGGCCACGACCGGGCGGTCGCGGTGCACGGCGCCGGCCACCCGCTCGGGCAGTCGGTGGCGTCGCTCGTATCGACCGACGTAGAGCAACCGCACGGTGCCGTCGTGGCCGAGCCGGCGGCGCAGGTCGGCGTAGACCTCGTCGCGGTAGCCGAGCCGGTCGACGAGCCCGGCGTCGAGCGCCTCCTGCGCCATCAGCGGGGCGCGGTCGACCAGGGACCGGACGTCGGCGGCGGCCAGGCCGCGGCCGGTGGCGATCGCGGCGACGACCTGCTCGAAGGCCGACGCCGCCAACCGGGCCGTCGCCTCCCGGTGGGCCGCGCGAAACTCCCGGGACAGCAGCAGGTCGGCGGCGTTCTTGTACTCGTAGCGCCGGTCGAGCTGCGGTTCCACGCCCGCCCGGTCCAGCGCCTCGCGCAGGAACCATGCACCGGCCGCGACACCGAGGAGCCCCACGTCGCCGGAGGGCTGCAGCCAGATCTCGTCGAACGCCGTCGCGAGCACGTAGCCCGACGTGCCCGGCCCGAACTCGCCGAACGTCTCCGCCCACGCGACCGCCGGCTTGCCGTGTCGCCGGAACTCCCGCACCGCGTCCGCCAGCTCCTGCACCCGCGCGAGGCTCGGCCGCCCGCCGACCCTCGCCACCACCCCCGCGACCCGCGGGTCGTCGGCCGCGTCGTGCAGGTTGTCGAGCACGGCCCGAAGCGGCGTACGCCGGCGCGCCTGCAGCGCCGACAACGGATCCGACGGGACGTCGTCGAGCAGGTCGGCGGTGAGGTCGAGCTCGAGGAGCAGGGGGGCGGGGTGGCGCACGTCGTGGACACGGCTGCGGGCCGCTGCCAGGGGCGTCGCCATGACCGTCACCCTGTCACGGCCCGGAATGCCCGGACAGGCCTGTAGGTTGGAGCCCATGGTGCTACCGCCTCCCTGAGGGGCAGTGCACCTGCCGGCTCGTTCCATGGCCCCCGGTCCCAACAATTGGCGCCACGAGCGCACCTGTGCCGAGAGGCGACCTGGCGGGTCGGCGAAAAGAGGTCCCAGACAGTGTCGGGGGCCTCTTTTCAGTGAGCGGTCAGCGCGTCGGCTCACTCGGCCGGAAGGTGGCGGCGCCGGCTGCGCGCCACGCGTGGGTGCACCTGCGGCTCGTCGACGTCGACATCCGACAGCGCGCCGCGCAACAGCTGCAGGGCGCTGCGCGACAGCGCCTCGGCGTCCTCGGTCGACAGAGAGAGCTCGTCGGCGACGCCGGCCGAGCCCTCTGCCAGCCCGTAGGCGACGACGGCCGCCGAGCGCTCGGCCGGGGGCAGCGCGGCCAGTGCCGCCTCGAGCCGCTCGAGCAGCTCGGCCTCCGGCGTGCCCTCGGCGGCGGCGGCATGGCGCAGCGTTTCCGGGGGCACCGGGCGGCAGCGCGGCTTGTCGCTCACCCGGCCAAGGCTAGGGCACCTGGGTCTTTCGGGTGATGGTTGACCGTTTCGGGCTCCCCGGCGCGCTGCTGTCCGTACGGTCCCCTCATGGCCCCCCGCGTCACTCGTGTCACAACCGTGCTCGCTTGTCTGCTTGCCGTGGTCATCGGGTTCGGCGCGGCGTCACCCGCCGGCGCGACCACCGATCCGCTCGCCGGCTTGCGCAGCGCGGTCCTGAACGACCTGCGGGCCAGCACTGCGGGGCAGATCGCCGTGCAGGCGCAGATCGACGGCCATGGCTCCTTCGGCCTCTGGCCGACGACCGCGCAGGCCCCGGCCAGCAACCAGAAGGTCTTCACCGCGGTCACCGCGCTCTCGCAGCTCGGTCCGGCGTTCCGCTTCGTCACGGCCGTGTGGACCGACGCCCCGCACGTCAACGCGACCGGCATCGTCGGCGGGGTGCTGCCCGGCAACCTCGTGCTCCGTGCCGCCGGCGACCCCAGCCTGCGGCGGGGTGACCTCGACAACCTCGCCACCGTGCTGTCTCGGCTGGGCCTGCGGACCGTCAAGGGCGCGCTCTACGTCGACGACGGGCGCTTCGCCCACGACAGCGTCGCGCCGGGCTGGAAGCCGCGCTTCGTACCCGACGAGCTCGGGCCGGTCGCGGCGTTCAGCGTCGACCGCAACGGGTGGCGCGGGGACGCGGCGTACGTCGCCGATCCCACGCCCTGCAACGCGCAGCTCTGGCGCGACGCGCTCGCCCGTCACGGCATCGGGGTCGTCGGCCCGACCCGGATCGGCCGGCCGGCGGGGGCGCCGACCGCCCAGCTCGCGACCGACGGGTCGGCACCGCTGTCGTCGCTGGTCGGGCACATGCTGCAGGCCTCGGACAACTTCTACGCCGAGATGCTCCTGCGCGAGGTCGGCGCGCACCTGACCGGGCACGGCAGCCGCGCCACCGGCATCCAGGCGCTGGGCGCGCAGGCCCGGGCGATGAACGTGCCACTCGGCGCGGTGTACGACGGATCCGGCCTGTCCTACTGGAACCGCGAGGCCCCCACGGAGCTGGTCGCCTGGCTGCGTGCCGCCGACGCGAGCGCCATCGGGCCGGCGCTGCGCGGCGGGCTGCCGCGGTCCTGCTTCGACGGCACGCTCGCCGCGCGGCTGTGCGGACCCTGGCTGACCGGGCGGGTGCGGGCCAAGACCGGCACGCTGACCGCCGTCCGGACGCTGTCCGGCTTCACCGCGACTCCCGACGGCCGCCGGGTGGTCTTCTCCGTGCTCCTCGCCGGCGTCCGCGACATGACCGCCGCGCAGCGTCAGCTGGACAGCGCGGTGGCCAGGCTCGCGCGCTTCACCGGCTGACGCTGCCGTTCGCCGGCTCCGCCGCCGGCCAGGAAAGGTCGAGCACGAGCCGGCGTCTGCCGCCGCGCTTCGCCGTGCCCACCCCCGGGGCCGCGGCGGAGGGACCGGGGGCCCGAGCTTCGGTGAGGGCGTCTGCTGCGGTGAGCCCGGCGTAGTCGAGCAGCGCGCGTTCGAACCGGCGGGTGCCCTCGCCGCGCTGCGCACTGATCACACCGCGGCCGGCAAGCTCGTCGAGCCACACGGTGGAGGCCCGCTGGTAGTGGGCGAAGACGAGGAAGTCGGGGTCGTCGGGGGCGCTGAGGACGGCCTGCCCGACCGCCGGCAACGCGGCGATCTCCTGCACGAGGAGCTGCACGACCCGGGTGACCGTGTCGGGCTCGCGCATCGCCGCGGAGACCCGGCCCTGGGTCACGGCGAAGCCGGTCTGCAGCCGGGCGAGGCGTAGCCATGACGACCACGCCTTCGCATCCTGTGCAGCCACGGCTAGTGGCACGTACGCCCCCTCGACCGACAGCCGTCAGACGACTGTCCCGTACCTGCACACCACAACACGAGGCCCGAACGGACGAACAGCGAATCCCCGCATCTGAGTCGGAATGGCCATGCCGCGATAGCCCGATGGGGCCAGGCCACGCGGCGTTCAGCCGCTGCGCTCGGCCGCCGCGCGGAGCATTGCCTTGGCGATGACTACCTGCTGGATCTGGCTGGTACCCTCGTAGATCTTGAACACGCGGACGTCGCGGTAGAACCGCTCCACCGGCACCCCGCGCATGTAGCCCATGCCGCCGTGCACCTGCACCCCGCGGTCGGCCACCCGGTTGACCATCTCGCTGCAGAAGTACTTGCAGCAGGCGGGCCCCATGCGGCGGTCCTCACCGCTGTCGTAGCGCGCAGCCGCGTCGACGCACATGGCGCGTCCGGCGTACATCTCGGTCTGCGAGTCGGCGAGCAGACCCTGGATCAGCTGGAACTCCGAGATCTGCTTGCCGGACTGCTGGCGGGTCAGCGCATAGGACGTCATCTCGTCGATGATCCGGCCGGCCATCCCGGTGCAGATCGCCGCGATGTGCAGCCGGCCGCGCGCGAGTGCCTTCATCGCGGTCGTGTAGCCCTGTCCCTCGACGCCGCCGACGAGGGTGTCGGCGGGCACCCGTACGTCGTCGAAGAAGACCTCGGAGGTCCAGGCACCGGACTGCCCCATCTTCTTGTCGCGCGGGCCGAGGGTGATGCCGGGCGTGTCGCGCGGGACGACGAAGCAGGAGATGCCGCGCGGTCCCCTGTCGTCGGGGTTGGTTCGGGCGAACACCATCAGCAGGTCGGCCAGCGGGGCGTTGGTGATGAAGCGCTTCGCGCCGTTGATGACGTAGTGCTCGCCGTCGCGCCGGGCCGACGTGGTCAGCGTGCTCGGGTCGGAGCCGGCGTCGGGCTCGGTCAGCGCGAACGACGTGACGTAGTCGCCGGTCGCCAGCCGGGGCAGGTAGTGCTGCTTCTGCTCCTCGGTGCCGTCGAGCAGGATGACCTGACCGCCGATGCCGTTGTTGGTGCCGAACATCGACCGGAACGCCGGGGTGGTGTAGCCCAGCTCGAAGGCCAGCCGCACCTCGTCGCTCATCGTCAGCCCGAGGCCGCCGTACTCCTCCGGGATCGAGAACCCGAACAGGCCCATCTCCTTGGCCTGCGCCCAGATCTCGTCGGGGACCGCGTCCGCCGCCTCGATCTCGTCCTCGCGCGGGACGACCTCCTCGCGGACGAACTGCCGCACGGTCTTCAGCACTGCCTCGAAGTCTTCGGCGTCCATGGCGACAGTCTCGCGCACGGCCGCGCCCTAGGATCAGTCGCGATGCCTCCTCGCCGCAGCGCTCGCGCCGTGCCGTCGCCGCTCACCGACGAGCAGGTCGACCAGCTGCGCGCCGACGTGCAGGCCGGGCGCGCACCGCGCGTGGTGATCCGCACGCCGTCCGCCGGGCTGCCGGCCGGTACCCGCGGGCCGGTGCTGCGGGTCGGCGACCCGTCGGTGCAGAGCGAGTTCATCGTCGTGCGCCTCAGCGGCGACGAGATCCCGTTCGCGCCCGGGGAGCTGGCGTTGCCGGGGGCGGCGGGACGGCGTACGCCGGAGAAGCAGGGCAGCCCGCCGTCCGAGGTTCTCGAACCCGAGTCTGCGACACCGGCCGTCTCGGCGCCTGCCGGCGCTCCCGCTGCCGTGTCGCGCCCCCGCAAGCGGGCGGAGAAGCCGCCGCTGCGCACGGCCGCGCCGGCGACGCCCGCCGCCGCGAAGCGCACGTCGGCGCGAGTCGGTCGGCGCAAGCCGCCCGGGCCGGTCCACTTGACGCTGCGTTTCGCCGACGGCCGATGGACGGCGGAGGCCGCACGGGGCGGCAAGCGGGTGGGCGGCAAGGCTGTGCCGGTGCGGGCGGGGGCCGTTGCCGCGCTGGCCGAGCTCATCGACGACGCGCAGGTGAGCGGGCTGATCGCCGAGACCGTGGAGGCCTGCCGCTCGGAGGTCGAGGAGCGCGCCAGCCAGTTGCGCGAGCAGCTGGCCGAGGCGGAGCAGGCGTTGCGCGAGTACGACCGATGAGCGACCTGCCGGACTGGCTGGCCACCACCCTGGCTTCCGACGCGACCGGGGGTGAGGGCGTCCTCGACCCCCTGGTGCGGGCGCTCCGCCAGGGGCAGCGGGTCGTGGGGCGCGCGCTCGTGGCGGCAGTGGGCCGCGACGACAACGCCGCGATGCGTGACGTCGCCGCCGCCTCGCCCGCGCCCGGGACCGTGCTCGTCGTCGGTGGCGCCGCGCAGTCCCGCACCGCGGTCATGGGCGACCTGGTCGCGCGTGAGCTGCTGGGTCTCGGCATCGCCGGCGTCGTCACCGACGGGCCGGTCCGCGACTCGGCCGAGATCGCCGCGCTCGGGCTGCCGGTCTGGTGCCGCGGCGCGACGCCCGCGGCCTCCCGCAAGGACGGCCCGGGTCGCGTCGGCGGCAGCGTGGTGGTGGCGGGTGTGCTGGTGCACGACGGCGACGTGGTGGTCGCCGACGACGACGGGGTCGTGATCTGGCCGGCCGCCCGCGTCGACGAGCTGGTGGCCGCGGCCGACGCCAAGCGGCGCAAGGACGAGGAGAGGCTGGCCGCGCTCGACCGGTAGCGTCTGGCGGCATGCAGAAGCCCCGCATCGCCCCGGTCACCGACCCGTCGCCCGAGGTCGCCGAGATGCTCTCGAAGACGCTCGCCCGCGACGGCAAGCCGCTGAACATCTTCGCCACCGTCGCGCACAACCCGATGGTGCTCAAGCAGTTCAACCGGCTCGGCGGGCAGCTGCTGCGGCGCAGCAGCTTCGGCGAGCGCGAGCGGGAGGTCGTCATCCTGCGGGTGGGCTGGCGCTGCAGGTCGGTCTACGAGTTCGGCCAGCACACGCTGATCGGCCTCGCGTCCGGGCTGTCGCAGGACGACGTCGCGGCCCTCACCCACGAGGACCCGGGTGACCGCTGGTCGCCGCGCGAGCTCGACTTCATCGCCGCCGCCGACGACCTGTGCCTCCACGGCGAGGTGTCGGAGCCGACGTGGGACCGGCTGGCCGCGCAGCTGTCCGAGGCCGAGCTGGTCGAGCTGGTCATGCTCGCCGGCTTCTACCGCCTGGTGTCGGGCTCCCTGCGGTCCTTCGGCGTACAGCTCGACGAGGGCGTGCCCGGTTGGCCGGCCGGCGCCGAGGGCGTCTGACCTACAGCGGCGCGTCGTAGTCGGCGCGGGCGATGGCCGCGACGGTCTGCTCTACGTCGTAGGTCTCCGAGCCGGGGATGGTCGGGACGTAGCCGACCAGCTCGCCGTCGCGCATGATGGTGGCCTCTAGGCCGGCGGCGCCGTCGGTGTCCCAGATCGCCTCACGACCGTCGGGGATGACCACGCGGACGCCGAACTGGAACACGCCGGCGCGCTGCAGGTGCGCCATCACCCCGCCGGCCCGCAGCCGGTCGACGACCTCGGTGGCCCGCTCCTCTTCCATGGGAACCGTTATACGGTCCCGCACTGTGAGCGCGGAACCAGACCTCGAACTTCCCGGCGACGACGACCCGCGCCGGATCGCCCTACGCCGGTGGCTCGACGAGCACCCGCACCCGACCGGCCGCCAACTTGCCGAGGCCGGCCTCGTCGCGCCGCACTGGCCGAAGCCCTGGGGCCTCGGGGCCGACGCGGTGCACCAGCTGATCATCGACGACGAGCTGCGGCGGGCCGGAGTCCGGCGGCCGAGCAACCAGATCGGCATCGGGTGGGCCGGCCCGACCATCGTGCACGCGGGCACCGAGGAGCAGAAGCAGCGCTATCTGCTGCCGATCCTCGCCGGCGAGGAGATCTGGTGCCAGCTGTTTTCCGAGCCGGGGGCCGGGTCGGACCTCGCCGGGCTGTCGACCCGCGCGGTGCGCGACGGCGACGAGTGGGTCGTCAACGGCCAGAAGGTCTGGACCTCCGGGGCCCACGTGTCGAAGTTCGGCATCCTGCTCGCCCGCACCGACCCCGACGCGCCGAAGCACCGCGGCATCACCTACTTCATCTGCCCGATGGACACCCCGGGCGTGACCGTGCGGCCGCTGATCGAGATGACCGGCGAGCACCTGTTCAACGAGGTGTTCTTCGACGACGTGCGGCTCCCGGCCGCCAACGTCGTCGGCGAGGTCAACGACGGCTGGGCGCTGGCGAAGGTGACGCTCGGCAACGAGCGGGTCTCGCTGTCGTCGGGCGGGGTGCTGTGGGGCCAGGGCCCCACGGCGTACGACCTGGTCGACGTCGTGCGCGCCCAGGGCGGCGCCGGCGACGACGAGCTGCGGCGGCGGGTGGCGCAGATGTACGTGCACGCCGAGGTGCTGCGCACGATCCGGCTGCGCATGCTCGCGGCGTCGGTCACCGGCAAGCCGCCGGGTCCGGAGGCGTCGGTGCGCAAGGTGCTCGCCGACGAGCACGGCCAGGAGGTGATGGACCTCGCCCGTGACCTCGCCGGCGGCAACGGCGTGCTGCACGGCGCGGGGCCGCTCGGCGCCGACGGCTCGGCGTGGTCCTACGGGTTCCTGTTCGCCCGCGCCCTGACGATCGGCGGCGGCACCGGCGAGGTGCAGCGCAACATCCTGGCCGAGCGGGTGCTCGGGTTGCCGCGCGACATCGACGTCGAGGCGGGCAAGACGTGGGCAGAGAGCCGGCGGGGGGCCTGAGCCGTGGAGCTGGAGCAGTTCACCGTCACCGAGGAGCAGCAGGCGCTGCGCGACTCCGTGCGCCGCTTCCTCGAGCAGCGGTCGCCCGAGGCCGAGGTGCGCCGGGTGATGGCCACCGACGAGGGCTACGACGCGGCGCTGTGGCGCGACCTCGCAGCGCTCGGCGTGTGCGGGCTCGCGATCCCGGAGGAGTACGGCGGGAGCGGGGCCGGCTGGCAGGAGACGGCCGTCGTCGTCGAAGAGCTCGGACGGGCTCTGCTGCCGTCGCCGTTCTTCCCCTCGGCGGTGCTCTCGGTCGCCGCGCTGCTCGCCGGTGACGACGGCGCGCGCAAGGAGTGGCTGCCCTCCATCGCGGACGGGTCGACCATCGCGACCCTTGCCGTGGCCGAGGAGTCCGGCTCGTGGGACCTCGACGCGGTCGCGTTGGCGGCGCGCCGCGACGGCGATGCCTGGCGGCTCGACGGCGTCAAGTCGCTGGTGCCCTTCGGCCGGGCGGCACAGCTGCTGCTGGTGGCTGCCCGCGCCGGTGACGGGCTCGGGCTGTTCGCCGTCGCCGGCGACGCCGATGGGCTGTCGCTGTCCGCGCAGCGCCCGCTCGACCCGACGAGCCGGTTCGCGCGCCTGGAGCTCTCCGGCGTGACGGCACGTCGTGTCGGCGACGAGGCCGCAGTGCGGCGGGCCCTCGACGTCGGCGCGGTGCTGCTCGGCGCCGAGCAGGTCGGCGGGGCACGCCGTACGTTGGAGATCGCCTCGGGCTACGCGCGCACCCGCACGCAGTTCGGCCGGCCGATCGGCGGCTTCCAGGCGGTCAAGCACAAGTGCGCCGACATGCTCCTGCGCACCGAGTCGGCCGCGTCGCTCGCGGCCTACGGCGCGTGGGTCGCGGACCGCCCCGGCGAGGACCTGTCGACGGTGGCGCCGACCGTGAAGTCGTTCTGCTCGGAGGCGTCCCTGTTCTGCGCCGCGACCAACATCCAGGTGCACGGCGGTATCGGCTTCACCTGGGAGCACCCGGCGCACCTGTACTTCAAGCGGGCCAAGACCAGCGAGCTGCTCTTCGGCAGCCCGTCGCAGCACCTGCTCCGGCTCGCCGACGCGTTGGGCGTCTGACTGTCTGTTCTGCCGCCGGGTGGGCCTCGTGGAGAGCGTTTGACGAGCCGTCGTACGCCGAGCGCGACGGGCAGTCAGGTGTCGAACTCGAGGTGCAGCCGGGAGAGGCCGCGGAGCACGATGTTGTCCTTGTAGGCCATCGGCTGCGGGTCGCCGGCCGCGAGCCGCGGGTTGCGCAACCGCCGTGCCATCCGCGGCAGCACGACCTGGCCCTCCATCCGCGCCAGCGGCGCGCCCAGGCAGAAGTGGATGCCGCTGCCGAAGGCCAGGTGCCGTGCGTCCGCGCGCGTCGGGTCGAAGCGCAACGGGTCGCTGAACTGCCGCGGGTCACGGTTGGCGGCGGCCAGCGCCAGCACCATGACGCCGCCCTCGGCGACGTCGTGGCCGCCGACCGTCATCGGGGCGCCGGCCACCCGCATCGTCATCTGCACCGGCGGGTCGTAACGCAGCACTTCCTCGACGAAGCCCTCCGCCAGCTCGGGCGTCGATGCGAGCTGCGCCTGCGCCTGCGGGTGGCGCAGCATCGCCAGCATGCCGTTGCCGATGAGGCTCACCGTGGTCTCGTGACCGGCGATGAGGAGCAGCATGCAGGTGGAGATCAGCTCCTCGTTGGACAGCCGGTCGCCCTCGGCCTCGACCGCGACCAGGGCGCTGATCAGGTCCTCGCGCGGGCGTGCCCGGCGCTCGTCGGCGAGCGCGCCGACGTAGGCGCGGAAGTCATCCGCCGAGGATCGGATCTGCCGGAACTCCTCGCCACCCGGGACCGACAGCGTGCTGTCGAGGCTGCGGGCCAGCACGTGCGACCAGCCGGCGAAGGTGTCGCGGTCACCCTTCGGCACGCCGAGCATCTCGCTGATGACCGCGACCGGCAGCGGGTAGGCGATGTCCTCCACCACCTCGATCCGGCCGCGCGCCACGGCCGTGTCGAGCATCTCGGCCGCCAGCCGCTCGACCCAGGGCCGCAGCCCTTCGACCGTACGGCGGGTGAAGGCCTTGCTGACCAGCCGGCGCAGCCGTGTGTGGTCGGGGGGGTCCATGAAGAGGAAGACCCGGCCCCGGCGGTTCTCCGCGCGCTGCTCCTCCGACAGCGCCGGCGAGATCAGCTGCTGGAAGAGGGCGGCCTTCTCGCGGTCGACGCTCGAGGCCGGGTCGGTGATCACCTGGAAGCACTCGTCGTAGGTCGGGAAGAGCGCGAACAGCCCGTCGGGGGCGACGATCGGCCCCTCGTCGAGCATCCGTTGGTAGGCCGGGTAGGGGTCGGCGATGTCGTCGATCCCGAGCAGGTCGGTGGCCGAGAACGTCACCTCGCCCTCGGCGGGCGCGCTCATGCGGCGGCGGTTGCGCGGGCGATCGCGTGCTGGACGAACCGCGCCAACCGCGCGTTGACGTCGTCGTGGTGCTCGAAGTGCACCATGTGGCCCGCGTCCGGGTAGACGACGAGCTCCGCGTCGGGCAGCAGCTGGGCCATCGTCCGGCTGTGCGCCTCGGGGCAGAGGGCGTCCTTGCCGCCGGCCACGATGAGCACCGGAATCTCCCGGAACGCCGCCAGCGCGGCCCCGCGGTCGTGGTTCTCGAAGGTGTAGTAGAAGTCGGCGACCGTGTCGGCCGAGCAGTCGGCGGTCAGCTGCGCGACGAAAGAGACCTGAGCCGCTGAGGGGTTGGTCCCGAACAGGAGCCGGCGGGTGCCGGCGGCCGACGGTGCGGGCGGCTTCTTGCCCGCCGCGGCCTGCCGGCGCCGCCGCTCGTTGAGGCGTGGCAGTGCCCAGCGCACGAGGGGCACCAGTGGGGCCGGCAGCCCGTGGGTCACCTCGGCCAGCCCGCCCGACGACGTGCCGACCAGGGCGACGCCGGCGACGCGCTCGCGCACCAGGTCGGGGTACTGCTCGGCGAACGCCATCAACGTCATGCCGCCCATCGAGTGACCGCCGAGGACCAGCGGACCCGTGGGCGCGCACTGGGCGATCACCTGGGCGAGGTCGTGCCCGAGCTGCTCGATGGTGGCGGTGCCGTGAGGCGAGGCGTCGGAGCGGCCGTGCCCGCGGTGGTCGTAGACGAGCACCCGCGCGGGGACGTCGATCTCCTCCGCAAGATGCCTCGCCTGGTAGTGCCAGGCGTGCCGGTGGTGGGTGTAGCCGTGGGCGAGGACGACGGTGACCGGCGCGTCGTCCGGCCCGAGCTCCTCGACGTGCAGGCGTACGCCGTCCGAGGTCGTGACGGTCAGCTCGCGGCCGTGCAGGCTGCCGAGGCCGTGGTCGGCTGCCGGATCGGGACCCGGGTCGCCGCGGCGGAGGGACGCGGCGATTCCGGCGGTGGCGGCCGCGGCGGCGGCGCCGGCGAGGAGACGGGTGGTGGTGCGGGCAGGCGGCATCGAAGGCTCCTGGCGGGGAGGGGATGCTGCGGACGCTAGGTACCTACTGACTTCGAGTCAACAAAGGTGGTCGACGTCACAGGTAGAGGCCGGTGCCCCCGTCGGTCAGCCGCTCCGATGCCACGGCGTGGATGTCGCGCTCGCGCAGCAGGACGTAGTCGTCGCCGTGCAGCTCGACCTCGGCCCGGTCCTCCGGGTCGAAGAGGACCCGATCGTCGAGCTCGACGCTGCGCACGTTGCTGCCGACCGCGACCACCCGCGCCCAGGCCAGGCGCTTGCCCATCTTCGCGGTCGCCGGGATCACGATGCCGGCAGACGAGCGGCGCTCACCGGATTCGGAGTCGAGGCACACGAGCACCCGGTCGTGCAGCATCCGCACCGGCAGCTTCTGCCCGAATCGCGCCCGCGCGGCGTCGCTCGCTGCCTCCGTCACGTCTAGCAGGGTAGAGGGGGCGGGTCAGCCCAGGAGCGGCAGGAGCTGCGGCCAGGTCGCGGCGAAGCCCGGATGCAGGGTGAGCCCGCCGACGTCTTCCGTGGCGAACCAGCGCACGTCGGTGCTCTCCGCGCTGCAGGGGGCGCAGGCGAGCCGCTCGCCGCAGTCGGCGAGCACCGTCGTGTAGCTCCACGCGCCGTGGTCGTCGGCCAGCTCGCCGGTCACCCGTACGGCCGCGAGGTCGACGGTGACCTCCTCGGACACCTCGCGCAGCGCTGCCTGGACCGCTGACTCGCCGCGCGCCATCGCGCCGCCGGGCACGCCCCAGGTCCCGCCGTGGTGGCTCCACCAGGCGCGGTGCTGCAGCAGCACCCAGCAGGTGCCGCCGGGGTCGAGGTGGTGCAGCAGCAGGCCGGCGGCGCCGTGCCGGCCCCAGTGGCGATGGCCGCGCCGGCAGCGAGTCCATCCGTCACCGTCGAGCAGCACGACGCCGAGTGTGGCCCAGAGCGTGGTCGCGCGTCAGTCGAGGTAGGCGCGCAGCGGTTCGGCGTTGCCGCTGCGGCGCAGCTGCTTGATCGTGTCGCGCTCGATCTGGCGGACCCGTTCGCGGGTCAGCCCGAGCTCGTTGCCGACCTCCGCCAGCGTGCGCGTGCGGCCGTCGAAGACGCCGTAGCGCAGCGACATGACCGTCGCCGAACGCTCGGGCAGGGTCGCCAGCAGCTCACCCAGCCGGCGCTGCATGTCGTGGTACTCCACCGCGGTCGTCGCGGCGAGCGTGTCGGAGTCCTCGATGAGGTCGCCGAGCTGGGTGTCGCCGGTGTCACCGACCGGCGCCTCCAGGCTCACGGTGTCCTGGCCGTAGCCGAGGATCTCCTCGATCTTCTCCGCGGTCGTGCCGAGCTGCGTGGCGATCTCCTCGAACGTCGGCGGGCGGCCGAGCTGCTGGTCGAGGTGGCGGCGCATGCGCACCGCCTTGTTGATCTGCTCGACCATGTGCACCGGCACGCGGATCGTGCGGCCCTGGTCGGCGATCGCCCGCTGCAGCGCCTGGCGGATCCACCACGTCGCGTAGGTCGAGAACTTGTAGCCCTTGGCGTAGTCGAACTTCTCGACCGCGCGCACCAGACCGATGTTGCCCTCCTGCACGAGGTCGAGCAGCGTGAGCCCCTTGCCCTGGTAGCGCTTGGCCAGCGAGACGACCAGGCGCAGGTTGGCCTCGAGCAGGTGCCGCTTCGCCCGCTCGCCGTCGGCGAACAGCAGCCGCAGCTCGTCGCGGCGCTTCTTGGAGATCTTGGGCGACTCGCCGGCCTGGGCCCGGCGCAGCAGCTCGTGGGCGTAGACGCCGGCCTCGATGCGCTTGGAGAGCTCGACCTCCTGCTCGGCGTTGAGCAGCGCGACCTTGCCGATGTCGGTCAGGTAGAGCCGGACCAGGTCGGTGGTCGGCGCCTCCTCGTCGAGCGACGGCTCGTTGACGTCGTCGTCGTGCGCGACGACCTCGTCGACGATGTCGTCGTCTTCGACAACGGCCAGGGCAGGCGGGGTCATGGTTCGTACACCTCGGAATCGATGAAGCCTCGAGGTGAGGCGGTGTGCATTCGGTCGGCTAGGCCTGATCCGCGGCGTCCGCGGCGACCCGTCATGGTCGATAACGTGCTATGCGCTCGCGGTGTTCCCGCTGCGCCGACCGACCGGGTGACGAGAAGACCATACCGTGGTGTCCGTGATGGACGTGCCGCGGGACCGGTTCGAGGAGCTCGTGGGGGAGGCCCTCGACGGGATTCCGGCCGAGCTCGCCCGGCTCATGGACAACGTCGCGGTGTTCGTCGAAGAGTCCTCGGCGGATCCGCACCTGCTCGGCCTCTACGAGGGCGTGCCGCTGACCTCGCGCACCCATGACTACGCGGGCGTGCTGCCCGACCGCATCACGATCTACCGGGTGCCGATCCTCCGGATCTGCTCGACCGAGGCGGGCGTGGTCGACGAGGTGCGCACGACGGTCGTGCACGAGGTGGCCCACCACTTCGGCATCGACGACGACCGGCTCGACGAGCTCGGCTACTGACGGCGCCGCGGGCGGGTCAGGCGCGGATGCTGCTGCCGTCGGCGTCGATCGCGTCGGCGTCGCCGTCGTCGAACCAGTGCCCGTGCTCGCCGAGGTAGCGGAAGTGGGCCTGCGATCCGGCCTGCAACGTCACCGACACGCTGCGGGTGCCGTTGGCGCGCCGGGCCAGCACGTGCTTGCCGGGGGTCCAGTCGTTGAAGTCGCCGACGACGGAGACGCTGCCTGCGGGTTCGGACTGCGGGAGGGAGAACGTGACCTTGACCTCACCGGTCTTGGCGACACGGGTACGACGGATCACCGGATTGCTCCATGCTGCTGTGCGGGATGTGCCGCAGACAGCCTGCAGCATGCCCAGGCGTTCTGTCCCCGATTGACCGAAACTCGGTCCGGTGCGGGCCCGCCACCGCAGCTCTCGGAACGGTGAGCCGCCGCCTTCCCCGTGATCCTCCACTGGCATGCTGGCCGCCATGCCCGACGTGTCCATCCGTGCCGAGGGCCTGGTCAAGCACTTCGGGAGCGTCCACGCGCTGGACGGCGTCGACCTCGAGGTGGCCACCGGGACCGTGCTCGGCCTGCTCGGTCCCAACGGCGCCGGCAAGACGACCTGCGTGCGCATTCTCACGACGTTGCTGCGTCCCGACGCCGGCCGTGCCGAGGTGGCCGGCGTCGACGTGGCGCACGACCCCGACGGCGTACGCCGCCGCATCGGCCTGGCGGGGCAGTACGCCGCGGTCGACGAGAACCTCACCGGCCTCGAGAACCTCTTCATGGTGGGCCGGCTCAACCACCTGCCGAAGGACGTGTCGCGTCGTCGTGCCGCGGAGCTGCTGGCCCGGTTCGACCTCGCGGACGCCGGCGACCGCACGGTCAAGACGTACTCCGGCGGGATGCGCCGCCGGCTCGACCTCGCGGCCGCCCTCGTCAACAACCCGCCGGTGCTCTTCCTCGACGAGCCGACGACCGGGCTCGACCCGCGCAGCCGCACCTCCCTGTGGGGCGTCATCGACGACCTCGTCGCGGAAGGGACCACCCTGCTCCTGACGACGCAGTACCTCGAGGAGGCCGACCGGTTGGCCGACCGCATCGCGGTCGTCGACCACGGCCGGGTCATCGCCGAGGGCACGGCGACCGAGCTGAAGGCCGACTACGGGTCGACCGTCGTCGAGATCGAGATCGCCCGGCTGCGCGACGCCGGCAAGGCGCGCCGGGCACTGGCGGCGGTCGGGCACGTGCGCGACGGCAACGACAGGCGCAAGGTGCGGGTCACCCTCGAGGAGGGCGCCCGCGGGCTGGTCGAGGTGGTGCGCGCACTCGACGGTGCCGACGTGCAGGTCACCGACCTGGACGTGCACGAGCCGAGCCTCGACGACGTGTTCCTGTCGCTCACCGGGCGCACCGCGACCGACGAGGAAGAGACCGAGCCGGAGGCCAAGGCCTCATGAGCATCGCCGCGCCCGCCCGGGGCTGGAACGGTTCGCTGCGGTGGGCCGTCTCCGATGCGCTCACCATCACCTGGCGCAACCTGCTCGGCATCACCCGGATCCCCGAGCTGGTCGTCTTCTCGTTCGTGCAGCCGGTGATGTTCGTGCTGCTGTTCCGTTACGTCTTCGGCGGGGCGATCAACGTGCCGGGGGCGTCGTACGTCGACTTCCTGATGCCCGGCATCTTCGTGCAGACGGTCATGTTCGGTGGCGTGCAGACCGGTATCGGGCTGGCCGAGGACCTCAACAAGGGGCTCATCGAGCGCTTCCGGTCGTTGCCGATGGCGCGCTCGGCCGTGCTCGCGGGGCGCACGCTCGCCGACGTCGTCCGCAACGTGTTCGTCGTCATCATCATGATCGTCGTCGGCTTCGCGGTCGGCTTCCGGGTGCACACGTCGTGGTGGCAGTTCGTCTTCGCGATGCTGCTGCTGATCTTCGTCGGCTATGCGTTCAGCTGGGTGATGGCGATCGTCGGGCTGTCGGTGGGCAACGCCGAGAGCGCGCAGGCTGCGGCGTTTCCGCTGATCTTCCCGTTCGTCTTCGCGTCCAGTGCGTTCGTGCCGACGCAGACGATGCCGAGCTGGCTCGCGGCGTTCGCCAACCACCAGCCGGTGAGCTACACGGTCGACGCGGTCCGCGACCTCGTCCTCGGCGGTCCGACCGCCACCGATGTCTGGGTGACGATCGCCTACGCGGCCGGGATGCTCGCGATCTTCGGACCGCTGGCGGTACGCCGCTACCGCCGCGCGGTCAGCTGACCTGGGGCAGGACCGTCTCGGCGAGCAGGTCGAGGTGATCGAGGTCGGCCAGGTCCAGCACCTGCAGATAGGCACGCTGCACGCCGACCTCCGCGAAGCGGCCGAGCGTGTCGACCACCTGCGCCGGGGTGCCGCCGAGCCCGTTGGCCGCCACCTCGTCGGGCTCGCGGCCGATCGCCTTCGCTCGCCGCGCGGCCTGGGCGTCGTCGCGGCCGCAGGCGACGACGAGCGCCACCGACCAGACGAGTGACGCCGGGTCGCGGCCGGCTTCCGCGCAGGCCGCCCGCACCCGCTCGAACTGGGTCCGGGTCTGCTCCAGCGACGGGAACGGCACGTTGTACTCGGCGGCGTAGCGCGCGGCCAGCCGGGGCGTTCGGTGCGCGCCGTGCCCGCCGATGACGATCGGCGGGTGTGGAGCCTGGACGGGCTTGGGCAGCGCGGGGGAGTCCTGGACCGCGTAGTGGCTGCCGTCGTAGGAGAAGCTCTCGCCGACCGGCGTACGCCACAGGCCGGTGATGACGTCGAGCTGCTCCTCGAGCCGTTCGAAGCGTTCGCCCAGCGGCGGGAACGGGATGCCGTAGGCGTGGTGCTCGGCGTCGTACCAGCCGGTGCCGATGCCCAGCTCGACCCGGCCGCCGCTCATGGCGTCGACCTGCGCGACGGCGATCGCGAGCGGCCCGGGCAGCCGGAACGTGCTCGACGTGACCAGCGTGCCGAGCCGGATTCGCGAGGTCTCCCGGGCCAGCCCGCCCAGCGTCACCCAGGCGTCGGTGGGGCCGGGCAACGGGTCGACGCCACCCATGTGCAGGAAGTGGTCGGAGCGGAAGAACGCGTCGAACCCGCACTCCTCGGTCGACCGGGCGACGGCGAGCAGCTCGTCGTAGCTCGCGCCCTGCTGGGGCTCGGTGAAGATGCGCAGCTGCATCCGCGGGCTACTCGAGGTAGTCGCGCAGCTTTTGCGACCGGCTGGGGTGGCGCAGCTTCGACAGGGTGCGGGCCTCGATCTGGCGGATCCGCTCCCGGGTCAGGCCGAACTCCTTGCCGATCTCGTCGAGCGTGCGCGGTTGGCCGTCGGTCAGGCCGAAGCGCAGGCTCACGACGGCCGCCTCCCGCGGAGGCAGCGTGCGCAGGATGTCCTGCAGCTCCTCCTGCAGCAGGCCGAACGTCACGACCTCGGCGGCGACCGGCGCGTCGGTGTCCTCGATGAAGTCGCCGAGGACGGAGTCGGCCTCGTCGCCGACGGTGGTCTCGAGCGAGACCGGGTCACGCGCGTAGCCCTGGATCTCGAGGATCTTGTCGGGCTCCATGTCGAGCTCGGCGGCGAGCTCGTCGGGCGTGGGCTCGCGACCGAGGTCCTGCAGCATCTGCCGCTGCACCCGGGTCAGCTTGTTGATCTGCTCGACCATGTGCACGGGGATGCGGATCGTGCGCGCCTGGTCGGCCATCGCGCGCGTGATCGCCTGGCGGATCCACCAGGTGGCGTAGGTGGAGAACTTGTAGCCCTTGGTGTAGTCGAACTTCTCGACCGCCCGGATCAGGCCGAGGTTGCCCTCCTGGATCAGGTCGAGGAAGGCCATGCCGCGCCCGGTGTAGCGCTTGGCCAGCGACACGACGAGGCGCAGGTTCGCCTCGAGCAGGTGGTCCTTCGCCCGGCTGCCGTCGGCCTCCACCCAGAGGAGGTCCCGCTTGAGGGCCGGCGTCAGCTTGGTCTCGCCGGCCTCGGACTGGCGCAGCTTCTCGGCGGCGAACAGGCCGGCCTCGATGCGCTTGGCGAGCTCGACCTCCTGCTCGGCATTGAGAAGCGCGACGCGGCCGATCTCCTTGAGATAGGCGCGCACGAGGTCGGTCGACGGGGCGACTTCGTCCTCGACCGCGACGAACGCGGTGTCCTCCTCCTCGTCGTCCTCCTCGGCGGCGGCTTCGAGGACCCCCTCCTCGGGCTCCTCCGACTCGTCGCTCCCCGCCGCTTCGGCCTTCGCCGGTGCGGCCTCGCCGGCCGGCTCGCCCTTGGCCTTCGCGGACTTCGACTTGGCCGGTTTCGACGGGGTCTCCGTGGTCTTCGCCTCCGTCTGCTCGGCCGGGCCGGTCTTCGCGCGGCTCTTCGCAGGCGCGGGCTTCTTGCCGCCGCGCTGGGCGGGGGCCTCGGCCTCGCCGTCGACCACGAGCTCGACTCCCTCGGCGGACAGCTCGCGCATGATGCGCTTGGCCCGGGTCGCTGCCACACCGGCCTGGTCGAACGCCGCGCGCAGCTCGGTCATGGACAGGCGTCCTCGCTTACGGCCCCGGGCGAGCAGGTCGTCAACGGTGGATGCTGCGTCCGAGGACGCAGCGGCGGTGCTGGCGATGGTCACGGACAACCTTTCGCGTCGGGCGTGATCCGGCGCGCCGGCGCGTGCCAGGGAAGGGAGCTCGGCACCGGCTCAGGGGGCTTACCTGCGCATGGTAATTCGGATCGCGCCACGTTGCATCCCCCGATCAGCGCGCGGAGCGGTCGGCGTGACCCTCACCGGTCGCGGTGACGGCGACCTCCGGCATCACGACGACGACCACCGTCGCCGAGTCGACGTGCTCCAGCACGTGTTCGACGGTGTGCCCGAGGAACGGTCGGCCGCCGACCCGCCGCACCGTCGCGCCGATGACCACGAGGTCGGGGCGCACCTCTTCCACCGCCGCCTCGATCTCCTCGCCCGCGGTACCCCGGCGCACCATCGGTTCGGCGGCGATGTCGTGCTCGTCCGCCACCGCGAGCGCGTCGACGAGCACCGCCGTGACCGCGCCCTCGGTCACCGTCCCGGCACCGCCCTCGCTCGTCGGCGCGCCGGTGGACTCCCCGCCCGGCCTGGTCTGCACGTGCAGCACGGTCACCGTCGCGCCCGTACGCCGGCTGATCGTGTGCGCTACCTCCTGACCTGCCCGGGAGGCGCTCGACCCCGCAACGGGGGTCAGGATTCGCCGGAACCGGCCGGTGAGCGACAGACCCGACTCGTGGGCCTGGCGCGCGCGGCGTACGACGAGGACCGGGATCGGGCTGTAGCTGAGCAGACCCTCGACGGTCTCGGGCAGCAGACGCTCCGGGCTCGGTGACTCGACCGCCCCGAGCGCCATGACGCCGTAACCGAGGTTGGCCTCCGCGAGGATCGCGTCGAGCACGTCGTTCTCGTCCACGTGCTGCTGGCGCACCTCGCGGCCGGACGGCAGGTCGAGCATCGGGCGCACGTCGGGCACCTGCCCATCGGTGCCGATCGAGAGCACGGTCAGCTCGGAGGAGTCGGGCCAGGCCGCGTCGAGCACCCGCGCGGCGACCAACGAGTTGAGGCTGCCGCGGCTCGGCAGCAGCAGCCGCTGGCCGCGGACGATGACGTTGGCCTCGAGCTCGCGCTCGCGGTCGAGACGCTCGCGCTCCTCGGCGGTACCGGCCCACCCGCGGACGGTGGCACGCACGAGCGGCGCGACGGTGAGGGTCGTCACGATCGCGGTGAGGATGATGATCGTGTAGGCGCCGGTCGAGAAGATGCCGAGCGAGAGGCCGGCGGAGCCGATGATGACCTGCATCGCGCCTCGCCCGTTGAGCATGAACGCCAGCGCGCTGTTCTCCCGGGGGGTGAGCCGGGCCACCACCCCGCCGGCGAAGCTCCCGGCGTACTTCGTCAGCGCCGCGACGCCGAGCAGCGCCAGGAAGCTGTAGCCGATCCGGGGTGTCATCAGCGTCGTGAGGTCGACCTGCAGGCCGGCGGTGGCGAAGTAGAGGGGGGCGAACAGCGCGTCGGTCATGTCCTGCAGGCCCTTGAGCGCCTGCGACTGCTGGAACCGCGACCGGCCCAGCGCCATGCCGGCCAGGAAGGCCCCGAGGGCGGCGTCGACCCGCAGCGCCTCCGTCGCGGCGGCGATCGCGAACACCGTGACGAAGCACACCGCGAGCGACCCCGCGACGTTCGGCCCTTCACGGCGGACCAGGCGCAGCATCGCGTCGATCGAGCGCTGGCCGACGAGCACGAGCAGCCCGACGATGACGACCAGGCCGAGCAGTGGGACGGCCAGGCCCGACAGGCCGTCGCCGCCGACGAGGGCCGCCGCGAGGGCGAGCATGAGGAAGCCGAAGACGTCGTTGAGCGTGGCGGCGGCGATGCCGAGCTGGCCGAAGTTGCGCCGCCCCATCTCCAGCTCGCTCACGATGCGCGCGATGACCGGCAGCGACGAGGCGCCCAGACCGCCCGCGAGCAGCACCGCGAACGCGGTACGCCCCGTGCTGTCGCCCATGAGCTCGGCCGGCACCACGTAGCCCGCGACCAGGCCGGCGATCAGCGGGAGCAGGATGCTGCCGCCGGTGACCGCCCCGGCGGCACGCCCGAGCGAGCGGATGAGCGGCAGGTCGGTCTCCGCGCCCAGCACGACCAGGAGGATCAGCAGGCTCGCGCTCGACACGGCGAGCAGCAGCCGGGGCTCGTAGCCGGTCGCCGGCAGGAACCAGTGGAACCCGCCCGGCCACAGCTGGCCGAACACCGACGGCCCGAGCCCCAGCCCCGCCAGCAGCGACCCGACCACCGCCGGCTGGCCGAGCCTGCGGGCCAGCGCCCCGAGGAGGTGCGCGGCGATGAGCAGGGCGGCGATCTGCGTCCACAGGACCAGCGAGACGTGCCCCGCGATGGTCATGTGCGGCACAGCCGATCAGTCTCCTCACGAGTGATGTCGAAACGCGGGGCAGACTGCCTGCATGTCCTCGCCACCGACGTTGGTGCTCGGCCCCATGCTGCGGCACGCCGGCGAGACCGACGCGACCGTCTGGGTCGAGACCTCGGCCCGCTGCACCGTCGGCGTGCTCGGCCACGAGGCTCCCACCTTCGAAGTCTGCGGACACCACTACGCGCTGGTCGAGATCGGCGGCCTGGCCCCGGGCAGCGCAACGACCTACGACGTGCGCCTCGACGGGCACCTCGTCTGGCCGCCGGAGGGCTACGACTACCCGACGCCGCGGATCCGCACCGTCGCCCGGTCGCGGCCGTTCCGGCTGGTGTGGGGGTCCTGCCGCACGGCGCTGCCGCACCATCCGCCCTACACGTGGTCCCCGACCCGCGACGAGCGGGGCCGCGAGCAGGACGCCCTGTGGGCTTTGGCGGAGGGCATGCGGCACGAGGATCCCGAGACGTGGCCCGATGCGTTGTTCTTCGCGGGCGACCAGGTCTACGCCGACGACACCGTGTCGCCGCAGACGCTGGAGTTCGCCCGCCGCCGCCGTGACACCGCCCGGCCGCCGGGCAGGCAGGTCTACGACTTCCCGGAGTACTGCGTGCTCTACCGGGAGTCGTGGAGCTACCCGACGATCCGATGGCTGCTGTCGACGGTCCCGTCGACGATGATCTTCGATGACCACGACGTGCACGACGACTGGAACACCTCGGGGGCGTGGCGCGCCCAGATGCGTCGCACGGACTGGTGGCAGGAGCACATCGAGAGCGCCTTGATGAGCTACTGGATCTACCAGCACATCGGCAACCTGCCGCGCCACGAGCTGGCCGACGACGAGGTCTTCCGAGCGGTCCGTGACTGCGCGAGCGACGCCGGCGACCTCCTCCGCGACTTCGCCGCGCGGGCCGAGGTGGAGGACGACGGGCGCAAGCACGCGCGCTGGAGCTACGCCCGCGACTTCGGTGCCGTCCGGCTGGTGGTCGTCGACTCCCGCGCGGGACGGGTCGTCGAGGGCGACGTGCGCGAGATGATCGACGAGGAGGAGTGGCGCTGGCTCGAGGAGCAGCTCGCCGGCGAGGTCGAGCACCTGCTGGTCGCCACCTCGCTGCCCGTGCTGCTGCCGATCGGCCTGCACCACGTCGAGGCCTGGAACGAAGCGGTCTGCGCCGGTGCCTGGGGACGGCGGGCGGCGGGTCTCGGCGAGAAGGTGCGCCAGGCGCTCGACCTCGAGCACTGGGCGGCCTTCGAGTCGTCGTTCCGCCGGCTGGCCGGGTTGCTCCAGCGGGTGACGACGGGCGCCGACGGTCCCGTCCCGCGTTCGGTGACGTTGCTGTCCGGCGACGTGCACTTCAGCTATGTCGCCGACGCGTCGTTCCGTGACGGGCCGGCCGCGCGCTGCCCCGTCCACCAGATCGTGTGCTCGCCGATCCGCAACGCGCTGCCGCGCTACGTCCGGCACGGCGAGCGGTTCGCCCGCAGCCGGGTCGGCCGGTGGTTCGGCCGCACGCTGTCGCGAGCGGCGGGCGTCCCGACGCCGCCGCTGCAGTGGGAGATGACCTCGGGGCCGTGGTTCGACAACATGATCTCCACGGTGCAGGCCGATGGAGCGGCCCTGTCGGTGGCCTTCGACATGGCACCCCCAGGTCAGGGGGTGCCCGAGCTGCACCGGGTGCTCGACCGGCGACTCGCCTAGAGGTCGACCGCGACGTACTTGGTCGCGACGTACTCCCCGATGCCTTCGGCCCCGCCCTCGCGGCCGAACCCGGAGTGCTTGACGCCGCCGAACGGTGCTGCCGGGTTGGAGACCATGCCGCGGTTGAGGCCGACCATGCCCGCCTCCACCCGCTCGGCGACCCGCAGCGCGCGGCGCAGGTCGTTGGTGAAGACATAGGCGACCAGGCCGTAGTCGGTGCCGTTGGCCTGCCGCAGCGCCTCGTCCTCGGTGGCGAAGCGGTAGACGGGGGCGACCGGTCCGAAGATCTCCTCGCGGTACATCTGCGCCGACTCGTCCACGCCGGCCAGCACCGTCGGCTCGTAGAAGGACCCGGGTCCGTCGACGGCCGACCCGCCGGTGACGGCCTGCGCCCCTCGGCGTACGGCGTCGTCGACGAGGTCGCTCACCTTGTGCCGCTGGTCGTCGTCGATGAGCGGCCCGACCTCGACGCCGGTCTCGGTGCCGCGGCCGACGCGCATGGCGGCCAGCTTCTCGGCGAGCCGGCTCGTGAACTCATCGGCCACGGGCTCGTGCACGTGGAAGCGGTTGGCCGCGACGCAGGACTCGCCCATGTTGCGCATCTTCGCGATGACGGCCTGGTCGACCGCGTGGTCGATGTCGGCGTCGTCGAACACGAGGAAAGGCGCGTTGCCGCCGAGCTCCATCGAGACCCGCAGCAGGTTCTCGGACGCCCCGGCCATCAGCGCACGACCGACCGGTGTGGAGCCGGTGAAGGACAGCTTGCGCAGCCGCGGGTCGGCGAGCAGCGGCTCGGAGATCGTGCGCGCCGACGCGCCGGTGACGACGTTGAGGACACCGGGTGGCAGTCCCGCATCGGCAAGCACGGCGGCGAGGGCGAGCGATGACAACGGGGTCAGCTGTGCCGGCTTGAGCACCATCGTGCAGCCGGCGGCGACCGCCGGGCCGACCTTACGGGTGCCCATGGCCAGCGGGAAGTTCCACGGTGTGATCAGCAGGCACGGCCCGACCGGCTGCTTCATCGTGAGCAGGCGGCCGTCGCCGGAGGGGTTGGTCGACCAGCGGCCGTCGATGCGCACCGCCTGCTCGGCGAACCAGCGGAAGAACTCGGCGGCGTAGGCCACCTCGGCTCGCGACTGGTCGAGGGGCTTGCCCATCTCCAAGGTCATGAGCAGGGCGAGGTCAGCCATGCGCTCCTGCAGCAGTTCCCAGGCCCGCCGCAGGATCTCGCCGCGCTCCCGTGGCGGCGTGGCGGCCCAGCCCGCCTGCGCGTCGCAGGCGGCATCGAGTGCTGCCATGGCGTCCTCCCCGCCGCCGTCGGCCACCTCGCAGAGCGCGTCGCCGGTTGCCGGGTCGCGGACGGTGAAGGAGCCGCCGCCGGCGGCCTCGCGCCACCTGCCGTCGACGAAGAGCCCCGTCGGGACGTCGTCCAGAACCTGCTTCTCCCGCGCGCTGTCGGCCATGCCCCTCGCCTACCCATCGTCGGCGGCCAGCTGCTCGATCGAACTCCCCTCCTCCATACGACACGCCGTGTCAACCGTTGATGGAGGGACTCTCGGCCCTGGGAGTCGGCGGCTCAGCGGGTCGTCGAGGTGGCGCGGCTCAGCCCCTCGTGTAGGTGAACAGCATCATCTGCGTCGCGTAGCCGACCAGCGTGCCGTGCTCGTCCCAGAGGGTGGTTTCGGCGGATGCCCAGCCGTCGTCGGCCCAGCGGGCGCGGTCGTGCGCCAGGAGCCACTCGGTGCGCAGCGGCTCGAAGAGGTGGATGGTCAAGTCGGCACTCGGCGCGAACCACTGGTCGTCGTCGCGCCCCAGACGCTCGCCGATGCAGCCGGGCATGCGGTCGGCCAGCGTGAGCACGCCGAGCGGGTCGAGGCTGCCGTCGTCGAGCCGGGGCGGGTCGAGGAAGCGGTACCACGTGGCCACGTCCGAGGTGGTCGGCTCGTAGTCCTCCCAGGGGGCGTGGCCGAGAGCCGGCCGGCCCTCCACTCGGGTCCAGAACGGCGACGGCTCGTGCCGCTCCACCCCGGGAGGGGGGTCGTCGGCGTACGACGGGCAGTCGAGCGGCGCGGCCACCTGGGGAGGAGACACGTCGACGAACGTCGGACCCCGCCGGGGACCCCCGAACACCGAGACCGTCGTCGCGCCGGCCGCCGAACCGGAGTTGCGCACGGTCGAGACGATCTGCGAGGCGGAGCGTCCGTGGCGAAGCACCTGCACGTCGATCTCGAGCTCGCCGGCCACCACCTGCCCGGCGAAGACGGTCGTGCAGGTGCGCAGCTGCTGGGCCGGGTCGGCGATCTCTGCCGCGGCCGCGCGCAGGCCGAACGACGCGACGATGCCACCCTGCGGGATCGGGAAGAGGTCCCAGTCGTGATCGAGGTCGGCGCGGTAGCGGCCCTCGCCGACCTTCGTCACCGCTATGTCTTGGGCGAAATTTCCCACGACGCGACAGGCTTCAGTCCCGGGCGGGTGCGGGTCAAGGTGTTTTCTCCCTCGGCCGCGCCGGCAGCCCGGCCAGTTCGAGTGCTCCACGCGGCTCGAACCGGTGCGGTGTCCGTGAGCCCGCCAGCACCCTGACGACGTCCGCGACCAGGACCTCGCCGCCCGCTGCCGCGTGGCACAGCCGGGCATCGGCGGCCAGGTCGCCGAGCCGGCTGCGCAGCTGCGTCGACGCGACGAGATCGGTGAACAGCACGGTGACCGTGCCGGTGCGGTCCCCCTCCACCCGCTCATAGTGGGGCAACTGCGCCGCCCTGCGGAAGTGCCTGGCTATTCGGCTCGGCTGTCGAGCCAGCGGCGTACGCCGGCCAGCGTGCTCTCGAAGGCGAGGTCGGGCAGCTCGTCGGGGCCGAAGAAGCGCGCCTCGTCGGCGTCGTCCCCGGCGACCGGCGTGCCGGCGACGTAAGCGCCGGCGTACAGCACGAACACCGTCGCGCCACCGGGGTGGCCGCCGAACACGTCGACGACATCGCCGACGGCCACGGTGAGACCGGTCTCTTCCAGCACCTCCTGCGCCGCCCGCATGCGGGGGTCCTCACCGGCGTCGAGAAAGCCGGCAGGAAGGGCCCACCGACCCCGTTCGGGATCCATGCCGCGGCGCACGAGCAGCACGCGGCCCTCGTGCACGCACAGCACGCCGACGCCGACCTTCGGGTCGGTGAAGTGGACGTGCCCGCACGACGGGCAGCCGCGACGGGCCGTCCCGTGGACGGCGCGCGTGGCCATCGCGCCGCCGCACCGGATGCAGTAGCGGACGTCGTCGGGCGCCGTCTCGACCATCGGCCGGACTGTAGTGCGGCGGCCCCCGCAGCCTTCGGTCGAACCCTTACGTCCGCGGGGCGTTTCGGCCTAGGGTCGGGCCACGGGCGCAGTCCGCTCAGCCGTGACTCCGAGAGCCGAGGAGATGGCATGACGACAGTGCAGATGACCGTCGACGGGGTGCGTTACCAGGACGAGGTCGAGCCCCGCCTCCTGCTGGTGCACTACCTGCGCGACCGGCTGGGTCGCACCGGCACGCCCATCGGGTGCGACACCTCCAACTGCGGTGCGTGCACGGTGCATCTCGACGGCAAGGCGGTGAAGAGCTGCGCGGTGCTCGCCGTACAGGCCGACGGCGCGGACGTGACGACGATCCAGGGCCTCGCCGACGGTCAGTGGCACCCGGTGCAGCAGGCGTTTCACGACAACCACGCACTGCAGTGCGGCTACTGCACCCCCGGCATGATCATGGCGGCCGTCGACCTGCTGCGTGACAACCCGTCGCCCAGCGACGAGGAGATACGGCACGGCCTCGAGGGCAACCTGTGCCGCTGTACCGGCTACCAGAACATCGTCCGCGCGGTCCGCCAGGCCGCCGAGCAGATGGAGGCCGCGAAGTGACCGAGGAACTCGACGCAGGTCTCGTCGCCGAGCAGATCCGGCAGGCCGACGTGCTCGCGCCGCCCGACCAGACGACGGAGATCGGGCGGCGGCGCGCCCGCAAGGAGGACGCCAAGCTCGTCACCGGCCAGACCACTTGGACCGACAACATCCAGTTCCCCGGCATGCTGCACGCCGCGCTGCTGCGCAGCCCGATGGCGCACGCGCGCATCACGAAGCTCGACGTGTCAGGGGCGCTGCAGCGGCCGGGTGTCATCGCGGCCTACACCGCGTCGGATCTGGGGGCCGACCAGATCGGCCTGCCGTGCGCCTGGCCGGTGACGCCCGACATGGTGCATCCCGACCACCACCCGATCGCGGTCGACGAGGTCCGGCACGTCGGCGACCCCGTTGCCGTCGTGGTGGCCCGCGACCGCTACAGCGCCGCCGACGCGCTGGAGGCGATCGACGTGGAGTACGACGCGCTGCCGGCCGTCGTCGACATGGAGGAGGCGCTCAAGGACGAGGTGCTCGTCCATGCCGACAAGGGCACCAACAGGTCGTTCACCTGGCCGTTCGAGAACGGACCCGTCGACGACGTGTTCGCCGCCGCGGAGGTGGTCGTCGAGCGGCGGTTCATCCAGCAGCGGCTGGTGCCCTGCGCGATGGAGCCGCGGGCGGTCGTCGTCGCGCCGCTGCCCGCCAGCGACGAGTACACCGTCTACTCCTCCACGCAGGTGCCGCACGTGCTCAAGCTGATGCTGGCCATGGTCACCGGACTGCCGGAGCACAAGCTGCGGGTGGTCGCCCCGGACGTCGGCGGCGGCTTCGGCTCCAAGCTGCAGGTCTACGGCGAGGAGGTCGTCTGCCTGCTGCTCGCGCGGAGGCTCGGCCGGCCGGTGAAGTGGACCGAGTCGCGCAGCGAGGGTTTCCTCGCCACCCACCACGGCCGTGACCAGATCCAGGACATCGCGATCGCCGCCGACCGGGACGGCACGATCCGCGGGCTGAAGGTCGAGCTCAAGGCCGACATGGGCGCCTACCTGATGCTGGTGACGCCCGGCGTGCCGGTGCTCGGTGCCTTCATGTTCAACGCCATCTACAAGATGGACGCCTACCGCTTCACCTGCACCGGCGTCTTCACCACGAAGACCCCGACCGACGCCTACCGCGGCGCGGGCCGACCCGAGGCGACGTTCGCCATCGAGCGGGTGATGGACGAGCTGGCCGTCGAGCTCGGCATGGACCCGCTCGAGCTGCGTCGCAAGAACTGGATCCGGCACGAGGAGTTTCCCTATACGACGATCGCCGGGCTGACCTACGACAGCGGCAACTACGAAGCCGCCACCGACCGGGCGACCGAGCTGTTCGACTACGAGGGGCTGCGCGCCGAGCAGCAGCAGCGGCGGGACCGCAACGATCCCGTGCAACTCGGCATCGGCATCTCGACGTTCACCGAGATGTGCGGCCTCGCGCCCTCGCGGGTCCTCGGGCAGCTGTCCTACGGTGCCGGCGGGTGGGAGGCCGCGACGATCCGGATGCTGCCGACCGGCAAGGTCGAGGTCGTCACCGGCACCAGCCCGCACGGGCAGGGCCACGTCACCTCGTGGTCGCAGATCGCCTCCGACGCGCTGGGCGTGCCGTTCGAGGACGTCGAGGTGATCCACGGCGACACCAAGACGGCGCCGATGGGCATGGACACCTACGGGTCGCGGTCGCTGGTCGTCGGTGGCATCGCCGTGCACAAGGCCTGCGAGAAGGTCGTCGACAAGGCTCGTAGGGTCGCGGCCCACCTGCTGGAGGCGAGCGAGGGCGACATCGACTTCCAGCGTGGCGTCTTCAGTGTCAAGGGGTCACCCGACGCGAAGGTCAGCATTCAGGAGGTCGCGCTCGCGACGTTCGCGGCGCACAACCTGCCCGAGGGCATGGAGCCGTCGCTCAACAGCGACTACGTGCTCGATCCGGAGAACTTCTCCTTCCCGCACGGCACGCACCTGTGCGCGGTCGAGGTCGACACCGAGACCGGCTGGGTGCAGATCCGGAAGTACGTCGCGGTCGACGACGTCGGCAACGTCATCAACCCGCTGATCGTCGAAGGGCAGGTGCACGGCGGGCTCGCGCAAGGCATCGCGCAGGCGTTGTTCGAGGAGGGCGTCTACGACGCCGACGGCAACCTCACCAGCGGCACCCTGGTCGACTACCTCGTGCCCGCCGCGTCCGACCTGCCGGAGTTCGTCACCGACCGCACGGTCACCCCCTCGACGTCGAACCCGCTCGGCGTCAAGGGGGTGGGGGAGGCCGGCACGATCGCCTCGACCCCCGCCGTGGTCAACGCGGTCCTCGACGCCGTACGCCATCTCGGGGTGCAGGACGTTCGCATGCCGTGCTCGCCGGAGCGCGTCTGGCGCGCCCTCCACGAGGCGCAGGCAGGTGCCCGATGATCCCCGCGGAGTTCGACTACGTGCGCGCGTCGTCCGTCGACGAGGCGGTCGCCGCGCTGGCGGGCGCCGGCGATGCCAAGCTGCTGGCCGGCGGCCAGAGCCTGCTGCCGCTGCTGCGCCTGCGGCTGGCCTACCCCGAGGTGGTCGTCGACCTCGGCCGCGTCGACGCACTGCGCGGCATCCGCGAGGAGGGGGATCGGCTGGTCATCGGTGCGATGACCACGCACGCCGAGGTGCTGGGCAGCGACGCCGTACGCCGCCACGCCCCGCTCGTCGCCGAGGCCACCGCCACCGTCGCCGACCGGCAGGTGCGCCATCGCGGCACATTCGGCGGTTCCCTCGCGCATGCCGACCCGGCGGGAGACCTGCCGGCGGTCGCGCTGGCGCTCGACGCGGAGTTCGTGGTGCAGGGGCCGTCGGGGCGACGCACCGTGCCGGCGAGCGAGTTCTTCACCGACTACCTGCAGTCGGCGCTCGCGCCCGATGATGTGCTGGTCGAAGTGTCGCTGCCCAAGCTGGGCGACGGCTGGGGCGTGCACTACGAGAAGTTCCACCGGGTCGCGCAGGCCTGGGCGATCGTCGGGGTGGCCGCGGCCGTCCGTCGTTCGAACGGCTCGATCGCCGAGGCCCGCATCGGGCTCACCAACATGGGGCCGACCCCGGTCCGCGCGACCGCGGTCGAGCAGGCGCTGGCGGGCGGCGCCGCGTCGCAGGAGGCGGTGAGGCAGGCGGCCGCGCGTGCCACCGACGGCGCGCGACCCACCAGCGACCTGCACGCGCAGGCCGACTACCGCAACCACCTCGTCCAGGTGCTCACCGCCCGAGCGGTCCTCAAGGCCGCCGGCTGACGACTGCTGCCGCCGTGTGGGGGTCCGAGGATCCCTATCGACCCCCACAACGCGGCAGAAGACGTCGGGAAGCGTCCCGGGGGATGCGCCGGAAGATCGCAGGGGGAGCAGACTGGAGGCATGTCAGCCGAGCGACGCGGACTGCTGCCCGAAGGAGTCGAGGGGCCCGACGACCTGCGTCGCCTGCTCGACGACCACGGCTATCTCGCCGACGACGGGCTGGCTACCGCGGCCTACCTCGGCCTCGCGCTGTCGCGGCCGTTGTTCCTCGAGGGCGAGGCCGGGGTCGGCAAGACCGCACTGGCTAAGGCGCTCGCCGACATCCTCGGCGCGCCGCTGATCCGGTTGCAGTGCTACGAGGGCATCGACGCTGCGCAGGCGCTCTACGACTGGGACTTCCCGCGCCAGCTGCTGCACCTGCGCACGGCCGAGGCGGCCGGCCGCGCCCAGCAGGAGGACGTGGAGCAGCTCGAGGACGAGCTCTACAGCCGCCGCTTCCTGGTCGCCCGGCCCCTGCTGCAGGCGCTCGAGACCTCTCCGAGCGTGCTACTGGTCGACGAGGTCGACCGGGCCGACGACGAGTTCGAGGCGTTCCTCCTCGAGGTCCTGTCCGACTTCACCGTCTCGATCCCGGAGCTGGGCACCGTGCACGCCGACGTGCCGCCGGTCGCGATCGTCACCTCCAACCGCACTCGCGAGGTACACGACGCGCTCAAGCGGCGCTGCCTCTACCACTGGGTCGAGCACCCGTCCTTCGAGCGCGAGGTCGCGATCGTGCGACGCCGGTTGCCCGAGGCGACGCAGCGCCTCGCGACCGAGGTCGCCCACGCCGTGCAGCAGCTGCGCGGGCAGGACCTGCTGAAGCCGCCCGGCGTCGCCGAGACGCTCGACTGGACCGAGGCCCTGCTCGCTCTCGGTGCGCAGCGGCTCGACCCGCATCTGGCGACGATGACGCTCGGCAGCGTGCTCAAGTACCGCGAGGACCAGGACCGCGCTCGCGGTCTGGACTTCGGTGGGCTGCTCGCGGAGGCGCGTGGTGGGTGATAGCGGCGCGGCCTACGACGTGACCGACACGGTCGTCGGTCTCGCCCGCACGCTGCGCGCCGCGGGCGTCGAGGCCACGCCGGACCGGGTGCACGAGATGGTGCGTGCGCTCGACCGGCTCGACGGTGCGCGTCGCAGCGACGTCTACTGGGCCGGCCGGCTCACGCTGTGCGGCAGCGCCGACGACATCGCGCGCTACGACGACGTGTTCGCGACGTACTTCGGTGAACGGCCCGCTCCGCGCGCGCCGCAGCAGGCGGCGCAGCGGCCGCAGCTGCGGCTGGTCGCCTCACCCGACGCGGAGTCGGCGACGGGGGGTGATGCCGGTGCGGAGCGTGACGCGCTGCCGGCTGCCGCCAGTGCCACCGAGGTGCTGCGCGAACGTGACATCGCGAGCCTCGACGCCGCCGACAGGGCCGCGTTGCGGCGGCTGCTCGCGGCCTTCTCCCTGCCGGGCGAGCGGCGGCGCACCCGCCGGCTCGCGCGGGCGCACCGCGGTCGGGTGGACCAGGCGCGCACCATGCGGCTGCTGCTGCGCGCGGGCGGCGAGACCCCGCACCTCGCCCGCCGGGACCGGCGGGAACGTCCCCGGCGCGTGGTGCTCCTGGTCGACATCAGCGGCTCGATGAGTGCCTACGCCGACGCGCTGCTGCGCTTCGCGCACGCCGCGAGCCACCGCGGGCGGGCGCCGACCGAGGTCTTCACCATCGGCACCCGGCTCACCCGGGTCACCCGCGAGATGGCCCACCGTGACGCCGACGCCGCCATGGCGGCGGCCGCCCACGCGATCCCCGACTGGTCCGGCGGCACCCGGCTCGGTGAGCTGCTCAAGGCGTTCCTCGACGTGTGGGGGCAGCGCGGCATGGCCCGCGGCGCCGTCGTCGTCGTGCTCTCCGACGGCTGGGAACGCGGCGACCCCGCCCTGCTCGGCGAGCAGATGGCCCGGCTGCACCGGTTGGCCCATCGCGTCGTCTGGGCCAACCCGCGCAAGGCGCGCCCCGGCTACGCGCCGTTGGCCGCGGGAATGGCGGCGGCCCTGCCGAGCGTCGATGACTTCGTGGAGGGCCACAGCCTGGCCGCGTTGGAGCGGCTCGCCGCCGTGGTCGCCGGAGCCGGCAGGAGAGAGGTCACCCATGCGTGAGGTGCTCGACCAACTCAAGGCGTGGCACGACAGCGACACGGCCTACGCCGTCGCCACGGTCGTCGGCATCCGCGGGTCGGCGCCCCGCCAGCCGGGTGCCGTGATGGCGGTCAGCGCGGACGGCGAGGTCGTCGGCAGCGTCTCCGGCGGGTGCGTGGAGGGCGCCGTCTACGAGGTCGCGCAGTCCGTGCTCGCGTCCGGTGAACCGGTGCTGGAGACCTACGGCATCAGCGACGACGAGGCCTTCGCCGTGGGGCTCACCTGTGGCGGGATCCTCGACGTGCTGGTCCAGCCCGTCCGCGGCGGCAGCCTGCTGGGGCCGGTCATGGACTCGCTTGGCCGCGACGAACCGGTTGCGCTGGCCACCGTCGTCGACGGCGCCCCGCTCGGCCGGCAGGTCGCCGTCTGGGCCGACCGGGCCGAGGGATCGCTCGGCAACGAGGGCCTCGACGTGGCGGTCACCGACGATGCGCGCGGCATGCTCGCCCAGGGCCAAACCGGCACCCGGCACTACGGCCCGCGCGGCGAGCGCCGCGTCGACGAGGTCGCCGTCTTCGTCCAGGCGTTCAACCCGCCGCCGCGGATGCTGGTCTTCGGCGCGATCGACTTCGCCGGCGCGATGGCGCGGGTCGGCGTCTTCCTCGGCTACCACGTCACGGTCTGCGACGCGCGGCCCGTCTTCGCGACCCGCAAGCGGTTCCCGGAGGCGCACGAGGTCGTCTGCGAGTGGCCGCACAAGTTCCTCGAGCGCACCCCGACCGACGAGCGCACGGTCATCGCCGTCCTCACCCACGACCCGAAGTTCGACGTACCTCTTCTCGAGCTCGCGCTGCGCCGTCCCGCGGCCTACATCGGCGCCATGGGCAGCCGGCGCACGCACGACGACCGGCTGCGCCGGCTCCGTGAGATCGGCATGACCGACGCGGAGATCGCCCGTCTGTCCTCGCCGGTCGGCCTCGACATCGGCGCGCGCACCCCCGAAGAGACCGCCGTCTCGATCGCCGCCGAGATCATCCAGCGGCGCTGGGGCGGCTCCGGGCAGCCGTTGTCCGAGACGTCCGGTCGCATCCACGAGGACCGCGCGGCCGTCCACGGATGACCGGCTGCGGATGAGGGTGGCCGGGCTGCTGCTCGCAGCCGGTGGCGGTAGCCGCTTCGGCGGCCCCAAGGCGCTGGTCCGGTTCGGCGACGAGCTGCTCGTCGAGCGCGGCGCGCGGATCCTCGCCGAGGCCGGCTGCGACCCGGTCGTGGTCGTGCTGGGTGCCGGTGCCGACGACGTACGCCGCCGTGCCCGGCTGCCCGCCACGCTCGTCGACAACGCGCGCTGGGCCGAGGGCATCGGCAGTTCGTTGCAGGCCGGCCTGGCCGCCCTGGCCGGCACCGCCGAGGCAGCCGTCGTCGCGCTCGCCGACCAGCCCCACGTCAGCGCGGCGCTGGTCGAGCGGCTGGTCGACGCCTGGCGGGCCGGCGCGGAGGCGGCCGTCGCGACGTACGACCGGCAGCCGCGCAACCCGGTGCTCCTCGACGCCTCGACGTGGGCCGAGGTGGCCGCACTGGCGGAGGGCGACGCGGGTGCGCGGGTCTGGCTGCGTCGACACCCCGACCGGGTCGTCCTCGTGCCGTGCGAGGATCTTGGTTCCGAGAGCGACATCGACACCCCCGCGGACCTGGCCCGCCTCGCGAGCGAGCCGCCGGACGTCGCTGGGTAACCGGACGTCGCTGGGTAAGGAGAGGGAATGCAGCTCGAGAACTCGTTCACCGTCCCCGTGCCGGCCGATGTGGCCTGGCGCGTGCTGCTCGACGTCGAGCGGGTGGCGCCGTGCATGCCGGGAGCGACGCTCGACTCCGTCGACGGCGACACGAGCAACGGGCGGGTCAAGGTCAAGGTCGGCCCGATCACCGTGACCTACAAGGGCACCGCGACGTTCATCGAGAAGGACGAGGCCGCCAGGCGCGCCGTCATCGAGGGGGCGGCGAAGGAGTCGCGGGGCAGCGGCACGGCCAAGGCCACGGTCACGATGACCATGCACGAGCAGGGCGACCAGACCGAGGTCAAGGTCGTCACCGACCTCAACGTGACCGGCAAGCCCGCGCAGTTCGGCCGCGGTGTGATGGCCGACGTCAGCGCCAAGCTGATCCAGCAGTTCGCCGACTGCCTCTCCGAGGAGATCCAGGCCAGCGGCGCCGAGGCGAGCGAGAGCGCGGCGGCCGAGCGCGCACCCGCGGAGGCTGCCGCCGCCGAACCCGCGGCAGCAGCCACGGCGGCGGCGCCCGTTGACCCGGCGCCTGCGCCGGCCACCCCGATCAGCCGGGTGAGCGACGCGGCGGCACCCACGGGGGCACCGACCGGCGGGGCGATCCCGACCAGCCGCCCGCAGCCGCGGCGCAGCGCCGAGGCGATCGACCTGTTCGAGACCGCCGGTGCTCCGGTCGTCAAGCGACTGCTTCCGGTGGCCGGCGTCGCCGCCGTGCTCGCGCTGCTCTTCTGGCTGGTCCGTCGGCGCTAGCAGCGCGTTGCCGCCGGTTCGCGGCGGTGTGTCAGGGTGAGAGTTCGACCGCAACACGAGGGAGGCGCCGTCACGATGGCGGACACGCAGGCGAAGGTGCTCGGACGCAGTGGCGAGCGCTACGACGAGGTGCTCACACCCGAGGCGCTCGCGTTCGTCGCCGATTTGCAGCGCAGGTTCGGCGCGACGCGCGAGCAGCTGCTCGCCCGCCGGCAGCAGCGGCGCCAGCAGGCCGCCGACACGGGCCGCCTCGACTTCCTCGACGAGACCAAGGACGTCCGCGCCGACACCTCGTGGCGGGTCGCCCCGCTCGCCGATCTGCAGGACCGCCGGGTCGAGATCACCGGGCCGACCGAGCGCAAGATGCTGATCAACGCGCTCAACTCCGGCGCGAAGGTCTTCATGGCCGACTTCGAGGACGCCAACACGCCCAACTGGAGCAACATGATCCAGGGGCAGATCAACCTGACGGATGCCATCGAGCGGCGCATCGACTTCACCTCGCCCGAGGGCAAGGACTACAAGCTCAAGGACGAGGTCGCCACGCTGATGCCGCGGCCGCGCGGCTGGCACCTGCCGGAGAAGCACCTGCTGGTCGACGACCAGCCGGTGAGCGGTTCGCTCTTCGACTTCGGGCTGTTCTTGTTCCACAACGCCAAGCGTCTGATCGGCAAAGGCACCCGGCCCTACTTCTACCTGCCGAAGATGGAGTCGCACCTCGAGGCGCGGCTCTGGAACGACGTCTTCAACCACGCCCAGGACGCCCTTGGCGTGCCGCGCGGCACGATCCGCGCCACCGTGCTGATCGAGACGATCCCCGCGGCGTTCGAGATGGACGAGATCCTCTTCGAGCTCCGCGACCACTCCTACGGGCTCAACGCCGGCCGGTGGGACTACATGTTCTCCATGATCAAGACGTTCCGTGACCGCGGCGCGGAGTTCATGCTGCCCGACCGCAACAGCGTCACGATGACCGTGCCGTTCATGCGCGCCTACACGGAGCTGCTCGTGCAGACCTGCCACAAGCGCGAGGCGTTCGCCATGGGCGGCATGGCGGCATTCATCCCGAGCCGCAAGGACCCGGAGATCAACAAGGTCGCGCTCGAGAAGGTCGCCGCCGACAAGAAGCGCGAGGCCAACGACGGCTTCGACGGGACCTGGGTCGCGCATCCCGACCTGGTGCCGACCGCCCAGGCGGAGTTCGACAAGGTCCTGGGCGACAAGCCCAACCAGATCGACCGCAAGCGTCCCGAGGTCCACGTCGTCGCCGACCAGCTGCTCGCCGCCAAGGAGACGCCCGGCGACATCACCAGCGCCGGCCTGCGCACCAACGTCGACGTCGGCATCCGCTACATCGAGTCGTGGTTGCGCGGCAACGGCGCTGCCGCGATCCACAACCTCATGGAGGACGCTGCCACCGCCGAGATCAGCCGCTCGCAGGTCTGGCAGTGGGTGCACAACGGAGCGTCGCTCGCCGACACCGGCGAGCAGGTGACGCCCGACCTCGTGCGCCGGACCGCCGACGAGGCGACCGCCGCGATCCGCGAGGAGATCGGCAGCGATACCTACGACAGCGGCCGGTGGAAGGAAGCCCGCGACATCTTCGAAGAGGTCGCGCTCGCCGACGACTTCACCACCTTCCTCACCCTGCCGGCCTACGACCGGCTTGACTGAACCGGCGGCAGATCTCGCGGCACTCGCGGCCGAGCTGACCGCGCGGCTCGGCGCCGATGCGGTCTACACCGATCCGGAGAAGCTGCGCACCTACGAGTGCGACGGGCTGACGGCCTACCGGGTGGTGCCCGCCCTCGTCGTGCTGCCGTCGAGCGCGGAAGACGTGCGGTTCGTCGTACGCCGCTGCGCTGCCTACGGCGTGCCGTTCGTCGCGCGCGGCAGTGGCACGGGGTTGTCCGGCGGCGCGCTGCCGCACGCCGAGGGCGTGCTGATCGTGCTGTCGCGGCTGACTCGCCTCGTCGAGATCGACCTCGCCAACCAGCGGGCGGTCGTCGAGCCGGGCGTGATCAACCTCAACGTCAGCCGGGCCACGCTGCCCGACGGCTACTACTACGCGCCTGACCCCTCGAGCCAGCAGGTCTGCTCGATCGGCGGCAACGTCGCCGAGAACTCCGGGGGGGCCCACTGCCTCAAGTACGGCTTCACCGCCAACCACGTCACGGGTCTCGACGTGGTGCTGCCCGACGGCGAGCTGGTCGGCCTCGGCGGCAAGGCGGTAGAGCGCCCGGGCTACGACCTCGTCGGCGCGTTCGTCGGCAGCGAGGGGACGCTCGGGGTGACGACCGGGGTGACGGTGCGGCTGCTGCGCTCGCCCGAGGCGGTGCAGACGCTGCT
>Ga0070658_10000380_pt1 | contig 38742 bp, 42 predicted proteins | sample KBSC13metaG_FD_64664 | JGI IMG/M metagenome (GOLD analysis project Ga0070658, IMG submission 64664) | Corn rhizosphere microbial communities from Kellogg Biological Station, Michigan, USA - KBS C1-3 metaG | ecosystem: Host-associated > Plants > Roots > Rhizosphere > Soil ... | reverse complement strand
GGGGGGTCGGACGTCTCGCTGCCCGGTGTCCACATCGTTGTCCACAGGCTGTGGAGCGACGACGCGCGTCCCCGCTCAGCACAGGGCCGGCGGAGCGCACGAGGCTGTCCACAGGACGGGCGTGTTGACGGGGACCGGGTCCGCCGGACGTCGTTCCGGACGACCCAGACAAGGGGAACGGACTGGGAGCGCCCTGGGCGGTGGGGAAGCACCGGCGCCGCGACGCTAACAGCCTGTGACAGCCCCGAGCAAGGTTTGTCCACAGGTCATGGGGTGATCCTCGCGGCGTGTCGCGGCATAGGTGCTTGACCGGGGCGTCCTGTCCGGTGTTAAGGCTGGTCGACCGGGCTCGTTTGACCGGGCAAGGCCCCGTCCGTACCGTGGACAGGTCCGCGTTCGCGGCGCCGCAGCCTCGCGCAGGCGGCCTGCCGCCCGGATCCTCAGCGTTCCCCCACAGCCTCCCACGCGTCACTTCCGGCGCTGTGACTCATCCACTGACCGATCCGCCCGACCAGGAGCACCTCGCCGTGAGCAAGCGCACCTTCCAGCCGAACAACCGCCGTCGCGCGAAGACGCACGGCTTCCGGCTGCGCATGCAGACCCGCGCCGGCCGCGCGATCCTGTCGGCGCGGCGCCGCAAGGGCCGTTCCGAGCTGTCGGCCTGAGCCGTTTCGGCTCGGCGCCCCACAGCACTGTGCTCCCCGCAGCACACCGGCTGCGCAGCTCCCGTGAGTTCACCTCGGTGGTGCGCGGTGGCCGCCGTGCCGGTCGCCCCCTGCTCACCGCGCACCTCGACACCGAGGGCTCCGGGCGCACCGCCGGCCTCGTCGTGAGCAAGGCCGTCGGCGGCGCGGTCGTGCGGCACCGCGTCGCCCGCCGCCTGCGCCACCTCCTCGCTGCCCGGATCGAGGAGCTGCCGGACGGCACGCGACTCGTCGTGCGCGCCGCGCCCGGCGCGGGGACGGCCACGAGCGCTGAGCTCGGAGCCGACCTCGACCGGGCACTCGCGCGGCTGGTGCGGGCATGACCGGGCTCCTGACGCGCCTGCTGCTCCTGCCGCTCCGCTTCTACCGCCGGTGGGTCAGCCCTGCGATGGGGCCGCACTGCCGCTTCGACCCGACCTGCAGCGCCTACGCCGTCGAGGCGATCACCGCCTTCGGCCCGGTCCGGGGGACGTGGCTCGCAGTTCGCCGCATCGCGCGCTGCCACCCGTACCACTCCGGCGGGTCAGACCCCGTCCCCACCCGAGGAGCTCCCGCGTGAGCGGCTTGTACAACTCGTTCGGCTTCCTGGCGCCCATCGTCGCCACGATGCTGCGCGGGATCCACCACGTGCTGGCGATGGTCTTCGCCTCCGGCTCGGGGTGGGCGTGGGGCCTGTCGATCGTGCTGCTCACGATGTCCGTGCGCATCCTGCTGTTCCCGATCTTCGTCCGGCAGATCAAGAGCCAGCGGCGCATGCAGGAGATCGCGCCGAAGGTCAAGGAGCTGCAGGCCAAGCACAAGGGCGATCGCGAGACGCTCAACACCGAGCTCATGAAGCTCTACAAGGACCACGGGACCAACCCGGTCTCCGGGTGCTTGCCGCTCATCCTGCAGATCCCGGTCTTCATCGCGCTGTTCCGGGTCATGAACGAGTTCAAGCCGCACAGCGACGGGACCTTCCTGCCGAAGTTCGGCCTCTCGAGCCACCTCATCGAGGAGGGCGCGAAGGCCAAGGTCTTCGGCGCGCCGATCTCGGCGTCGTTCATGTCGAGCAGCAAGCTGCTGCACCAGCTCGGCGGCGACGCGACGACGGTCAAGATCGTCAGTGTCGTCATGATCGTGGTGATGGGCGCGTCGCAGTTCTGGACGCAGCGCCAGCTCATGGCCCGCACCGGTGCCCCCGCCGACCCGCAGCAGGCGCAGATCCAGAAGACGATGCTCTACGTCCTCCCGGTCTTCTTCGCCGTCGCCGGCGTGAACTTCCCGGTCGGCGTGCTGCTGTACTGGCTCACGACCAACATCTGGTCGATGGGCCAGCAGCGGTGGGTCATCGCCCGGATGCCACCGGTGCCCGCGGGCGGCAAGCCCGTGCCGGCGAAGAAGGAAGCCTCGAAGGCGGCTCCCCCCACCAAGGCCGCTGCTCCGTCCCCCGCACCGGCGAAGAAGGCCGGTCCGCCGCGCGCGTCCTCGGGTCGCGTCGCCGGCAGCCGCAAGAACAAGAGCCGCAAGGGCGGCCGGCGCTGAACCAGCGCACCTGACCACCAGCCCGACGTAGCAAGGACTCCGACGTGACCGACTCGCGCACCTCTGACGACACCGACCGCTCCGACGACACCGACCTGCTCGTGCAGGAGGGCGACATCGCCGGCGACTACCTCGAGCGGCTGCTCGACATCGCCGACGTCGACGGCGACATCGACATGGACGTCGAGGGCACCCGAGCCGTCGTCGCCATCGTCGGCGAGGGACTGGACGCCCTCATCGGCCCGAACGGCCAGACCCTCGAGGCCCTGCAGGAGCTGACCCGTCTTGCCGTCGTGCAGCAGACCGGGGTGCGCAGCCGGCTCATGCTCGACATCGGCGGCTTCCGCGCCCGACGCAAGACCGAGCTGACCGAGATCGGCACCCGCGCCGCGCAGCGCTGCCTCGAGGAGGGCCAGCCGGTGAAGCTGGCGCCGATGACGCCCTTCGAGCGCAAGGTCGTCCACGACGCGGTCGCCGCGGTGGAGGGCGTCACGTCGGAGTCGGAGGGCGTCGAGCCCGAGCGCCGCGTGGTGGTGCTTCCGGCCTAGATGAGCACTGTGATCCGTGGTCCTCAGCTCGAGCGCTACCACGACCTGCTCGCCGGCCCGGGGGTCGAGCGCGGGCTGATCGGACCGCGCGAGACCGAGCGGCTGTGGGAGCGCCACCTGCTCAACTGCGCCGGCGTCAGCGACCTGGTCGAGGACGGCCAGGTCGTCGTCGACCTCGGATCCGGGGCCGGTCTGCCGGGCCTCGTGCTCGCGATCCAGCGGCCGGACGTGCAGGTCGTGCTCGTCGAGCCGTTGCTGCGGCGCGCCACGTTCCTCTCGGAGGCGGTGTCGGAGCTGGGCCTTCGCAACACGCTGGTGCGCCGCGCCCGGGCCGAGGACCTGCACGGCTCCCTTCTCGTCGACGTGGTGACCGCCCGCGCGGTCGCTCCGGTGGACCGGCTCGCCGGCTGGGCCCTGCCGTTGCTGCACCCGGGCGGCCGGCTGCTCGCCCTGAAGGGCGAGAGGGCCGGCGAGGAGCTCGAGCAGGCCGGACCCTCCCTGCGCCGCCTCGGTGCCCGCTCCTGGTCCGTCGTCGAGGTCGGTTCGGCGGCCCTGGGTACTGCAGGCCGGGTCGTCGTGGTGGAGGCTGGGACGGCAGCCGCCACCAAGGCACCCGCCGGCACGAGGAAGGGACGCAGGTGACCACACCCTCGGACAGCCACTCTGACGCTGACCGTCCGTCGATCACGTTCTCCCTGGCGCCGGCGCCGAACCCGGAGGTCAACGCTGCGGAGCGGTTGCGCGAGCACCTGAGGGAGTCCGACGCCTCGACGCCGATCGGCGAGCAGGCGGCCGCCGCCGTGCGGATCCGCTCAGGGGCCGAGACGTTCCCCAAGCCAGGCCGGCGCCGCGTCATCACCGTCTCGAACCAGAAGGGTGGCGTCGGCAAGACCACGTCGGCGGTCAACCTGGCCGTGGCCCTCGCGCTGCACGGCGCCGAGGTGCTCGTCATCGACCTCGACCCGCAGGGCAACGCCTCGACCGCGCTCGGCGTCCCGCACCACACGGGGACGCCGGACGTCTACGCGGTGCTCATCGAGTCCCTGCCCCTCGCCGAGGCGGTGCAGCCTGCGGCCGGGGTCGACCGGCTGCGTGTCGTACCCGCCACCCTGGACCTCGCCGGCGCGGAGCTGGAGCTGGTGCCGATGGTCGCGCGCGAGCACCGGTTGCAGCGGGCGATCGATGCCTACTGCTCCGGTGCGGGCGCCGACCTCGACTACGTCATCATCGACTGCCCGCCATCGCTCGGGCTGCTCACCGTGAACGCGATGGTCGCGACGAGCGAGGTGCTCATCCCGATCCAGTGCGAGTACTACGCGCTCGAGGGTCTCGGCCAGCTGCTCAAGACGATCGAGATGGTCAAGGCGCACCTGAACCCCTCGTTGGCGGTGTCGACGGTGCTGCTCACCATGTACGACGGCAGGACGAACCTCGCCGACCAGGTGGCGGAGGAGGTGCGGGGCCACTTCGGTGACCTCGTCCTCAGGACGATGGTTCCGCGGTCGGTGCGGGTGTCGGAGGCGCCGGGCTACGGGCAGTCGGTCGTGACGTACGACGCCGGGTCGCGCGGCGCGGTCGCCTACGTCGACGCGGCGCGGGAGATGGCGACGAGGGGTTCCGCGGATGTCTGAGCGCAAGGGCGGCCTGGGTCGGGGGCTCGGGGCGCTGATCCCCACGGGGCCCCCGGTGGCGGACGCGCGGCCGGACGCGCAGGTGGAGGTCGAGGGCGCCCGGTTCGCCGAGCTCCCGATCGACGCGATCGTCCCGAACCACGCGCAGCCGCGGCAGGTCTTCGACTCCGACGCGATGGACGAGCTCGTGCACTCCATCAAGGAGGTGGGGCTGCTCCAGCCGATCGTGGTGCGGGAGGTGTCGCCCGGCAGCTACGAGCTCATCATGGGCGAGCGCCGGTGGCGCGCGTCGCAGCGCGTCGGCCTCGAGGTCATCCCCGCCATCGTGCGGGAGACGCCCGACGTGGACATGCTCCGCGACGCGCTGCTGGAGAACCTGCACCGCTCGCAGCTCAACCCCCTGGAGGAGGCGGCGGCGTACCAGCAGCTGCTCGCCGACTTCGGCGCCACGCACGAGGAGCTCGCCCAGCGCATCGGCCGGTCGCGGCCGCAGATCTCCAACACCATCCGGTTGCTGAACCTGCCGCCGTCGGTGCAGTCGCGGGTGGCGGCGGGCGTGCTGTCCGCCGGCCATGCCCGGGCGATCCTCGGCCTGTCGTCGCCCGAGGCGATGGACGCGATGGCGCACCGGGTCGTCGCCGAGGGCCTCAGCGTCCGCTCCACCGAGGAGGCGGTCGCGCTCGCCGGAGCGGACGCTCCGGAGAAGCACCGCAAGCAGGCCGCGAAACGGCTGGTCCCGGAGGCCGCGGCTCAGGTCGCCGAGCAGCTGTCGGACCGCCTCGAGACGCGGGTGAAGGTCGACGTCGGCTCGCGCAAGGGCAAGATCACGATCGAGTTCGCCACGCTGGAGGACCTCCAGCGGGTCGCGGGCATCATCAACGGCTCGCCGGACTCCTAGGACCCCGCCTCCACCTTTGCGGGTCCCGAAGGCTTGGGGTGGCGCCAGGACCCGCAGAGTTCGCGCGGCGGCCCGCTCCGCTACGCCAGGCTGGGAGGTGGGGTCGTCGCCCCGATCACGCGCTCGCTGAACGACGGGCCAAAAGTGGCGAGCAGCTCGAGCTCGGCCTCGACGACGCCGGCCAGCCGGCGCACGCCCTCCTCGATGCGCGCCGGCTCCGGGAAGCAGTACGACAGGCGCAGCTCGCGCTGGCCCTGGCCGTCGGCGTAGAACCCGATGCCCGGGACGTAGGCGACACGGGCCGTGATCGCGCGGGGCTGCATGACCTTGGCGTCGAGGCCCTCGGGCAGGGTCGTCCAGACGTAGAAGCCGCCGGTCGGGTGGGTCCAGGTCGTGCCCGACGGCATCATCGAGGTGAGCGCGTTGAGCATCGCGTCGCGGCGCTCCTGGTAGAGCTTCTGGAAGACCGCGACCTGACCCATCCAGTCGGTGGTCGTGAGGTACTCCGTGACGACCATCTGGTTGAGCGCCGGCGGGCAGAGCACGGCGGCCTCGGAGGCCAGCACGAGCTTCTCGCGGACGGCGTGCGGCGCCAGCACCCAGCCGACGCGCAGCCCCGGCGCGAAGGTCTTCGAGAACGAGCCGAGGTAGATGACGTTGTCCTCGGACGAGCCGCCGCGGCCGTGGATCGCCGGCGTGGGCGGGCCCTCGAAGCCCAGCAGCCCGTAGGGGTTGTCCTCGACGACCAGCAGCCCCGCCTGGATGCAGATCTGCAGCACCTCGTCGCGGCGGGCGTCGGACAGCGACGTGCCGGCGGGGTTGTGGAAGTTCGGGATCGTGTAGAGGAACTTCGCGGTGCGGCCCGCGGCCTTCACGTCCGCGATCGCCTGCCGCAGCGCCTCGGGGACGAGCCCGTCCGCGTCCATCGGGACGTGCACCACGTCGGCCTGGTAGGCGGCGAAGGTACCGAGCGCCCCGACGTAGGACGGGGCCTCGGCCAGGATCACGTCGCCGGGGTCGATGAAGATGCGCGTGATGAGGTCCAGCGCCTGCTGCGACCCGACCGTCACGGTGACGTCGTCCGGCGAGCCGACGACGCCCTCGAGCGCCATCACCTGGCAGATCTGCTCGCGCAGCGCCGGGTCGCCCTGGCCGCTGCCGTACTGCAGAGCCGACGGCCCCGTGCGCGCGATGAGGTCGGACATCAGCTGCCCGACCGCGTCGAGCGGCAGCGCGGTCGTGTAGGGCATGCCGCCCGCGAGCGACACGACCTCGGGGCGGCTCGCCACCGCGAAGAGAGCTCGGATCTCGCTCGCCGTCATCCCCGCCGTGCGCTGCGCGTAGCGGCCGGTGAACGCGTCGAACGTCCGAGCACCCGTGACCCCTGCCATGGCACCACGGTACCGGCGCACCGCTAGGCGATTGGTCAACCGGTCATTACCCTGACCGCGTGGCTTCCCCCCGCCGCTCCGACGCCAGAGCGGGCATCGCGCTGACCGTCGGCGGTCTGCTGCTGGGCCTCGTCGCCGGCTGGGTGACCGGCCTGCTCCGGAGCCCCCAAGTGAGCTCGAGGTGAGCTCGAGGTGAGCCGGCGCGCGGTCAACATCACGCTGGACAACCTCGACGACCTGCCCGGGCGCTGCCGCAAGTGCGTGTTCTGGGAGCTCGACCCGGTGAGCCACGACCGGGCGGTGGAGGCGGGGGACACCGCCTTCGAGAAGGAGAGCTGGGTCTCCGCCACGCTGCTGGAGTGGGGCTCCTGCGGCAAGGTCGTCTACGTCGACAGCGTGCCGGCCGGCTACGTCATGTTCGCGCCGCCGATGTACGTGCCCCGCTCCGTCGCCTTCCCGACCTCGCCGGTGTCCAGTGATGCAGTCCTGCTCATGACCGGGCACGTGCTGCCGGAGTTCGCCGGCGGCGGACTCGGCCGGATGCTGCTGCAGTCCGTCGCCAAGGACCTGACTCGGCGCGGGGTGAAGGCCATCGAGGCGTTCGGCGACCTGCAGCACAACCCCGACGCGCCGGCGTGCATCCTGCCCGCCGACCACCTCAAGGCGGTCGGCTTCAAGACGGTCCGCCCGCACCACCGCTTCCCGCGCCTGCGGCTCGAGCTGAAGAGTGCCGTCTCCTGGCGCGAGGACGTCGAGGTGGCGCTGGAGAAGCTGCTCGGCTCGATGACCGACCCGCTCCTCCGACCGGTCTGAGCTCTTACGGGGCAGGATGTCCCCGTGATCTTGCCGGGGAAGAGAGCGGAGGGCGTGCTGCTCGCGTCCGCCACGGTGGTCTTCCTCGGCGGAGTCGTGGCCGCGCTGACGATGCGCGCCGGTGACGACGGGTCGCCCACGTCGTCGCCCACGTCGTCGCCCACGCGGTCCCCCGTACCCCGCTCCGCGCCGTCCCCGTCGGCCGGCCCGTCGGCCACCCTGGCGCCGCCCGTGGTCGGGGCGGCCCGGATCGCCAGCCTGGCCCGCGGCTCGCACTCGCTCGTCGTGAGCGTGCACGTGAGCGGCGCCCGCTCCGTAGCGCTCCGGAACGGCACGTCCGTGGTGCCCTTGCGGCTGGTCGGGTCGACGGCGTCGGGCACGGTGCCCGTCGACTGCGCCGCGCCGGTGCCGACGTGGACCCTGCAGCTGACGGCCGCTGACGGGTCCGTCACCACGGCCGCGCTGCCCTCCCCGGCGGCCGCGGTCGCGCTGGCCTGTGCCGAACCGCAGCCTGCGGGCCCGATCCCGACCGCCACGCGCGGCTCCTAGCGTCCGCTCCGCTCCGCGGAGCCTTACACCGTGCGAGCGGACGCAAGGGCTCAGAGGTGGGCGAGGTCCGGAAGGCGCAGCAGGCCGGTGGGTGGGTCCTGCTCGACGGGCAGGTAGAGCCGCTGGACGGCGACGAGCACACCCTCGGCGACGACGTCGCGAAACGCGGGGTCGGCGAGGCGGGCCGCGTCGCCGGGGTGCGTCACGTGGCCGAGCTCCAGCCGCACCGCCGGCATCTGGGTGAGGCGCAGCAGTGCCCAGGTCTTGGCGTGGACGCGGCAGTCGAGCAGGTCCGTGCGGGCGACGACCTCGCGTTGCACGAGCGAGGCGAGCCGCTCGCCCATCGTCGAGGTCGTCCCCGACCCGGTGCCGTAGTGGTAGGTCGCCACGCCCTGGCACGCGGGCGTTGATCCCCGGTCGACGTGCAGGCTGAGCACCAGGTCGGCGCGGACCTCGTTGGCGAGGGCCGCGCGCTCGGAGTCGGTCGGGCAGCTGTCCGCGCCGCGCGTCACGACCGTGCGGACGCCGACGGCGGTGAGACGGCCCTCGAGCCGGGCCGCGAGGTCGAGGACGATCGAGGCCTCGTCGAGCCCGTGCCCCTCCGCGCCGCGCACGGGCCCGCCGTGCCCGGGGTCGACGACGACGACCTTGCCGGCGAGCGCCGCGCCGGAGCGGTGCAGCTGCTCGCTCTCCCGCAGCTGCTGAGGCCGGCCGCCGGTGACGAGCCGACCGAGCTGCTTCAGCGCCCGCAGCGTGCGTGGGCCGCAGACGCCGTCGGGCACGAGTCCGTACTCCCTCTGGAAGCTGCGCAGCGCCGTCTCGGTCAGGGGCCCGAAGACGCCGTCGACGCGCCCGGTGTCGAACCCGAGCTCGGCGAGCCGTTCCTGCAGGGCGGTCACGTCGTCCCCGACGTACCACCGCCCCGCCAGCGACAGCAGCCGGTCCCCGAGGGACAGCCGGGCAGCCTGCAGTGCGCCCCACGTCTCCGGCCCCACCGAGCCGTCCACGACGAGGCCGCGGTTCTGCTGGAACTCGCGGACGGCCCAGTCGGTCGGCTGGTCGAACACCGGCTCGTCCGGGCGCGTCGGCAGCAGCCCGAGCTGCGCCAGCGCCGCCTGGATCTCGGCGACGGCGGGACCGGTGTCCCCACGTCGGTACACGAGCACGAAGAGCGTTCTCCCCTCCAGAGGGCCTCAGCATGCACGCCCAGCATGTACGAAGGCCGGGACCGCGCGGGTCCCGGCCTTCGGCAGCGACGGGCTAGAGGTAGGCCTCGAGGTCCTTCAGGATGGCGGCCTTGGGCTTGGCGCCGACGATCGACTTGACGATCTTGCCGCCCTGGAAGACGGCCATCGTCGGGATCGACATGATCTGGTAGTCGCGGGCGGCACCCGGGTTCTCGTCGATGTTGAGCTTGGCGATGGTGATCTTGTCGGCGTGGGCGCCGGCGATCTCCTCGAGCACCGGGGCGACCATCTTGCACGGGCCGCACCACTCGGCCCAGAAGTCGACCAGCACGGGCTTGTCGCTCTGGAGGACGTCGGCCGCGAAGGTCGCGTCGGTGACGGTCTTGGTGTTGGCGCCCATGGGGACTGCTCCTAGGTCGAGGGTGTCAGGAAGAACGTAGGGCAGCGGAGGGTCATTCCCCGCGGGCGGCGAGGTACTTCTCGGCGTCGAGCGCGGCGGCGCACCCGGAGCCGGCCGCGGTGATGGCCTGCTGGTAGGTGTGGTCGACCAGGTCGCCGGCGGCGAACACGCCGTCGAGGTTGGTGCTGGTCGTCCGGCCCTCGACCAGGACGTAGCCCTCGTCGTCCAGGTCGACCTGGCCCTTGACGAGGTCCGACCGCGGGTCGTGGCCGATGGCGATGAACAGCCCGGTCGCCTCGAGCTCGGACGTCTCACCGGTCTTGAGGTTCCGCAGCGTGACGGAGCTGAGCTTGCCGTCACCGTTGGCGGACACCACCTCGCTGTCCCAGACGAAGCGGATCTTGTCCATCCCGAACGCGCGGTCCTGCATGATCTTCGACGCGCGCAGGGTGTCGCGGCGGTGCACGACCGTGACGGTGCGGGCGAAGCGGGTGAGGAACGTCGCCTCCTCCAGGGCGCTGTCGCCACCGCCGACCACGACGATGTCCTGCTCGCGGAAGAAGAAGCCGTCGCACGTCGCGCACCACGAGACGCCGTGGCCCGACAGCTCCTTCTCGCCGGGAACGCCGAGCTCGCGGTAGGCCGACCCCATCGCCAGCACGACCGCGTCCGCTTCGTACACCTCCTCCCCGACCTTCACGACCTTGGGGCTGACGGTGAGGTCGACCGAGGTGACGTCGTCCGTGACGAAGACGGTGCCGAAGCGCTCGGCCTGCGACCGCAGCTTGTCCATGAGGTCGGGGCCCATGACGCCGTCCGGGAAGCCCGGGAAGTTCTCGACGTCCGTCGTGTTCATGAGCGCACCGCCGGCGGTGACGGCGCCTTCGAAGCAGACCGGCTGCAGGCCTGCCCGGGCGAGGTAGATGGCGGCGGTGTAGCCGGCAGGACCGGAGCCGATGACGATGGCCTTGTGCGCGCTCACTGAGGACCTCTCGATGGGTGGTGCCCGGGAAACGCCAGCGTAGTGATCGCTGTTCCGGATGACAGGATGGTCCCGTGCCACCGCCCACCCGCCGTCTTGAACGCTGCGCTGCTCATCCCGGACGACCAGCGGTCGACGACTGCCCGGTCTGCGAGCGGCCGCGGTGCGGCAGCGACGCCAAGGAGGCCCTCGGCGGCGGCTGCGCCGTCTGCCACGGCGTCGTCGACGAACCGACCCGCGTCCCGGCGTCGCGGCTGGAGCTGCTGGTCCGCGGCGTGGTCGGGGCGAACCTCACCGCGATCGCCTGGGGCTTCGTCGAGGCGGAGTACGTGCAGGCGAGCTTCTTCGAGTACGCCGCCCCGGCGATCCTCGGCGCCTTCGTCGGTGGCGTCGCGCTCACGGCGTCCGGGCAGCCACGGGGTGAGGACGGCACGCGGATGCGGCTGGTCGCCGTGCTCTACGCGGTGCTGGGCTGCGCCTTCGGCTTCGTGAAGGAGGGCACCTTCGGGGCGCTGTCGACGTCGGGCGACGTCGTCGTCCCGTACCTCATCGCCGCGCTCGCCTGCTGGCTGTGGACGCTGCCCCCGAAGGAGGGCTAGGGCTAGCCGGTCGGGCGGTCGGCGTGCAGGTAGTAGAGGACGTCCTGCTCGGTCTGGTCGCACGTGGCCCCGACGACGAAGACGTCGAGCTTGCTGGGGCGCGACGACGGCAGGACGACGACGAGCGCCGGCTGGCCGTCGAAGGTCGCGTAGTCGACGGCGAGCGGGACGCTCTCGTCACCCGGCCCGGTCAGGCCGGCCAGGCAGGCGGCGAGGCCCTTCGTCGTCGCGAGCGTCGCGAGGGCCTCGTCGCTCGGAGGTGCCTTGGGTCCGGCCAGTCCCGCGGCCTGTCGCGGAGCGCCCTTGAGCAGCTGGGGCACCGCGGCGGCGAGGGACGCCTTCGTGTAGGAGGTGCCGCTGTGGCTGATGGCCAGCGAGCTCGGTGAGGCGGCGGCGCGGGAGGCGGACCCGGAGTCGGTGCTGCCGTGGGTCAGCAGCAGGCCCCCACCGACGACGAGGGCCGCGGCGGCGGCGAGGCCGCCGGCCGGCAGCAGCCAGCGGCGGCGGCGGCCGTCGAGGGGCACCACGGTGGTGGAGCTGACGCTGGGCTTGGGCGGCTCGAGGGAGGGCTCGAGGGAGGGCTCGAGGGAGGGCACAGCCGGGGCAGGGGGTACGGGAGGCAGGCTCGCGAGGTCGTCGGCGACCGCCGTGAGGGCGTTTCGCAGTGCGTCGAGCTGAGGGCCGCACGTCGCGCAGGCCAGGAGGTCCTCCGGCACCGGGTCTCCGTCGGAGGCGGCGGCGAGGGCGTCGGCCAGCGCGTCGAGGTCGGCGTGGCTGTGCGTGCTGGTCATGACGTCCCTCCTCCCTGGTCGGCTGCAGGTGGGACGGGCTCGGCGCCGTCCGGGTTCCGCAGGTGCCCGAGGGACACGGCCAGCCGTGCGCGGGCCCGGAAGCAGCGGGACTTGACGGTCCCCGGCGGGACCTCGAGCACGGCCGCTGCGTCCTCGACCGAGAAGCCGGTGAGGTCGACGAGGACGACGGCAGCGCGCTGCTCCGCGGGGAGCTCGGCGAGGGCGGCCTGGACGAGGACGGCCGTCTCGCGCCGGCCGAGAGCGTCGACGCCGTCGGCGATCGGCTGCTCGGGGAGGGGGACCGTCGGGCGCACTGCCGCGCGCCGGGCGCGGTCGAGGCAGGCGTTGACGACGATGCGGTGCAGCCACGTGGAGACCTGCGCGTCCCCGCGGAAGCCGGCGGCGCCGCGATAGGCCGACAGGCTCGCGTCCTGCACCGCGTCGGCGGCCTCCTCCGGGTCGCCGAGCGTGCGGTAGGCGACTGCCCACAGCCGCTGCCGGTGGCGGCCGAGCAGGTCGTCGAAGGCGTGGGGCTCGCCGGCGAGATGCGCCTGCAGCAGGGCGCGGTCGGCCGCATCCCCCTCCGCGTCGGTCACAGCCGCAGAACCTACTCGCGCGTCAGCGTCCGCGCGTCAGGTCAGGCGGAGCTCGGAGATCCCGACCCGGTAGGAGCTGCCGTCCTTGGGCAGCTTGGTGATCCAGATGAGGACGAAGCGGCCGCGGGTCCCCGCGGGCGGGCGCAGGACGGCGACCTGCGGGCCCTTGGCGGCCGCGACGAGCGACATGGTGGTCGAGCTGGTGGGCGGGGTGGCGCTGACGCGCAGCTCGACGTCAGCCCCCGGGGCGGTCAGCGCGACCGTCACCGTGTGGAGCGCGTGCGGGGTGCGCAGGTCGAGCAGCAGTCCCACGCCCGGCTTGAGGCCGCTGAAGTCGGCGGTCTTGTAGACCTGGGTCGTCCACGCGGTCGTGGGCTCGTCGTCGATGGCGTTCGGTGCCTGGCTCGGGTTCTCCTGGTGGTCTGCGCCGAACGGGTCGAAGTCCTTGATGCCGACCCCGGTCAGCCGGATCGGCGGGTAGGCCCTGCCGCCGGGACCGGTGAGCAGGGACGCGCCCGGGATCGGCTCGCTGCCGGGCCTCGGCGGCAGGTCGCCGACGGCGAGGCCGAAGGTCCATCCGAGGACACCGACGACGGCGACGACGGCGACGGCAGCTGTCCAGGGAAGGAGGCGCCGCCAGCGACCGGGAGGGCCTGGCGGGGTGGCGTCCTGCTCGGCCGTCTCGGCCGCGCGGAGGGGGGCGACGGCGGCGTCCACGGCGTCGGCGAAGGCAGCGGGCGTACGCAGGGCACCGAGGGTCGGCACGCGCGACGGCTCAAGACCTCGGCTGACCACGGAGTCGAGCTCGCGCGGGACGCTCGCGCGCTGCTGGCGAGCCGTCAGCAGGGAGCGCCCCTCCCGGGGCGTCGGCGGGAGCGAGCCGCCCGGCTGGGGCGTGGCGCCCGCCGGCCAGCGGGCGGTGAGCAGCGCGTGCAGCACGGCAGCGAGGTCGCGGGTGTCGGCCTCGGTGCTGCCCTCGGTGCTGCCCTCGGTCTCGTGCAGGACCGCGGCGACGTGGGTGTCGGTCAGCCGCACGCGGCCGGTGGAGGTGACGAGGACGTTGCCCGGGTGCAGGCGGCCGTGCGCCAGCCCGGCCGCGTGGGCGGCGGTGAGGGCGTCGGCGATCTGGCGCACCACGTCGGCGGCGTCGAGCGCGGCCAGCGGCCCGACCCGGCCGAGGTGCGCGTCCAGCGGCTCGCCCTCGACCCACTCACCGATGACGCAGGCGACGTCGTTGCCGCGGCCCGGTCGGGGCTCCGGCGCCGCGTCGTAGACCCGGGCGAGCCCGGGCGCGTTGACCGCGCCGGTGCGCACGGCGGCGTCGAGGAACGCCTTCGCCTCGGTTCGGGCCTCGCGGTTGGGGGTGGCGACGACCTTGACGGCCACCGTCCGGGCGAGGACGTCGTCGTGCGCGCGCCACAGCTCCGCCGGCCCGCCCGACGCGACGAGGTCGACCAGCCGGTACCGGTCGGCCAGGACGTCACCGGTCGAGAGCGGGCCGGGCGTGGGTTCGGGGCCCTGCGGGCTCCTCGCCACCGGTGTCCTCCTGCGCGCTCCGCGGGCGGGCGCTCCACGACGAAGGCCCGGTCCGCGCCACTCTACGGGCGCGTCCCGGGCCTTCGCCGGAAGCCTGACGGCTGCCGATCAGAGGCGGCCGACGAGGTAGTTGCTGCTGTAGATCGGGACGTACTTGACGACGTCACCGCTGTGCGGGGAGTGCCACATCATCTGGTGCCCGTTGCGGACGCCGGCGTAGATCGCCACGTGGCTGATGCGGCCGGAGCTGTTGCGGAAGAAGATGAGGTCGCCGGGCACCTTCTGGCTCTTGGTGACGTGGTGCATCTGGGAGTACTGCTGCGAGGCGTTGTGCGGCAGCGACTTCCCGAAGTGCCGGTAGACGTAGAGCGTGTAGCCGCTGCAGTCGAAGCGGGTCGGGCCGGCAGCGCCGTACTTGTAGGGGTCGCCGTGGAACTTCGCGGCGTAGGTCGGGACCTCCGAGCGCCAGCCGGACGCCTCCGCCGGAGACGCGACGAGCAGGCTGCCGAGCAGAGCGGAGAGCAGGACGAGGAGCGCGGACGCGCGAGCGCGCGCCCGTGGACGGGTGAGCACAGACGTTCCTTCCTGACGCCTGCGAGGTGAGCTGTCGGGCTCGGGCGGGAAGGTGCCCGGCCAGTGCATGCACTGGCTTCGCCCCGAGACCAGCTTCGCGCCGGAGAGACGCGGTGCCGGTCGAGGAACCTGTGGGTCCCCCGCTCCTGCCCCTGGTTCGGGAGTGGTGTCCGTGAGTGGTCGGGGGACAGGACTCGGCGTTCCGACCGGACGTCTTGGGGTGCTGCTGGGTCGTACCTAGGTCTTACAGGTGTCCATCACACTAACGGCCGGGGAGGGGCCGTTCAGCCGAACGGACGAGCTTGTGAGATGTCTCACCCTCCTCCGGCAGTGACAGCAGGAGAGCTCGGCGGGGGACTCGTGGAGGTAGGGGTGCTCGTCGCGCTCGCCAGCCCGGGCCGTACGGCGCCGATGTAGCCGTCGAGGTAGACCGGCTGCACGCGCACGACGTCACCGGTGTGCGGCGCGGCCACCATCAGGCCGTTGCCGGCGTAGAGGGCCACGTGGTGGATGGTCGAGGGGTCGTTGACGTCGGTGGCCCAGAAGAGGAGGTCGCCCGGCTCGAGCTGGCCGAGGTCGACGTGGGGCCCGGCGTACCACTGCTCGCGGGAGGTGCGGGGCAAGGTGAGCCCCGCTGCGGCGTAGGCCGCCCCGGTGAGCCCGGAGCAGTCGTAGGAGTCGGGACCGGTGGCGCCCCAGACGTAGGGCTTGCCGAGCTGGGTCTGCGCGAACACGAGGGCCGCCTGCGCGAGGGGCGAGGCCGGGACGTTCGGCAGCGAGCCGACGTCGAGCCTGGCGGTGGCGAGCTCTGCGGCGGCGCGGGCGGCGGCGGCGGCCTCGGCGGCGCGGCGCTGCTGGTCGGCGATGGCGCGGACCCGCGCGTCGGCGGAGGCCAGCAGCGCGTTGGTGCGGGCGAGCAGGTCGTTGACCTGCTGGGCCTGGTCGGTGACCTGCTTCTGCAGCCGGTTCGCGAGCTCCTCCGTCGCCGCGAGGCGCCGGTTCGCCGCGGCCAGGGACGCCACGGTCCGGTTCGCAGCGTCGACCGCGCGGGTGTCGCCCTGCAGGACCATCTTGACCTGGCTGAGACCGGTCTGGACGTCGCTGATCGAGCCGGCCGAGAGCACCGAGGCGTAGAGCGACGCGGTGCCGCCGGAGATGTAGAGGGCACGGGCGCGCCGGGCGCGCTGGTCGTCGGTGGCGACGGAGGCGTCCTTGGCGGCGTCGAGCGAGCGCTGCGCCTCGATGTGGGCGTTGACCGCGCGGCCGAGCGCGGCGTAGGTCTCGTCGTAGCGCTCGGTGGCGATCTCTGCCTGCTGCTGGAGCGCGTCGACCTGCTGGCGGAGCGCCGCGGCGCGGGCCTTGGCATCGCCGAGCGGGCTGGCGGTGGCCGCCCCGCCGACGAGCAGGGTGCCCGACGCGACGAGGCCGCCGAGCAGCAGCCCGGCGGCCGTCCGGCGGACGTGGGAGACGGTCACGACGCGGGGGCGCCCTCGCCGGTGGCCCGCACGCGGAGGTACTTCTTGAGGCTGGAGATGCGGTCCATCCAGAGCGACCGGGCCTCGTGCTGGAGCACGAGGGTCACGTGCCCGTCACTGGCGACGCGGAAGTCGGCGGGGGCGATCGTGTCGCCCTTCTGCTCCGCCTCGGCCTCGATCGTGTTGTACGCCTGCTGCAGCCCCATGGACTTCACGTCGTCGGCCGCCTCGCTGGCCAGGCTGTTGGCCCGGTCGGAGGCGGAGAAGTTCGCGCTGACGATCGAGATCCCGTCGTACGCCAGGAAGCCCAGCACGAGCAGGGTCACGACCAGCTTGGTGAGCCAGCCGAGCACGATGGTGCCCTCGTCCGGGTTCGCGACACGCTTCACCCTTTCGGGTTCGGCGCATCAGCCCGTGGGCTTGAGGCGCCCGAGCACAGGCGCCATGAGCTGCTCGACCTCCGTGACACGCACCTGACGGGCCACGGCCAGGTAGCCGGTCCCGAGAACCGCTCCGCCGAGCACCGTGGCGAGGGCCGCGCCGCTGGTGGCTCGGCCGGCGAGGCCCTCCGACAGGTGGACGACGAGAGCGGCCACGGCCGCAGGGACGGCGGCGGAGAACACGCAGCGCACGGTGGTGCGCAGGACGAAGCCGTGCGGGTCGCGCGGGACCCGGCGGGCGAGCACCGCGGTGCAGACGACGACGCCGAGCAGGTAGGACGACGCCTGCCCGGCGGCCAGGCCCAGCACCCGCTGGTCGCGGGGCAGCGACAGGTAGAGCGCGACGTCGACGACGACGGTGGTGACGTTCACGACGAGGTTCACCATGGCGGGGGTACGCGTGTCCTGCAGCGCGTAGAACGCCCGCAGCTGCAGCTGGTAGGTGCTGAACGCGACCAGCCCGCAGGCGAAGACGGCCAGCAGCGTGCCGATGAACCGGGCCTCCCCCGCCGAGGTCTCGCCGTGCCCGAAGACGAGCGTCGCGACGGACCGGCCCAGCACGACGTAGCCCACGGCGGCGGGCACGAGCACGGCGACGGTAAGCCGCAGCCCGCGGTCGAGCTGCCGGCGGAGCTCGTCGAGCCGGCCGTCCGCTGCGGCGCCGCTCATCGCGGGGAGGAGCGCCGTGATGACGCTGACCGCGACGACCGCGTGCGGCAGCTGCCAGAGCAGGAACGCGTAGGTGTAGGAGGAGTAGGAGCGGTTCTCGGGCGCGCCCGTGGCGAGCTGCGCGACGACGACGAGCACGAGCTGGTTGCAGATGACGTAGACGAAGGTCCAGCGGGCCAGCGCGGCTGCCGGGCGCAGGCCGGTCCCGCGGAAGTCGAAGCGCGGCTGCAGACGCAGCGGGGTGGCGCGCAGCGCGGGAAGCAGGGCGACGGTCTGGGCCACGATGCCCAGGGTCACGCCGATGCCGAGCACCGCGATCTGGGTCGTGGTGATCGTGGCGCTGGTCAGCTGCGCCGGACCCGGGAGGAAGGCGAAGAGCCCGAGGGTGACGATGACGACGACGTTGTTGAGCACCGGCGCCCACATGGGCGGCCCGAACCGGCCGTGGGTGTTGAGGTACGCACCGAGGATCGCGCCGATGCCGTAGAAGAGGATCTGCGGGAGGAAGAAGCGCGCGAAGACCACCGCGAGGTGCCGGGTGTGCGCGTCGACGCTGGGGTTGAGGTAGACGTCGACGATGAGCGGCGCGAAGAGCACCAGCAGCAGCGACGTGCCGCCGAGGACCAGCACGGCGAGGGTCAGCAGCCGCTGCACGAGCAGCTCCCCCTGGCCCTCCTTGTTGGCCCGCACCACCAACGGGACGATGACGCTGGTGAGGATGCCGCCGAGCAGCAGCTCGTAGACGATGTTGGGCGCCGTGTTGGCGATGTTGAAGGCGTTCGCGACGAACTTCACGCCGAGGACCGCGGCCAGCATGGCGGTGCGGAGGAAGCCGGTGACGCGCGAGGCGACGGTGCCCAGCGCCATGGTGCGCGTGGACCGGAGCAGGCTCACGCAGGGCCCTCAGGCGACGGCTTGCGCAGCGCCCGCCGGACGATGCGGAAGCCCGCGGCCAGGAAGAGCACGGCGGCCGCGGCGAAGGTCACGCCGAGGGCCAGCCGGCCGTAGCGCGTCGAGCGCACGACCACCTGTGCCGGCCGCTGGAAGGCACGGCCGGCCTGGTCGAGCATCTGCACGTCGACGGGGAACTTCCCGGAGCGCAGGCCGTCCGCCTTGATGCCGGCGGGGACCGAGCGCTTGGCGGCGACCGCGATGTCGCCGGTCTCGAGAGGCGGGCGTCCGGGGAACGTGAACCGCAGCCGCACCTTGACGGGAAGGTCGAGGCTGTTCTGCACGCTCACCTGGATCGTGCCCTTGCTGCTGGTGAGCAGCAGCCGGCCGCCGAGGACCGCGACGCCGGCCCGCTCCGCGGTGACGGCCTGGCCGAGCCGGCGCAGGGCGTCGTCCTGGGCGACCGGGTCCTGCCGCCAGGCAGCAGACTCGGCGCGGGCCACCGCCTTGCGCAGCCGCACGCGGAGGTCGTTGATGCGCTGCTGCACGTCGGTGGGCTGCGTGCTCGCGTCGTCGAGGACCTCGCTCGTGAGCTGGTCGGCCTCGTTGCGGTAGCTGCCGACCGAGGCGACGTAGCCCGCGGGCAGCTGGGCGTCGACCGGCATACGCAGCGACCTGCGCGGGTCGGAGGAGCTGTCGTCGTGCTCCTGGGTCTCCGACGGCGACGTCGGCTCCGGGCAGGACTCCGTCCCCTGCGTCGCAGACTCGAGCGGCACCGGACACAGCCACGGCAGGACGCCGAGGTCGCGAAGTGCCAGGCCTGCCGCGGTCGGCGCGGCGTCGCTGTAGCGGTCGGGTGCGATGAGGAACGTCCGCGACTGACCTGGTCGCTCCAGCGCGAGCAGTGCGGTCTCGGCGATGAAGCGCTGCTCGGCCAGCGGCGAGCCCTCCTGCCCGGCGGTCGGGCCGAGCACCAGGGTGGAGAGCGTGTCGTCCGCGACGAGCCCGTGCAGCCGGGAGCCGGTCGTGCCCGACGGCTCGAGGGTGACAGGGGCGTCGGGGCTGTGGCCCAGGTCCTCGAGGTCGGCGAAGGCGCTGGGGTCGAGCACGACGGCGACCCGGCTCGCGCTCTGGGGCATCAGCGCGTCGACGGCAAGGGCCGTCACGGTGCCGCTGCCCTGCGTCGGCGGGTCGACCGCGTCGACCGGCTGCCCCGGCAAGATGCCGCCCAGCACGCTCGCCCCCAGCTTGCTGGCCTGGCTGATGTCGTCACGGCCGGCGGGCGAGCCGGCGAGGGCGGCAACGTCGGGATCGGCGTAGGGCAGGCCGAGGTAGCTGCCCGTCGTCGCGAGGACCTGGCGCCTCAGCTCGGCCAGCCACGCCTGCGCGCGCTTCGCGCCGGTGCCCTTGTGCCGGCTCGGGCCGTAGACGTAGTGGTTCGCGGTCGCCATCGTGTCGACGGCCGCGGCGAGGTCGGGGTCGACCGCGAACGTGACGGGAACGGGCTCGCACTTGGTCGAGCGTGGGTCCTGGCGGCCGTCGTTGCGGTGCGCCCCCTCGTCTCCGCAGCGGCGGGGAGTGTTGGCGTACCGGGTCGCGCCGAGCAGGTGGCCGAGCCGGCCGTCGTCGCCGAGTCCCTTCGCCAGGTCGTCGTCGACGAAGGAGCCGTCGGGAGCCTGATGCGGGGGTTCGGCGAGCGGCCACACCACCGCCACCTTCTGCTGCTTCGGCAGGTCGACGAAGAAGGGCAGCCAGGTGGGCACCGAGCCCAGGGGCTCCACGCCGCTGTCGCCGATGACGCCGCGGGCCTCGATCTCGAGCGGGTAGACGCCGGAGCTGCGGAGCTCCAGCTCGTGCACGTCGGTGCGGATGTCGAAGTCGGCGGACTCCCCGGGCTTCAGCGAGGTGATGCGGTTGCGGCCTCTCGCGAGGCCGCGCGAGGCGATCGCGTACTCCATGTCGGCGCCGTCCTGCTCCGCGTCGTGCAGGGCGCCCCGCAGGGTGAGGACGCTGCCGCGCGACAGGTACAGCTTCACGTGCTCGACCGTGTCGGTCGTGCTCGTGTTGGTCACCGTTCCCTTGATCTCCACGGCCGACCCGGGGCGCGGCGCGCGCGGCAGGAGGCTCGCGACCCGGACGACGAGAGGGGCCTCGGGCTCCTGCTTGGTCGGTGACGGCGAGGGGTCGGCGAGGGCGGGGGTGCTGATCAGCAGGGCGACCAGGCCGGCCGCGACCCGGACCGGCCAGGCGGGTCTCATGCCGACCGGGAGAGCAGGTCGGGAACCCGGTCGAGCAGGCGACGCTCGTCGGCATAGGCCAGCCGGGAGGCGATCTCGGAGACCGGGACCCAGGCGACCTCGCTGACCTCGACGTCCTCGTCGGACAGCTCCAGCCCGTCCGTGGCCAGCAGCAGGAAGTGGTGGACGGTCTTGTGCACCCGTCGTCCGTCGGCGACGAACCAGAAGTCGATGACGCCGAGCTTGCCGAGGACGACTCCCTGGATGCCGGTCTCCTCGCGGACCTCGCGCACAGCGGTCTGCGGCTCGGTCTCGCCGTCCTCGACGTGACCCTTGGGCAGGGACCACAGCAACCGGCCCCGCCGGTCGAGCCGACCGATCAGAGCCCCTCGGGCGTCCGGCCCCCGACCGTCCAGCACCAGGCCCCCGGCGCTGGTCTCGTCGACGCGCCGGAGGACGCGGCGCAGCGGCTGTCGCCGCGGCGGGCGCGGCTTCGGGCGCTCGCCGGGGACCGTCATCCCGCCAATCTACGGCGACTCCCCGCTCCCGCTCTCCTACGCTTGCACCCCGTGTCGGACGCAACTGTCGAGCTCGTCGGAACCGCTGCGCAGCAGCTGGTGGAGCGCTCGCCTGTGCTCGTCGAGGTCGGCGAGCTGTTCCGCGGGGCCGGACACCGGCTGCACCTCGTCGGCGGCTCGGTCCGCGACGCGCTCCTCGGTCGGCTCGACGACGACCTGGACCTGACGACCGACGCGCGCCCCGAGGACGTCTTGCGTCTCGTCGAGCCGTGGGCGGATGCGACCTGGGACGTGGGGATCGCCTTCGGCACCGTCGGCGCCCTGAAGAGGGGCCAGCGGCTGGAGATCACGACCTACCGCTCGGAGGCCTACGACCGCACGAGCCGCAAGCCGGCCGTGTCCTACGGCGACTCGCTCGAGGACGACCTGGTCCGGCGCGACTTCGCGATGAACGCCATGGCACTGCGGCTGCCGGACTGGACAGGCCCGGACGCCTTCGTGGACCTGTACGGGGGCATGGCGGATCTGGCCGCGCGGGTCATCCGCACGCCGGGGCGGCCCGAGGACTCCTTCGACGACGACCCGCTGCGGATGCTGCGCGCCGCCCGCTTCGCCGCGCAGCTCGGCTTCGACGTCGCCCCTGAGGTCGTCGCGGCCATGACGGAGCGGGCCGCCCGCATCGAGATCGTCAGTCCGGAGCGGGTGCGCGGAGAGCTCGAGAAGCTGATCCTCGGGGCGTACCCCCGCAAGGGCCTGACCCTGCTCGTCGACACCGGGCTGGCCGCGCACGTGCTGCCGGAGCTGCCCGCCCTGCGGCTCGAGATCGACGAGCACCAGCAGCACAAGGACGTCTACGAGCACACGCTGCAGGTCCTCGAGCGGGCCATCGCGCTGGAGGACCGGCTCGGCGGACCGGACCTCGTCCTGCGCCTCGCCGCGCTGCTGCACGACATCGGCAAGCCCGCGACGCGCAGGTTCGAGAACGGCAAGGTGACCTTCCACCACCACGAGGTGAAGGGCGCCCACCTGGCGAAGCGGCGGCTCAAGGCGCTGACCTTCGGCAAGGACGTCGTCGACGCGGTGTTCCTGCTCACCGAGCTGCACCTGCGCTTCCACGGGTACGGGCAGCCGGGCACGTCGCCGTGGACGGACGCGGCGGTGCGCCGGTACGTCGTCGACGCGGGCGACCAGCTGCTGCGGCTGCACCTGCTCACCAGGTCGGACTGCACGACCCGCAACCAGCGGCGCGCCGAGCGGCTCTCGCGTGCCTACGACGACCTGGAGCGGCGGATCGCCGAGCTCGCCGAGCAGGAGGAGCTCAAGGCGATCCGACCCGACCTCGACGGCAACCAGATCATGGAGATCCTCGGCCTGCCGCCTGGCCGGGAGGTCGGGCGCGCCTACCAGCACCTGCTGGCGCTGCGGATGGAGCACGGCCCGCTCGGTCACGACGCGGCGGTCGAGGCGCTGCGGGCCTGGGCGGCCGAGCAGCCCAGCGCGGACTAGTCATTTCGGATCATGTCGAAGTGGCCTCGATCTGCCGATGATGGGGACGTGGCGGACATCTGGGACACCTCGTGGTCCGGAGCTGCCGCGTGGCTGTCCGGTCCGCGCGGACGCCGGGCCGTCCTCGCAGGCGGGCTCGCGGTCCTCACCGCGGCCGCCGCGACCGTCGTCCTCTTCCCCGCCGACCCGGCGTCCGCCCAGACGCGCGTCGAGGTCGCCAGGCTCGCCCAGGTCTACCTGCCCGACGGCAGCAACCACCCTGCCGTCGAGGGAGAGGTGCTCCCGCGCGGCGCGGAGCTGCACACCGGCGACGGCGGTGGGGCGCAGCTGCTGACGGCCGGTCGCCGGACCTACCTCGGGCAGAGCTCCACGCTGCAGGTGCAGGACGGCGTCCGCGAGACGCTGTCGCAGGGCCTGGCCATGGTCGACGCGCGCGACGGAGCCCACCTCGACCTGTCGACCCCCGCGGGGCGCATCTCCACCCCGCACGGCACGGTCGTCCGCGTGGAGGAGGAGCTGCTGACGAGGGTGGCCGTCTACGGCGGGTCCGTGACGCTGCACCCGACCGGACGTACCTCGTCGACCGCCGTCACCGCCCTGCACCAGGTCAAGGTGCAGCCGCAGGCGCTGCCGGACCGGGTCACGCCCCTGCAGCTCCAGCACGACGGGTGGGAGCGGGCCGTCGCGGCCGGGCTCGACAGCGCCGACAGCCAGCTGATGGACCTCGCCAGCGGCCTGCAGACGCAGGAGGGCGAGAAGGTCTTCACCGCGGCGCCTGCCGCCTACCGCACCGGTTCACTCCCGGCGGCCGGCGCTGCCCGCGGCGAGCGCGCCCTCAGCATCGCGGTCGCCGTCGCGTCCGAGCGCCCCGACGCGCTGTCGCAGGTGCAGTCCTACCGCACCGACCTCGGCTCGTGGGGGGTGGTCGCGGCGCTCGTCGGCGCACCGCTCGACCGCGTCTCGGCCGTGCTGAGCGCGGCCCTCACGCCCACGACCCCGACGACCGGCCCGACGATCGTCAACGCCGGCGGCCCGGCGCAGGTGCTACCGGGCCTGTCCCCGACGCCGGTGACGACGCGCGAGCCGGGCAGCACGTCGACGCAGCGCCCCCGGCCCACCTCCTCGTCCTCCTCGCCTGGCACGCCGAGCAGCCCCCCGCCCTCCCCCGGTCTGGTGCAGAGCGTCGTGGGAACGGTCCTGAACCTCGTGTCGCCGAAGCCGACGACGGCTGCCGCGACGGAGACGAGCCCGACACCCGCGCCGATCCTCGTGGTCCCGACCCTGAAGCCCTGCGTCGCCGGCATCGTCCTCTGCTGATCAGCGGCTGCTGACGACCGGTTCGGGCGGCTCGAAGGGCATGCGCCGACGGACCACCCACCCGTAGAGCGCGCCGGTCACCGCGTAGCCCGCGGCGACGGCGAGGAGCACCCCCACGCTGTGCCCGTCGTCGGGCAGCACGGCCGCGGCGACCCCGGCCGCGCCGGCGAAGCTGACGTTGACGAGGGTGTCGTACACCGAGAACACGCGCCCGCGGAACGCGTCGTCGACCGACTCCTGGGTGAGCGTGTCGACGCAGATCTTCCCCGCCTGGGAGCAGATCCCGAGCAGCAGGCCGGCCGCGACCATCGAAGCGTGGGTGTAGACCGGACCGAGCGTTGCGGACACGGCCGACGCGGCGAGCAGCACGACGGCCAGCCAGCGCTGCGTCCCGAGCCGGCGGGTGACACCGGGCGTGACGACCGCGGCGAGAACTCCACCGACGACGGTCGCGGTGAGGACCTCGCCGAGACCGGTGAAGCCGCGGTGCAGGTACCCGTTGTGGGTGTAGAGCAGCAGGGTCCCGACGAACATCAGCCCGGTGAGGAACCGCTGGACCGCGATCGTCAGCAGCCCGCGGAAGGCGGGCGGTCGCTCGCGCAGGTGTCGTGCGCCGTCGGCGAGCCCGCGCGCGACCTCGACGACGGCCGCCATGAGCGGCCCCGGCTCGTGCCGCAGCGCCGGTCCGAGCCGGCGGCGCGCGATGCGGGACGCGAGCAGGGCCGTCAGGGCGTACACCGCCGCCGCGGCCGCCGCGGTGCGGGCCGCACCGGAGTCGGTGTCGCCCCAGACCTTGCGGAGCGCGAGCGACGTGACGCCCCCGACGGCGGTCGCGGCCTGACCGGCGGTCGTCGTGAGGGCGTTGGCGGTGACGAGGTCACGCGCCTCGACGACGAGCGGCAGCGAGGCGGACAGCCCGCTCAGCACGAACCGGTTGAGCGACACGATCACCAGCGCGACCGCCACCGACGGGGCGCTGATCGCTCCGGTGCGCCACAGGCTGAGGGCGAACCCCAGGCACAGCACGCCCCGCAGGGCGTTGCTCACGAGGAGGACCCGCTGGCGCGACCACCGGTCGAGGAGCACGCCGGCGAAGGGGCCGACCACCGAGTACGGGAGCAGCACCGTGGCGAACGCGGCGGCAGCGGCGGCCGCCGACGTCGCCTTCTCCGGGTTGAAGAACGCAGCCCCGAACAGGGCGCCCTGGAACAGCCCGTCGCCGGCCTGGCCGCCGAGCCGGACCGACAGCAGCCGGCGGAAGTCCGGCACCCCCGCCATGCGCCGCACGTGGTGGACAGCGGTGGGCACCCGTCGAGCCTAGGAAAGCCGAGAGCCCCCCACCGCGTCGGGTGAGGGGCTCTCGGGCGGGGAGGTCCTAGCCGTTGTTGATCCAGGCCTCGAGCTCGTCCTTGGCCACGTCGTCGCGGACCTGGATGGGCGGGCTCTTCATGAAGTAGGTGCTGGCCGGGTGCACCGGTCCGCCCTGGCCGCGGTCCTTGGCGATCTTGGCGCAGCGCAGCGCGTCGATGATGACGCCGGCGCTGTTGGGGGAGTCCCAGACCTCGAGCTTGTACTCGAGGTTCAGCGGGACGTCACCGAAGGCGCGGCCCTCGAGGCGCACGTAGGCCCACTTGCGGTCGTCGAGCCACTGCACGTAGTCGGACGGACCGATGTGGACGTTCTTGTCGTGCACCTTGCCGGCCAGCGGGCCCTCGAGGTTGCTCGTGACGGCCTGCGTCTTCGAGACCTTCTTGGACTCGAGGCGGTCGCGCTCGAGCATGTTCTTGAAGTCCATGTTGCCGCCGACGTTGAGCTGGTAGGTGCGGTCCAGCGTGACGCCGCGGTCCTCGAAGAGCTTCGCCATGACGCGGTGCGTGATGGTCGCGCCGACCTGGCTCTTGATGTCGTCACCGACGATCGGGACGCCGGCGTCCTCGAACTTCTTGGCCCACTCCGGCGTGCCGGCGATGAAGACCGGGAGCGCGTTCACGAAGGCGACCTTCGCGTCGATGGCGCACTGCGCGTAGAACTTCGCGGCCTCCTCCGAACCCACCGGGAGGTAGCAGACGAGGACGTCGACGGCCTGGTCCTTGAGGACCTGGACGACGTCGACCGGCTCGGCGTCGGACTCCTCGATCGTCTCGCGGTAGTACTTGCCGAGGCCGTCGAGCGTCACACCGCGCTGGACGGGGACGTCCAGCGGCGGGACGTCGGAGATCTTGATGGTGTTGTTCTCGCTGTTGAAGATGGCCTCGGAGAGGTCGAAGCCGACCTTCTTGGCGTCCACGTCGAACGCGGCGACGAACTCGATGTCGCGGACGTGGTAGTCGCCGAGCTGGACGTGCATGAGACCCGGGACCTTGCCGGCCGGGTCGGCGTCGCGGTAGTACTCGACGCCCTGGACGAGCGACGCGGCGCAGTTGCCGACGCCGACGATGGCTACGCGGACAGAACCCATTTCGGGCGTCTCCTTAGGGGGTGGTGAGGTTGTTGCGCTCGGTCTCGATGAGCTCGCTGAGCCACCGGACCTCGCGGTCGACGGACTCCAGGCCGTGCTCCTGGAGCTGGAGGGTGTAGCTGTCGAGGCGCTCCCGCGTCCTGGCGAGGGCGCTGCGGGCGCCCTCCCGTCGCTCCTCGAGCCGGGCACGACGGCCCTCGAGGATGCGGACGCGCACCTCCGGGGCAGTCTTCGCGAAGAACGCGAAGTGCACCCCGAACTGCTCGTCCTCCCAGGAGGACGGGCCGGCCTCGGCGAGGAGCGCGGTGAAGCGCTCCTTGCCCTCGGCGGTGAGCTTGTAGACGACCTTCCCGCGCTTGCTGGTCAGGGCGGGGGCCCCGGCGACGACGACGGCGTCGCCCTCGTCCTCCGCGATCCAGCCGGCGTCCTTCATCCGGCGGAGCGTGGGGTAGAGCGAGCCGTAGGAGAAGGCCCGGAAGCTGCCCAGCGTGGCCTTGAGCCGCTGACGCAGCTCGTAGCCGTGCAGGGGGCTCTCGTGCAGCAGACCGAGGACGGCGAGCTCGAGCACGACGTCCTCCCTCCTGCTGCGACGATGCATCTGGCTGATGTATCAGACCGATACATCGCGGTGTCAGAACAACGTACGTCACGTCGGCGTCGCGGGCAACACCAGGTGTCCAGAGCGTGTCGTGACGGTGAGCACACCGCCGGTCCCCCGCCTCCTGTCGAGGCCGTCCCGGTGAGCGGGATGGCTCTTCTGGCGAGAGGGCACCGGGTCGCGCACGATGGCGGACAACCGATCGAGCAAGGAGCCCGCCCGTGAGCACACCCGTTCTCGCCGCCATCGAGGAGCGCGCCGAGGAGATCGCCTCCCACGGCCCGGCCAGCGAGCAGGAGGGCAAGCTCACCGAGGGCGCCGTCAAGCTGCTCCGCGAGGTCGGCATCATGCGGATGCTCGCGCCGAAGACCTACGGCGGGTACGAGTCCCACCCGGTCGAGTGGGCCGAGGCCGTCATGCGCCTCGGCAGCCTCGACGGCGCCACGGGCTGGCTCGGCGGCATCGTCGGCGTGCACCCGTGGGAGGTCGCGATGGCCGACCCCAAGGTGCAGGCCGAGATCTGGGGCGAGAGCGACGAGGTCTGGGTGGGTTCCCCGTACGCCCCCATGGGGGTCCTCAAGCCGCTCGGCGACGGGACGTATGAGTTCAGTGGCCACTGGCAGTTCTCGTCCGGGACCGACCACTGCGACTGGCTGTTCCTCGGTGCGCTGATGGGCGACGAGAGCGGAGCGCCGATCATGCCGCCGCAGATGATGCACGTGCTCATCCCGCGCTCGGACTACGAGATCGTCCAGGACTCCTGGGACGTCGTCGGGCTCAAGGGCACGGGGTCCAAGGACATCAAGGTGAAGGGCGCGATCGTCCCCGAGTACCGGCTGCTGTCCTACGACAAGCTCGCCGACGGCTCGCAGGCGCGCGAGATGGGCCTGACCAACCCGCTGTACTCCGTGCCGTTCTCCGGCATCTTCCCGCTGGGCATCACCTCCGCGGTGATCGGCATCGCGGAGGGAGCGCTCGCGCACCACCTCGCCTACCAGCGCACGCGCGTCCAGATCACGGGGACGAAGGTGAAGGACGACCCCTATGTCATGACCGTCATCGGCGAGGCCTCGGCGGAGATCCACGCCTCGCGGACCGTCCTGCTCGACAACGTCAGCCGGCTCTACGACGGCGTGGCCGCGGGCCGCGTCTACACCTTCGCCGAGCGCGCGGACTCCCGGCGCAACCAGGTGGCCGCGTGCTGGCGCGCGGTCCGCGCCGTCGACGAGATCGTCGCCCGCTCCGGTGGCAACGGCCTGCGGATGGACCACCCGCTGCAGCGCTTCTGGCGCGATGCGCACATGGGGCTCGCGCACGCGATCCACGTCCCCGGCTCGGTGAACCACGTGTCGGCGCTCGGCCAGGTCGGTCTCGAGCCGCCGCCCGGCCCGATGCGCGCGATGATCTGACCCACCCCCCTCGTTTCCACAGCACCAGGGTGCTGTGGAAACGAGGTTAGGGTCGGGGCATGGAGCGGCGGGACGTGGTCGACCACGCGCTGTCGCGCCGTGCCGTGCTCGCGGACGTGTACGCCGGACGGGTCAGTCCGGGCGAGGTGCAGGACGCCTCTCCGTACCTGAAGTCCGCCGCGAAGCGGCTGGGGATCGAGACCGAGCGCACCTGCCCGGTCTGCCGCAAGGCCAGGCTCTTCGAAGTCCTGTGGGTCTACGGGGACGCGATCGGCGACGCCGACGGGACGAGCCGGACGCTGGCCGAGGTCGAGCGGCTCGCGAGCGAACGCCCGGACTTCGCGGTCTACGACGTCGAGGTCTGCACGGCCTGCGACTGGAACCACCTCGTCCGGACCTGGCGCACCGGCACCCCGGGCATGCCGGTCGCGCGCCGCAGCCGGCGTCGGGAGGCGTGACACCGCGTGACGGCCTGTGACTCGTCCGTGACGCAGCCCTCAGCATGAACTCAACCGGCCGGGGCACAGTAGGGCGGTGATCACCAGGTTTCGCCGGCTGTCCTGGCCGAAGCGCCTTCTCGTCCTCGGCGGCAGCGGCTTCGGCCTCGTGCTCGTTCTCATCGTGCTCGGCTACCTGTTCACCAGCGTGCCGACCCCCAACAAGATCGCGACCGACCAGTCGACGACCATCGCCTACTACAGCGGCAGCCCGATCGGCGTCCTCGGCAAGAACCGGCAGATCGTGGGCCTCGACCAGATCAGCCCGGCCGCGCAGCACGCGGTGCTCGCGGCCGAGGACCGCGACTTCTACAGCGAGCCGGGGATCAGCCTCAAGGGCATCGGCCGGGCGCTGTTCACGAACGTCCAGGCGGGAGGCGTGCAGCAGGGCGGCTCGACGATCACCCAGCAGTACGCGAAGAACGCCTTCCTGACCAAGGACCGCACCTTCACGCGAAAGATCAAAGAGGTCTTCATCGCGGTGAAGATGAGCCAGACCGTGCCGAAGAGCCGGATCCTGGCCGACTACCTCAACACCATCTACTTCGGCCGGGGCGCCTACGGCATCCAGACGGCGGCACAGACCTACTTCGGCGTCAGCGCCAAGGACCTCACGCCGGCGCAGGCCGCGGTGCTGGCGAGCAGCATCCGCTCCCCTGCCGGCTACGACCCGCAGCGGCACCCTGACAAGGCCAAGGCCCGCTGGAACTTCGTGCTCGACGGCATGGTGAAGAAGGGGTGGCTGTCGACCGACGACCGGTCGAAGCTGACCTATCCCACGGTCCACGACCGCGGCCAGAGCAAGACCGACTTCCCCGGGCCGCTCGACCACGTGCGGGACCAGGTGCTCGCCGAGCTCGACGCCATGGGTTACAGCGAGGACCGGGTGCAGGCAGGAGGCTTGTGGATCAAGACGACGCTCGACAGCGGAGCGGAGAAGGCTGCGATCGCGGCGATGACCGAGAAGCGCGTCCCGGCTGAGGCCATCGGTGCCCTCGTCTCGATCGAGCCCGGCACCGGACGGGTGAAGGCCTACTACGGCGGCGGGACCGCAGGCGGTCTGGACCTGGGCAGTGACGTCGCGGCCCTGCCCGGCTCATCGATGAAGCCCTACGTCCTGGCGACGGCTCTCGAGGAGGGCAAGTCCCTCTCGTCGCAGTACCCGGGGCAGACCGGCCAGCAGATCTGCGGGCAGACCGTGCACAACGACCAGGGCGACCCGTCCTTCGGCAACATCGACCTGACGACCGGCCTGCAGTACTCCGTCAACACCGTCTACTTCCGGCTCGCCTGCGACGTCGGTCCCAAGAAGATCGTGGCCCTGATGCGCAAGGCCGGACTCGACAACCCGAAGGACAAGCTCGACGGCGAGGGCTCGCTGTCGGCCCAGATCGCCCTGGGCTCAGGCGGTTACGAGGTGCGTCCGATCGACCAGGCGGAGGGGTACGCCACCTTCGCGGCCAACGGCATCCACGCCAAGACGCACTTCGTCGAGCAGGTCTGCGACCTGTCGCACAAGAACTGCACGAGCGCCGGCATCAGGCGCGACCAGGCCATGCCGTCGGACGTCGCGGCGAACACCACGGCGGCGATGGCGAAGGTCGTCGAGGCCGGCACCGGCACCAACGCCCAGCTGCCCGGCCGCAACGTCGCCGGCAAGACGGGGACGACGACCAACAACACCAACGCGTGGTTCTGCGGCTTCACGCCCAACCAGCTCGCCACCGTGGTGTGGCTGGCGAAGAAGGGCGGCGGGACGTTGTCGTCCGGCGGCTCGGGCGTCTACGGCGGGACGCTGCCGGCCGAGCTCTGGCACGACTACATGCAGACGGCCCTGCAGGGCAAGCCGGTGACGCCGTTCCCCAAGGCCGCCAGCATCGGCACGCCGTCGACGCCCAGCGGTGCGCCGACAGCGTCCGCGACGACGACTCCCACGGCGACGTCCTCGGCGCTGCCCACCGCCACGGCGACGAAGCCCCCGGTCGTCCCGACGTCGCCGCCTCCGGTCGTGCCGACCCAACCGCCGCCGACGTCCGCGCCGCCGGAGCCCACCAGCTCGCCGACACCGCCGTCCGCGTCGGACGCCGCGTCACCGCGCTCGTCCCCTTAGGGTTCCGGGGGTGACCGCCCCCATCGTGCTGCCCTCCCGCGACGACCCGGTCGTCGCCGGAGCGGTGCAGGCGATCGGCGGTCCGCCCGGTGACTTCGCGCGCCTCGGCCGGCCCCGGCTCTGGACGGTGCTGCGGGTCCTGGTCGCGATGGTGGCCTTCACGTCGCTGCTCGGCTTCGCGCAGAAGGCGCCCTGCCGCAGCGGCAGCAACTGGCAGCACGAGTACCAGTACACGCGCGGTTGCTACACCGACGTCGTCGCCCTCTACAGCGCCGAGGGGCTGTCGGACGGCAAGACCCCGTACTACGAGCACCCGGTGGAGTACCCCGTCGTCATCGGCGGCGTGATGTGGCTGTCCTCGGGGCTCGCGCGGGGCCTCGAGCACGTGTGGCACGACTCCGCGACGGACGCCGCCCTCGCCAAGGTCAACGCAGCGACCACGCCCGAGCAGGCCTCCTCGGCGCGCAGCACCGCCGACTACCGAGAGGCGATCGCGCGCGGCCGGCACTTCTACGACATCACCTGGTTCCTCATGACGGCGTGCGCGATGGTGGTCGTCGTCGCCTTGGCGAAGACCGCGGGACGGCGCCCGTGGGACGCGGCGATGTTCGCCCTCTCACCCGCGCTGCTGCTGCACGGCACCACGAACTGGGACCTCGTCGCTGTCGCGTTCGCCTCGCTCGGCGTGCTCGCCTGGGCACGCAAGCACCCGGCTATCGCGGGCGTGCTCTTCGGGCTCGGCGCCGCGACGAAGCTCTACCCGGTGCTCTTCCTCGTGCCGCTGCTGGGACTCTGCCTGCGGGCCAAGAGGATGCGGGCCTGGTCGGTGGCCGCGGGTCTCACCGTCGTGACCGCCGTGGGGCTGACGCTGCCCTTCTACCTGACCGCCCCGTCGTACGGCGACGTCAACGGCAACCCGGTGAAGGTCTCGGTGCCGAACGTGCTGCCGCTGCACTGCCGGACCACGCTGAACGGCGTCACCTCGGTGCTCGACGGCCGCTGCCCGAAGGTGGTGCCGCAGGGCGAGACGGCCGTGCAGGTGACCAACGCGGTCTACCGGTTCTTCGACCTCAACCAGACGCGCGGAGCGGACTGGGACTCGCTCTACCTGCAGTTCATGGACAGCCGTGGGTGGAGCACGGCCTGGTCGGGCTTCCTCGGCGGCTCACCGCCCTCCCGCCTCAACCTCGTCGTGGCCCTGCTCACCGTGGTGGTCGCGGGCGCCGTCGTCGCCCTGTGCCTGCGCGCTCCCCGCCGCCCTCGCGTCGGGCAGGTCCTCTTCCTCATGACGACCGGCTTCCTGCTGGTCAACAAGGTCGACAGCCCGCAGTACGTCCTGTGGCTGGTGCCCCTCGCCGTCCTGGCCCGGCCGCGCTGGCGCCTGTTCCTGATGTGGCAGGCGACCGAGGCGCTCGTCCTCTTCACGAGGTTCTACTTCTTCATCAACAACGACGCCGCGAGCAAGGGTCGTGTCGAGGGGCTCGACATGCGGTGGTTCTTCACCGCGGTCCTCCTGCGCGACCTGCTGCTCGTCGTCTTCTCCGCGTTCGTCATCCGCGAGATGTGGCGGCCGGAGCGTGACGTCGTGCGCGCCGACGGCGTGGACGACCCCGCCGGCGGCGTCCTGGTCGAGGACCCCGTCCCGGCGTGACCGCGCTGCGCACCTGGGTCGCGAGCCGCGTGGCCCTGGCGGTCCTCGTCCTCGCGGGGATCCAGCAGGTCTTCGGCGGTCGTGGTGACGGCTGGCTCGCCGGGTGGGACAGCTGGGACGTCACGCTCTTCCGGAAGGTCGCGCAGTACGGCTACGACGGCTACCCGGCCCACTACGCCGACCGCGACATCGCCGCGTTCTTCCCCGGCTTTCCCCTCGTCCTGCGGGTCGCGCACTGGCTCGTGCCGTCCTGGACCGCGGCCGGTCTGCTCGTGTCCTTCGTCGCCGGCGCCGTTGCCGTGGTCTGGCTCGCGCGCCTGGCCGAGCTCGACGGCGTGGACGGCCCGCTCGCCGTGCTGCTGCTCGTGCTGTCCCCGTACGCCGTGTTCCTCGCCGCGGGCTACAGCGAGGCGCTCTTCCTCGCCTGCGCCCTGCCCGGGTGGTACGCCGCCCGGCGCGGCCGGTGGGAAGCCGCCGGCGCCCTCGTCGCCGGCGCGGCGCTCGTCCGGATCAGCGGGCTGTTCCTGGCGATCGGGCTGGTCGTGCTCTGGCTGACGACGTCCCGCGACCGGCGCGCGATCCCGTGGCTGACGCTGCCGTTCCTCGCTCTCGCTGCCTTCATGGCGTACCTCCACCACCTCTCCGGCGACTGGCTGCGGTGGCAGCACGCGCAAGCCGAGGGCTGGGGTCGGCACCTGACCTCGCCGATCACCGCCCTCCGCGCGACCTGGGACGCGGCGCACTCCTCGGCCCTGTCCCCGGAGTTCCGCTGGTCCTACGGGGCCCAGATCGTGTGCGTCGCCGTGGGTCTGCTCGTTGTGGTGGCCTGCCTGGCCCGGCGGGAGTGGGGCGAGGCGACCTACGTCGGGCTGTCGGTGGCTGCGCTCGCGACCTCGACCGTCTACCTGTCCATCGAGCGCGCGACGCTGCTCTGGTTCCCGCTCTGGGTGCTGCTGGCCCGTGCCGCGGCGGCACGCCCGTGGCTGCAGTGGGGGTACGTGGTCCTCGCGACGCCGCTCATGGTGACGGGAGTGCTGACCTTCCACGACGGCCGCTGGGTCGGTTAGGGCAGGCGGGGGAGCCCGATCGCGAAGGTGCCGGTGCGGTGCACCGCGTCGTGGAAGCCGTCGGTCGCGGTGAGGGTCCACGTGACGTCGCCGGGCAGCGCCGGCAGGGCGCCGTGCATCCCGTCCCAGGACAGCCGTGGCCGGTCGCCGGTGCCCGCGGCGCGTGCCACGACGCTGCCCGAGGTGTCGGAGAACGTCGCGGACCAGTGCGCGGGCGAGGACAGCCGCGCGTCGAGGACCGCAGGGGTCGGCGCGTGGACGGGGGCGCCGCTGAGACGTGCCGCGAGGATGCGCGGAGCCGGCTGGGTCGCGACCCAACCGAGGTCGCGGATCTCGGGCAGGTCCTCCTGGAGCGAGCCCGGGCAGTCGGTGATGCCGGTCTCGCCGTGGCCGAACACCCGGTGCAGCGTCACGACCCGCCCGCTCGGGTAGCGCGGCGATCCCTTGGAGGTCAGCCGCACGAGCGAGCGCGGGTCGAAGTGCCAGGTCGTCGCGGCATAGCCCACGACCCTCGCCAGGGCGAGCTCGGCCGCCTCGCTCGCGTGCGTCTGCGTCATGTCGCCGAGCATTGCGACGCCGAGCGTCCCCGTGTTGAAGCCCTGCGCGTGCGACCCGATCGTCGCGCGTCCGAGGCCCCCGCGCCGGCCCTCCCAGACCCGGCCGTAGCTGTCGACGAGGAGGTTGTAGCCGAGGTCGGCCCAGCCGCGGGTCTTGACGTGGTAGGCGTAGTCGGCCCGGATCAGCGCCGGCACATCGCCTGGGGCGTAACCGTTCTGGTTGTCGGTGTGGTGCACGGTGACGGCCACGACCCGTGCGGCGTAGGACGGTGCGCGCCGCACCCAGGCCTCGTCGGCGCCCCAGTCGGCGCGGGTCTGCACGACCCCGAGGACCGGTCGGGCCTCCTGGGCGTGGGCCATGGCGAGTCCGAGGTGAGGGTGGCCGTCGGAGACGCGCGCGAGCCGCAGCCCACGGGCACTGCCGGCCACCGCGACCTCAGCGAGGTCGGCACCGGTGGGCCGCCACAGCGGTTCCGTGCCCGGGATGCCCTCGTCGCTGGTGTCGTCGTCCGCCTGCTGCCAGGCCGTCCAGCCTGCGGCGGCGTGCCACCGGTACCGGACGGTCGCCGTGCCCGACCGCCAGGTCACCCCGAGCAGCCGCTCGTGCGTCACGGCGGTCGTCGTCGTGCCGAGGCTGATCAGCGTGGACGACACCAGGTCGTCGACCGGACCTGCGCTGGACGTGAGGGGGAGACCGGTCAGGCCCGCGAGAGCGAGCGCGACCACGAGCAGACGGCGCAAAGATCAGGTCCTTCTGGGTCCTGCGGATGAGCTGGGGAGCCTGCAGGGTCGCAAGCAGAACCCTTGATCACAAGGGCATCTGCGTGCTTTGTCCGGATCTCTTAGAGCCGCGACTTCAGCAGCGCGATGTCGTCCGCCTGACCCTCGGACGGTGTCTCGACCACCGCCGGGCAGCCGGCCGCCCGCACCACCGCGACCAGCACGTCGGCGTCGATCGTGCCGCTCTCCAGGTTGGCGTGCCGGTCGGCTCCGGAGTCGAAGGCGTCGCGGCTGTTGTTGCAGTGCACGAGGTCGATGCGGCCGGTGATGGCGAGCACCCGCTCGACGATGCCGACGAGCTCCTCGCCCCCGGCGAAGAAGTGGCACGTGTCGAGGCAGAAGCCGACGTTGTCGAAGTGCCCGACCGCGTCCCACAGCCGCGCGATCGCGTCGAGCCTGCGGGCCATCGCGTGGTCGCCGCCGGCGGTGTTCTCGATGAGCACCGGCAGGGGCCGCTCCATGCGCTCGAAGGTCTTGACCCAGTTCTCGAGGCCGAGGGTGTCGCTGTCCTGGGCCGTCGTGTGGCCGCCGTGCACGATGAGCCCCTGGGCTCCGAGCGCCGCGGCAGCGGTGGCGTGCTGGTCGAGGATCTTGCGGCTCGGGATGCGGATCTTGTTGTTGGCGCTGGCCACGTTCACGACGTACGGGGAGTGCACGAAGAACGGGACGTCGAGCGCCAGCTCCGTCACGGTCGGAGCCTTCCAGCTCTGCGGATCGCCGAGGAACAGCTGCACGACGTCGGCGTCGCGCTCCTTCGCGGCCAGGGCGAGGTCTGTCTCGCCACCCTTCCCGATGTGCGCACCGATGAGCATGACCCCACCGTACGGCGGTTGGGCGACGCTTCCGGGTGGCACCATGGATGCGTGATGCGGCGCGTACTCCCGGTAGTGCTCGCGCTGCTCGCTGTGCTCGTCTGGCAGTCACCCGCGCAGGCCGCGACCCACACCGTCACCCTCGCGACCAGCGGCCCCTCGCCCTCGGCGATCACCATCAGGGCCGGGGACACGGTGACGTTCAAGGCGAGCGACGCGAACACCTACCACGTGCGCCGCACCAGCGGCTCGTGGACCTTCACCGCCACGGTCACGTCGGGCAAGCCGGCCACGACCCGCGCCTTCTCCACCGCCGGCACCTACGCGTACTCGATGACCTTCGACACGATCCTCGGGGAGTCGCCGCCGCAGAGCGGGTCGATCGTCGTGCCGGCGACGTCGCCCAGCCCGACGCCGACGAAGAGCGCCGCACCCCGACCGAGCCCCTCCGCGTCCTCGCGGCCGGCCGGCTCACCGTCGGCGACGGCGGCACCGACCCAGAGCGGCGTCGCCATCCCGCCGCCGATCACGGGCGCCGTCGTCCCGACCCCGTCGGTCACCCCGTCCACCGGCCCGGTGCCGCAGGTCGCTCCTCCGGCCGCGCCGAGCACGCCGACAGCCGACCCGTCGACGACCGCGAGCGTGACCTACTCGGACAAGAAGCTGACGCAGGGATCGGCGCACGGCTTCGGGCTGCCGGCGGCCCTCGCGGTCGTGGGGGTGGTGGGCGTCGTGTCGCTGATCGTCCGCCTGCTCCTCGCCGCGCCGGAGGCCCGGCCCGACGTCGGGTAGCCTCTTGTGCGTTTGCTGACGCGAACGCCCTCCTGCCACGGAGAGTCCGTGGCCGCTAGTCCACAGGAGGAGGTGGGTCTGCTTGCGTCACTACGAGCTGATGGTCATCCTCGACCCGGATCTTGAAGAGCGGACGATCGCTCCCAGTCTCGAGACGTTCCTCAACGTCGTCCGCAACGGCGGCGGCACCGTGGACAAGGTCGACATCTGGGGCCGGCGTCGCCTGTCCTTCGAGATCAACAAGAAGGTCGAGGGCATCTACGCCGTCGTCGACCTCAACGCCGAGCCCGACGTCATGAAGGAGCTGGACCGCCAGCTCAACCTCAACGAGTCGGTCCTGCGCACCAAGGTCCTCCGTCCCGAGCTCCGCTAGTCCCTCTCCCGATCTGTCCTTCCCCAGTGCTCTTCTGACAGCACGCACCTTTCGCTGATCCGCTACCGAAAAGGACAACCGACGTGGCTGGCGACACCATCATCACGGTGGTCGGGAACCTGGTCTCCGACCCCGAGCTCCGCTTCACCCCCAGTGGGGCCGCCGTTGCGAACTTCCGCATCGCGAGCACCCCGCGCACGTTCGACAAGGCGTCCAACACCTGGAAGGACGGGGAAGGCCTCTTCCTCTCCTGCAGCGTGTGGCGCCAGACGGCGGAGAACGTGGCCGAGTCCCTCCAGAAGGGGATGAAGGTCATCGTTCAGGGGCGCCTCGTCCAGCGGTCCTTCGAGACCAAGGAAGGCGAGAAGCGCACGGTGGTGGAGCTGCAGGTCGACGAGGTCGGTCCCGCGCTGACGTTCGCCACCGCCAAGGTCAACCGCACCACCCGTGGCAACGGGGGCGGTGGCTTCGGCGGCGGTTCGGGCGGCGGCGCTCCCGCTGACGACCCGTGGGCCTCCTCGGCCCCGGCCGGTGGCGGCGGTGGCGGCGGCTGGTCCGACGAGCCTCCCTTCTAAAGACTCACCACAGGAGTAACTGCTATGCCGAAGCCTCCCCCGCGGAAGCCGAAGAAGAAGGTCTGCCAGTTCTGCAAGGACAAGGTGACCTACGTCGACTACAAGGACACCGGCCTGCTCCGGAAGTTCATCTCCGACCGCGGCAAGATCCGCGCGCGTCGGGTGTCCGGCAACTGCTCGCAGCACCAGCGGGACGTCGCCACGGCCGTGAAGAACAGCCGTGAGATGGCGCTGCTGCCCTACACGAGCACGGCGCGATGAAGCTCATCCTGACGGCGGATGTCCCGAACCTGGGTGCGCCCGGCGACACGGTCGAGGTGAAGGACGGCTACGGCCGCAACTTCCTCGTCCCGCAGGGTCTCGCCATTCCCGCCACCCGTGGCGCGGAGAAGCAGGTCGCCAACATCCGCCGGGCGCGCGACGCCCGTACCGTCCGTGACCTCGCGCACGCCAACGAGATCAAGCAGGCCCTGCAGGGCCTGTCGGTCACGCTGGCCGCCCGCGCCGGCTCGGAGGGCAAGCTCTTCGGGTCGGTCACGTCGGCAGACGTCGCGGCGGCGATCGCCAAGGCCGGCGGCCCGAAGCTCGACAAGCGCTCGATCGTCATCAAGAGCGCGATCAAGAGCACCGGCAGCCACAGCGTGCAGGTGAAGATCCACGGCGACGTGGACGCGAACCTCTCGATCGCGGTGACGTCCGCCTAGCTCGCTCGCCTCAGACGGCCCGGCTCCCGATCGCGGGGGCCGGGCCGTCCTAGGTTCTGCGGCATGGACATCCGGGAGGCGACCGAGGCCGACCTGCCGGCCATCACCGGGATCTACAACTCCTACGTGCGGCACTCGCACGTCACGTTCGACCTGGAGCCGTTCGCGGACCGCGCGGAGTGGTTCGGTCACTACGGCACCGCGCCGCACTGGGTGCTCGTCGACGACGAGGTGAGGGGCTACGCGACGTCGTCTGCGTGGCGTCCCAAGCCGGCCTACCGCTCGACCGTGGAGACCTCCGTCTACGTCGCGCCCGCAGCCGTCGGCCAGGGGCTCGGCAGGGCCCTGTACGACGCGCTGCTGACCCGGTGCGACGAGGCCGGCGTGCACCGGTGCGTCGCAGGCATCGCGCTTCCGAACGAGGCCTCGGTGGCGCTGCACCTGGCGTGCGGCTTCCGCCCGGTCGGCACGTTCACCGAGGTCGGCTTCAAGGGCCGCTGGGTCGACGTCGCCTGGTACGAGCGCGGCTAGCGCGTGCTGAGCAGGACCTTCGCCAGGGCCCGCCGCTCGTCGAGCTCGAGCAG
>Ga0070658_10000379_pt1 | contig 38762 bp, 38 predicted proteins | sample KBSC13metaG_FD_64664 | JGI IMG/M metagenome (GOLD analysis project Ga0070658, IMG submission 64664) | Corn rhizosphere microbial communities from Kellogg Biological Station, Michigan, USA - KBS C1-3 metaG | ecosystem: Host-associated > Plants > Roots > Rhizosphere > Soil ... | reverse complement strand
GGGGGTCCTCCGTCCGGCGAATATCGCCAAGGGGCCCTGTGCAGTTGAACACATAGCCGAACCGCCGCGGCGGCTCCGCAACCTCATGGCCTCGCCTGCGGTAGGTCACCTCGATGTCGTCCCCAGCGACTCGAGTGTCGAGCAACCGCCCGGCGGCGACTTCGAGCCGCCCCTGCTCCATGAGCTGATTCACCTGCCTCGCGACCTCCGGCGCGATGCGGTGACGGTGAATGTCCCACCATGGACGGCCGTAGCGAAGGAACAGCCGCTTCTCGCGCATCGGGAGCGCCTGCCACAGCCGATGACTGATCGGGCGAAGCGAATCGACGGCGGGCCGCCACCCCACTTCCAGGCTCCTTTGTCGAAGCCACTTTACAATCTCGCTCACCTTCGGCTTCGGCGCCTGCTCCCAGTCGATCGGCGCCGGGTCGTCGATCCCATTGCCGAGCGGAATCTTGCCGCGTCGCGACAGGGCGACAATCTTCCCATGATGGCCGGCCGACGCGAGCGACAGAGCTACATCAACCATGGTCAGGCTGGTGCCGAGGATCAGCACATCCAGATTGCGCTCCGCCGCGTCCGCGATTGCAGCGCGGGCCCGGTCGCTCCACGGATTGTCAATCATCCGATCCGCGATCGATTCGGTTCCCGGTAAAGACGCCGGGCTCTGGTTTCCGATCGCGAGCACCAGCGCGTCGGATTCGATCAACTCGCCATTTTCGAGCCGCAGCCGCCAACCCTTGCCGATCCGATCGGCGGCGACCGCACGCCCGTCGACCAACTCGACGTGACCGCTCGCAATCGCGTCGTCCAGGATCGAGCGAAGGTAGCGGCCAAAGTGCCGACGCTCCGCGTAGGAGTTCCGCTCAAGTCCCTGGCTCGCCGCGAAATGGTCCGGGTCGTGGGCCCAGGCCCCCATGTTCATGGCGCGGATATTGAGGAGGTGCGCCGGCTCCTTCGTCGAATAGGCCGCCCCCTGGCCCGCACGGCCGTTTGCCTCGATCAGGATCGACCGGACTCCCTGCTGCGCCAGGTTCGCGGCGGTCATCGTCCCCGAAAATCCGCCGCCGACTATTGCAACAGGAGCCCTCAGTTCAGGCATCGCCCAAGCGCTTGGCGTTGAGCTTCTGGATGTGGTCGTGAATGCGGATGACTGTCTTCGATGCGGTTTCACCGAAGATCCCTGGGACCGCGCCGTGGATCAGGGCCGCGAAGCCAGCACCGATAAGCTGGACGCCGACCTTGACTGCGCCTCCTCCGTGCTCCGCCCAGCTCATGTCCAGCGACCGCGGATGCTCGAAAAACATACGGTCGATGATGCCGTTCCGGATCTTCCGGAGATTCTGCCGCTTCGTCGTCGCCATGGCACTGTCCCCGCAAAAGTGGCGACCCCGACTGGATTCGAACCAGTGGCCCTCAGATTAGGAATCTGATGCTCTATCCTGCTGAGCTACGGGGTCGGCCTGCGCACCGAATAGGGACGGCAGGGCTTTTCTTCAATTGACTTGGTTGGGCGGAACGATCGGCAGAGGGAGCGGGGCGACCGGAATGCCCTCGTCGATCAACGATTTCGCCTCGGAAGGCGTGGCGCTTCCATGCACCGCGCGCGCTTCGGCCTCCCCGAGATGGATCGAACGCGCCTCGTCGGCGAAGCGGTCGCCGACCCATTCGGAATTCTTCAGCATATTCGCCTGGACCGCGGCCAGCCGCTCGAGCGGTATCGTGCCGTCTGGCGACTTGGCAGGGACCCTGGGCGCCATTGGCGCCTTCTCGACGTCCGCGGACTGGCAGACCGGGCATTGCACTAGCCCGCGCGCCTTTTGCTCTTCGTAATCGCTGCTTGATCGGAACCAGGCTTCGAAGACGTCTCCGCTGTCGCGGCACCTGAGATCGAAGACCATCATCGCGACACCGGCTCCGCGACAGGCCGGCGATGGCGGATCGCGGGAACACGCCCGCGCACCTCGTCGACCTTGCCGAGGTCGATTTCTCCGAATGCGACACCAACCTGCTGGTCCATGTCGAGCAATATCGTCCCCCAGGGATCGACGATCAAGGAGTGGCCATAAGTCTCGCGCCCGTCCTCGTGCCGGCCACACTGTGCTGCGGCGACGACGAATATTCCGGCTTCGATGGCGCGCGCCCTGAGCAGGATTTCCCAGTGCGCCCTGCCGGTAGGAACGGTGAACGCCGCGGGCACGGACACGATTTGCGCACCGGCATCGGTGAGGCTCTGGAAAAGCGCTGGAAAACGAAGATCGTAGCAGATGGTCAGGCCGAGCTTTCCGACCGGAGTGCCGTCGACGACCACAGCCTCCGACCCGCCGCGATAGACATTCGACTCGCGCCAGCTCTCGCCCGTTGGAAGATCCACGTCGAACAGGTGGATCTTGTCGTAGCTGGCGCGGATCTGTCCGGCGGAATCGATGACGAAGCCCCGGTTGGCGAATCTTCCGTCCTCTGCCGCGACCGCTAGCGATCCGAGGTGAATCCAGATGCGGTCCCGCTTCGCCGCCTCGCGGCAGGCGGCGAGGACCCGATCCTCATCCGTGCTCGTGACGTTCCGTCGGGCCCGGTCGGCATCGCGGTCGAGAAGTCCCGACATTTCCGGCGTGAACAGCATCTCCGCGCCGCCGCGCGCAGCCTGATCGACGGCATCGACGAGCGCCACGGCACTGGCCGCGGGGTCGACTCCGGTTCGCGACTGGAAGATCGCAATGCGAGTCAAAGCATCGCATCCAGCTTGCCGTCGCGTTCGAGCGCGAACAGGTCGTTGCATCCGCCGATGTGATGGCCGTCGATGAAGATTTGCGGCACGGTCGTCCGTCCCTTCGAGCGCTGGATCATCTCCTCGCGCTTGGGGCCGCCGCCGTCGATCACATATTCCTCGATCGTCACACCCTTGGCCTGCAGCAATCCACGCGCGCGGACGCAGAACCCGCACCACGTCTTGCTGTACATCTCAACTCTGGCCACCGCGACTCCGCTTACACATCGATTTGCATGGGACGGATTACGCGCGCCCAGCTGACAAGGTCCACCCGCCCGGCGCCGGCCCGCTTCAGGACTCGCGCGCAAGCGTTGGCTGTGCTGCCGGTGGTCAGCACGTCGTCGACCAGGATCACCGTTTGTCCGCGAAGGTCCATGGTCGAGCGAAACGCCCCGGCAACCGTACGGCGGCGCTGGCGCATGCCCATGCCCTTGAGCGGCGGGGTCGCACGCGTTCGCCTGAGCGCGTCGACGGCAACCGGAATTCCGGTTCGTCGCGACAGTTCGCGGGCGACGATCGCCGACTGGTTGAAACCACGGCTCCACAGCCGCCGCCGGTGAAGCGGCACCGGCACGAGCAGCGCATCGGATGGAAGCTCTCCCACCAGCGGCCGCATGTACCGCGACATGGTTCGGGCAAGCGCGATCTTGCGCCCGTATTTCAGGCGGAGCGCGATCGAACGGCTGATGTCGTCATAGGCCACTGCGGCACGAATTCGGTCGAGACGGGGTGGCTGAGCCAGACAAGCACCGCACGTCTCCGCTTCCGTCCCCTTCAGCGGAAGACCGCAGCGCTCGCAGCCGCCCTGAAGGAACTCCAGCTTACGCCAGCAATCGGTGCAGAAGCTGTCGACATCATCGACGATCGCACCGCATCCGCCACAGCGCGGAGGAAGCGCGAAATCGAGGACGGAACGGAATAGCCGCGACCCGGCTTGCCTGGCCTTCATCGCCTCCCTTGTCGCGCACGGCTGCCCAGCGCACAAGCGGTGCGGTGATGGTCCCTCCCCAGCTTTTCGACATGCGTCTTCGAGCAATGAGGCGCGACCGGGCGGCACGCTCGGGCGCTGTACTGTTCCTGCACAATCTGGCTTTCGACGAGATCATCGACCGCATTGCGGACATCAAGCACCGCTTCAATTCGGCCCTCGTGATCGGGGCGCCCAATGAAGAATGGGCCGATTGCATCGCCGAGATGACGACCAACGTAACGGTTATCGATCCGGGAAAGCTTTTTGCGGAGGCCGCGGATGGGATTCAGGCGGTGGAGGACGAACTCGACCTCGAGCCCGGCAGCTTCGATGTCTGCATCGCAATCGGGACCCTGGACACGGTCAATGACTTGCCGGGCGCGCTCCTTCGCATCCGCTTCCTCCTTAGACCCGATTCGCTGCTGATCGGTGCGATCTCGGGCGGGAACAACCTTCCCCGGCTTCGGCAGGCGATGCGGGCCGCCGACGGGGCGATGGGCGCGGCCAGCCCGCACGCTCACCCGCGGATCGAGCCGGCGGCGCTCGCACAGCTTTTGGGGGCGGCGGGTTTTTCGATGCCTGTCGTCGATGTCGAGCGCCAGCAGGTCGCCTATCGCGAATTTGCGCAACTCGTCCGCGACCTTCGCGGCATGGGCGCGACCAACATTCTTCACAGTCGGTCACGAAAAGCCATAACCCGCGCCGGACTGGCCGCAGCCGAAGCGGAATTCCAGTTCGGGCCCGATGAGCGCACCGTCGAGACTTTTGAGATGCTCCACTTCGCCGCCTGGAGCCCCGCTTCGCGACCTCCAAAAGAAGGATGAGCGGCCATTAACCGCGTCCAGCGCAAAGATTTTTAACCTCCCGTCACTATTTGTGCAGGAGTGGACGTGGACCAGAGGAGGGTGGCGTGGTCGCTATCCGACAAAACATACTTATGCTGCTCGCCAGCCAGCGAGGGGCAACGGCTATCGAATATGGCTTGATCGCGGCGCTCATCGTCATTGCGATGATCGGCGCATTGTCGGGTCTCGGCGGCGGCGTCGGAGGCATGTGGACGAATTTGGGCACGACCGTCCAGACGTCCATGTAGTCAGCCGCGACGGGTGCCGTAGACGACAAGCTTGACCTTCTGGCCCGGCTTCAGCTGGGCATTCGTCGCGAGTCCGTTCAGCGACAGGAAGCGATCGACCTGGAAATTGCGGTAGGCCATCTGCGCGCTTAGCGACTGGACGGATTCGCCTGGCTTCACGGTCACCACATCGATCACGCGTGGCCGGATCGACGCGGCGTCGGCCGGCGTGATCTTGCGGATCGAGCTGATCATCGGGCCGAACGGGCCGAATCCCGACCCGGCCGAAGTCAGCATCACGAAATGATAGATGGTGTCCGGTGCCCATTGATAGGCGACAATGGCCACGTCCACGGGCCCGGAACCGGAGTTTGCGCGGGCGACGGTGTAGGCAGCCGGCACGCCGTTGATCACTGTCCTCCGCGGAGCGGGCACCGCAAGTCGCTGATCGCCGGCAAGCGACTGCAGCACCGCGCCGATATAGCTTTCGAGCGTCCCTCGATAGCGCCCGCCGCTGAACTCCGCCTCTCCCGCCGATCCCGAAATGGAAACCGCATCAGTTCCGTTATCCATCAAATAACCAACCGGAACGGTGAATTGAATCCTGAGATCGGGGTGGGTGAAGGTCCGGCCGTCGATAACTCCCTGAGCCGGGTCGTCGTCGACGTAGGCTCCGTCGAGCTGCGCCAGAAAGCGATCGCGGTTGACGAGGCCAGTACCGAGCCGTCCGGTCGCCCGGGCTTCGGCAAGCTCTCGCTGCATCCGGTTCTCGCTTAACGGATGGGTGCTCGCCCATTCCGGCAGCTTGCGGTTGTCATTGCCCTGGATTCGCGCCTGCAGCGCCGAGTTGCGGGTGAGCGCAGCGAGGATTTCCGCGGCGCCCGAAGGATCGTAGCCCGCGGCAATCATGTAGCGCATGCCGAGTGTGTCGGCCTCATATTCCTGCTCGCGCGAGAAGCTCAGCGTCTGCAGCTTGGCCGTGAGCAGGCCGCGGGTCGCGACCGCATTGCCGATGTTGCCGCCGAAAATGCCACCGAGCAGGATCCACGGCAATTGTTGCCAAACTGCGCGATTTTCCGCCCGTTCCCGCTGCTGCGCGTGTCCCGCAGCGACATGGCCGGCTTCATGGCCGAGGACGAACGCGAGTTCCGCCTCGTCGTCCATCAGCGTCAGAAGTTGACGGGTGACGTAGATGTAGCCGCCGGGAACCGAGAAGGCGTTCTCGACCGCGGAATTGAGCAAGGTGAAATGGAATGCGCCCGATGGATTCGCGACGCCCGTGAAGCTCGCGACTCTGTGTCCCACCTCGTTCACATAGACTGAACGCGAGCCGCTTTCCGCGCCGCCGTACTGCTGGACGATCGCGGAATTGTCTTTCTGAGCCTCGGCAACAAGCTGCGGATCGAGACTTCGCGGGGCATATTGGGCGGTAACGGCAGTTGCCGACAGGGCCACCGCGGCCGCCGACAAGAACAGCAGTGCTTTGCGCATCGCTCTCCTCTCTCGCTATTGGCGGAAAAAACTACGCAGCAGAATTGAACGAGAGATGAGCGGCGGCAGTTCCTGCATGCTCAGCCGATGGCGAGAAACTTCGCCCTTCGCTGCTCGAGCAATTGCTTCGGCTTCATCGCCGAGCAGCCCTTCAGCTCTTCAACAAGCGCGGCCTTGAGGTTCGCGATTGCTTCCCCGCGATCGCGCTGAGCGCCGCCGACAGGCTCCGGAACGATGCGATCGACCACCCCGAGGGCCTGCAGGTCGTTGGCGGTGATGCGCATTGCCTCGGCCGCATCGGCAGCCCTGTCCGCCGTTCGCCACAGGATCGACGCGCACCCTTCCGGCGAAATTACGGAGTAGATGGCATGTTCGAACATCAGCACGCGATTGGCCGTCGCGATCGCGACCGCTCCGCCCGACCCGCCTTCGCCAACGATCGCCGCAACGATCGGGACCTTGAGCTCGAGACATTCCTCGGTCGAGCGGGCAATTGCTTCCGCCTGTCCACGCTCTTCGGCTTCGACCCCTGGAAAAGCTCCCGGTGTGTCGACGAGGGTGACGACGGGAAGGCCGAACCGGTCCGCCAGCCGCATCAGGCGGATTGCCTTGCGATAGCCTTCCGGCTTGGCCATCCCGAAATTGTGCCGCAGGCGCGAGGCCGTGTCCTCGCCCTTCTCGTGGCCGATCAGCATGACCTTTCGGCCGTCGATCGTCGCGAAGCCACCGATGATCGCCGGGTCCTCGGCAAAAGCCCGGTCGCCTGCAAGCGGGATGAACTCCTCGGTGAGGCCCGCGATATAATCCTTGAAGTGCGGGCGCTCGGGGTGTCGGGCAACCTGTGCCTTCTGCCAGGGCGACAGCTTGGCATAGGTATCGGTCAGGAGCTTCGAGGCCTTGGCTTCGAGCTTGTCCACTTCCGACTGGAGGTCGAGCTCGCCGCTATCTGCCGTTTCCCTGAGGTCGCGAACGCGCGCTTCGAGCTCCGCGATCGGCTTTTCGAAATCGAGGTACGTCAACATCTGCGGGCGCGGGTAAGCGTGACGGAGCCGAGCGTCAACGCGAACGGTCGGCGAGCGGATGCCGCTCGTTCACGAGCTGGACCAGCCGCGCGGCGTCGACATGCGTGTAAATCTGCGTCGTGGCGATATCCGCATGGCCGAGCAGCGCTTGCAGGACGCGAAGATCGGCACCTCCCGAAAGCAGGTGTGTCGCAAAGGCATGGCGAAGGACGTGCGGGCTGATCCGTTCCGGCGCAATTCCTGCGTCTGCCGCCATTTTGCGCACCAATTGAAACAGGCGAACACGGCTGATGTGCTTCTTGCCGCCGGGAAACAGCCAGGCGCTCGTCGCCGGGACATTGTCGAGCCACGCTTTCACGGCTGCCTCGGCGCGGCTGGAGATCGGCACTAGCCGTTCCTTCGATCCCTTGCCGCGAAGGATCAGGAACGGCTGGCCGGGCCGGACTGCGCCGCGCGGCAGCGCTATCACTTCGCTTGCCCGAAGACCCGACCCATAGAGCAGCTCGAGAAGCGCGAGGTTGCGTTGTGCCAGCGGCTCGCCGCTCGCCGCTTTCTCGCCAACCGCTTCGAACATCGATTCGACGTCCTCTTCGCCCAGTACCCGGGGGAGCGGGCGCTCCAGCCTGGGTTGCGGGAGCGCCGAGGAAGGATCGTCGGCCCGGAGCTGATCGTCGACGAGGAAACGATAAAAGCGGCGGAGCGCGGACGAGCGTCTCGCTACAGTCGAGGCGGCAAGTCCCGCCCATTTCTGACCCAGCTTTCCAAGCGACTGCCGGCCCGCTTTCCCCAGCTCACCGCCAAGATCCTCGGCCGCCTTCTCGAGGTCGTTGCGATAGGCGGCGAGGGTGTTCGGCGAAGCTCCCGCCTCGGCCGCGAGCATGTCGAGGAACCGGTCGACCAGTGCTCGGTCGGACGCGATCACGTTCGCGCCAGGGCCTCCGCAGCAACCATCCGGGCGAGAAACTGCTGGCCGGTGTTCCTGAGGCCCATGACGATATGGAAGACCTGCGCCGATGGGACCGATTCGAAGTCCGGCCCCTGCAGCCCTGTCCCGGCGAGCACGAGTACCGTGCCGCCCTGGTTCCTTCTGGCCGCGGCATCGATCATCTGCGCCCAGGGCGTCGTCCGTTCGATATGCAGGCGATAGCGCGAATTGAGCCGCGAAGCCGTCCCGGCGTCCAGCCGCCCGAGAGCCGTGAGACCGGCCACGAGCAATGCGCTGCGCTTGTGGCCCTGGCTCTTGTCGCGGCTGATGAAATCGTTGATCCGGCTCGCGCCGAGATCAACTCCGCTTCCGTCCGGAGCGCCGAGCGCCAGCATTGCCCAGCAGCGATCTCCGGCGGCGTCATCCATTCGCGCGACCGCGTTCGCCCACCGCGCTGCATCCGAATCGAGACCGGCTGCCAGCATCGACGCGATGAGATCCGGTGCGTCATCCTGAAGATCCGCGTTCGGCTCGATGCGTGCCGCGGCGGTTCCGAGCAGGGCACGCGACGCTTCCTTCTGGAGCCTGTCGCTGCCACCGGCTGTCCACAGGTGTCGCATCGCCGCCAGCCGGGTTTCCTCGTCGCGTCCGGCAAAGGCCAGCCTGAGCTGCCACGAATCCGTCCCGCCGAGATCGTTGGGGTCGGTCGCGTCGTAGATGTTCGAATAAGTATCCACGAGCGCCTGCGAGGAGAAGACCCCAAGTCCGGCGGCGATTCGCGCCGATTGGAGCCGATCCTCAAACGAGATCAGCGGCGCGCGCGCATACCAGGCACGGACCTGCGGCGACGCTGAGTCCATCAGGCGCTTCGGCGGGCTCATCGCCGTCGCGGTTGCCAGGCCGTAGCGCCACGAGGTGAGATCCTGCACGGGGTCCCATTCGATCGTCGCTGCTGTCCCGGTATCGCTCGTCGCTCCGGCGACTTTCTGCGCCAGCGCGAGGTCAATGCCTCCAATCGTGCCGCGCCGCCGCGCCGACTCGATTTGCGCCGCGGCGGAATCGGGCTCTCCGTTAAGTCCCGCGCAGATAGCCTGCACGAGCGGCACTATGCGTGGGTCCGCCTTGTGCAAGCCGTCCGCAATCGGGCACAATCCGAGCGGATCGGAGCTTGCCAGCGCGCTCTGGACCGCGACCTGCGTCATCTTCGGAGTGAAGCGATCGGTATCGACCCCGGCGACAACCATCTGGGCAGCGTCGGCTTCGCCCATCCTGAGGAGCAGCCACACGCGCTCGGCGGCCCAATCGACCGGATTCACCGCCCGAGGAGCCCGAGCGCGGGCAAGAAGCGCATCGCGCAGGCCGATATGCGCCCAGCGCGACGCGATCGGCGTATCCATCTGCCGCATCAGCGTGGACAGGAAGACGCCGTTGGCATGGCCCCATGGATCGGCACCGATCGCCAGCTGCGCAGGATCGAGAGCCCCGGCGCTGAAGGGATCGCGGCGCGCAAAGGAGGGATATTCGACGGGCTTTGCCGGCGCCGTGGTTTCAGATTGCTCCGCCGCCACCGTGGTGCTGGTTTCGTCCTCGGGGAGTGCCTCGGTTTGGCCGGCCGATGGCTGCTGCGCCTGGGCAGCCGGCGCTGGCTGAGCCGCCGGAGCGGGCACGGTATTGTTCTGGACCTGCGCCAGCGCCGGAATAGCGAGGGCGGTCGCAACGCTGCCGAGAAGCAGCAGCCGCCTAGTGACCCGCCGCATTCGTCACGTCGACTTGGATCGAATGAGTCGGCGCTTCACGCGCCTGGCTGGACAGAAAGACGAGCGCTCCTGCGATGATGACGACAATGACGATTAGGAAAAGTACTGCTCGCGACATCGGCCCTTCCGCTTTGATCCATTGGGACAGGGGGCTTTTGCCCGACCTGCAGGGGGAATGTATAGCCCCAGTCGATGAGGAAGCTCGGTGAACAGCTCGACCGGCCGATCGTGCTTGTCGGCCTGATGGGCGCAGGAAAGTCGACGGTCGGGCGCCGCCTTGCAAAGCGGCTTGGGCTTCCGTTCGTGGACAGCGATGAGGCGATCGAGGATGCCGCCGGGTTCTCGGCTGGTGAATTGTTCGAACGCTATGGCGATGCCGATTTCCGCGACGGCGAACGGCGGCTGGTTGCCCGTCTCGTCGATGAGGGCAACATCCGGGTCATCGCCACTGGTGGTGGCGCTTATGTGAATCCGCTGACACGCAAGCTTCTGAACGAACGCGCGATAACGGTCTGGCTGGACGCGCCGGTCGACATCCTCGCCGAGCGCACGGCGCGCCGGAACACCCGTCCGCTACTTCGCCACGGCAGCCGCGCGAACACGCTTCAGCGCCTCTCGGAGGAGCGCCGACCCGCTTACGCCGAGGCGCACATCCGGATTCGAAGCGGCCAGGGCGCGCACCGGGATGTCGTCGCATCGATCGTGAAGGCGCTGGAAGATTATATCGCCGGAGCGGACGGACCCGGCCCCTCTTCCGGCAACGGCCCCGAAGCAAAGGATCGCTCTTCGCCCGCGTGAAGATCGCCGGTCTCGGCCTGCCGCTCGAGCCGCTCGCAATCACGCAAACGATATTCGCGCTCGACCCGCTCTACCTCATCGCCAGCGATTCCGCTTGCGCGCAGCGCGGCTTTCCCCATCACCACGGCGCTCTCGAACAGTTCACGCTCGGCGAGCGCAAGATCGAGCCCGCGAAGCGTCATCAGATGGACCCGATCGAAAGCGCGGACCATCACCGATGCCTGCGGGAACGCCTTGAGCACGGCCTTCACCGCCCCGCGGGTCATTTCGCCGCCCTCATTGTCGTTGCAGAAGGCGATGACCTTTGCGGTCTCCGCGCCCGCCGACCGAAGCAGGTCCAGCCTCAGCCCGTCCCCGTAATAGACCTTCGTCCCGAACTCCTGCGCCGTCTCGATCATGCTCGGAGTCTTGTCGATAAGGGTGACCCCGATCCGCTTTGCCATCAGCATCTGCGCCACCGTCTGACCGAACCTCCCGTAGCCAACGACGATTGCGGAAGTTTCCGGCGACTTCTCGGGACCTTCGAGCCCGTCCGCGCTCTCTTCGCGGCGCTCCAGCCAGTCGGTCAGCCGCATGAGGAAGGGCGTCGCCGCCATCGACAGCGTAACGACTGCCCCAAACAGCGATGCAGCCGCCGGTAGCACCAGGCCCGCGCTCGTCGCCTGCGCGAACAGCACGAAGCCGAACTCGCCGGCCTGGCTTAACAGCAGGCCGAGCCGGATGCTTCGCGGCCAGTTGTTGCCGAACAGCCGGGCGAGCCCCGCGATGAGGATTGCCTTGCTCACGATCACCGCCGCCGCGATCCCGATTATGAAGAACGGGCGCTCGGCGATCACGGAAAGATCGAGAAGCATCCCGACCGAAAGGAAAAACAGACCCAGGAGGATCGAGCGGAACGGTTCGACGTCGGTCTCGATCTCATTGCGGTAGGGCGATTCGGCGAGCATCACGCCGGCGATGAACGCGCCGAGCGGCACCGACAGGTGCAGCGCCTGCATGATCGCCGCAGCGCCGATGACCGTGAACAGGCCGGCGACGACGAACAGCTCGCGCTCGCCGAGGCGCCCGACCAGCCGGAACAAGGGGTGGAGGATCAGCCGGCCGGCGAAAACGAGGCCGATGATCGCCAGCAAGGTATAGAGCGCCAATTTCCAGCCAACTGGCGCGCTCGGATCGGGCGGCACCCGGGCCATCGCCGCGATGATGGTGATCATCGGCACGATCGCGAGATCCTGGAATAGCAGGATCGAGAAAGCCCGCTCGCCCTGCGGCGTGTTGAGCTCGCTGTCGGCGCGAAGCATCGGCAGCACCTGCGCCGTCGACGACAGGCCGAGCGGAAGCCCGATCGCCAGGGCAGCCTCGGGAGAAAGCCCGATCGTGAAGTGCAACAAGGCGCTGATCGCCAGGCCGCACAGCACGACCTGCGCGAGCCCCAGACCGAAAATGTCGTTCCTCAGCCTCCACAGCCGCGCTGGGCGAAGTTCCAGCCCGACGATGAACAACAGCAAAGCGATCCCGATCTCGCTGACGCTGGCGAGTTGCTCGGGATCGCGGATGAGGCCGAGAAGCTGCGGCCCGATAAGGATTCCGGCGACGATGTAGCCGAGCGTGGCGCCGAGTTTCAGGCGCCGGAAGATAGTGACGAAGAGTAGCGCGGCGCCGAGCATAAGCGCGCCGCTTTCCAGCAAGGCGCTGGTCGTCCGCGCGGTCTCCGCTGCCGCCGCGGGGTTCACACGGCGCTGTCCATGGCGCCGAGGAGAGCTCGGAGCGGAAGAAGAATCGCGCCGTGGCGGCCCGTTCGCTGCAGTGCTGGAGCAAGCGCCTCGTAGCCCGGCCATTGCGGCGGATCGCCCCGCTCTCCCGAAAGCCATGCGGTCAGCTGATCGAGCGCGGTCGCGATGTCTTCACGGCTGCGGCCGGCCGCCTGTTGCGCGACGAGCGCCGCCGATGCCTGCCCGAACGCGCAGGCAAGGACGGTCTGCGACAAGGCCTCGACGTGGCCGTCCTTCACCTGAACTTCTGACAGGAGCGAGCTTCCGCAGGTCGGCGAGCGCCGGGCTGCCGAGCCGTCGACGCGTTCCAGCTGCCGAGGCTCCGGAAGAGCGGCCGCGAGCCGCAGGATTTCTGTCGTATAGAGCGGCGCGTTCATTCCTTCCGCCAAGTGGTGCCGCCCGGCCCGTCTTCCAAGACGATTCCGTCCGACTTCAGCTCGTCGCGGATGCGGTCGGCGGTGGCGAAGTCGCGATTCTTCTTGGCTTCCGCGCGCTCGGAGATTTTCGCTTTGATCGCCGCATCGTCCGCTCCGCCCCTGAACCATTCATCGGCGCTTTTCGTTAGCAAGCCGAGAAGCGAAGCGCTGCCTTTCAGCGTTGCCGAATCGTCGATGGCCTGCAGCCGAGCAAGGGCCGCGGGCGTGTTGAGATCGTCGGACAGCGCCTCGATCACTTCGGCGTCGATCTCGCCTGCCCCGGCATCGCCAGCCGCGCGATAGAGTTTGTCGAGGATCGCCTTCGACTGCTCAATGAGCGCTTCGGTCCAGGGCAACGGCTGGCGGTAATGCGCCGATAGTAGCGCAAGTCTCAGGGTTTCGCCTTTGTATCCGGCCTCAAGAAGCTCCGCTGGAGTGACGATGTTGCCGAGGCTCTTCGACATCTTCTCGGCCCCCATGTCGACGAAGCCGTTGTGGACCCAGTAGCGGGCGAGCGCCGCGCCGCCGTGGGCGCAACGGCTCTGCGCGATCTCGTTCTCGTGGTGGGGGAAAATGAGGTCGAGCCCGCCGCCGTGGATGTCGATCGTCTCGCCGAGGTGGGTTGCGATCATCGCCGAGCATTCGAGGTGCCAGCCCGGGCGGCCGCGGCCCCAGGGCGAATCCCAGCCGATCACGTCCGGCTCGCTCGGCTTCCACAGCACGAAATCGGCAGGGTCGCGCTTGTACGGCGCGACTTCGACGCGGGCGCCGGCGATCATCTGTTCGCGGTCGCGGTGACTGAGGATCCCGTAGGCCGGATCGCGAGTCACGTCGAACAACACGTGGCCCTGGGCGAAATAGGCGCACTCGCCGGCCACCAGCTTCTCGATCATCGCGATCATCGGCGCGATCTCCTGAGTCGCGTGAGGGGCGATGGTCGGCGGCGCGACGCCGAGCGCGCCCATGTCCTCAAGATAATGGCGTTCGTAGCGCCCGGTGATCACCGACGGCTCGACGCCCTCCCCTTCCGCGGCGGCGATGATCTTGTCATCGACGTCCGTCACGTTGCGCGCATAGATCAGGCTGTCCGGGCCGTAGGTATGCCGGATGAGCCGCGCGAGCGTGTCGAACACCACTGCCGGGCGGGCGTTGCCAATGTGCGCACGGCCGTAAACCGTCGGCCCGCACACATACATGGTGATGCGCGTCGGGTCGGCGGGGACGAAGTCGCGCTTCTGGCGGGTCAGCGTGTCGTAGAGGCGGATCATTGCGCTGCCTCTTCGCGGGCATGGCGCCGGGTTTCAACCCAGTCGACGATTGCGCGCCCGCTGGCGTTGAGCAGCGGATAGGTGCGCGAATGGGTCATCCAGGCGGGGCGCTCCGCCTCCGGCCCGTAAACGAGGTCGGTCGCGAGGTTGGCGAAAAGGAAGAAGAGAGTCGCCGCGAGAAGGCCCTTCACCATCCCGAATCCGCCGCCAAGCGCCCGATCGACCGGGCCGAGCAGCGAGCGCTTCGTCTTCCCGCCGATCGAGCGCGCCATCAGCTTTACGAGCACGAAGGTCGGCAGGAACAGAAGCGCAAAGGCGAGCACCGAAGCGCCTTCCGCGGTGCCGACGCTATGCGCCAGGCCGCCGGAAAGCTGCGTGTGGAACAGCTTGATCATCGCAATCGCCGCCGCCCAGGCGAGCAGCGACAGCACCTCGTAAACGAAGCCGCGAACGAAGCCGACCGCGCCGCCGCCGAGGAGCAGGAGGATCACGAAGATGTCGAGTGCGGACATGCGGCTCGGCTAGCGGAGAAGCGGCGGCATTGCGAGAGTGTCGGGCTGGGCCGTTCTTGACGACGGGATTGCACAGACGCACTGTTCACAACGGGAGGGACCTGTGCGTTTGAACGCGCCAACGATCATTGCCGGCGCAACATTGATCGTCGGCCTGATCTTCCAGAAGAGCCATTTATGGATTCCAGCGACGGTGCTCGCGGCCGGATTGATCGATCTTTTCACACGGCGGTGGGTGGCTTCGAAGGATGCCGGCAAATGGCCGACGGCGAGCACCTTCCTGAAGTTCGTCTGCGCACTGGTCAGCTTCTACGCGATCGTCGGCCAGGTCGCCTGTCTCGTGCTGATACCCGTCTGGTTCCTGACCTAGGCTATCGTCCGAGGATCTGATCGACGAGCGCACGCAGATTCCCGAAGTGGGCGAGCAAAATTCCGTCGACCGGATTCACTTCCTTCGGCACCCAGGCCTGCTCGAAGCCGAGCTTGGCCGATTCCTTGAGCCGCAGCGGCGCGTGGGCGACGGGGCGGATTTCGCCCGACAAGGCGATTTCGCCGAGAACTACGGCTTCGCTCGGGATGGGGCGCTCCGACAGCGCCGAGACGAGCGCAGCAGCCACCGCCAGATCGGCTGCCGGATCGCTCAGCCGATAGCCGCCCGCGACGTTCAGATAGACCTCCGTCGTCCCAAAACTGAGGCCGCAGCGGGCCTCCAGAACGGCGAGGATCATCGCGAGGCGGCCGCTGTCCCAGCCGACCGCCGCACGCCTTGGCGTGGCGCCGCTCGCCAGCCGCACCGTCAGCGCCTGGATTTCGACCAGCACCGGCCGCGACCCTTCCAGCGCCGGGAAAACGCTGGTCCCGCTGACCGGCTCGCCGCGCCGAGTCAGGAACAGGGCCGAGGGGTTGGGGACTTCGCTGAGGCCCTCGCTCTCCATCGCGAAAACACCGATCTCGTCGGTGCCGCCGAAGCGATTCTTGAGCGCGCGGAGGATGCGATACTGGTGGCTTCGCTCGCCTTCGAAGCTCAACACCGTGTCGACCATATGTTCGAGCACGCGCGGGCCGGCGATCGTGCCGTCCTTGGTGACATGACCGACAAGCACGACGGCGGTTCCGCGTTCCTTCGCGAAGCGGACGAGCTCCTGCGCCGAGGCGCGAACCTGGCTGACGGTCCCCGGCGCGCCCTCGATCAGATCGGAGTGCATCGTCTGGATTGAGTCGATGACGAGCAGATCGGGCGCCTCTTCGCCAAGCGTCGTCAGCACGTCCCGAACCGACGTAGCCGCCGCCAGCCGGACCGGCGCACCGCCGAGCCCAAGCCGAAGCGCGCGCAGCCGTACCTGCTCCGCAGATTCCTCGCCCGAGACATAGACGACGTTCCGCCCGCCTGCTGCGAGCTTCGCGCCGATCTGAAGCAGCAAGGTCGACTTGCCGATCCCCGGATCGCCGCCGACCAGCATTGCCGATCCCGGCACGATCCCGCCGCCGATGGCACGGTCGAACTCGGCGACGCCGCTGACGATCCGCTCCGGCAACGCCGCGGGATGGTCGAGGCCGACAAGCTCGATCGTCCGGCCACCGCCCTGCAGGTTGTGCTTGGCCGCGAAGATGCTCCTCACTTCGGCGGCTTCCTGAACCAGCGTGTTCCATTCCGCGCAGTCCGGGCACTGCCCCTGCCAGCGCATCGTCACCGAGCCGCACGCCTGGCACACATATCTCGTCTTCGCCTTTGCCACGGGCGGAACAATACACGAACGAAAGCCGCAATCCAGCGACCAGTTGCCGCAATTTGAAGGCGCCTCTACGGCTGCGGGGTGACCTGGCTTCCCGAACCGATGCGAATCCCCGCGTTTCGCGCTTTCTGGCAGGCGCGGCTGACCTCGACCATCGCGCAGATGGCCATGGTCATCGTCATCGGCTGGCAGGTTTACGACATCGCCCGCCACACGATGGACCCGAAGGCCGCGGCGCTTCGGCTCGGGATCATCGGACTCGTCCAGTTCGCGCCACTTTTTTTCCTGACTTTGGTCACGGGGTGGACAGCCGATCACGTCGACCGCCGCTGGATCGCGCGCGCCTCGGTGTTCCTCGAGCTGGTATGCGCCGCGGCCCTCGCCGCCTTCGCCTGGACACACACGACAACCCTCGAAGTGCTTTATGTCGTTGCCGCTTTGCTCGGCGTCGCCCGAGCCTTCGCGGGACCGGCGCTCGGAGCGCTCGCGCCCAATCTGGTGCCGGTGAAGATTCTTCCGAATGCCATCGCGCTCTCCTCCATCGCCTGGCAGAGCGGCGCCATCATCGGCCCGGCACTCGGCGGCTACCTCTACGCCCTGGCTCCGGAAGCACCCTACATCGGCAGTGCGATTCTATGCGCCGTGTCGCTGTTTGGCCTTTTCCGAATTCCCGAGCTCGAGCGCGCCACGAGCAGCAAGGCCGCCCAGCCGTGGCAGCAGATGGTCGAGGGCCTGCGCTACGTCCGGCAAAATCGGCTCGTCCTCGGCGCAATCAGCCTCGATCTCTTCGCGGTGCTGCTCGGCGGAGCGACCGCCATGCTCCCGGTCTACGCGCGCGACATCCTTCACGCCGGCCCGGAAGGGCTAGGGCATTTGCGCGCAGCGCCCGCACTCGGCGCCACGCTCACCGCTGCCTTCTTCGCGGTCCGGCCGTTGAAGAGCGAGGTGGGCGTCAAGATGCTGCTCGCCGTAGCTGTGTTCGGCGGAGCGACGATCGTGTTCGGCCTGTCGCGATCGATGCCTCTGTCGCTCGTCTGCCTGGCCTTGCTCGGCGCCGCTGACATGTTCTCGGTCTATGTCCGCCAGTCGCTGATCCAGCTCTACACACCGGACGACAAGCGCGGCCGGGTGGGTGCCGTATCGTCGCTCTTCATCTCCGCCTCGAACGAGCTTGGCGAGGCCGAATCCGGCTTCCTCGCGGCGCTCATCGGGCCAGTCGCTGCGGTGGTTGCAGGGGGTGTCGGCGCAATTTTGGTAGTCGGAATCTGGGCACGGCAATTCCCGGAACTGCGACTGGCCCGCAATTTCGATCCGCCCGACCTTCCCGGCGCTCCGGAGCAGGAAAAAGCCTGAATCGGCCTGAATCGGGACGTCGCCGCGCCGTTCGAATCTTTCCCGTTAACCTTATTCACTCACACCGTCCTTACCCGCGCCCGATTAAGAGTCGCGCGTGCGGAGGAAGCAGCCTCCGCCGCGAGGAGGCGAATTGCCGAGGACACGCTTCGCCAAAGCGGTCAGCCAGTCGTTCGAGACACCGGAGCGCGCCTCGGTTCGCGAGGCGCTCTGGTTCGACGTTGACTCTGCGGATTCACCCGATGACCAGTCCCTCTCGGAAGCGCGGGTAGCGTCCCTCGACTACACGGCCGTCCTGCTCGGCGCGACGCACTTCCTGCTCGGCGTCACCTGTCTGCTTCGTCATCCGGATTTGTTCACGGTCTCGGTCTTTTCAAATCCCCTCGTTCCGCTGGCGCTGATCCTCATCCTCGATGGCCTCGCTGCTGTCGGGCTGCATTGGCAGGACAGGCTGGAGCTCACGCCGCACTTCGTCTCCCGAGCCTTGAGCATTTACCTCGCGGGTGTCGGCCTGTTGTGGACGCTGTTCGGCCTTTCCTCGATCGTCAATGTCGAAGCATCGGACCCGGTCGTCGGAGTCGCGGTTTGCGCCGGCATCGCAATGGCGGCGCAGGTGGCGATCAGCTCTCCACCGCTCGCTGTCGTCAACGCCTTCGTCGCGACCGGCGCGTCCGCCTTCTTCTCACCCTCGCCCCTGGTCCCGATCGGCGTCGCAATCCTGTCTTTCTTCCTGGTCGCCTACAGCGTCGCCGCGGCCCGCACGAATATCGCCGCCGGCCGCCGCCGCCTCAATCTCGACGCCGAGGCCCGCAAGGCGCTCACCTTCGTCGACGAGTTCGAAAACAGCGGCCGCGGATGGTTTTGGGAGACTAACGGGGAAGGAACCCTGTCCTACGTGTCGCAGCAGCTCGCAGACGATTTCAAATGCGAGCCCGCGGAGCTTCTTGGCCGCCAGTTCACCGACCTGCTTTCGGTCGACACGGAGGGCAATGCATCGCTCGAGGAACGCAAGACGCTGGGCTTTCACCTGTCTGCGCGCTTCCCCTTTTCCGACGTCATCGTGCGTGCCGGCAGCGACCAGGACGTTCACTGGTCGCTGTCCGGAAATCCGGTGTTCGACGAGCGCGGCCGCTTCCTCGGCTTCCGCGGCATCGGAACGGACCTCACCGAGCAGCGCCGTACCGAACAGGAGATCTCCCGGCTTGCGCGATTCGACTCGCTGACCGGGCTTCCGAACCGGGCGATGATGCGCCAGACGCTCGAGGAAGCCCTTCGCAACGCCGCGCATCGGCAGAAGGGTTGCAGCTTGCTCCTGATCGATCTCGACCGGTTCAAGAACGTGAACGACACGCTCGGCCATCCGATAGGCGACGCCCTGCTTCGGCAGGTGTCGGAGCGCCTGAAGGCAGTCATGGGCGAGCACGGTCAGGTTGGCCGCCTCGGCGGTGACGAGTTCAAGGCGGTACTTCCAGGAATTGTCGACATCGGGCTCCTGGAGTCCCTCGCCAGAACTTTGATCGAGCAGGTTTCGCGGCCCTACAATATCGAAGGCCACCGCGTGCTGATCGGCGCATCGGTCGGCATTACCATCGGCGACCCTGGCCGTGCCTGCGCGGACAGCATGATCCGCAATGCCGACCTGGCGCTCTACGCCGCCAAGGCTGCCGGTCGCGGCAAGCACTGCTTTTATGAACCGTCGATGCACAGCGAGGCGGCCGACCGCCAGGTCCTCGAGAACGACCTTCGCCAGGCGGTCGAGCGCGGCGAACTCGAGGTCATGTACCAGCCCATCGTTCGCGCCGCGACAGAAGAGATTTCGGGCTTTGAATCGCTGGTCCGCTGGACTCACCCCGTGCGCGGCGCGATCTCGCCCGACAAGTTCATTCCGCTCGCAGAGGAATGCGGCCTCATCGGCAAGGTCGGCGAGTGGGTCCTTCGCACCGCCCTCAAGGAGGCCGCGAACTGGCCGGAGCATGTGCGGATTGCGGTCAACCTTTCCCCGATCCAGTTCAACGATCCGGCAATCGTCGACACGATCGCCCGCGCGATGGACGACAGTGGAGTGAAGCCGGCGCAGGTCGAGCTTGAGATCACCGAGGGAGTCTTCCTCGCCGATGGCGACAGCACCGACGTGACCTTTGCTCGCCTCAAGAAGCTCGGCGTCCGCCTCGCGCTCGACGATTTCGGAACCGGCTATTCGTCGCTGGGCTATTTGAAGAAGGCGCCGTTCGACAAGATCAAGATCGACCAGAGCTTCGTTCGCGGCGCCGCCTCGCCCAGCAGCCGCAATAGCGCCATCATCCGCGCGATCGTCAGTCTTGCGGAAAGCCTGGAGATGGAAACCTGCGCCGAAGGCGTCGAAACCCACGACGATCTGGCCCTGATCCGCGAGCTCGGGTGCAGCCATGTCCAGGGCTATATCTTCGGGCGGCCGGCGGCGACGGAGGAAGCGCGCAATCTCGCCAACAAGGCGACCGTCGAAGCGCTCGGGTTCCAGTGCCTCCGCGAGCCTCGTCACCGGTTGATGCGGCGCGCGATCACCATGATCAACGGTGTCGAGGAGGAACTTCGGCTCCGCAACATCTCGATTACCGGCGGTCTCGTCGAGTGCCGGCGGCCGGTTGCCCCGGGCACGGAGCTACGCATCGACATCGTCGGCGTCGGCCCCGTCAGCGGCATTGTGAAGTGGGCCGGCAACGGCAAGTTCGGCATCCATTTCGATAACCAGTTTGACCTCTCGCGTCTCGCGCCGAAGAAGGAAAAGTTGAACGACGTGACGATGCTTCGGCCCTGGTACATCGAGCGCCGCACCGCGAAGCGCTGACGCCAACGGGCGGAGCGGCTATGACTCCGCCCATGAAGATCATCGGAAGCTTCGTCAGTCCCTATGTCCGCAAGGTTCTCGCGTGCATGAACCTGAAGGGTCTGCACTATGAAGTGGATCCGATCACGCCGTTTTTCGGCAACCAGGAGTTCGAGCGGGTGAGCCCGCTTCGGCGGATCCCGGTGTTGATCGACGGCGACCTGGACATCAGCGATTCCTCGGTGATCTGTGCCTATCTCGACGAAGCGTATGGCGGTTATCCGCTCTTGCCCTCCAGCCCGAAGGACCGCGCCCGGGCGCGCTGGTTCGAGGAATATGCCGATACACGGCTCGGCGACGTCTTCATCTGGGGCCTGTTTTATCAGAAGGTCGTTCGACCGGCGGTCTGGGGCGAGACTCCGGACGCCGATCGCGTCGCGCAAATCCTCCGTGAGGCGCTGCCGCGCGAACTGGATTATCTCGAAAAGGAGGTGCCTATATCCGGCTTCCTTTTCGGCGGCATAGGCCTGGCCGACATCTCAATCGCCACGTTCTTTCGAAACGGCGCCTACGCCGGTTTCGAGCCTGACTCAAAGCGATGGCCGAGGGTGGCCGCCTATGTCGAACATGTGCTTGCGAACGACTGCATCGCTTCGCTGCTTCCTTACGAGAATATCCAGCGGAGCAGCGAAATCAGGCGCCGACGCCAAGCGTTGCTCGACGCCGGCGCTCCGTTGACCGGGGAGACACTCGGGCTCACCGAGCCAAGGCGCGGAATCATGCCATTGTAGGCAAGGTAAGAGCGCCAGCTTTCGCCGGCGCTCCTCTTCATTCCAAATTGCTTATCGGCGATTGATGTCCACGTTTCGGACGTAGCCATTGTAGTCGACGTCGCACCTGTACTGCAGATCGGGCACGTAACCCGCGGCGAGCGAGCCGTAATAGCCGGATCCGTACGGGTTATAGCTGTAGCGTCCGCTCGTCGCGGTGCCCCGAACCCGAATCGAACGTCTGTTCGGGTCGACGCTGGTCACGCTAAGCACGCGTCCGCTGGTACCCGACAGGCCGAACAGTGAGCCAATGACCCCGCTCAATCCCTGACGGGTATAGAGGCGGTTCTGGACCGCCGCGGTGCACTGGTTGACCGCCGTTTGGGTGTTCACTGCGCCGTATCCGTACGCGTTGTAGCCGTAGGATGGGTAATATTGTGCGGCTGCCGGACCGGCTGCCGCAAGTGCTGCAACGCCAGCGGCGCCGGCGAGGAATTTCGAGAAAATAGTCATGGCTCATCGTCTCCTTTCACGAATGATTAGAGCTTCCTCGTTGAAACGAACGATGTCCGGGGGTCGGTTCGGCACCCGTCGCGCTCAGGCGTCGGCGCGGCGTCCTGCGGTGAACACGAAGTGAACGCGCCGGGTGGTCAACTCAGGCGACTTTGACAGGCTCGCGCTGCCGTCGAACCGCGATTTTGCGAAGCTCGAGAGCTGGCTTCTCCACAAATTTCCAGGAAAGAGCGCCGCACAGGATCGAGATCGGAAGGGACAGGGCAATCAACAAGGGAACCCCGATTCCCGGGATGAGCGCAGCACAGGTCTGCCCCACCGGGAAACCGTAAATGTATGTCCCGTAAGAAAAGTCGCCGGCCTTATTATACGCCAAAAGGGCTGGCGCCGGCGTGAAGCCGAGGCACAGGACACCATAAGCGGTTGCGGCGGACCAAAGCTCCTCCACACCGTGATGAGCGAGCCCGAGCGCGACGGCTGTGGCCATCAGGGCAAGGGCAATCCAGCCGTTCAAGATGCGTGCCGCCCTGAAATGGTAGACGGTCATTCCGATCACGAATGGAAAGCTCAGGATCGCAAAATAGGTCAGCTTGGCCCAGGGACCGTAGCGCGCGCCCAGGTAAGCCACGGCCCACGCGAGGAGCATCCAAACGAACTGCTGGCGTCGCAGAAGGCCCGCTATCCCCGCCAGGAAAAGACCGATGTAGCACGCGACCTCAAAGAAGAGCGTCCACAGGGATCCGTTTACGAAACCCGGGAAGGGATTGTGCACGAACACCCCCGGAAGGGTGGAAACCATGATCCGGTAGATGGAAATGTTCTGAAGCGTGTACAGCCACACCGATTTGCTGGCGAAATAGGACGACAGGGGGAACGCCGTGAGCGGGGGCCCAGGATAAATGCTGAAATCAGCGAGACCACCAGCAGACCCGGGATGATGCGGGTCGCACGGGCGACGATGAATGCCGCGTTCGATTGCCTTCGATCGAAGCTGAGCGAGATGAAATAGCCTGAAATCGCGAAGAAAGCGGTTACTGCAGTGCCGCCAAGATCGAAACCGACGCGGCCATAGAGCGGATCGAAAGAGGCAGGTCCGCCCGCGATGCACCAAGCATGGGAAACGATGACGCAGCTCGCGGCGACAAGCCGCAGAAGATTGAAATGGTTCTGCTGATTCGCGTTCGGCAGGCTTTCGAACGACAAGACTCACCACCCCAAACGCCGGAAATGGATCGCCCCCATGGGCCCGCCAGCGCGGGCAATATTTACTCCTGTCTCCGCTTGCCTTCTAGTTAACCACGGATAATTAACGTTTGTTATTCAGAGGGTTATTTCCCAAGGTGTTCATCACGGCGGTCGCAATCGGCCCACGCGCTCTGCACGACGCGACGCCGGAACTTCGCAAGTCCAGGTTCGAGAGGCTCGGCCGCGGAGGTCCGGCGGCCGCAGAATCTGCCTTCTAAAGAACCTCTTCCGGCATGGCCATCACCGTTTCCGCTCCGGCCTCGATCTCGCGGCGGTGGGCTGTCGATCGGGGCAATTCCCGGGCCGCATAGAAGCGAGCCGTGGCAAGCTTGGCGTCATGGAACCGCTTGTCGTCCGTGCTGTCCGCAAGCGCCTTGGACGATACCCCCGCCATCTTCATCCACATCCAGCCGAGGCTAACGAGCCCCATCAGCTCCATATAGGCATAGGCGCCCGCGCCGGCGTTGTTCGGATCCTGCATCCCATGTTGCGCGAGCCACATGGTGGCGCTCTGCAGATCGGCGAGCGCCGGTTCGAGAGCCGAGGCGACGCCGGCCGGATCGCCGGCAGCCTTCGCCTCTGCGATTTCGCCGCCGACAAGCTTGAAGAAAGCGCGGATTGCCCGGCCGCCGTCCTTGGGCAGCTTGCGGCCGACGAGGTCCATGGCCTGGATTCCGTTGGTGCCCTCGTAGATCTGGGCGATGCGGGCGTCGCGGACGAACTGTTCCATGCCGTGCTCACGGATGTAGCCGTGGCCACCGAAGACTTGCTGGGCCAGCACTGCCGCCTCGAAACCCTTGTCGGTAAGATACCCCTTGATGACGGGCGTCAGCAGGCCGAGCAGATCCTCTGCATGTTGCCGGTCCTGCTCATCCGGCGAACGGCGCATCAGGTCGACCTGAAGCGAGCCCCAGAGCACCAGCGCACGCGCGCCCTCGTTCCAGGCCCGCATCTGCATCAGCATCCGGCGGACGTCGGGATGAACGACGATCGCATCGGCGCGCGTGTCCGGTTCGCGCTCGTCTTCGCGAAGCGCTCTCCCCTGCCGCCGCTCGCGGGCGTATTGCACGGCATTCTGGTAGGCGACTTCGCCTTGCGCGAGGCCCTGGAGACCGACGCCCAGCCGCGCCGCGTTCATCATGATGAACATCGCCTGGAGGCCTTTCTCGGGCTCGCCGACAAGCCAGCCCTTCGCGCCGTCGTAATTCATCACGCAGGTCGCGTTGCCATGGATTCCCATCTTCTTTTCGAGCGCGCCGCAGCCGAGGCTGTTGCGCTGACCCAAGCTGCCATCCTCGTTCACGAGAACCTTCGGAACGACGAAAAGCGATATGCCCTTCACCGTGTCCGGAGCGCCGGCGCGCTTGGCAAGAACGAGGTGGATGATGTTGTCGGTAAGATCGTGCTCGCCTGACGAGATAAAAATCTTCGTGCCGGTGATCGAATAGCTGCCGTCGTCGTTCGGCTCGGCCCGGGTTTTCAGAAGCCCGAGGTCGGTCCCGCAATGCGGTTCGGTCAAGTTCATCGTGCCGGTCCATTCCCCGGTCACCATCTTCGGGATGTAGGTCCGCTTCTGCTCATCGGTGCCCTTGATCATCAGGGCGGCGATCGCACCGCTGGTCAGCCCCTGGTTCATTTCGAAGCTGTGGTTGGCGGACAGGATATATTCGCCGATCGCGGTGCCTATCACCTGAGGGAGCCCCTGCCCTCCGAAGTCCTCCGGCGCCGTCAGCGTCGGCCAGCCGCCCGCGCGGAACTGGTCATAGGCCTGCCTGAAGCCCGGCGGGGTGGTGACGCTGCCGTCGTCGTTGCGCTTGCAGCCGACTTCATCGCCGACCTTGTTCAACGGCTGGAGCACTTCAGCCGCGAATTTCCCGCCTTCCTCGAGAATCGCTTCCACGATGTCGGGAGAAGCATTGGAAAAGCCCGGAAGATTCGAAAAACGCTGGATCTGGAGGACGTCGTCGAGGACGTAGAGCGTATCTTTTACCGGCGCGGTATAAGTCGGCATCGCGAAAGTTTCCTTCTGAAACCCGACGTACCGTGGCCCAGGCGCGACGGCTCTTCAAGCCCGGTTCACGCGGGGGGGGACAAATAGCTAATCACTACCTATATGAGCGGCCTAGCAGCAGTGGGCGGGACATGCTGACGACCAATCCATTCGATGACGACAAGCTGCACGAGGAGTGCGGCGTTTTTGGTATCTGGGGCGCCGACAAGGCTGCGAGCTTCGTTGCACTCGGGCTGCACGCGCTGCAGCACCGCGGCCAGGAGGCCGCTGGCATCACCAGCTACGACGGCGCGCATTTCCACTCGCACCGCGCGATGGGCCACGTTGCGGGCAATTTCGACCGCGACGATGTCATTGCCCGGCTGCCGGGAATGACCGCGATCGGCCATAACCGTTATTCGACCACCGGAGCCTCGGCGCTTCGCAACGTGCAACCTTTGTTCGCCGAGCTGAACGACTGCGGATTCGCGATTGCTCACAATGGCAATATCTCGAACGCGATGAAGTTGAGGCGGACGCTGAGCCGCCGCGGCTCGATCTTCCAGTCGACCAGCGACACCGAGGTCATCATCCATCTCGTCGCAACGTCGGACAAGGGGACTCCGCTCGATCGGCTGGTCGATGCGCTTAAGCAGGTCGAAGGGGCTTATTCGTTGCTCGTTCTGACCGAAGAAGGCCTGATCGCCTGCCGCGACCCTCTCGGCATCCGCCCGCTGGTTATGGGCAAGCTCGGCGAGGCGACGATCTTCGCTTCGGAGACAGTGGCGCTCGATGTCATTGGAGCGACCTTCATCCGCGACGTCGAGCCGGGCGAACTGATTGTCGTCAACGGCAGCGGAATCCGCTCCTTCCGTCCGTTCCAGGCGGCGAAGCCCCGCCCCTGCATCTTCGAGCATGTTTATTTCTCTCGGCCGGACTCGGTTTATGATGGCACCTCCGTCTACGAAGTCCGCAAGAACATCGGCGTGGAGCTTGCTCGCGAAGCTCCGGTCGAGGCCGATATCGTCGTCCCTGTCCCGGACAGCGGAGTTCCCGCGGCGCTCGGCTTCAGCAACGAATCCGGAATTCCCTTCGAGCTCGGGATCATCCGCTCCCACTATGTCGGGCGAACATTCATCCAGCCGAGCCAGGAGGTCCGCAACCTCGGCGTGAAACTCAAACACAACGCCAATTCCGCGCTTATCGCGGGCAAGCGCGTGGTGCTGATCGACGATTCCATCGTTCGCGGGACGACCAGCCTGAAGATCGTGCAGATGATGCGCGATGCGGGCGCTCGCGAGGTCCACATGCGGATCGCGTCGCCGCCGACCCGGCACAGCTGCTTCTATGGCGTCGACACACCTGAACGCGCGAAGCTGCTCGCGGCGCAGATGAGCGTCGAGCAGATGCGCGACTACATCAACGCCGACAGCCTCGCCTTCATCTCGATCGACGGGCTTTACCGGGCGCTCGGCGAGACCCGCGACGCGGTTAACCCGCAGCGTTGCGATGCCTGCTTCACCGGCGAATATCCGACCCGTCTGACCGACCACGAGGAAGGGTCCACCGGCGCCGGTCTGTCGCTGGTCGCAAGCCGCTAGCTTTCGCGTTCGCGGCGGAGGGGCTACGGGCCCTCCAATGACCGACACAACACCCCTTTCCGGCAAGCTCGCGCTTGTCACCGGCGCCAGCCGCGGCATCGGCGCCGCGACCGCCGAAGCGCTGGCGAAAGCCGGCGCGCACGTCATCCTGGTCGCTCGCACGGCGGAGGCGCTCGAGAAGGTCGAGGAGCGGATTCACGAGGCTGGCGGAAGCGCGACCATCGCTCCGGTCGATCTCACCGACGGCGAGTCGATCGGCAAGCTTGCCGGAGCCGTGGCGGAGCGCTGGGAGGCGCTCGACATGCTCGTGCTCAACGCCGCGACACTCGGCTCCCTGACTCCCGTCGAGCATATCGACGCCAAGGAATACGCGCGCATCCTGACGCTCAACGTCGCCGCCAACCAGGCGCTCATCGCAGCATTCGACCCGATGCTTCGAAGGAGCGGCCGTGCAGACGTTGTCGCAATCACCTCCTCGGTGGGGCACGAACCGCGCGCTTTCTGGGGCGCTTACGGCTCGTCCAAGGCGGCGCTCGAAAATCTCGTCCTCACCTACGGCGACGAGACCGAGAGGTTGGGCAGGGTCCGGGTCCACGTCATCGACCCGGGCGCGACCCGGACGCGGATGCGCGAGCTAGCGTTCCCGGGGGAGGAGCCGGAGAGCGTGAAGCCGCCGCAGGTTGTAGGCGACTTCATCGTCGAGCGGCTGGCGTCTGACGCGCCGACCGGCGAACTGGTTCGCGTGGATTCCTAGCTTAGCGAGATCAGGAACGGCCCGCCGCGCCGGGCGCCGGGCCGGCCGGAAAAACGCTGGTCAGTGAGATAGGCCTTGCCGTCGCGTTGAACGACGATGGGCATTCGCGACCAGTACAAGAAGGCGCGCACCTCCGGGTTGCTACGGGCTGCGGCCGCTAATCGCGGATCGTCGAGCCGGTTGGGCGCGACCTCCGGGTCGAAGCGAAGGCCGCTCAGCAGATCGTAGGTCCCCGAGCCGTGGATTTCGCCGTTGCGCCACTGGATCTCGCGGCGCCAGAACAGCAAGGGTTCCGGATTGGCAACGACCATGGTGGGATGAAGGGCGGCCAGCCGGTTTTTCGCTGCGGCTTCCATCCGATCCGTGATTCCGATGTTGAGCGCCGCATAGGCGCAAATGCCAATCAGCGTAACGATCGCAGGATCGTCCCAGTCGCCGCCCTTGCGCTCCGCCCGCCACGAGAGCTCGAGGCCGACGATCAGCGCGATCCAGATCCAGGGATCGACGATGAACCAGGCGTCGCCATAGAACCATCGATGCGAGAAGGGTTCCAGGAGCCGCGTGCCGTAGGTGGTCAGCCAGTCGAACAACGAGTGGAACAGGCCGCCGATGGCGGCCACGAGGAGCAGCGCCCAAGGGCGAACGGGAATCTTTCCCTTTCGCAATCGTTCCCATAATAAAATCATTGCGGCCGTAAAAAATGGCAACACGACCATGCCGCCGATGCCATGCGTGAAACCGCGATGGGCCTGGAGCGGAGGCTCACCCCACAAGGGAGCGATGAAACTGTCGATATCCGGAAGGTTGGACGCGATCACCAGTGCCGCGGTGGCTCGGCCGCTCAGCCGCTTCAGCCCCGCCCGGCCCAGCAGGACGCCGGTCAACGTGTGGGTGAAATTGTCCAACTAGCGAGCCGCGAACTTACTCAGGCCGCGGCTCCTTTTCCACCATCCAGGTCTGACCCTTGGCCACGAGCGCCTGCAGGTCGGGCGTCTTGCCCTCCGCGGCCTTGGCGTTCTGCGCGATGACCGCGCTTTCGAAAGTCGGCCGCGGATCCTCGTAGATGACCCCGAGCGCAACCGGGAATCCCTCGTCCTGCCGCATCTCGATGAGCATCGCGGCGATCCCGCGATTCTTCGGATTGTGGACTATGACGGATGGATCGTTACCGTCGACGATCTTCAACGCCAGCATGTCGACATCGAGAGCGAGACCCTTGGTACCGCCGTCGAACAGCATCTTCTCGCCCGCCTGGAGCCACAATTGCTTCTGGTTGGCGTTCTGCTTTTCGGTGAAGCTGGCGAAGACCTCGTCATTATAGACGATGCAGTTCTGGTAGATTTCGATGAAGCTCGCGCCCTTGTGCGCGTGCGCCGCCTTCAAGACGTCCACGAGATTCTTGTGGACGTCGATTCCACGGGCGATGAACCTGGCCCCCGACCCCAGAGCGAACATGCAGGGCGTCACCGGTCGATCCACCGAGCCGAACGGAGTCGACGGCGAGCGGGTGCCGAGACGGCTGGTGGGCGAATATTGCCCTTTGGTCAGCCCGTAGATTTCGTTGTTGAACAGCAGGATCTGACAATCGAGATTGCGGCGAAGCACGTGCATCGTGTGGTTGCCGCCAATCGAAAGCGCATCGCCGTCGCCCGTGATAATCCACACGTCGAGTACCGGATTGGCGAGCTTCACGCCCGTCGCGATGGCTGCCGCGCGGCCGTGGATCGTGTGAAAGCCGTAGCTCGCCATGTAATAAGGAAAGCGGCTCGAGCAGCCGATACCCGAGATGAAGACGGCATTCTCGCGCGCGACGCCAAGATCGGGCATCGTCCGCTGCACGGCTTTCAGAACGGCATAATCGCCGCAACCCGGGCACCAGCGGACCTCCTGGTCGCTAGCCCAGTCCTTCGCGGTCGTGACGGTCGTCATCTCGTTCATGAAAAATATCCACCAAGCCAGGCGATCAGCAGGACCACCACCACCAGCATCATCAGCATCGGAAAGACGTTGATCGGCTTCATCTGAAAGTTGCCAAAGTTGCCACTGCTATGCGCGCGCACGCGAGTCGGCACCAAGCATGGCGTCGATCGCCTCCTCGATCTCGGCGATCCGGAACGGCTGCCCGGCAACCTTCGACAGCGGTTTCGCGTCGACCAGAAACTGGTCGCGAAGCACGGTCTTGAGCTGGCCCATGTTCATCTCGGGCACGAGAATCTTGTCGAACCCACGCAGCAGGTCGCCGAGGTTCTTCGGCATCGGCCAGATATGGCGGATGTGGATGTGGCTGACGTCGACGCCGCGGTTGCGCGCGCGGCGCACCGCCTGGTGAATCGGGCCGTAGGTCGAGCCCCAGCCGACCACCGCAAGCTGGCCACGCTCGTTGCCGAGGCAGACGTCCTGATCGGGAATTGAATCAGCGACCTTGAGCACTCGGGCCGCGCGGGTTTCCGTCATTTCCTGGTGGACGGCGGGACTATAGTCGATGTTCCCTGTCCCCGGCTGCTTCTCGATCCCGCCGATGCGGTGTTCGAGCCCGGCCGTGCCCGGCCGAATCCACGGCCGCGCGAGATCGGCGTTGCGGGCATAGGGCAGCACGCCCTCTCCTTCCGCCGGGGCTTCGTCGAAGTAGCTGACCGGAAACGGCTCATACCGGCTCATGTCCGGCACCCGCCACGGCTCGGCGGCATTGGCGATATAACCGTCGGTCAGGAGCATCACCGGGGTCATGTAACGAGTCGCGATCCGCACGGCCTCGATCGCGCAGTCGAATGCATCGGACGGCGAACGGGCTGCGAGGACGGGCACCGGAGAATCGCCATTGCGTCCATAGACTGCCTGGTAAAGGTCCGACTGCTCGGTCTTGGTCGGGAGGCCCGTCGAAGGCCCGCCGCGCTGCGAGTTGACGACCACCAGCGGGAGCTCGGTCATCACTGCCAGGCCGAGAGCCTCGGTCTTGAGCGCGATCCCGGGTCCCGACGACGAGGTAATCCCGAGCTGGCCGGCATAGCTCGCACCGATGGCGGCAGCGATCGCCGCGATTTCGTCCTCCGCCTGGAAGCTCGTGATCCCAAACTCCTTGAGCCGCGCAAGATGGTGGAGCAGCGGGCTCGCGGGCGTGATCGGGTAGGAGCCGAAAAACATTTTCACATTCGCGAGCTGGCATCCGGCAACAAGGCCCAGCGCCAGCGATTCCGCGCCGGTAACGGTGCGATAGAGACCCGGCGTTGCGGGTGCGGGGCCGATCTCGCGCTGGACGATCCCCGGAGTGCCGATCTCGACGGTCTCGCCGTAAGCGTGACCGGCATTCAAGGCCGCGATATTCGCCTCGGCCAGTTCCGGCGCCTTGGCGAACTTGGCCTTGAGCCAGTCGACGATCGGCTGGCGGTCGCGGTCGAACATCCACAGCGCAAGCCCGAGCGTCCACATGTTCTTGCAGCGCAGGGCTTCCTTGTTGCCGAGCCCGTACGGCTTCACGGCATCGAGGGTCAGTTGCGAGATGTTGAAGTGGATCACCTGCCAATTGTTGAGGCTGCCGTCCTCGAGCGGGTTGGTTTCGTAGCCGGCTTTGGACAGGTTGCGCGCCGTGAACTCGCCTTCATCGACGATCAGCAGCCCGCCTTCGCGAACCTGCGGCGCATTCACCTTCAGCGCCGCCGGATTCATCGCGACGAGCACGTCCGGCTGGTCGCCAGCCGTGTCGATGTCCGCGGACCCGAAATTGATCTGGAAGGCGCTGACACCAAAGGTCGTGCCCTGCGGAGCGCGGATTTCCGCCGGAAAATCCGGGAAGGTGGCGAGATCGTTGCCCGCCAATGCCGTGGAAAGCGTGAACTGCCCGCCCGTCAATTGCATCCCGTCACCGGAATCGCCCGCGAAGCGGACGACGACGGCCTCCGGCTCGGGATGGGCGGCGGATTCTTCCTCAGTCAGGAGGTGAGTGGCGGTGGCCACGAGCCATCAGTCCTTCACATTACGCGCGAGTTTTGAAGTTCCGCTTTAGGACTGTGTGCCCTGTTTCGCCACCTTTTCGTCCGCCCGAAGCTCGCTAAAGTGGAGCAGGGGGAAACGATGATCTTCAAGCGAGCCGTTGCGAAGCTGAGGGCGCAGGACTGGACCGCGATCAGCATCGAGCTCGCCATCGTCATCCTTGGCGTGTTCATCGGGACCTGGGTGGCGAACTGGAACCAGGAACGGCAGGCGCAAGGCGAGATCCGGCAGATGCTCGTCCAGCTCCAGCCCGAGCTTCAACAACTGGAGGCCTTCTCGACGAGCGCCCGACGCTATTATTCGACGACCGGCCATTATGCCGACATAGCCCTCGCCGGGTGGCGTCGCGATCCCGCGGTCAGCGACGCGCAATTCGTCATCGCCGCATACCAGGCCAGCCAAGTCTACGGCTTCAACAACAACGGTGCGAGCTGGGCGCTGGTGTTCGGCGCCAACGAGCTGCGCAACATCCCCGACTCCGAAGCCCGCCAGGCGCTCACTCGCCTGATGACGTTCGACTATGGGACGATCAACATCTCCGCGGTCCAGACCCGCTATCGCGACCGGGTTCGCGAAGTCATTCCGGACTCAATCCAGCAACTGGTTCGCGACAATTGCGGCGATGTCATCGTCGGCGCCGACGGAACCGTGCTGCTGCGCGCAAGCTGCCCGGTCAGCATCGATGCATCGCTTGCCGCCTCCACGGCGCGCGACCTGCGCCGCGATCCGACGCTGATCCAGCTCCTGGGACAGCATAGATCCGCCGTTTCGGCCTTTCTCACCAACCTCGCCCTTTTCGATATGGAAGAAAAGATTCTGGCCGGGCGCATCAGGAAGCTGGGTCGCTAGCCGGGCACGCCGGGCTGCGTTAATCGGGCATGCGCATGGATAACGACGAAGACCATCTCTACCGGCTCGGCGCCGGAATCATGCTCCTCAATCGCGAGCGCAAGGTCTGGGTCGGCGCCCGGATCGATAACCCCGACGACGCGTGGCAGATGCCCCAGGGCGGGATCGACGAGAACGAGGAGCCCTGGCCCGCCGCTCTTCGCGAGCTGGGAGAAGAGACGGGAATCGGCGCGAACCTGGTCGAATGTGTCGCCGAGCATCCGGAACGGCTTCGCTACGACCTGCCGGACGAGTGGCGGGAAAAGCTGTGGCGCGGCAAGTGGAAGGGCCAGATGCAGCACTGGTTCCTCGCTCGATTCCTGGGCACGGACTCGGACGTGAACATCAAGACCGCTCATCCCGAGTTCCGTGCGTGGAAATGGGTCGAGCCCCGCGAGCTCTCCAGCCTGATCGTCCCATTCAAACGCGACCTTTACCAACGCCTGCTAGAGGATTTCGCCGACCACCTCTGAACGCCGCGCCTCGCCGGAATTGAAACCGCAATTCGCCTGACGCGTTCTCGCGGTAACTGGTTTTTCTGGAAGACAAAAAGTGACGAACATCATGAAGCGCGCGTTCTGCGCGGCGCTGCTGGCCGGGCTTGTGCCCGCGCCGGCACTGGCTGCCGATACGGCTGCCTATCCGAGTCTCGATTCCGGTCCTTCGCTGGTTACCCGGACCGCCGGGCGATCAGTGCTGATCGATACGGGCTCCGCGAGATTGTACATGATCGAGGACGGCCGGATCGTCGATTCGATGAAGGTGATCGTCGGCAAGCCGTCGGAGCCTACTCCGGAGGTGACCACGTCCCTCACCTACGCGACCATCAATCCCTACTGGCACGTCCCGGCCGATATCGCGCGGACCCTGACGGCGCCGAACGTCCTCAAAATGGGCACGAAATATCTGACCGATCACGGCTATCAGGTGGTGTCGAGCTTTGATCCGGACGCGACCGTGATCGATCCGTCGACGGTCGATTGGCAGGCCGTGGCGGACGGCCGCGCGACCGTCCTCGTGCGCCAGCGCCCGGGCCCCGCAAATTCGATGGGCAGGATGAAGTTCAGCCTGGCAGTCGGCGACGGCATCTTCCTTCACGACACGCCCAAGAAGGAGCTGTTCAACGAGGATGACCGCAGCCTCAGCGCCGGTTGCATCCGGCTAGAAGATGCGCCTCGACTGGCGCGCTGGCTGCTAGGCGATTCCGTCGCGCTCACCGCTTCGGTCCCGGAAGAACAGATTCCGATGCCGAGCTACGTGCCGGTGAAGATCACCGATCTGGGTCCGGCGGCGCAGTCGGAGCTTGCCTCGCTTCGCTAGGAGGTCGGTGTTCCTTTCCTCCGGCGGCGCGGCTAGGGATGCCGCCATGGGGGACCTCTCCAAAATCGAACAAGCGACCGTCGAGCGGGCCGCGGCCGAGCCGATGCTCCACCAGGTGCTCGAATGGAGCGCGGTCAACAGCGGCTCGCGCAATCTCCCGGGCCTGGACCGGATGGCGACGATACTTGCCGATGCCTTCTCTGCTCTTCCCGGGGCGCTTGAGCTCGTCGACGCGACGCCGGTTGAAGCGGTCGACGCCGCCGGCCGGACGTTCGCCATCGAACACGGGCGAAATCTGCATCTCAAGGTGCGGCCGGACGCGCCGACGAAGCTGCTCTTCACCGGTCACATGGACACTGTCTTCCCCGTCGATCACGCTTTTCAGCAGACGCAGTGGATCAAGGATGGCGTGCTGAACGGCCCCGGTGTCGCCGATATGAAAGGCGGTCTGTCGGTGATGCTCGCGGCGCTGAAGGCTGTCGAGGCGAGCGACGCGGCCAATGACCTGGGCTACGAAGTCATCGTCAACAGCGACGAGGAAGTCGGCTCGCTCGGCTCGGCGCGGCTGATCGCCGAGGCCGCGATGGGCAAGCGCGCGGCGCTGACCTACGAACCGTCCGCCCTTCCGGACGGGACTCTTGCGGGTGCTCGCCCGGGCAGCGGCAATTTCTCGCTCGTCGTCCACGGCAAATCGGCCCACGCCGGGCGCAATCCCGAGGACGGCCGCAACGCGATCGTCGCGGCAGCCGAGCTCGCGATCCGACTGGAAGGGCTCATCCGCGACGGCCTTACGGTCAATTCATCGCGGATCGAAGGCGGCGGTCCGAGCAACGTCGTCCCGGACGTGGCGGTCTTGCGCGTGAACCTGCGGCCGCGCACTCCGCAGATCGAGGCTGAGGCCAAGCGGCAGATCGAAGAGATCGTCGCTGTCGTCGCGGTCGAGCGGGACGTCACGATCCACACGAACGGCGGATTCGGCCGGCCGCCAAAACCGATGACTCCCGAGATGGAATCGCTCTTCGGTCTGGTGAAACAGGCGGGCGCGGACCTCGGCCAGGCGATCGGCTGGAAAGCAACCGGCGGGGTGTGCGACGGCAACAATATCGCGGCCTGCGGAGTGCCCGTCGTCGACACGATGGGGGTTCGCGGCGGCAAGATCCACAGCATGGAGGAATTTCTGATTTCCGAAAGTCTCGGTGAGCGCGCCGCTCTCTCGGCGCTGACGATCCTCAGGATCCTGGAGGGCCGTTCATGACCTTCCGGGTTCGCCCCGCCCGCGCCCAGGATCATCAGTCGATCTACAATATGGCGAAGCTGACCGGAGGCGGATTCACCAACCTTCCTCCGGACAAGGCGACGCTCGTCGGCAAGCTCGCGCGGTCCGCGCAATCCTTCGACCGCAAAAGCGACGAGCAGCAGGCCGACCTTTACGTATTCGTCCTCGAAGACCCCAAAAGCGGAAAGATCCGCGGCACTTGCCAGGTCTTCGGTCAGGTCGGGGTCAGTCAGCCCTTCTACAGCTATCACGTCAGCACTCTGACGCAGACCAGCCCGGAGCTCGGCAAGACATTCCGCAACCAGATGCTGACGCTGACGACCGACCTGGAGGGCTCGTCGGAAGTCGGCGGGCTGTTCCTGCATCCCGAGATGCGGGCCGGCGGCTGGGGCGCGCTTCTCGCCCGAAGCCGCTACCTGTTCATCAAGCTCCACCGGACACGGTTCGGCGACCGCACCCTCGCGGAGCTTCGCGGAGTGATGGACGAGGCGGGCCACGCGCCTTTCTGGGACGCGCTCGCAGGCAAGTTCTTCGGAATGAGCTTCCCGGAAGCCGACGAATTCAATGCGGTCCACGGGACTCAATTCATCGCCGACCTGATGCCGAAGACGCCGATCTACACAGCGCTCCTTCCGGACAGCGCCAAGACCGTGATGGGGCAGCCGCATCCGAGCGGCCGGGCGGCGATGAAGATGCTTGAAAACGAAGGCTTCGTCTTCGACCGCTACATCGACATTTTCGATGGCGGGCCGACCGTTACGGCACCGACCGACCAGATCCGTACCGTCGAGGAATCCGACGCATACACGGTCGCCGAAATTGCCGACGGGGGCAGCCAGAAGGTGCTTGCGGCAAGCGGACGCCTCGAGGACTTTCGAGCCTGCTTCGCGAGCATCAAGAAGCTTCCGAAGAAGACGTTGCAGATCGATCCGGAAGCGGCCGGATTGCTCGAGGTGGGCATCGGCGACCAGATTCTCGCGGTGAGCCGGAATGGCCATCACTGAAATCAATTTCGACGGCATCGTCGGGCCTAGCCATAATTATGCGGGGCTGAGCTTCGGCAACCTCGCCTCGACCCGCAGCACCGGGCACGTATCGCAGCCGCGCGCCGCGGCACTCCAAGGCATCGAGAAGATGCGGGCTAACCTCGGCCTTGGACTGACGCAGGGCGTTTTTCTGCCCCATCGTCGGCCGGACCGGGCATGGCTGACGGCGCTCGGAACGACCTACGAGGAGGCGGAGCCGAAGATCGCGGCAAGCGCCATGTCGGCTTCGGCGATGTGGGCGGCCAATGCCGCGACCGTGTCGCCGGCGGCCGACTGCGCGGACGGGAAGTGCCATCTCACCGTCGCCAATCTGAAGTCGATGCCGCACCGAAGCCACGAATGGACGGAAACGCTTGCGCAATTGCAGTTGGCCTTCGCGAACCCGGCCTTCGAGGTTCACGTACCGGTTCCTGTCGCATTCGGCGATGAAGGCGCGGCAAACCACATGCGGCTCGCCGGTGACTACGACCGGCCGGGCGTCGAGATCTTCGTTTACGGTGTCGGCGGCGGCGCCTTCCCCGCGCGCCAGAACTTCGAAGCGTCGAAAGCCATTGCGCGGCTCCACAAGCTCGACCCCGAGCGGACGATCTTCGCCGAACAGTCCGAAGAGGCCATCGCCGCGGGGGCGTTCCACAACGACGTCGTCGCCGTCGCCAATCGGCGCGTGCTCTTCGCGCACGAGAAAGCCTTCGCCAATCGCGATCGCATCGCGGCTGAGCTCGAGCGGTTGTTTCCCGAGATCCAGCTGGTCGAGGTCCCGGCCGCGGAAGTTTCGATTGCCGACGCGGTCGGGTCCTATCTGTTCAACGCCCAGCTTGTCAGCCCACCGGACGGCGAGACGACCCTCATCGTGCCGAGCGAAGCCCGCGAAACCCCGTCCGTCTGGTCCTGGCTGCAGCGGCACGTCGCCGGCAATGGCCCGATTCGCAATGTCGAGATCGTCGACGTTCGCCAATCGATGGCAAACGGCGGCGGACCGGCATGCCTGCGCCTGCGAGTCGTTGCCGATCCGGCGACAGTCGATCCCCGGTTCCTTGTCGACGAAGCGAAGCTGGACCGGATGGCGTCGATCATCGAGGCTTGCTGGCCCGCCGAAATCCATTCCGGCGAGCTTCAGGATGGCAGGCTTGTCGCCGCAATCGAGAGCGCCCGGGTTACCCTGTTCGAGGCCCTCGACCTGACCGAACTGGCCTGACGTCCGGAATCCCGAAACGGGACGGCGCGCCCATTCCTTACCGTCACTTTAACCTTGTCCCTTAGGACTTGAAGGGCTCAAAACTGCCGCTCTGACGTTGAGTCGTTAACGAATGGCGATGTTGAGCAAGATCGGTCGGCTTTTTGTGATCAAGACGCGCTTCGAGGCGTGGCTGGTGATCTATGCCATCGCGGTCGGCTCGATGGAGCGCGGCCAGCATTACATGGTCCAGTATCCCGGTTTTGGCGGATACCTGCTCGCCATGGCCTGCACCGGCGTAGTGTTCGTGGCCGGGGCGAAGCTTCTCGATTCGGTTAGACCGCAACCGGCACCCGCGCTCAGTGGTAATCCACCCACAGGTCTCCGCGGGCGTTCCGGTTCAGGGTCACGACCTTGGCATCGCACAGGTTCACTCCAGTCCACACGACCAGCCGGCCGTCAGGCAACGTCGCCTCGAGATCGAACGCACAATCCTGATTGCTGAACTGAACGGCGCCCTTCCCGCCCGATTTGGCCACAGGCACGGGCGCAACCGCCAGCGGCATCCACTGGTCGGTCCCGAACCTCCGCGCCTTCATCGCGCTGAAGTCGATGTCCGTATTGTTGACCAGCGTGAAGCTGGTCGCCTGGCCGAGCGCTGGGCCGGACGCGAAGACAAGCGCGGCGAGCGCGGCTGCAAGACCCTTGTTCATTCGCCCCTTATATCCCGTGTCGGGCAAACGGGCGAATGAACTGATGCGTCAGGCGGCGTCTAGAGTCGGATAAACCGGCCACGAGCGCTGGGTGTAGATCGCTCCTTGTCCCTGGCGATGGGCCTCGGTGAGCGGCAAAGCGGTCGAGCAGAATGCGCATTCGGCACTCAGGCGCCCGATAATCCATTGGCTCCGGCCGCAGCCAGGGCAGTGGTTCACTTCACCTTCGTGGTAGCAAGCGTGGTAGCCGCGCGCATTCGGGTTGAACGGCTCCCGGCCCATTCGAGTGGTACTCAGCACGGGGTGTTTCCTTTCAAAGCTTTAGCGGTTCAACGAGCGGTGATTCGATAGGTTTCCCAAGCATCCGCCCGAGTGGTCCGATTGTCATTGCGGAAGACCTCGCTGTGCCGCCGCGGGACGCCTGTGGATATTAACCATCTCTTAGGGGTTCCGGCGCATCGTGCCCTTGCCGACCAGGGGGTGCGTATGGAGTCTGACCAGCGTTATTATCGCCGACGCGCGTTCGAAGAACGGGTCGCGGCGCAGCGGGCAATGACCGAGGCAGCGCGGGCGTGGCACAGCAAATTAGCGGAAGATTTTGCGGAGCGCGCCGCAAGCGCGACGACCTGCGCAACCCGCGCCATCGCTTAAGACCAGCCTCCCGCTCTTCTTCCTCTACCGGATCGAGTTCGAGCCGGGCGCCCAGTTTCCAGGAAATGGCGCGCCCGAAAGGATTCGAACCTCTGACCCCCAGATTCGTAGTCTGGTGCTCTATCCAGCTGAGCTACGGGCGCGCACGCCAAAGCGGCGAGAGCGCGCGACA
>Ga0070658_10000378_pt1 | contig 38794 bp, 34 predicted proteins | sample KBSC13metaG_FD_64664 | JGI IMG/M metagenome (GOLD analysis project Ga0070658, IMG submission 64664) | Corn rhizosphere microbial communities from Kellogg Biological Station, Michigan, USA - KBS C1-3 metaG | ecosystem: Host-associated > Plants > Roots > Rhizosphere > Soil ... | reverse complement strand
CCGGGCACTGTGTCCGGGCCGTGCAGCTTCTGCCCGCCGAGCGACTCGGCCTTGTCGAGTGCGGCGCCGACGTCGGGCACCTCGACGTAGAAGGTGACGTGGCCGCCTGCGTCGGCGGCCATCTCCGGTGGCAGCGCCATGATCCCGCCGCCGATGCCGACGCCCTGCAGGTTGAGGTTGTCCTCGCGGGTGATGATGCCGTAGTTCATCGGGTTGTTGGCGTCGATCTTCCAGCCGAACAACGACGTGTAGAACGTCTCCAACGTCTGCATGTCCCTGCCGATCACCTCGAAGTGCACGACCGGGGCGCCCTTGGGCTTGGCGTTGGCAGGAATCTTCGCGGGCTCGCCGCCGCTGCCGGCCTGGAACAAGCCGATCCAGTGGCCTTCGGGGTCGAGCAAGTGGCCGAACGTCGGTCCGCCCTCGGCGTCTTCCGGACCCATCAGGCGGGTGCCGCCGAGCTGCTCGACCCGCTGGAGCGTGGCCTCGACGTCGTCGACCTCGACGTAGAACGTGACGCCGTCCTGCCCCGGTTCCATGTCGCCGAAGATGCCACCGCCGATGCCGACACCACCCTGGGAGTAGTTGTCCGAGTGCGCGATCACGCCGTAGCCCATCGGGTTGTCGGTGTCGATCTTCCAGCCGAACAGCGCGGTGTAGAAGGGCATCAGCTTGGCCCTGTTCTGCGCCATGACCTCGAAATGCACAACTGCGTTGCCCATGATCGTCGTCCTTTCGTGACTGGCTGGTCCCCTCACCGCAGTAGACGCCTTCGGTACGACGATTTCATCGCCCCCCGGAAGTTGATCATGGGCAAGCCTGCCGAAACGCCCGGCGTGTACGACGTTCTGCCCATGATCAATGCCGGACGGCGTGTGAAATGCCTTGACAGTTATATAACCTAGTGGGCAGACTCGGCGGGTGGCTGCTGTTGCGCTTGCTGCGTTCGAGGTGCTCGCCGAGCCCAACCGGCGCACCATCCTCGAGCTGCTGCGCGACGGCGAGCGGCCGGTGGGCGAGCTGGTCCTGCGGATGGGTATGAGCCAACCGTTGGTGTCCAAGCATCTGCGAGTTCTCAGGCAAGCCGGGCTGGTCGACGTACGCGCCGACGCGCAACGCCGGCTCTACCGGATTCGGCCCGAGCCGCTGGCTGAGCTGGACGAGTGGCTGGCGTCCTACCGGCACTTCTGGTCGACCCACCTCGACCGGCTCGAACACCACCTCGACCGACGGAGGGACACGACGTGACGACTGATTCCTTGATCACGACCGGTGCGCGCCCCGCGGTGCGCCTGGTCCGCAATCTGGCCGACCCGCCCGAGGTGGTGTGGCGGTCGATCACCGACCGCGATCAGCTGCGCGCGTGGTTCCCGTGTGACGTGATCGTCGAAGGCGGCGAGTGGAAGGACGGCGCGGCGATCACGTTCGAGTTTCCGTCGGACGTGATCGACATGACGCTGTCGGGCGAGGTGCTCGAGGTCGACCCGCCGCGCCGGCTCGCGTTTACGTGGGGCGAGGAGACACTGCGGTTCGAGCTCACGCCGCACACCGGCGGCACCCAGCTGGTGCTGATCGATGAGCTGCCGGCCGGCTTCGCGGCGCGCAACGCCGCCGGCTGGGAGGTCTGCCTGGACCGCCTCGAAGGCAAGGCCCCGGCGCAGGACGCGTGGCGCGGCCACTTTACGTCGTACAAGGAGCAGTTCGAGCCGGTGCTCGGCGAGCAAGAAGGCCCGCCGGCCGACTACAAAGGCGACTGACCTCCCACTTCTGATCTCGCACTTCGAACAGTGGGCGACCACGACACTCCGGGCAACTGGCGCCAAAGTGGTCGCCAGCCGTTCGAAGTCGCGATGAGTTCTGGGCGCTGGAGACGTCAGAACTCATGTGGTCGTCGCGCTGCGGATCTATGGTCCGATCACGCGCGCGGACCTGGACCCGCTGTCGCTGCGCTGCTGCCACTTCTTCGCAGCCCATGCCGGAGCGACCGTCGACTGCGACGTGGCCGGAGTGGGCCATGACGCTGTCGCCGTCGACGCGCTCGCGCGGCTGCAGCTGGTCGCGAAGAAAAGCGGCTGCGTGGTTGTCCTGAGCAACGCGACCGACGAGCTGCGCGAGCTGGTCGAGCTGATGGGCCTGACCGAGGTGCTGTTCTAACCGTCGAGCCGCAACGGCAAGCCGAACAGCGGGAACAGCCGGTCGGTGGCCAGGAAGAACGTCAGCTGAGCGATGGCACCGTCACGCAGCTCGATCACCTGAAGCGCCCACGGCTCGTAGCCTCCGTCCGGGCTCGGCTTGTATTGCCCGAACGCCGGCGAACCGTTGGCACTCATGGTCGGGACGACGCGCGAGCCCTTGCAGCCGATGCCGGGCCCCAGCCACCAGGTGAAGATGTCGTCGCGGCCGGACAGCCACAGGTCGAACGGCGGCATGTTCTGCGTGGCGTCCTCGTGGATGAGGTGCGTCAGCGCGTCGATGTCGTAGGCCTCGAACGCCTTGACGTAGCGGACGAGCAGCTCGCGGTCGTCCGCGGACAGCTCCCGCTCCGGCGTGCCCGACTGCACCGGCGTCGACTCGAGCGTCGCCCGGGCTCGCTGGAGCGCGCTGTTGACCGATGCCACGGTTGTGTCGAGCATCTCCGCGGCCTCGGCCGCCTTCCACTGCAACACTTCGCACAGGATCAACGCGGCGCGCTGCTTGGGCGGAAGCTGCTGCAGCGCCGCGACGAACGCGAGGCGCACCGACTCGTGCGCGATCGCTGCCTCGGCCGGATCGGCTGCCGGCGCGGACAGGAACGTCGACGGCACGGGCTCGAGCCAGGTCGCCTCGTCGCGCGTGTGCAGGTTGCTCTCGATGGGTTCCCGGGCCGGCCCGAGGTCCATCGGCGTTGCCCGCCGCTTGTCGCCGCGGTGCATGTCGAGGCAGACGTTGGTCGCGATCCGGTAGAGCCAGGATCGCAGCGACGAGCGACCTTCGAACTCGTCGTGGGCCTTCCAGGCGCGGATCAGCGTCTCCTGCACCGCATCGTCCGCGTCGAAGGGCGAACCGAGCATGCGGTAGCAGTAGGAGCGCAGCTCGTTGCGGTGATCCTCGAGCTGCCGGTCGAGGTCGACGCCAGCGGTGGGGACGCTCATGCGGCCGACACTAATCCGCAGCCGCGACAGTTTGCATTGCCGCTACGGACAGCATTCGGCTAACCGAAGCGGTGGGCGCCGCGGATGGCGCGACCGGGGCGCGCGTCGAGCTGCACCTCACCATCCCGTACGACGAACTCGCCGCCGACCAGGACATGCACGATGCCCGTCGACGGGCGCGTGCTGTCGTCGTATGTCGCCTGGTCGGTGATCGTGTCGGGGTCGAAGACGGTGATGTCGGCGTCGGCGCCGGCGCACAACCGGCCTTTGCGCTGCATCGTTTCGGCGGCCGGCTCCAAGACACGCGCCGGCAGCAGTGTCATCTTGCGCAGCGCGTCGAGCAGCGAGAAGCCGTGCTCGCGTGTGAGCACGCGCAGACTGCGCGTGAAGGTCCCGGCCGACCGCGGGTGCGTCACTGCGCGTGCAGGGATCGGCCACGCTTCGTCATCGGGCGGACCGTCCATCCACGTCAACGGCATCGCGTCGCTCGCGACGATCGCGTCCTCGAACACCAGCGAGCGGTGCAGCACCGCGCGCTCGGCCGGGTCGTCCTCGTCGAAGAACTCGATGATGGCGAGGCCGCCGGGATCGGTGGCGCGCAGCTCGCGCAGCCGGGCCTCGTCGGCGACGCGCTCGCCGGTCGGCATGTAGCGGATCCGTTGCGGTGTGAGGCCCATGCGCGGCAGCCGCTCCGGTTCGAGGAAGAACGCGCCGATGCCGGTGCTCCCCGCGCCGTACGGATAGGCCTCGGTGGTGACCGTGCCACCTTCGGCGCGCGCCTTGTCCACGAGTCCGAGCACCCGGTCGACGTTGTGTCCGGAGGTGCTGTTGACGTGGCAGTAGTGCATGTGCGCGCCGGTCTCGGTGGCGGCGCGCACGATCTCGCTCGCGCCGTCGATCGGCATGTCGGGCACGACGTCGATCAGCTCGCGCGCGTGGGTGAAGGTGGGCAGATTGTCGTTTGCGGCGAGTGCGGCCACCGCCAGATACTCGTCCGGGTCGATGCGCGGGGCGTAACCGAGCAACAGCCCGATGCCGAGAGCGCCGTCGGCGAGGCTGACACCGAGCGCGTCGATCAGCGCTTGCTGCTGCTCGGCGGTCGCCGGCAACTGCCACTCCGGCTGGGAGATGTAGCGCAGGAACGCCGACAGCGATGATGTGACGTCGAAGCCGCCGACGACAGCCATCCGTGCCACCGCCCAGGAGGCGGAGAAGCCGTAGTTGATCGGCATGCCCATGCCGTCCAGGCGTGCGTAGGCGTCGGCCAGCGGCCATGCGCCGCCCTCGAGCTCGACCGCGGTGGTGACACCGTCGCAGGCTTGCAGCCGCTGCCCGGCGACGCTGGTCGCGTGGCTGTGCAGGTCGATGAACCCGGGCGCCACCGCAAGGCCGGTCACATCGACGACCGCCGCGTGCTCCTCGTCCTCGATCGTGCCGACCGCGTCGACGCGGCCGTCACGGATGCGTACGTCGGCGGGGCCGTCGAAGCCGGACTCGGGGTCGAGCACCCGTCCACCGCGCAGGATCAACGTCGTCACGGCGAGCATTCTTGCCGCCCCGGACTTTGTCGTTCTGCACAAGGGCGCCGCCGCCCTCCTGTCGAACACTGCGGGCATGACGAAGGCCCCAGCGATCGTCGTCCTCGCTGTGGTCGGTCTGATGGCCGGCTGCGGCACCACCGTGTCGCCGCGAACCGCGGGTGGGGGCACCCGGGGGTATCCAGCACGAGTGCTCCGACGCCGGGCGGCGCCGCCAACCCTCTTGCGCCAGTGCCGTCGGTCAGCGCCGTGCTGCCTGGGGGCGGCATCTCTACGCGGGCCGGATCGGCCGAGCCGCCAGGTGGCTCGAGCGGTACGCACGTCATCCGCGGCAGCAATGGCAAGGCGATCGTCGTCGGGCCGGGCATCACGGCGACGACGGTCAAGATCGGCGTGCCCTATGCGACCGACATCGGCGCTGCGGACCAGGCGACCGGCGCTGGCGCGCTCAACCCCGGCAACACCAAGGCCGAGGAACAGGCGATCTGGGACTGGGTCAACCATCACGGTGGGCTCGGGGGTCGCAGGGTTGCACTGGACTTCTACGGGATCCCGGCCACGACGAGCGATGCGAATGCATCGTTCCAGGCAGCGTGTGACCACTTCACCCAGGACAGCCGCGACTTCGTCGTACTGAACAAGGGCACCGCCAACTTCGACGCCTGTCTGGAGCAACGTGGCGTGCTGCACCTCGTCGACGATCTGACGATCTCCAGTGATTCGTCCCGGCACAAGTTGCCGCACGACGTCCGGCCTGCTGGCATCACGTTGGAGGACGAGTCGCGAACTCTCGTGCAGGGTCTGTCGCAACTCGGCTACTTCAACGGACCTGCGGTCAAGGTCGGCATCATGTCGTTCGACGATCCCGGCTTTCGTGCTGCCATCAGCAACGTGATGTTGCCCGCGCTGAAGGCGGTCGGACATCCGGTCGCCGCGAGCGACGTGCAGCTCGCGCCGCCACCGAACAGCGTTGCCGACTACGGCACGATGGACCGCGCGGCCACCAATGCGGCCGTGCACTTCCGTACCGACGGTGTCACCAACGTGCTGCTGTTCGACAGCGACGGCGCGCTGACCCAGGGCTTTGCCGCGGCGGCCGAGTCGCAGCATGCGCACTTCAACTACGGCGTCAACTCGCAGAACGGGATGCAGGTCGGTCTCGAAGCGGGTGACGTGCCGCCGGATCAAGCGGTCGGGTCGATGGGCGTCGGCTGGCTTCCAGATTTCGATGTGGTGCAGTCGCAACGTCCTGCCAACGCGCTGGCCAAGACCTGCCGCGCCATTATGAGCGCGGCCGGCTACCCGGCCAGTGGCGACAACGCTGACGTCGTTCAGCTGTTCATGTGCCAGGACGCGTTTGCCTTGCAGGCGGCGATGAACCGGCTCACCGGCGACATCACGCGCGACACCGTGCTGACGTCGCTGCAGTCGCTCGGCGCGCATCTCCCCGACGTCGCCAACTACGTGATCGGGCTGGACCGGCAGCACGTCGACGGTGTGCGTGAACTACGCCTCTACGCCTACAACCAGGGCTGCGGCTGTTACCAATACCGCCCGGGCACGTTGCGCATCTAGGCGCGGGTGAATTGGCCGAGCGGCGTCTGCAGTTTGCCGTCGTCGATGAACTCGATCCGCTGCCCGCCGAGCTTGAAGACCAGGCCGTGCACTGGCTCGGCCTTCGTTGGCGGCATGTAGGCGATCGCGATGAGCAGATCCGTGTCGCCACGGCGCTTCACGGTCGCCGTCACCGGACCCATCTGGTAGTCACCGGCGAGCCGGTCGAGCACGTCGTCGGTGAGATGCGATGTGTCGGGCACGCGCGTGAACCGGATCGGTGACACGGTCGGCTCGAGCGGCGCGAGGAGGCCGTTGACGTCACCGTCGAAGTCGCTGGTGAACTGCATCGGCAGCCGCGTCTCGTCCGGCACCTGTACGACCAGGTCGAAGGTCTCGAGGTGGCGGTGCTCCAGCGGTCCGGAAACCTCGCCGTAGTGCCCGCGCAATGCGCCGTCGGACTCTGTGACTCGCAGGTCGCCGTAGCCGGGATGGTGGTACGTCGCGACGTACTCGGCGATCGGACGTGGGATGCCCAGGTCGCGGCTGGAGGCGGCGCGGTGCTGCTTCGCTTGTTCCATGCCCTGCCGGAGCGCGTCTTCCTTCTGCCACAACCGTTCGCCGTGCGGCTCGGGTGTGAGGCCGAGCAGGACGTCGTAGATGACGTAAGGAAGTGCGTCGCGCAGCATCGTGCCGTTGCGGTTGGTGAGGACGATGACGGCGCTGCCGGTCGCCGGAATGTGGCTGACCTGAGAGGAGAAGCCGTCGATGTTGCCGCCGTGGTGGGAGACGCGGAAGCCGCGGTAGTCCTCCGTCATCAACCCGAGGCAGTAGCCGACGGGTTTGCCGACCGCGAGCGGCGACCCTTCCGGCAGCGGTGACACCGGAGAGCGCATGTCGCGCAGGATCGACTCGCCGAGCAGTGGCTCCTGCCCGTCGACACCGCGGCCGAGCAGTGTTTGCACCCACGGCAGCAGTTCTTCGACGCAGGAGTTGATGTTGCCCGCGGGACCGACGAGGTCGAGGCTGGCGAACGGCACCTCGCGCGGCTCGCCGCCGTCCGCGCCGACGAAGTAGGGACGGGAACAGTCGGCGTCCTGCTGCGCATCGCTGACGGAGAAGTTGGTGCGCTTCATGCCGAGCGGCGTGAGGACGCGGTCGCGTACCGCTTCTTCGTAGCTGCTTCCGTGCAGCTTGCCGGCGAGATGGCCGGCGGTCGTGTAGAGCAGGTTGTTGTATTGGAAGATCTCGCGCAGGCCACGGCTGGGTTCGAGGTGGCGCAACGTCGTGATGAGCTCGTCGCGGGTGATCGACGGCTTCGCGGCGTACCAGAGCAGGTCGTGGCGCGGCAGGCCGGAGCGGTGGCTCAGCATGTCGCGGAACGTCAGGCCGTCGGTCGCCGCCGGGTCGTGCATGCGGAACTCGGGCAGGTAGTCGCGCACCGGCTTGTCCCAGGCGAGGACTCCGTCGCGCACCAGAGTCGCGCAGAGCGCAGCGGTGAAGGTCTTGGTCGACGACCCGATCGGGAACAGCGTCGCTGTCGTCACCGGCAGGTCGTTGGCGATGTCGCGCTTGCCGAAGCCTTCCGCGAGCACCACCTCGCCGTCGTGCACGACCGCGACCGCGCAGCCGGGCACTCCGAAGCGCTGCCGCTCGGCCTCGATCAGCTCCCGCAGCTTGCCGGTGATGTCATCCGTCATGCCGCACAGTGCACCGCACCTGGGCGGTGCCGCGCTTTGTCCGCGCTGACGACGGTGCGCGGTGCGGGTTGTCTGCGGCTACGACGAGCCCAACCGCACTTCGAACGGCGTGCGACCACGACACGCCGTTGGCGTGTCCGAGTTTTGGTCGCCAGCCGTTCGAAGTGGAGCGGGTCAGCCGGCCGTTGACGCGGGGGCGCCGTAGCGCAGGCCGTCCATGAGCAGTTTGGCGATGCGGCAGGGCTGCTCTTGCGACACCGACATGTCGCTGGTCATGCAGACGCCGGCGAGGGCGCGGATCAGGTCCTCGGCGTCGGTGTCAGGGCGAATTTCTCCGGAGGCGATCGCGGCGGCGACCATGCGGCCGACGACGTCGTGCAGGCGCTGCTGGCTGTTGACGAACAGCTCTGACTCGGACCCGAGCACCGTCTTGAGGTGCATCGCGAGGCCCTTCTTGGTCGCGACGTAGGCGACGAAGCGCTGCATGAACTCATCGAGGGCGACACCCGGGGTGTTGTTGGCGGCGATCTTCTCGGCGTCGACCTCGAGCTGGTCGACGTTGTGCCGGTAGACCGCCTCCATCAGGGCGTCGCGGTTGGGGAAGTGCCGGTAGAGCGTGCCGATGCCGACGCCTGCGTCCTTGGCGATCCGCTCCAGAGACGCCTCGACGCCGTCGCGGGAGAACGCGGTCGACGCGCATTCGAGCAGCTTGTCGCGATTGCGACACGCATCGGCGCGCGGCGCCCGGCCCATGGGTCCTCCTCGAGATCCCGCGGGTGATCCGGAAGTTCCCTCCGGAAAACCATTGACAAAGCGGAGGGTGCCTCCGCTAACGTAACCGGAGGCGGTATCCGCTTCTGGGCCCAGAGTAAGCCGCCAACGGGACGTCCGCAAGAGGACGGCGCACGGAGACGTAGGGGAGACCACCGAATGTCCGCCACCACACTCGAAACCGCCACCACGGCGCAGCCGCCCGCCGGCCGCGACCGCCGGTGGCTCGCGCTCGCCGTCATCGGCGTGGCGCAACTCATGATCATTCTCGACGCGGCGATCGTGAACATCGCGCTGCCGCAGGCGCAGCACGCGCTGCACATCTCCGACGCGTCACGGCAGTGGGCGTTGACGGCCTACACCTTGACCTTCGGCGGGCTGCTGCTGCTCGGCGGACGGATCGCCGACTATCTCGGCCGCAAGCGCACCTTCCTGATCGGCCTGTTCGGCTTCGCCGGCGCCTCGGCGTTCGGCGGGCTGGCGCAGTCGCCGGCCTGGTTGTTCAGCGCCCGCGCGATTCAGGGCGCGTTCGCCGCTGTGTTGGCGCCGGCCGTGCTCTCGCTCATCACCACGACGTTCACCGAGGCGCACGAACGGGCGAAGGCCTTCGCGGTGTACGGCGCGATCAGCGGCACCGGTGCCGCGCTCGGCCTGATCCTCGGCGGTGCGCTGACCGAGTTCCTGTCCTGGCGCTGGACGCTGCTGGTGAACACGCCGATCGCCATTGCGGTGGCATTCGCGGCGATACCGCTGATCAAGGAGAGCCGGGTCGAAGGCAACCGTCACTTCGACATTCCTGGCGCGGTCGTCGCCACGTCGGGGCTCGCGTTGCTGGTCTACGGCTTCACCGAGGCGTCGCTGCACGGCTGGACTGCGCCGCTGACACTGACGCTGATCAGCGTTTCGGTAGTGCTGCTTGCCGGATTCGTCGCCTGGGAGCGGCGTGCCGCCAACCCGATGCTGCCGTTGCGCATCGTGCTCGACCGCAACCGCGGCGGTTCTTACCTGGCGTTCCTGCTCTCGACGCTGGCGTTGTTCGGCACGTTCTTGTTCCTTACTTACTACTTCCAGACCGTGCTGCACTACTCGGCGCTGAAGGCGGGAATTGCGTTCCTGCCCTTCCCGCTCGGGATCATTACGTCGTCGACGATCGCGTCGCGGACGCTGCCTCGCTATGGACCGCGGGTGCTCGCAGCGAGTGGGTTCGCGGCCGCGGTGCTCGGCATGCTGTGGCTGACCCAGCTGACGCCGGACTCGTCGTACTGGTTGCACGTCGTGCCGGCGCAACTGCTGATCAGCCTGGGCATGGGGCACGTGTTCGTGCCGCTGTCGTCGAACGCGCTGCTCGGCGTGCCCAACCACGACGCGGGCGCCGCATCGGCGTTGGTCAACACGATGCAGCAGGTTGGTGGCTCGCTTGGTGTCGCGTTCCTGAACACGATCGCGACGTCGGCGACGGTGTCGTACGCCGCATCGCACGGCGGTCTGTCGCCGGCGGCGGTGGTGCACGGCTTCACCTCGGCCTTCGCGGTCAATGTGGGTCTGCTGGCTGCAGGAGTTGTCGTGGTGCTGGCGCTGGTCGGTCGCAGGTCGGGCCACCAGCCCGGGCTGCCCGAGCAGGCCACTGACGAGGAGTACTCGCCGCGGGAGCTGGCTCCGGCCCTGGGCTGATCTCCCCGCGCCACAACGATGGCCGTCTGAGCCGCCGATAGCCGGCTCAGGCGGTCATCGCGCGTCAGGGTTGATACTGCTCGCGTGGAGCACGAGAAGGTCGTCATCACGCGTGGCGAGCGCTCCGGGCTGACCATCATCATCGCGGTGCACTCGACTGCTCTGGGTCAGGCGGCGGGCGGCTGCCGGATGTGGCGCTATCCGACGTGGCAGGACGGACTCGCCGACGCGCTGCGGCTGTCGGAGGCGATGACGCTGAAGAGCTCGCTCGCCGGGCTCTCGCTCGGCGGCGGCAAGAGCGTGATCGCACTGCCGCTCGGCTACGAGCTTTCACCGGAACAAAGTCGGGCGGTGATGCTCGACCTCGGCGACGCGGTCGAATCCTTGGGCGGCACCTTCGGCGTCGCCGAAGACGTCGGCACGACCGCCGACGACATGGCCGTCGTGGCGGAGCGGACGCGCTTTGCCTACTGCCTGCCACCGTCGCAAGGCGGCAGCGGCGAACCGTCGGCACCGACCGCAGTCGGTGTGCACCGCGTGATCCGCGCGACCTGCGAGCACGTGTACGGCGATCCGTCGCCGGCCGGCCGCCGCTTCACGATCGTCGGCGTCGGACAGGTCGGTTCGCGACTCGCGCGGCATCTGGCCGATGACGGTGCGGTCTTGACGTTGAGCGATGTTGACGAGTCGAAGCGCGCGATCGCCTCGTCGCTCGGGGCGGCGTGGATCGACGCGGCGGATGCGCTCTTCGCCGAGACCGATGTGCTGGTGCCGGCACGGTGGCATCTTCACTGTCGATGTCGTAGAGCTGTTGCGCTGTCGCGCTGTCGTCGGTCCGGCGAACAACCAGCTTGCGAGCAACGACGTGGCGGCGGCATTCGCGGCGCGCGATGTGGTGTGGGCGCCGGACTTCGTCGTCAACGCCGGCGGCGTGATCTACGGATCTCTCGTGGACGCGCAGCATGTAGAGCCAGCCGCAGCTATGGCGAAGGTCGAGCAGATTGGCGCGACATTGGCGCGGGTCTATGCGACGGCAGCCGAGGCAGGTGTCACGCCATACGAAGCGGCCGCCCGGATGGCGCGCGACCGAGTGGCCGAAGCCGATGCGCTCCGTCGCGCGGCGGTGCTTGCCTGAGCTGGAGCTTGACCGCTACGACCGCCGGGTCAGGCGCCGGCGGCGAGAGCCAAGCGGCTCGCGTTGGTCCGGCAGACGTGGCAGACCGGGCCGGTGTGGCCGAGTTGCTTGTGCATCTTTTCCTCGAGTCGCTCGGTGAACGAGAGCGGCCGACCGTCCGGGCGCTTCACGACCTCGAGCAACGGCTTCGGCGGGCGAGGCGTCCGCTTCGGGGCGGGCACGACCGGCGCGGGCACGACCGGCGCGGCGGCAGCCGCCTTTCGCGGGCGGGTCAGTGTCTTCGCCGCGGCCGGCGTCGCGACCTTGGGGGCGGCGACGCGTGTGCGCGGGGTGGTCTTCTTCGCGGCCGCAGGCGCGGGAGCGCTCTTCCTGGCGACGGTTCGCTTGCGCGGCGTCGCAGCCGGCTGCTTCGTCGCGGTGGCCACCGGCTTCGTCGGCGTGGCCGTCTTCTTGGCCGGCACCTTCGCTGCCGCAGCCGTCTTCTTGACCGGCTTGGTCGACGTGGCCGCCGTAACGGACTTGGCGGCGGTGGTCTTGCGGGCGGGCTTGGTCGCGACAGTCACGGTGAAGTCCTCGACGGCGTCAGCGGACCCCTTCAGGACTATTTCCCGAAATAGCCCGTCGGCGTCAGGCGGCGGGTGGCCAGAGCTCGAGGTCCTCGTCGCCGTCGCGGCCGCGAAGATCAGCAGAAGTCAGTTGCACCGGCCAGCGCGATAGCCGGGTCTTCCGAGCAACGGCCGGCGAGCTGCCACTCACCGTTGACCCGCCTGAACGGGTGCCATCTGCACTCCTCGTCGAGACGCAGTTGTACGTCGCCGCGGGTGACGCGGTTGGCGCGCCGCCTCGCGCCGGCCCCGAGTGCTTCGACGCCGATGTCGAGCAACACCGACGGCGCCTCCCAGGTCGAGATGAGCGCGGCCATCCCGTCCGCTCCGCCCACCCGCCACGCTTGCGCGCGTCGCTCGAGCTCACCCGCCGACAACGACACAACGGGACCGGCGACATCGCCGGCCCTCGCCGTACCTGCTGCTACTCGGCGGACGACGTCCTCCTCGACGGTGAGGCCGAGACCGAGCACGGAAGCCGGCGGATCGTCGCCGACCAGCAACGCGTGGGCGCGGATCGAGGCATCCGCGGCGAGTGCGGTCAGCGACGCGGTCGTCACAGCCGAGCGAGGCGGCGGGTCGGAGGCAAAGGCGGCGGGCTGGCCGGCGACGGCGGGTGGCAAGGCCGGCGCGGGCAACGCCGGTAGCTCTCGGCCCGGCGCGAACGCGGTCCGCGCCGGCACGCCGGGGTCGCCACGGCCGGGCACGCTGTCGTCGATGAGGACGCCGCTACGGCGGTGGCGCAGCGCGGCGAGCACTTCGTCGCGTCCACGTCCCCGCAATCGCAGCAGTGCGAACGGGTCGGCGTCGAGCGCCTCGGCGACGAGGTAGCAGACAGCAGCGGCGTGCTTGCACGGGTCGGCCCAGTCGGGACAGGTGCATCGTGGCTGCAGCTCTCCTGGACCCGGCAGCAGCGACAGCCCGGCCGCGGCGACGTCGTCGGCGACGGCCGGCGGCACCTCGCCGTCGAGCAGTGCGGCCGCATGGCCGACCTGGCCGGCGACGACGTCGAGCAGGCGCTCCCACTCCACGGTGTCGAAGACGCGGACGCGCACGGTCACGGAGTAGGGCTCGCGCCGGCTGCCCTGCACGCGCGCCGTGACCTTGCCCGGTGCCAGGTCGAGGTCGCCGACCGCGCCGGAGCGGGCGTAGCCGCGGCCGCGTGGCAACCGGTTGGGGTCGAGCTGCGCGCGCCCCTCGAGCGCGTCGACCCACGCCTGCCCCCACCACGTCGTGCCGAAGCCGCGCCGGGCGCCCTTGCCGCGTGCGGCCGGCGGACGATGCGACGGCTCTCCCTTGTCGCGTTCCTCGCGGACCCAGTCGGGGACGACCCGCAGGTGCGGTGGCCGAGGCCGGCGCGGTCGGTCTCGCGGCGGTTGCCGTCGGCGCGGCGGGCTCGCGACGCGTCCTCTTCCGCGTCCGCCGGTGCGGATGTTGCAGCCGCGGACAGGGTCACGAGGTCAGCGAGCTCGGCATCGGACAGCTCGGCCAGCCACGCCTCGCCGGTGCCGACGACCGCATCCGCGAGATGCCGCTTGTCGGCGAGCATCGCCGCGATCTTGTCCTCGACGGTGCCCTCGGCGACCAGTCGGTGCACGGTGACCGGGCGGTCCTGGCCGATCCGGTAGGCGCGGTCGGTTGCCTGGTCCTCGACTGCCGGGTTCCACCAGCGGTCGTAATGGATGACATGCGTCGCGCGGGTCAGGTTGAGCCCGACGCCGCCGGCCTTGAGCGACAGGACGAACACCGGCACCGCGCCGGCCTGGAAGTCGGCGACGAGCTGTTCGCGCCGGCGGGCCGCAGTGCCGCCATGAAGGAAAGCGGCGTCCACGCCGCGCTCGGCGAGATGCGCGACGATGAGGAGCCCATCTCGACGTACTGGGTGAACACCAGCACGGACTCGTCGCTCGCCAGGATGATGTCGAGCAACTCGTCGAGGGCGGCGAGCTTCCCTGAGCGGCGCGGCAGCGGCCCGGTCTCGTGCAGGAACTGTGCCGGATGGTTGCAGATCTGCTTGAGCCCGGTCATGAGCTTGAAGACGAGCCCTCGGCGTTCGATGCCTTCGGTGGCCGCGATGTCGGCAAGTGTCTGCCGGACGACGGCTTCGTACAGGGTCGTCTGCTCGGGGGTGAGCGGGACGACCTGGTCGAGCTCGGTCTTCGCCGGCAGCTCGGGCGCGATCGCGGGGTCGGACTTCACGCGACGTAGCAGGAACGGCCGCACGACGCGGCTCAACCGCTCGGCCGCGTCGGCGTCGCGGTAGCGCTCGATGGGTACGGCGACGCTGCGGCGGAACCGGTCGAGCGGACCGAGCAGGCCCGGGGTGGTCCAGTCGAGGATGGCCCAGAGATCGGTGAGGCGGTTCTCGACGGGTGTGCCGGTGAGCGCGACGCGCGCGTCCGCGGGAATGGCGCGGAGCTCTTTGGCGGTGCGGGACAACGGGTTCTTGACGTGTTGTGCCTCGTCGGCGACGACGAGCCCCCAGGTGACTTCGGCGAGCGCATCGCGGTCGCGGCGTACGACGCCGTAGGTGACGAGCACGATCTCGTCCGAGGCGAGATCGGTGAGGTGGCGGCTGCCGCCGTGGTAGCGCCGGGTCGGCGTGCCCGGTGCGAACTTCGCGATCTCACGTTCCCAGTTGCCGAGCAGGCTGGTGGGACAGACGACGAGCGTCGGGCCGGTTTCGCGGTCGGTCGCGTGTTGGTGCAGGTGCAGCGCGATGACCTGCACGGTCTTGCCGAGACCCATGTCGTCGGCGAGGCAGCCGCCGAGTCCGGTCTCCGTCATCTCCGCGAGCCAGGACAGGCCGCGCTGCTGGTAGGGCCGAAGGTCGGCGTCGAGTGCGGTGGGTGGGCGGATGTCGTTGCGTGTCGTGGTCGTGATGCGACGGGCAAGCTCCGCGACCGGCGGAGACGGGGTGAACTCGACGGACTCGCCGTCGACATCGACACGGCCGGACAACGCCGCCGCGACCGCTTCGACCGCGGTGAGCTGCCGGCGCCGGCGCTTGTCGAGGAGGCGGGCGAGCTTGCCGCGGTCGGCGCGGACCCACCGGCCGCGCAGCCGGACCAGCGGGCGCTTGGCTTCGGCCAGCGCGGCCACCTCTTTGTTGGTGAGGGCTTCGCCGCCGAGGACGAGCTGCCACTGGAACTCGAGCAGCGCCTGCATCGTCAGCCCGGATGCGGTGACCGCCGCCGGCGCGGGGGTGGCAGTCGCCCGCAGGGTGAGCCCGTCGGCGACGAACTCGGCGGGCCAGCGCACCTCGACGCCGGCGCCGGCGAGCGCATCGGCCGCCTCGCCGAACAGGTCGAGGACCTCGTCGTCGTCGAGAGCGAGCGCTCCCGGCGTCTCTTCGTGCAGCAGGCGGCCCAGCGGTGGCCACGCGCGAGCGCCGCGGCGTAAGCCCAGGAGCAGGTCGACGTCGGCGTCGGGGCCGAATCTTCGGAGCACGGCCGGCGGTGCGGTCCACAGGTCGGCAGCGTCGAGAACGAGGCTGGGGTCGAGCGGGCTGCGGATCTCGATGGTGCCTCGGGCCGGCTCATCCGGCCCATCCGGGAGGTCGAGGCGGAGGCTGAGGTGTGCGGCCTGGTCTCGACCGCCGGCCTCGGCCAGCCATGCCTCTATATCTGTGACGTCGCAGGGCGCTGCGGCGGCGAACGCGTCGTGTCCGGCGACGGCCGCAGCGGCCGGCGTGCGGACCAGAGTGTCGGCGAGGGCGTCCCACCACTGTCGGACGAGCGCCTCGGGGGAGGTGATCCGCATCGGCCGGTGGCCGTCGAGCGGCAGCGCATGCGCCTCCGGCGGAAAGGCGTTGGCAAGCCGGGTGAGGAACCGCTCGTCGGATTCGTCCAGCGGCGCGACGCGCCAGCCGTCGTAGCCGCTGTCGGTCTTGGCCGGCAGGAGCCGGCCGCGGGCGATCAGGCCGAGCCCGGCGCGGGTCGCGACCGCCCAAGCGGCGGTGCTGCGGTTGGCGGTGGTGATGTCGACGGCCAGCAAGGCCGTGACGGCATCGGCGACCGACATGAACCTGACCGGGCGACGCAGCCGCCGGACGCCCGTGCCGACAGGGACGACGACCTCGAGATGGCCGTCGTACGTCGGGCCGCGGCCGGGCGGCCCGAGGACGGCCATGCAGCCGCGTCGGGGCGGGTCGTCGGCGACGAAGATGACGTCGCCCCTGGTCGCGGCTGGCACGAAAGGCACGCTAGACCGAGCGAGTGACGATCTGGGCTCGCTGCCTGGGTCCCTGTGGATGTAGGGAGCTGATCAATCGTGATCATGGCGTTGGCCGACTGCGAATGCAGATCTCAGGCCCGGAAGCCACTGCCAACGCCATGATCACGCCGACCGGGGGCGGCGTGGGATCAGTCGTCGTACTCGTCGTTGCGCCGCCACCAGATGTCGCCACCATGCTTCTCGTTGCGGCCGAGCGGGGCGCGGTCGAGCCACTGATACATGCCCCACAGCCCGTCGAGGCCGCGCGCGTACGCGGAGTAGGTGTGGTAGGCGACGCCGTCCTCGAGCGCGAACGCGCTGACGCCGGGCCGCTCCCGTTGGTACGTCGCCCAGTCGGCGCCAGTGCCGAGAGCCTCTTCATCGCTGCCCGGTGTGTCGGCAGGCCGGCCCGGCTCCGTGCGGAAGTTGTAGCGCGGTCCGGACTCCTGCTGCTCCTTCGTCATGCCGACGGCGTAGTCGAAGTTGAAGTCGCTGCCGAACGACGACGCCCACGGGAACGTCCAGCCCATGCGCTTCTTGTAGGCCTGCAGCTTCGGCAGCTGTCCGCGCGACATCGCCCAGAACGCGACGTCGTGATGCATCAGATGTGCGGCGAAACCGTTGAAGCCGTCGGCGATGGCCGAGCACGCCGGGCATCCGGCCGTGTAGTCGGGGCCGAACATGAAGTGGTAGACGAGCATCTGCGATCGCCCGCCGAACAGGTCGGCGAGTGACGCCTCGCCGTCGTCGGTGGCGAAGCGGTAGTCCTCGTCGACGCGCACCCACGGCAGCTCGCGGCGGCGACGTGCGAGGTCGTCGCCACGTCGGGTGTGCGCCTTCTCGTCTTCGAGCAGCTCGAGTCGTGCTTTGAGCCACTCTTCCCGAGTGCCGATCGTGTGCGTGGTCATGGCGGTCTCCTTTCACGTGAGGATGACGACGCCGAACGCGACCAGTGCCAACGCAATCGCGGCGTCGACGGTTCGGCGTGGAGGGAACAACTTCTGTACGACGACCAGCGCCGCAATCACCGCCATCCAGGCGATGCTCATCGCCCCGAGGGCGAGGAGAAGCAGCATCAGGCCGATGCTCGAACGCATGCAGTGCAACCCGAGGTGGAAGCCGGAGCTCACCGGCTGCCGGCAGCGCTGCCGCGCTCTCTGTTTGATTGGCGTCAGTTCATAGAGGCCGGCGGCGATGGTGACGACGCCCGCTGCGGTTGTGCTGTGTGGGCGATAGACGGCGTAGGCCGCGACACCGAACAGCGTCCACACCGCGACGTACGCCGCGACAAACATCGTCGTTGCACCGACGCGACGATGTGTGCGTGCAAAGGTGCTGACCGCCGGGACGGTGCCCGGCAGCATCATCGCGGCCATCATCGCGGCCCACACGCCGACGAAGAACCCGAACGAACCGAGCTGCGTGCCGACGCCCATGTCCATGCCACGCATCTGCGTGACGGAGATGGCCCAGCAGCCGGCGGCGATGACCAACGTGATGGCGACGGAACGCTTGCTGTCGGCGTACGTGCGGTCAGCCATGACGACCTCCCGGTCGTTTGCGTGCGGTCGCGTCGAGGTGTGCGGTGAGCGCGTCGAGCTGTGAGTCCCAGTCGCGCGCGAGCGCGGCCAGAAATTGCTGCGCGACTTGCATCGGTGCGGGTTGCAGTCGGTAGCGCACCCGCCGCCGCTCGCCGGGCTCGGCGGTGACCAGACCGGCCAGCTCGAGCGTCGCCATGTGCTTGGCGATGCCCTGCCGCGTGATCGGAAGTCGGAAGGCCAGGTCAGTCGCGGTGGCCGGGCCGCTGGTGGCGAGCTCGGCCAGGATCGCGCGGCGGTTGGGGTCGGCCAGCGCCACGAAGACCTGTTCGGCGACAGCTTCGATGTCACGCGGCATGTGGCTCAGGCGGTGTCGTCGAGATAGGTGCCGAGCTCGTCGAGCTTCTCCGCCCAGCCGTTGGTGTTGCCCTTGAACGCGGTGTCGTGCGCATCGTCGGGCAGCTGCGCGAACCCGGTTTCGGTAACGGTCAGCCGGGTGCCCGATGGTGTGGGTTCGAGGGTGAACTCGACATAGGTGCGGCGCACGTCGTCCTGGGGCAGGCCGTAGATCTGCCAGGTGAAGCCGAAGACGTGTGGCTCCTCGATCCGCTCCACTCGCATGTGCTGGTGGAACCCGTTGCCGAAGAGCAGCTCGGCATCACCGCCGGGGCGAAGGTCGATCGACGCGCCGTTGTTGCCGAACCAGGCGGCCAGCCCGTCAGCGGTGGTTAGCGCCGCCCAGACCTTGGCCGGTGGGTGCGCAAGATCGACGGTGCGCTCGATCCGATCCGGAAATCCCACTGCCGCCTCCCGCAAGTAGCAACTGATCGGTTGCGACACTATGGCAACCGGCCAGTTGCGTCAAGACCGATGCCGGCGCTGATCTTCGCGGCTGCGACCACCTTTACGGCGTGTCCCGGCCCAAAGCGGTCACGGCCGCGAAGATCAGAAGCGATGCCTTGTCGACAGATAGCCTCCGGCGCGGGTCAACCGATGCGAAGCTCCCGGAGCTCGGCCACGAATTCTGACCGGAACTCGCGAAACTCAGACCGGAGCTCCGCAACCTGCGCATCTTGACGTGCGCTGAGACTGTCGATCCCGGCATTGACACTGGCGAAGCCAGCGTCCATGCGAGCGCTGACGGCGTCGAAGCGTCCGAAGCCTGCGAACAGCGCGGCCGAAAGCACGCCGAGCGACGCGGCCATCAGGCCGACGAGACTCCACGCGATCGCAGTCACACCGCCATTGTCATCCCGTGACCGTGGAAGTCCACCGCCAGCGCGAAACCTGTGGACGCCTACGCGGGAAGGGGCGTCGCGTGCAGTAGGACCCGGCTGGCCTGCACGGCCTTGTCGATATCCGGCACCGACCCCGTGATCAAGTCCGCGAAGATAAAGGATTCACCGATCCGCACCAACACATAGGCGAGCGTCGACGGGTCGAGCGGCGGCACGTAGCCGGCGTCGTGCATCTGCTCTTCGATCAGCTCGCGTTGGGTGTCGATGAGCCGCTGCTGGAACACCGTGCGCTTGCTTGTCAGCACTGGCAGGGCGAACTCCGGGTCGCGCTCGATGAACCGGCGCAACTGCTCGAAGTCCGCGAGCGCGCCGAGGTAGCGCGCGTTGACGTCGGAGAGGTATGCCGCACCGGTGCCGCGCGCCTCTAACTTTGCTTGCTGCACCGTCGCGTCGGCAAAGACATGGTCCCATCGATCGGGCCTGTAACCGGCGACATACAATTCGCCAAAGGACCCGTTCGACAGAACCTCGCGATACATGCGAAGTGACGGTTGCAAGATCTCTTGCCGGTGCGCCACAAACAAGAGGCGTAGATCTCGGCCATGCTGTTCTCGCAGTCGCCGGTAGTCCAGAGCGGCGACGACGGTCTTGCCCGCTCCGGTCGCGGCGACGACCAAGTTGCTGTGACGGTCATGCAACTCTCGTTCCGCTTCGAGCGCTTCGAGGATCTCGGCTTGGTGAGGGAGCGGGCGCACCTCTAGCCCCGAGAGGGTGATCTCAGCGGTCGGGGCTCGAGAACCGGAGCGGCTCAAAGCTTCGTCTAGCCGGTCCGCGCCAGTGTCAGGGTCATATAGGACGAACCCTGGATCAGCCCAGTAGGTGTCGAACGTTGCAGCGAACTTTCGCAGCAACTCCGGCGTAGCTACGCCGGACAGGCGCACGTTCCACTCGAGGCCGTCGACGAGGGCAGACCGTGAGAGATTAGAGCTGCCGACGAATGCTGTATCGAATCCCGAGTTGCGACGGATTAGCCATGCCTTCGCGTGTAGCCGCGTCGACTGTGTCTCGTAGGTGATGCGTACGTCGGCGCCGAATCGGCGTACGAGCTCGTCGACAGCGCGTCGCTCAGTGGCGCCGACATAGGTCGTCGTGATGACGCGGAACGCTATGCCCCGTGCTCGGAGTGCAAGCAGTTGATCTTCCAAGACCCGGAGACCGTGCCACCGGATGAATGCACAAAGGAGGTCCACGCGATCAGCACTGGAGAGTTCGGCGCGCAGCTCTGCTCCCAGCGTGGGTTCGTCCGGCCCGTTTGTTAGAAGCGCTGCGGACGACAGCGGCGTCGATGGCCGTTGAAATTCGTAAGTGCCTGGCGCTATCGCCCTGCTCAGCGCTACAAGCTGTTGTAGGCCGTCGACCACCCGCTCATCGGGCGCTTGAAGCAAGCCCACGAGCTCGTTCACCAGGGCCACGCGGGCATCCGGGTCACGTTCGTCCGCTAGGAGCCGCTTAACCGCGTCCGCGACATGTCGTGCGAGAACCTCGGGTGCGTCTGCCGGATCGATCGCGGCGAAGTGCGGTTCTAGATCTCGCACCGATGACAACGACCGTTGCAATCGAGTGGTGTTGAGCGACTCGTACACACCGGGAGGAAGCGGGTCGATCACGGCAGCGAGCTACCCATGCATAGCGACAGCTACGCGCGCCCAGGTGGCGCGAGGCGCGCTTGGAAAGGGGTCTTGACAGATCGGCGGAGCTCCGCGACTTTCCAGTTCGGGCCCTCAAGATCGCTCTCTCAAGGCACGATGAAACCGAGGCTGAGCCAAATACGGGGGGTTTGAGTGAGCGCCGGGGAGTCTGCTCGGCTCGAAGCGCTGGCCAGTGCGCGCCGAGCCGATGAGTTGCGCGCTGCTGCGGACGATGAAGATCGCCGCGCACGGCACTTCGCGCGGGGCGGCGCTGCTGAGGAGCGAATGGGTCGTCAGCTAGGCCAGCTCACCGCCTATGACATCCATGCTCTGCATGACCGGCACTGGCCCGGGACTCGTAATGCCAACGTCGATCATCTAGTGGTCGGAACCAGTGGTGTCTTCGTCGTTGATACCAAGGATTGGTCCGGAGAACTCGAAGTAACTGCCACTGGGGTGCTCCGTGGCCAAGAGTCTTGTGACGATGAGCTGGACAAGGTTCGTCGCGCGGCTGACGCCATCCGGGATGTCCTCGTAGACGACGGACTGCCTCCGACGCAGGTGGTGCCCGTTGTCGTCTTCCTCGGTCGGCAGATCACGCCGATACACGTCAACGGCGTGTGGGTAACTGGGTCGAACGACCTTTGCCGATTCATTTTGACGCGCGGAAAGCTCCTGACCCAAACCCAGACTGAGCTGTTGCTTACACGTTTGATGGCCACCTGCCCTCCCGCGGCTGCGCCATCGACTGCACGAGTTCCGCGTCAGCCACTCGCCACCCCGGAGGCGGTTGACGACGGCGCCTTATTCTCTAGAGCCGAGCTTGACGAGGCGGCATTCTCCGCGGCCATGCAAGCGCCGCTAGCCGACTGGATGACATTCCTTCATCCGTCCCAGGCGCGTCTGGTGAAGCGCAGTATGAACGGCCCGGCTCGCATCAGCGGACCGGCGGGAACAGGAAAGTCTGTCGTCGCGTTGCACCGACTCGCTTATCTAGCCGAGAAGACAAAGACCAGGCTCCTTTATGTGACCTTCGTTCGAACGGTGCCTCGCGTCTATGAGGCGGCCTATGCGCGACTCAGCCCGCACACTGCCGATCGCGTCGAGTTCTCGAGCCTGCACGCTTGGGCTGTGAGGCTGCTACGCGACCGCGGTCGCCTCCGAACTGTGGACGACGCCGCGATCTCGGGGGCCTTTCAGGCTGCATGGAGTGCCGTGGCTCCAGGGACGTTTCTCGATAGCACGGCGTCAAGGCATTACTGGGCCGAAGAGGTGCATCGCGTCGTAAGGGGTCGTTCCTTGACGTCCTTCGAGTCATACCTGGACTTGGAGCGCGTCGGCCGGGGCAGCCGCCTTGGCGCCCAGCAGCGACGTGTCGTGTGGCAACTCGTACAGCGGTATGAGGCCGAGCTGAAACGACGTCGGCTTCATGACTGGTATGACGTACTTCGGCTGGCGCGAGACGAGGTGCGCCGCCGGCAGCCGGATCCGCCCTACGACGCCGTGGTCCTTGATGAAGCACAGGACATGCCCTTGGTCGCGGCCGAACTGCTGCATGCGCTTGTCGGTGATCGCCCGGATGGTCTGCTCCTGGTTGGTGACGACCAGCAACGCGTATTTCCCGGAGGCTTCCGGCTCTCCGAAGCCGGCATCGACGTCACGGGGCGATCGAGCAAACTGACCCTGAACTACCGCAACACGCGTCAGATTCTCACGTCAGCGCGCGATCTCGTGTCCGGTGAGGACGACGACTTGCTCGAGGGGCGAACTGAGCTGGTCTCGGTCGAGGCTATGCGCGAGGGGTCTGCACCTACCTTCGTGCGGGCCGAGACGCACTCCTCCCACGACGCCTCGTTGACCTCCCACCTGGCGCGGCTATTGACGTCGACGACCGTAATGCCGGGCGACATAGCCGTTCTCGTCGACAGGCGCGCCCGTGTCGCGAAGTATCTACGAGTGCTGGTCGCCGCCGGTTTCGCCTCGCAACCGCTTAGTGAATGGGATGGGCTGACGCAGAATGCCGTGATCGTGGGGACCTCGAAGTCTGCTAAGGGCCTCGATTTCAAGCACGTCATTGTTCCCCTCGTCGATCCTCTCGTGATGCGTATGACAACGCCGACAGATGAGTACGAGGCAGAGCTCTGGAAGCTTCGCCGTCGCGAGCTCTACGTCGCCATGACCCGCGCTCGTGACACTCTGTGGGTCGGGGTGGTTGCCTCTGACCACCCGAAACGCGAGCGTCCTGAGGTGGCGGGGGATCTCCGCGCGCTCAAGGCCAAGGCCTACCGGTCACGGTTCACGAGTTGAGACTTCCTCAGGTTGGGCATAGGGCAGATACGGTGCGGGCAGGTGAATTCGTCTGGTAGTCCACAGCGTCCAGCGGGAACGACGGTTGTTGTCGTAGCCGCCAGGCAACCTCACCGCCATGACAAAACGCCGGAACTCCACGCCTTATCAGCAAACGCCGACCAGCCAAGTCCGCGCGCTCATGCGCGACGGTTGGCGTCGCTGCGACGCCGAGGCCATCGACGTCGTACGACTGGCGCTAACGCACGCCGGCGACCCGAAGCAAAGCCGCACCTGGGCCGTTCGTGCGGCCAAGGCACTTGCTACCGAACCGGTCATGCTCGGGGCCATTCATCGACTTGCGTCTGAGCATGAGACCGCTGGTGCCGCGCTCCGGCTGCTCTTGGCGGCGCCGACCGACCAGGGGCTTGAATTGGCCAGATTCTTCAACGGCGCCGCGAAGGCTTCCGTCGTCGAGCGCCTGCTCGAGGAGCACTATCTCGAGGACCTCGACGACGAGGACTACGAGGAGGGGATCGATTGAGATCGCCGTGGGGCGCAAGCTCGATCGCGTTCAGTCGGGCATTGATTGCACGCCGCCGCTGTACTGGATGCAGCCGCAGCCATCGTCGAAGTGCATGGCCTTGAATGCACCGGTGCCGTCGTTGTGGTCGGGTCCGAACCGGGACGAGAAGCCGGACGCGAGCGGATAGGACGTGCCGAGCGCCTCGACATGTTGGGTGATGACCGACAGGTTGATCGGCCCGCGATAGCCGCGGAAGGCAAAGGGCAGCAGTAACGCGACGTCGCACGCCTCGGCCTGACCGCCGGCGCTCGCCGCGTCGGTCTTCGACTGACCAGCACGGCTGAACAGCCGGAAGCAGGCGTGTCGATCGGCGTTGCTGTCGGGGCCGTCTCCGGATTGGTAGGGCAGGTCAAACAGCGGCTGCCAGCCAATGCCCATCGCACCGTGCAACGTCTGGGCCTGCAGGTCACCGGCCGCGAGCAGCACTTGCCACGCGTTGCCGCTTGTCCCGCCATAACGCGGGAAGTAGTGCTGGGAGTAGGCGTAGTTGTTGAACAGCAGCGACAGCGATCCGTTGCCGTCGGTGAGGATCACGTGGTCGACGCCGTCGGCGTTGAGCTTCAGTGCGGCGTTGTCGATCGCCGCAACCGTCGCTCCGTCATCGCTGAACCCGCCGGGCGGAGTGATGCGGATGACGTCGCCGGCCGCCGGCGCATAGCCGGCGCGACGAAGCGCCGGGATCAGCGTGCCGTCGACGACGCGGTTGTCGGCGGGGCTGTCGGCCATGACGATGCCGGTCTTGGCCCGGGTGACGCCGGGCGATCCCGTCGTACGGTCCCATCCACCGAACCAGCCCTGCTGCATCAGCGAGGGCACCATCGCCCTATAGACGCGATCCAGTCGCGCTGCATAGGCATCGAACTCGTTGCTCTTCATCTCCGCGGTGACCAGCGCCCCACCGAAGTCGGCGACACCGCGCTGGGCGAGGCAGGGCCGTACGTCGGCGGCGGGCGTGCCGTCGATGACGGCGAACACCTTGTGGTCCTCGGTGAAGTAGGTGCACTCGGCTTGGGCTTCGGTTGCGTACGGCGTCGACGACTGCGGGTCGATGCCGTAGGTGAGCAAGCGGACCTGGCGACCGGCGATGCCGCCCTGGCGGTTGATCGCTGCGATGAGGATCCGCGCCGCGGCGACCGGATCGCCGGTGTCGACGCCCTTGGCGCCGAGCGCCGCGTTGGCCTCCTTGGCGCTCTGGTAGTAGGACACGCCGAGAATGACCGTCGTCGCGGTGACGCCGGGACCATTGCTGATGGTGAGGCCACCGCCGGGCGCACCGGCGGCGGCCGAGTTGTTCGCCGCGGCCAGTTGCTGACCGGCAGCTCCTGATCCGCCCGTCGCACCCGCGCTGCCGACGGCGCCCTGCGCTCCCGCGGGAGCGCCGCCCGGTGCCGCAGCCGCGGTGCCAGCCCCGGCCGGCCCCAACGAGCCGGACGCCGCCGACGTGCTGGCGCCGGGCACCGTCGTGCCGCAGCCGGCGACCAGCAGCGCGCCCAGCAACGGCGGCAGGAGCATGCGCCGTCGGCTCATCGACGGCTCGGCTGCAACATCGACTCGATCAACAGGTCGAAGGCGGCGTCGACACGTTCGGGCGTTGTCGACATGAGCCGGTCGATGAGCAGGCCGCGTACGGCGCTGACGAGGAGCTGCGCCCGACGCGCTGCAGTGTCGTCGTCGTCGCCTTCAGCGACGGCTAGCTCCGTTGTCACGTCAACCCACGCGTTGAGCGAGGCGGCGAACTCGGTGAACAGCTCAGGCTGTTGCAAAGCCCGCGCATATACATAGAAGAAGGCCTGATGTTCCGCGCGGCGATCGGGATCGGTGTAGTAGGCCCACATCGCGAGCGCCGCATCGCGCAGGCTCCAGGTGCGCGCGGTCGAATACAGCGCCTCCCGCTCCTCGGCGCGCAGCGCGCTCAGCACTGTGGCGAGCAAGGCCTCGCGTGTGCCGAAGTAATAGGCGAGCATCCGGTGGCTCGTGCCGAGCTGTTCGGCGAAATACCGCAAGGACGGATCGGCCGGCAACCCGTGCGCCCGGACGTGGGCGACTAGGCCCGCCAGCGTCCGTTCACGGCCGGATTTGCTCACCGCGACAGAATGTGCCAGGTGGAACAACCGGTCAACGGAGGTATTCACACCCTGTGCTTGACACGGCTCCTCGGCCTGCTATCCTCGAACATACGTTCGATCCGGGCCTTTGGATGACTGACTGACTCGACACGCCTGACTGCATGGACACGTAGCCCGCCCTGGTCTGTCCGATGCGGAAGGGTGTCTGCAGTGCTCGTCATGTCAGCAGCGGTCGACGATGTGACCGACGCCGTGGACGGGTTGCTGCGCGAGGCCTGCCTGGACCAGCCGGACGAGGTGCTGCTGGGCGACACCGAGCAGCTGCTGATGCTGCGGTCGCGGGTGGACGCTGCGATTGCCCAGCGGTTGGCCGTGATCGACGGCCGGGATGCGACCGTTGCCGCGACGGGGCGGGCGACGCGGGGTTGGCTGGTCGAGGAACTGCGGGTCGAGCGGCACTCCGCCCATCGCAAGCTGCGGATCGCGCGTCAGCTCTGTCGGTGGCCGGCGACCGAAGCCGCCTGGGTGGCGGGGGAGATCAGCGAGGAGCACGTGCTGGTCATCATCGGCGCGCTGCGGCAGGTGCCGGCCGAACTTATGGCGCTGGTGGAGAAGTCGCTGCTGGAGATCGCCCTGGACTCGGCACCGCATCTGGTCGCGCAAGCCGTCGACGCGATTCTCGTTGCCTGCGGGGTGGAGAAGGACTCCGATGCGGCCGCGGCTCGTCGCTACGGCACCCGCGGTGTCACGGTCTCGCCCACCTTCGGCGGCACGGGGTCGTTGTCCGGCACGCTCACCGCCGTGCTTACCGACAAGATCACCCGTGCGTTGGAGTTCGCGGGACAACCGTGCGGACCGGACGACGACCGCACGCGCGCGCAGCGGTTCCACGACGCGCTCGAAGACATCATCGACGCCTACCTGGACAGCACCGACAGTCCCGACCAGGACCTTGGCGAACCAGCGGCCCGGGTCGTTGTCACCACCGACCTGGCCACGTTGGAAGCACGGCTGCAGTCCGCCTGGGGCGAACTGCCCACCGGAGCGCAGGTCTGTCCGGCCACCCTCCGCCGCCTCGCGTGCGACGCCGAGGTGATCCCGGCCGTGCTCGGCAGCGACGGTGCCGTTCTGAACCAGGGCCGTGCGAACCGCACCTTTAGCGCCGAGATCCGCCGCGCCGCGCTGCTGCGCGACGGCGACCGGTGCGTGTTCCCGGCCTGCCAGAACAAGCGCAAACAGTGCCACCACATCAAACATTGGGCCGACGGTGGTGTCTCCGACCTGGCGAATGCGGCCTGGCTGTGCGGCTTCCACCACTGGCTGGTGCACGAAGCCGGTTGGAGGATGTGGCGCGAGGCCGACAACGGCTACACCTTCCGAAGCCCAACCGGCAGAACTCGATCCTCATCCAACGTGCCCACCGAACACCCGCCATGGGAGCCCGACCCCGGCGGATGATCGTGACGCCTGTGAGCACAGCAACAACCGCTTTTCCGTCATGGGCCGGTGTTGATCGGTGTCGCAACGACGACTGTGGAGAGGAACGTCGTCCCTTCACTGTGGACGCGCGGCGTACACGCGGACCGGCGACCCAAGGCTCTCGAGTTCACTCGCGACGTTGCCCCGGAACACGGCGACGTCGGCGCGCGCGCCTGCCCGGATCACGCCGCGGTCGCTCAGCCCCAACAACTCTGCGTTGCCTGACGTCGCGGCCCGAAGCACTTCCGGAATCGACAGCCCGTAACGATGCAGGGTCGATGCCTCCGGGACGACGGCGACAACGCCGCCACCGGGCACCCGATCGGTGCCAAAGCCGATCGTCACGCCGGCGTCGAGAGCGGCAGCCATCGTCACCGTGTGCTCGGCCAGGCGCTGGTCGACCGCACGGCGCTGGAGTTCGCTTAGCTCGCGGTCCTTCAGCTCGCAGAAGATTGCGGTCGTCGGGACGAGGCCGATGCCCTTGGCGGCCATTTCCTTGGCCAGTGCGAGGTTGAGGCCGTTGCCGTGCTCGATCGTGTCCACGCCACACTCGACCGCGAGCGTGACCGCGTCGCGCACTGATGCGTGACAGGCAACCCGTACGCCGGAAGCGTACGCCTCGTCGACGACGGCCAACAGTTCCTCACGTGTCAGCTCGACGCGGCCGGAGGCGCCGTTCAGCGCTACTTTGATCGCGCCGGCGCCACCGGCCAACTGCTCACGAACGGCGGCCCGGAACCCATCCGGCCCCGCACACTCTTGGGCAATGGGTACCGGCAGCGGGATCTCCGTCCCGTGCCCGCCGGGCGCGCACAGAATTCGTCCGCAGTGCAGGAGATCTGGGCCGGGCAGACCACGCAGTGAGCTGAGCACTTCCAGTGGCCCACCGGTGTCCCGCACCGTCGTGACGCCAGCCGCCAAGAGCAGCGAGGCGTTGCGGGTGGCGCGTGCCTTGCTTGCGGCGACATCGGACGGCGGCGGATCGAGGCCGGCCCAGGCGAGGTGCACGTGCGCGTCGATCAGGCCAGGCATGACCGTATGGTCATGGCAGTCAATGACCTCGGCATCGACGGCGAGATCTACGCCGACATCAGCGATGAGGCCGCCAGCGAGCAGCACATCACGCACGCCGATGAAGTCGTTGCCATCAAAGATGTTTCCGCCGCGAAGCAGGACGTCCGTCATGCGCTGGGGAGCGCTGCGCCTGCACCGAGGGCCGCGACTTCGCGCACGCAGGACGCAACGAGCTGCGGCTCGTCGATCGGCACCAAGTGCCCGCTCTCGTGAGCCAGCACCAGTTGTCCCTGCGGCATCCCGGCGACCTGCGATTCGTGCAACACGTGAATCGCCTTCCGCGCCTTCTCTTCCGACGGCGTGCGCGCCGGCGCGGCTGCCGTGATGAGCGTCACCGGCACATCCGGCAGCGGTTGACCCAACGACGTGACCTGACGCAGCGACTGCGGCACTGCGGTCATCTCGGCGACGGCAGCGCGCAGACCTCCGATGGAGCACGCCGTCAACAGCGTCGACTGATGCAGCGCCTCGCGATCCGACTCGTCAAGCGCCCGCCGAATCTGCGCCGCCACCATGCGCGTATACAGACGCCCGGCGATTCTCGGCGTACCAAGGAACGCCGTGGCGGCGAACAACGACATGACCCGGTTCATGACGGCCGCGGAGCGCGCTGCAGAGGGGTCGTCGAGCATGTCCTCGTGCGATGGGTCGACCAGCACGAGCCCGCGGACGAGCTCCGGATAGAGGCAGGCGAATACGCGCACATGCAGCCCGCCCAGCGAATGCCCGACCAGCAACACCGGGGCCGGCAGGTCCAGCGCCGAGATCAAGGCGCGCAGGCGCCGCGCCGCCGCGACCGGGCTCCGGTCGCCCGGAGCCGCGGGCGACCAGCCGAAGCCCGGCCGGTCATAGCGCACCACCGTGAAGTCCCGGACGAGATCCGCTGCAACGGACGACCACTCCAGGCACGAGCCACCGAGGCCCGAGTCGATCACGACGACCGGCCCGGAACCCTCGACCACGACATGCACCGGATTCCCGTTGGCCTCGACGAGCCGGCCGGGCATGGGAAACCGTCGCCGGTCGCGCGCCTCCGCAAGCCGCTGACCCGCAGCCCCCGCCACCAAACCGACGGCCATGCCCGCCAACACACGTCGCATCGCTATGCCCCCTGAATCAGCAGCCCGAGGGCTTTGACGACCAGCTCTTCGGTGATGACGGAAGGCCCAAGCATCGCGCGGCTGCAGAGCAACGACCAACCCAGGTTGGCCACGACCTCGACGAACTCCCCGGCCGGCAGCGGCAACCTCTCACCCGACCGCGAGGCGATCTGCTCGAGCACCCGTGCGTACGCCGCATGCTCCGCCTCGCGATGCGGCAACCGGCGCGAGCGAATGTCGGGGTCTCGCATCGACGCCAGCGCGAACTCCATCGACAACAACGTGAGTTCTGGCTGTGAGTCGGCCTGCGCGACCAGCCGGCGGCCGAGGTCCTCGAGGCATGCCTGCACCGACGGGCTATCGGAAGAAAGCATCGTGCCGTCGCTCGCGACGTCATCCATCAGGCTGACTATGAGGTCGGCCTTGTTGGCGAAGTTCGCATAGATGGCACCGATCGTCATGCCGGCCTCGGCTGCGATCTCGCGATGCGATGCGCCGTCGATGCCGCGCCGCGCAACCACGACACGAGCCGCGTCGAGCAGTGCCTGCCGCGTCTGCTGCTGCCGCACCCGTCGGGACGGCACCGGCATTGACATATCGGTCAGTATCTAAATATCGTCCGATATGTCAAGCGAGACGGTTAGCGCGGAGAGGCATTCGGATGGCTCGACCTCTGCGCACCGGCTTCATCGCCGTCGCGTTCCTGGCTCTCGCCGGTTGCGGCACCACTGTGACCGGTGCGCCGACGAGCGCGACCGCGAACGGCGAAGGTCTCACCACCGGTTCGGCGTCGCCGACGCCAGTGTCCGTGCCGACGACCAACACCAGCGGGGACGTCGGATCAACACTGGGTACGACGAACAGCGTCGGCCAGGGCGACGTCAACAGCTCGAGCGCCCAACAAGGCAGTGGCGCAACGGGTTCAACCGCCCGCAAGCTGCCGCCGATCCAGATCGGCACCTACTACCTCAACGGCGGCAACGCCGCGCTCGCCGCGGCCGGCTTCGCCGGTCTCGTCATCCCGGACAACAAGCCGGTGTTCGACGCCTTCGTCAAGTATGTCAACGCTCACGGCGGCCTCGGCGGCCGGCAGATCCAGCCGGTCTACTACGAGTACAACGAGGGCCAGGATCCGCAGGCGCAAGACGCCGCGGCGTGCGCGACGTTCACGCAAGACCACCACGTCTACCTCGTCATCGGAGGCATCAACAGCGGCGCCGGCGAACTGCTGCCGTGCCTGGCAAAACACAACGTGCCACTCTTCTCCGCCGCGACCCAAGGTGACCAACGGTTCTTCGAGCAATACCACCGCTACGCCTACGAGCCGGACGAGCTCAACCTCACGTCCGGCCTACGCCTGCTCGTCGCCAACCTCAAGCAGCGCGGCTATCTCGCCAACGTGCACAAGGTCGGTCTGGTGCAATACCCCGGCGCGATCTACGACCACGCAGTGACCGACGGGCTGATCCCCGCACTGAAGAGCGTCGGACTCGCCCTCAGCGACCGCCTCACCACGAGTTCGACCACCGACAACAGCGCGATCGCATCCGGTGCCACCAGCGCAGAGCTTCGGTTCAGCAACGAGCACATCGACCTCGTCCTCTTCCTGAGTCCGGGCGGCGCCGCAGAGACCTACTTCATGAGCAATGCGCAGACGCAGGGCTACCACCCCAAGTACGGGATCTGGAGCGCCGACTCGCCCTACGTCCTCGCCACCACCGCACCCAAGTCGCAGCTTGCCGGATCAATCGGCGTCGGCTACCTGCCCGGCCTCGACGTCGCACCCGCGCAAGACCCGACCGCACAAACGCCCGCGGCCAAGTCGTGCCTCGCGCTCGGCCAGAAGATGGGCCTGGACGAGTCCGGACTCGGTAATGCACTGGTGCGCACCACCTGCGATGTCGTCTTCACGTTGCAACGAGCGATGGCGGCAGCAGGCGCGACGACGAACACGGCCTCGTTCGAGCAAGCCATCGACGCGATCGGGGCCGGCTTCGCGCCGGCCAGCACGTTCGGCATCGACTGGGTCGGTGGTCACCATGACGCGGCAGCCGGCTACCGCAACCTCGCCTACAACGCCGGGTGCTCCTGCTTCGTCTACACCGGCAGCACACAGGTCATTTCCGAGTGAGATCCCGCCCAGCGGCGCTCGGCGCGATCGGCCGCACACCGCTCGTCGAGCTGCCACTGCCGGACGGCTGTCGCGGCCGGCTTCTCGCGAAAGCCGAGATGCTGCAACCGGGCGGAAGCGTCAAGAGCCGCTCCGCCCTCGGCTGCATCGAGCACGGACTCGCCACCGGCGGACTGGCACCCGGTCAGCCCGTCGTGGAGATGACGAGCGGCAACATGGGCATCGGGCTGGCGGTCGTCTGCGGAGTGCTCGGCCACCCATTCACGGCGTACATGTCGCGCGGCAACAGCCCGCAACGCGCGAATGTGATGCAGGCGCTCGGCGCGCAGGTCGTGCTCGTCGACCAGGTTGACGGCGCGCCAGGTCGCGTCACCGGAGCGGACATCGCGGCGGCCGAGCAGCGAGCGCGAGCAGACGCGGCGACAACAGGCGCGTGGTACGTCGACCAGTTCCACAATCCCGGGTCGGTCGCCGCTCACCAAGAGGGCACCGCGGTGGAGCTCTGGGAGCAGACCGACGGCGAGATCAACGCGTTCGTGGCCTGTGTCGGCACCGGCGGCACGTTGATCGGCGTCGCGCGCGGCCTGAAGGCGCGCAACGCCGAGGTCACGGCGCTCGCGGTCGAACCGGAGACCGCGGCGGTCCTCGCCGGGCGTGACATCACCGATCCGCGGCACGTGCTGCAAGGCGCCGGCTACGGCTACGTCCCGCCGCACTGGGATCCCGATCTGGTCGACGGCTGTCTGCAGGTGACCGACGCCGACGTTGCGGAGTGCCGGACCTGGCTGGCGCAACGGTGCGGGCTGCACGTCGGCTTCACGGCCGCGGCCAACGTGCAGGCAGCCACGAGCTGGCTACAGAGTCGCGACGAGGAGCTCACTGTCGCCTCCGTGTTAGGTGACGGCGGCTGGATCTACGACGCATGACGACCTTAGGCAACGTCATCGAGGCCGAGCGGCAACGCGCCGGCGTACCCGGATGTGCCGTGGCGGTCGTGGCCGACGGGAAAGTCATGCTGCTGCAAGGCTTTGGTCACCGCGACCTCGCCAGCCAATCGCCGGTGACACCGGACACACTCTTCCCGATCGGCTCGGCCACCAAGACGTTCACTGCGGCGCTCCTGGCATCACTGGCGGAAGCCTGTGCGCTCGACCTGGACGCACCGGTCCGCACCTATGTCGATGCCTTCGCACTGCACGACCCGGTCGCGAGCGAGCAGGTGTCGATGAGGGACTGCCTGTCCCACCGCACCGGTCTGCCCCGCCACGACATCCTCTGGCAAGCAGGCAATGGCGTCCTTACCCGCGCCGACATCGTGTCGGCATTAGCGCACCTGCCCGTGAACAAACCGTTCCGCGAGTCCTACCAATACAACAACCTGCTTTACATCGCCGCTGGCGAGCTCGCCGGCGGCTTCTCCGGCAGCTCGTGGGAAGAAGCGATCGACCACCGGATGTTGCGCCCACTGGCGATGACGCGAACCAACTTCTGCGTCGGCGGGACCCAGGCAGACGCCGATCATGCGACGCCTTACATCCGCCGCGCCAACGGAGACATCGAGCCGACACCGTTCGTCGACCTTGGCCTGGCCGGACCCGCCGGCGGCATCAACTCCTGCGCGCGCGATCTGGTCCCCTGGCTGCTCGCCCTGACCGGCGCCCACAGTCCGGCGCTCTCCACGAGGACCCTCACCGAGATGCGCACACCCGCAATCGCGATGCCCGGCGACGCGGATGCGCCAACCACGTCGCAAGCCTATGGACTCGGGCTGATGCTCGAGGACCACCACGGCCGACGCATCGCCCATCACGGCGGCAACATCGACGGGTTCAGCAGCCAGATCCTCACTCGGGACGACGGCGTCGGCATCGCCGTGCTCACGAACCTGCACGCGACCTGGTTGCGCGACTCGCTGCCCTACCTCATCCTCGACACGCTCGATGGCGTAACCAGCCCTGACTACGGCGGCTACTTCCGTCGCCGCCTCGAAGCACGGTTCGCCGCGGCGGACGCCGCCCGGGCCCTTCCTGCCCGCTCCGGACTTCCGCCGGTCCGGCCGCTTACCGACTACGCCGGCCGCTACCGGCATCCGGGCTACGGCGAGCTGCAGGTGACCCACGACGGCGGCTCACTCGCCTGGCACTACCGAAGCCTGCCGTCGGGGCCACTGCGACATTGCCACCTCGAGGTTTTCGAAGCGCACACGCACCTCAACGGCGTCGACGTCGCGCTGCCGGCGCAGTTCACCCACGACCTCGCCGGCGACGTCGACGCCATGCACGTTCAGCTCGAGCTCATGGTGCGGCCGATCCGGTTCGCGCGCGTCTGACAAAGGGACCGAGACCCAGACGTCGAAGCAGTTCGGCGTGCGGCAACGACGGACGATCCTCACCCTGGTCCTGAGCGCCACGTTGGCGGCGACGGGAAGCGCCGTCGCGACCACGCACGCGGTGCGTGCAGCCGCCGAGCGACCGGGACCGCCGATCCTCTACTGGCCCGCGGCATCAGCACCGCAGCTGCAGAACACCGGGATCTGGCACGCAGCACCGATCCTCATCTCCGGCGCATCGGCTTACCGCGACGGTGAGTACCTCTACCAGGACTACCTGTACGACGACCACGGCGCCAAGCTCACCTCGGACCCGAACGACCCGCGTCCCAACGACAACAACACGTTCTCAACGTCGAACGGCACCTACACCTACCCGACGTCGATGCCCGATGCCAACGATGCCGATCTGGTCGAGGTGCGGGTCAAGCCGACCGCCGGCGCCACCGCACTCCGGTTCACGCTCAACAGCCTGATCGACCCGGCGCGCGTCGGCATCTCGATCGCCCTCGGTGGCGAGGCCGGTCGGACACACCCGTTCCCGTACGCCGCCAACACCGAGTCGCCCGCCGACGTCTTCGTCACCGTCCACCCACAAGGCCACCGCATCGTCGGCACTGTGACCATGGCCTCCACCGGCACCACGGTCGGCAAAGCGGCAGTCGCCGTGGATCGCGTTCGCCGCCAGTTCACCGTGCTTGTCCCGCATCAGGACTGGAACCCCGGCGCCAGCACTCAACGCGTCGCCGCGGCGGTCGGGCTGTGGGACCGCGCCAACGATCGCTACCTGGTGCCGGGCTTCAGCGCGTCCGCGACGCAGCCGGGCGGAGCGGGTTTCACCAGCAGCCCCAGCGCCTTCTTCAACGTGGCGTTCCGTTTCAAGGAGCCGCTGCCACAGTTCGGTCCGGAGATCGCGCGCGAGTCAGCGGTCGACGCGCACTGGTGGCGGGACGCGGCGCAGGGTGCTGCCCTGGCGAGCGGCGACATCAGTGACCTGCACGCCGACGTCAACTTCGGCAAGCTCGAGCACAAGGTCACCGACAACTCCGGCGTGCCGAAGTCGGGCTATCTCGACCGGATCCTCGCCAGCCACTTCGAGCCGGCGCAGGGCACCAACTACGGCGACAGCTGCTACTCGAACAACTACCACTGTCAATACCAGGGCCGGCTGCAGCCCTACGCGCTCTACGTGCCGAAGAACAGAGCAAGCGCCGGCTACGGCATGACGCTGCTGCTGCACGCCAACGCCGCGAACTACAACGAGTTCCTCGGCTCGCGCAACGCCTCCCAGTTCGGCGACCGCGGCTCGGGTTCCGTCGTACTCACTCCAGAAGCCCGCGACCCCGGCAGCTCCTACATCGGCCTGGCCGCCGCCGACGTGTTCGAGGCGTGGGCCGATGTCGCGCGCCACTACACGCTCGACCCGACCTGGCGCGCGATCTCCGGCTACTCGCTCGGCGGTCTTGGCACCTATAAGTTCGCCGAGCAGTTCCCCGACTTGTTCTCCCGCGCCGTCGCGATCGTCGGCAGCCCCGGCACCCCTTACTCGCAGGTGCCGCAGAGCGACGAGCTCGCCTCGCTCCGAAACATTCCAACGATGATCTGGGACGTCGTGCCGGTCGACGAGCTCAATCCCTACTCGCAGGTCAATGTGCTGGCCATGCAGCAGCTCGGCTACCGCTACGACTACATCGCGACACCGGGCGAGCACCTCACGCCGGCGATGAACGACGACTACCCGATGGCCGCAGCGTTCCTCGGGACCGCACGCGTGCAACCCGACCCTGCACACGTCACCTACGTCTACGGCAAGGACACGCTCGACGGCCTCTTCCGTGCGACCGGCGACTTCCCGAACTACGGCGTCGTCGCCGACCACGCGTATTGGCTGTCAAGAATTCAGCTGCGCACGAGCAACGGCACGTGCCGCGGCAACACCACGTCCGGCTGCGGCAGCACCGGCACGCTCGACGCGATCTCCGGCGGATTCGGCGGTGCCGACGCGACCCAGAGCGGGCCACAGCCCGGCGGTGGCGTTGTCACCGGCGGCTCGCTCTACCCGGTCATGCCTTACACCGAAATCAAGCAGACCTGGGAGGCTCCGCCGGCGAGCCCGCGCTCCGACGCGATCACCTTCGTCGCGACCAACGTCAAGGCCGTCGCCATCGACCCGCGACGCGCACACGTCACCTGCGGGGTCACCCTCACCGTGAAATCGGACGGTCCGATCGCCGTCAGCCTGCTCGGCTGCGGCAAGACGTTGCACTTCAGCTAGAAGGCGGCTAGCGCGCGAACAGCCGGCGCCCGGACGGGCGCTCCAACGACGGCAGCACACCCGGCACCGCAGGCAGCGCCGGAACGTCGTCGTCGACCTCGCCAGCGCGCTGCACCGGGAACTCCGTCATCACGTGCTGGCGGGCGAAGCGCGGAACGGCGTCGGACGTGATCGGCTTCGAGTAGAGGAAGCCCTGGATGTAGTCGCAGCCGTGCGCCTGCAGGTAGGCGAGCTGCTCGGGAGTCTCGACGCCCTCGGCGACGACCTCGAGCCCGAGCCCGTGGGCCATGCCGATCGAAGCAGCAAGAATGGTCTCGCGCGGACCCTCGGAACCAATGCCGGCAACGAAGTAGCGGTCGATCTTGAGCTCGTCGATGGGCAGCTTGCTCAGCCGGCTGAGCGAGGCATATCCGGTGCCGAAGTCGTCGACCGAGAGCCGCACGCCCAGTCCGCGAAGCCGGTGCAGCACGTCCATCGCGGTGTCGCTGTCCTCGACCACGAGGCTCTCGGTGATCTCGAGCTTCACCTTGCGCGGATCCGCTGTTTCGCGCGTGATGACATCCGCGATCCGGTCGACGACGTCCGGCTCACTGATCTGCCGGGCCGATAGGTTCACCGCCATCATCACGTCGAGGTCATGCGCCGTGCGCCACTGCCGCAGTTGCCGGCACGCAGTGCGCAACGCCCACAGTCCCATGTCGACGATCTGTCCCGACGCCTCCGCCATCGGGATGAACTCCACCGGCGACACCGGTCCGCGTGTCGCGTGGGTCCATCGCATCAGCGCCTCGACGCCGCTCACCCGGCCGCTAGCCGCGTGGATGATCGGCTGGTAGGCCAGCGAGAAGTCGTCGTTGGTCAGCGCTGCATTGAGGTCGGCGTAGAAGCGGAGCCGCTCCCGTGTCTCGTCCTCGAGTCGTGGCTCGAACACGACCATCGGCCGCGCGGTCGCCTTCGCGTTCTGCAGCGCGATCTCGGCGCGGCGCACGACGTCGGCAGCGCTGACGTCCTCATGAGAGTCGATGGTGACGATGCCGCACACCGCCCGAACCGTGTAGTGGGCGCCACCGACGGTGTAGGGCGAGCCGATCGCCTTCTGGACACGCTCGACGACCTGATGCACCAACTCTCGTGGCACTGTCAGCAGCGCGCCGAAGACGTCGCCGTCCAGCCGGGCGACCGTGTCCTCCGGCCGCAGCACGCTTGCCAGACGGGCCGCGGCAGTGACCAGCAGCTCGTCGGCCGCGGCCACGCCGTGCACCTCGTTGAACGTCGAGAACTTCGCCAGGTCGAGCACCACCACAGCCCGAGGTGGGTGGGCGCTGCCGTTCGCGAGCGCAATCGTGAGCTGTTCCAGGAAGGCGGCGCGGTTGAGCAGGCCGGTGAGTCGATCGCGGGCAACCTGGTCGGCCACCCACGCCGACAGCTCTCTGCGTTCGTGCTGTGCGGCCTCGGATTGGCGTTGGTTCTCCTCATGGGCCTCGCCGAGCGCCGCTTCGCTGGAGGTCAACCGGCGTACGGCGGCCCGCGGCAGCACCACGACGAGCGCGACGAGCAGGCCGGCGCTCGCCAGCCGCCACCATGCCGGGGCGGTCAGCGCGACGACGGCCAGGACGATGGCCGGCCACGCGCCCGCTCGACCGGCCGCGCGGAACAGCGCCCAGTCGGCGACGGCATGCCCGATCCGCCTGACCAGCCTCTCTCGGCTCAAGGTCGACCGCCGACCGCCATCTGCCCCATTGCGTGAAGATCGGTACGTTTGCACGGCGGCCCGATACGACAACCGGCTCAGATTCGATCACGGAATGCCGTCCTAACGAACTACCTCGACCTAGTCGATATGTCATGGTCATCACATGAGTGACGTTCAGGTTCGGCAAACAGAATCGCGGGTTGAGCTGACCAAGGCTATCCAGGCGCCGGCCAAGGAGATCTTCGCCGTGATCACTGATCCGCAGGGCCACGTCGACATCGACGGCTCCGGGATGCTCGTCACCGCGCCGGATCCGAGGCCGGTCACCGCCGTCGGCGACAGCTTCATCATGAACATGGACCGCGAGGCGCTCGGCGACATCCCGCTGGGCAAATACCAGGTGCTCAACACGGTGACGAGCTACGTCGCCGACGAGGCCCTGGAGTGGAACGTCGGCGGTGTCGACCAGCCGCCGTTCGGCCATGTCTACGGCTACCGGTTGCAGGGCGACGGCGACGGCGCCACGCAGGTGACGCTCTACTGCGACTGGAGTGGCGTGCGGGCCGGCAGCATCCGGGATCGCTTCCCGATCGTGCCGGTGCACATGTTGGAGAAGTCCCTGACCAACCTGGACCGCATCGTCACCAGCAGGTGAGGCGTGATCCGCCGGATCCGCGTTGACGACGTCGAGGTCTACCGCGACATCCGGCTTCATGCCCTCGCGGACTCACCGTCCGCGTTCGGCTCGACGTACGCCGCGGAAGCCGACCGCCCGCTCGAGGCCTGGGTCGAACGCGTCAACCGATGCGCCACCAGCGACGGGACGGCCGTGTTCCTCGCCTACGACGGCGACACCTGCATCGGTCTGGCCGGCTGCTACGACGCTGACGACCTCGCCGCAGACTTCCAGCTGATCAGCATGTGGGTCGCGAAGGAGCACCGCGGCACCCGTGTCGCCACGGACCTGGTCGACGCGGTTATCGACTGGACT